>ERZ869909.1487-NODE-1487-length-18959-cov-4.041786_pt1 | contig 18959 bp, 17 predicted proteins | sample MGYA00520892_ERZ869909 | MGnify/ENA primary metagenome ERZ869909 (study PRJEB32215, sample SAMEA104723947) | bioreactor metagenome | biome: bioreactor; feature: anaerobic bioreactor; material: water | place: China | collected 2015-03-12 ...
TACGGGGCATCAGATATGGGCAACGCGGGCATCCTGCTTTGTCCGCTGAACCATTGCGCTACGGACGCGGCCACCAACCTGATTGAGCGCAACCCCGGCAATCCGTTCGGGGGTGCCCTGGGCAGGCGGCAAGCCGCGCTGGCATCAAGCACTTTCCTGCTGAGCTCACCAAGCTATCAAGTAGTTGTCGGAACAGGAGACTTGATTCGGGAGGCCGGCACACCACTCTCCGATCTGGAGGACGTTCGGGCCATCGCGGCGATATTGGCAGCGCACGATCACGTGCTTAATGTGCGCCTGGTCAATCCGCTACTGTTGAGCGTTGCGGATCCACTTCGCCTTGTGGGCAACCTGGTTCATCCTGATGCAGTGCGAAGTCAACTTGAGGAATTGGCGGCGCAGCCGCTGCCGCCCTACTCGCTTGCAGCATATGCCGCAACGATCGATGGCGGCATCGAGCACGGCCTGGTCGTCCTTACCTACAGTGACGAGGAGGCAGCACTGTACGCCGCGAACAGCATCGAGATGCGCCTGAATTCGCTGACTTCGCTGAGGCGAGAGGTATCTTACGCGGTGGCCTGGTCCGATGCTGGTCAGTTGTCATTTGTCTCAGCCACACAGGCCCAAGGCACTGATCTCTGGGCTGTAGTCGTGCAGCTGTCAGCTCCCATGTCGGAACCGGGCAGCAGCATCGACTTTCAGAACATCCGCAGCGGACGCCCCTACTTGCGCCTTACCGATGATCTGAGCCGACGGGACGTGCTGTGGTTGTTGCCCGGAAGATGAACACGCCACTGTTCAGTTAGCGAACCATTAGCGCCGGGCAGGCCGGCGATCTCACCCTGGTTCGCTGACAGCGACAGGTTACTCATTGCCTGCTTGTCGCCGAAGCGCTTGCTCACGCCACTTGAGGTGATCACATTCGGCTACCGCCGCTTCGCCAGCCACACCGTGTGACGCGTTCCGCTCTTGCCGTGCGCTCGCGGCCGCTCGACGGTTGCGTCGAGGCCGGTTCGCTCAAGCCGCTTGATGAACGAGGGCGATTCGAGCGCCGACCACACCGACAGGAAACCGCCCGGCGTCAGCCTGGCCCTGATGTTAGCAAGCCCGGCGTCGGAGTAGAGCTGTTTGCTATCGCGAGGATCGGTGCCTTCAGGTCCGTAGTCGGTATCCAGCAGGATCAGGTCGTACTGCTCCTTGCCGACGCGGAGCAGTTCCGCGACGTCACCCACGTGGACGCTCACCCGCTGGTCGTCCAGCGGTCTTCCGGCCAGGTCCCCCATGTGCTCGCGGTTCCACGTAACCACCTCGGGGTAGAGCTCGGCCACCGTCACGCGCGCGCCTGGTTGCAGGCCGTCGAGGGCGGCGCGGAGCGTGAAGCCCATGCCTAGCCCACCAACGAGCACGCTCTTGGCGTCGCGGCCCAGCGCCTTGATGGCCAGTTCGGCCAGCGCCTTCTCCGATCGGTGCTGGCGGCTGTTCATCAGCTCATTGGTGGGCGTGTTCGGTTCCAGTATGCGGAGCGAGAACTCCGACAGGCGGCCTTCGAAGTCGCGCCGCCACAGGGCCAGCTTCGCACCTCCGGGTCGGTCAGTTTCGGCTACTAGTTTCCAGGGGATCAAGGGCACTCCAACCAGGGGCCAGGGGCGGCGCGGGACGATGAACATTGCGCCGCGTGGCGAAAGAAAGATGCGCTTCTCTTGCGCTCGGGTGGACTGTGATTATAGGCGGTTGCGCAGGGCCCGTGGTCGCAACGGACGAGTACCCGCAACTGCGGAGGCTGCTCCGTGGAGTGATCTGGGGGTGATGAGCATGCCCCAGGAACTCTTCGAGGGCAGTGGCTGGCTCGCATATCAGGACAGCTGTTGTCTTGCTGGCGCAGCGTTGGCTCTGGCCGACTCGGCGACAGCGCGAACATTGTGCTCTTGGATTCCCACAGCGCAGTAAGCGTGGGTGGCTACTCCCGTTGGGTGACCGACTTGGAGTATTCAGGAGAAGAAGTCAAACTGCCCGATTGCTGGACGATCAGGGCCGTGGATGGCGTTCAGGAAGCCTTGGAGGCTGCCCGAGCCTCGGGCTATACCTAACGCAGGTCTCGGCCTGCGTGCCGTCATGTGACCGCGGTGGATGTGCCGAGCAGCCAGATGTAGCCGTCTTCCAGGCTCGGTCTTGGTTCGGTAGCGTCGGGATCAAGGAGGCGAAGCCGATCGACGAGCACGGGGGACGGTAGCATGAAAATCCTACAGGCCCTATAGGATTCTCATGCTCTTGCTGCCCGATGACTTCTGCTCCAGACGACACTGCCACACACAGTCATGCCCGCGGGGGCACCTTATCCTGATCAGTGGCATGGAGACTTTCGAGCCCATCAAACCCTGGGAAGTGTTCTGGCGCAGCGGGTTCTCCATAGAACACGCCGGTCACACCTGGACTGTCGCCGTGGCTTACTTCGAATCTGAGGATGCCATCAGCCTGTACAGGGACGGAGTGCTGATGGAAAAGCAGTCCACGCCGGCTGAGTTCAAGCTGCCCCTGGATGCAGCGATAGAGGTCGACACGGCCTGGTTCGCCCTCAAGCACGTTCGTCTGGTTCGCGGCAGCGAAACCATGCAACTGGAACCGACCGACGGGAGCGGCGAGAGGTGGCGTGCAGACATGGCACGGAAGTATCCGCGGACGAGCCGGATCGTCAGCACGGCTTCCTGGCTGATCCTGGTGCTGGCTGCCGTCACTCAGTTACCCGAGTTGTTCGCACTGATCGGAAGGGTGGTGGGATTCACGGTCCCGTTCTCCTTCAACCTGCCAGCGCCTGTGAACACGCTGCTGTCCTGGTTGGGTATCGCGGCGGCGATCGACCGCGCTTTGAGCATGAAGTACAACCCGTGGATAGATTGAATGCAGCCACTCGGAGCGAGCTCATGACAGGGCGGTCCTATAATCGAGTCAGTGTCCGACTGCCTGAAGAGCATCCCGCATGAGGAATCCCTTGACGGCCTGCAGTCGTTCCTGGAGCGGGCCGTCTCGCGTTCGGTCATCGGGCTGGGCGAGTCGACACACGGGACGCGTGAGGCGTTCCAGCTCAAGCACCGTCTGATTCGTGCACTTGCCGAACAACGCGGCCTGCGAACCGTAGCTTTCGAGTGTGGCTTCGCTGCCGGGCGCCTTGTCGACGGTTATGTCCGGTGGGGGCTGGGCTCTGCCAGGGAGGCGCTTGGCCAGCAGGGCTACTGGTGCTGGGAGAACCTCGAGGTGCTTGAGCTGATCGAGTGGCTGAGGAAACACAACTCTGAGCTGCCATCCGATGAGCGCATCGCTTTCGTGGGCATCGACGTACAAAAGGTCGAGTCAGGGCTCTCCGAGCTTCTGGCGGCGTTCGACCGAGGTGTTTACGGGCCGGAGCAAGATCCGGCCGCCGATGGGCCGGGCGCACAGATCCTGCTGGACGCTGCCGGGGTCATTCGGAGTTTGATGGCCGGTAAGCTCGAGGCTGGTGACCCTGAAGCAGCTCCAGCGGTGCGGACTCTGTTTGAGGCAGCGCCGCGGCTGCCCGAACCGGGGCTCACGGCACTCTGTCGCAATGTGGCCCGCTACATCGACACTTACCTCAATACCGAACGCGAGGACGGCCTGGCGGTGCGCGACGAGTACCTGGCCGCTACAGTGCTTGAAGTACTTGCGGAGAGCCCCGGTCTGATGGTTATCTGGGCGCACAACGAACATGTCGCCGTGAACCCCGACTTCTTCGGTACGCGCGCCATGGGTCACCACCTGCGTGAAGCGCTCGGTGAAACGTACCTGGCGGTAGGCATGCTGTTCGGTGCGGGAGCGTTCCTGGCACGCTCATGGGGAGAACGAAGTTCCAACAGGGTCGATGAGTTTCGGGTCGGGCGGGCCGGAGAGGGACATGTCGAGCACTGCTTCCTGGCGAAGCCATTCGGACTGTACGGGAGCACCATGATTCAAACGGCTGCTGGGGCGCAGTATCGGCGTTATCTGGGAAGCCTGTACGACCCCAAGGTGGATGCTGAACATCCCGACGCGTTCCGGATTGAGCGGCCGCTCACGGACTTCGACCTTCTCGCGTGGCTGCCCGTGACACACGCAGCCCGCTACCTCGGTGACAGCGGCTCGCCCCCTGGGAAGATGCGCCGTGGTGGTGCGGTGCCTGTCGAGTCGACTGACTGACAGTCAGAAGCCTTCTCATCGCCGTGCTGATAGCATGACCCACACGAGTTTATTGCCATGCATATGCTGGCCAGGGGGGAACTGATGAGATTTCACTGCTTAGCTGCGGCACTGATGATGGTCATGCTCGCCACCGCCTGTAGTGCGGGCACTGGTGAGGACACGGGTGATGACGGTGCGCCGGGTGGCACTCTCGTGGCCGCGGGCAGCCGATGGGTGCAGACCCGGGATCTTTCGCGTGAGGGCGGGTGGACACAGCAGCTGGAGTATGCGGTTCGCTATGCGCTGCCCAGCGCGCATCCACAGAGCATGACGATGTACATGGCCCGGTTCACGATGGCTGATCCTTTCCATGTCGATGTTCACGACCTGAACACTTTCGATATCGTTGAGCCGCGGTTGATCGAGTGGCCCGATACCTCGTTGGCGCACGAGATGTACGGCCTTGCCGTTTCACCGGACGAAAGTCATGTGGCCGGCGTGCTGAGCACCGTAGGCGGTAAGTACCTCGAGATCCTGGCCCTGGAAGCTGAGGGGCCCCGGGCATTGCTGACCGGTTTCCGTGACGTCACCGGTACGGACGTCGTCTGGCAGGACGACACGAAGCTGCTGTTCTCCATGGACCTGACCGCTGTGGACGACCCGGCTGTCGGGGATCTCAGCGGTGCGATAGTGGCGATAGACCTGAGTGAGCTGATGGCCGGCGGTCCCGAAGGGCAGGTGGAAACGAGCATCCTGGTTGGCTTCGGGGCCGACGACTGGAGCGGCGTGGCCGACGTCCACAGCCTGGCGCTCTCGCCTGACCGGAGCCGGCTCGCCTACACCTCAAGTGGCGATATCTGGGTGAAGGATTTCGGTGAGCCTGGCTCCGGGCCGCGGCAAGTGACCACAGGACCGTTTCCTCATCGGGGAGCAGCGTTCTCGCCCGATGGCAGCACGTTGGCCTTCGTTGAGTACGTTGCCGAGTACGAGTCGAGCGTCTTCCTGATTCCCGTCAACGCGTCTGAACCGCTGCTCATCGACAGCGACAGGCCCGAAGGGCGAAACTACCGCCTTGACGGCGTCGCCGCTTCGACGATCCTCGCCTGGCTGCCGCGGTGAGTCACCGGTACGCTTCAGGGCGGAAACGAGGGCGGGTTACTCGTACCTGAGTGCGTCGATCGGATCGAGCCTGGCGGCGCTGGCTGCCGGGAGAGTTCCGGAGAGAAACGCCAGCAGCATGACCGTCAGGATGACCGTTGCCACGCTGATCGGATCGAAAGCCAGCACGCGGAGGCCGGCGAGTTCACTCAAGGGGCCGTCGGCGACAACATTGCTGATGATCGTGCCCAACAGGATGGCTGCCGCTGATCCGATGGCACTGCCAAGCAGGCCGATGAAGGCGGCCTCCGTCGAGAAGAGCGCGAAGATGCCGCCGCGCCCCATTCCCATGGCTTTCATGAGGCCGATCTCGCGGGTGCGTTCCTGGACGGACATGTAGAGGGTGTTGATGATGCCGAAGCCCGCGGCGATCAAGGCGATGACTGCGAAGCTGTTGAGCACTGCGACGATCGCGTTGATGACAGTGTTGATCGCGCCCATCTGGTCTGCGATCGTCTGCCCCGTGTATCCGGCGGCGGCAAGGTCGCTCTTGATGACCTCCGGATCCGCGTTGCCCGCGAACTGTGCCGTGACCAGCGGGTAGAGCTCGGCCATGGCCGGCGGCAGTCCGCTCGTTTGTGCTGCGGCGACGGAGGAGATCAGCCCCCTGCTCGTGATCAGGCCGAAAGCCAGCAGGGTGTCCTCCTGCACACCGGAGACAGTCGCGTCCACCTGATGCTGTGTGCCCATGAAGTCGCTCACGCCGATGGTGACGGTCTGTCCGACCGCAGCCTCGTAGCTGCTGAAGCCCATCGGTTCAACGTAGGAGACCGGCAGAAGCAGCTCAGCGGCGTCCCCATCGTCGGCGAAGATCGTGCCAGCGACAAGGTTGAGACTGCTGCCAGCCGGCATCGGATTGATGGTGAATTCGAAACGGGTGCCGTCGTTCCATTGGATGTAGTCGGGTGAGGCCATCTGCATCGGTTCAACGGAGACGATGCTGTCGATACCTCTGATGATCTCGAGGTCGGCTGGCCCCAACGCTTCAATCTGCGGCCCACCTATCTGACCGGACATGACGGTTCTGTCCGGATCGTATTCGGTCGGACCAGACCCGGAATCGCCGAAAGCGCCGCCTTCGGCAAGCGAGCTCTGGGTGATCATCATGACGTCACTCGCCCCGAAGCTGCTCACCTGTGAGTCGATGTAGTTGGTGATGCCGGTTCCGACTCCGTTTGTCAGCGTCAGGGTAAAGGCGCCCACGAAGATCGCCAGCACCGTCAGTGTGGTGCGCAGTCTGCTCCTGAAGGCGTTGCCCATGGCTGTTCTGATGATCTCTCCGAACCTCATGCCGCCACCTGGGCCCGTGAGTCGACTTCGTCGACGATCAGGCCGTCCTTGAGATAGATGCGTCGGTCGCAGCGCTGGGCCAGGTCCTCGTCGTGTGTCACGATCACCAGGGTGATGTTGTGCTCCCTGTTCAGGTCGAACAGCAGGTCGACGACGACCGCACCAGTTGCCGAATCGAGGTTGCCGGTCGGTTCGTCAGCGAAGATCACCCGGGGCCTGTTGGCCAGTGCCCTGGCTATCACTGTCCGCTGCTTCTGTCCGCCGGAGAGCGCGGTTGCCCGGTTGCCGGCCTTGTCCTCCATCTCGACCTGCTTGAGGACTTCAAGGCCGCGTTCCTTCCGCTCCCTCGCGCCCATCCCGGCGATCTTGAGGGGAAGGATGACGTTGTCCAGCACGGTGGCACTGGGAATCATGAAGAACTGCTGGAACACGAACCCGAACGTGCTGTTCCGAAGGCGGTTCAGCTCAGGGTTGGACAGCTCCTGGGCGTTCCTGCCCTGAGCCAGGACGCTGCCCGCGTCCGGGGTGTCCAAAAGGGCCATCAGATGCATCAGGGTTGACTTGCCCGAGCCGCTCTTGCCGACGATGGCGACGGTCTCGCCCTCGCTGAGGCTCAACGATACTCCCCTGAGGGCGTCGAACCGGCTTTCGCCGCGGCCGTATGATTTGGTGACGTTGCGCATTTCAAGTAGGTGATTGATTGTCAGTTGTCCTTTCGGCAGTGTTCGCCAGCCGTGGCGAGGTGTTGTCTGGTGGTCTCTTCGAGCAGGTGGAAGGCCCGGCGCAGGCTGTCGGCCGGGTCAGTCACACTTCCACTGGCGCGCCAGGAATCCATCGTGAAATGGATGGCTGAGGCACAGAGGAACAGCAGCATGCGGGCCTGAGTCGTGACGGTATCGTCGTTCGCCCTTGCCGGATCCTCGGCCCGGAGCAGGTCTGCTACGCGCACGTTGAACTCGTCCATCTGCTGCGTCAGGAGGCTCACTTGCCGTTTGGCGAGTACGGGATTGGCCGCCAGTACCAGAATTCGCTTCTCGAGCAGCGCGTCATCCGTGCTCCACTCGTCGAACGAGTCGATGCAGAACTCCTTGAGAGCCTGATAGGTGCCTCCGGGCCCGGGTTCGGTGGGGAAAAGGGCTGGCGCTCGCTGCAGCGACAGTTTCCCGGGTGACGACAGGAGCGCGTCCTCCTTGGAGGAGAAGTAGTTGAAGAAGGTGCGCGTCGAAACGTTCGCCCGTTCCGCAATCTGCTCCACCGTGACGTTCTCCAGGCCATTGGCGTGAACGAGGTGCAGGGCAGCTGCCTCAAGGGCCAGGCGGGTTTCTGTTTGTTTCCGTTCCCGGAGTCCAGGTGGAGTGGGGTCATCCATGCAGTTAAGCGTTGCATGTTGTGCAAGATTGCGCAAGGGGTAACGTTGCACTGCAGGCAAAGCGGAGCGTGCCTCCCTGCCGCCGCGCCGGCTGTCAGATTGGTGGAGGCTGCTCCCTGTTTGTGTCCATAGGGGCCACTTCGGGCAGCGCCGCCGCGTGATGATTCGTGTGTTCTGCAAGTACGGTTACCAGTTCGGGAACGCTGAGTGCGCCGAAGTACGGATGGCGTACGTGTCTGCTGGCATCGGTTGAGGTTGCCTGGGCCACAGCCGCCACGAAGCTGTCCAGAGCGGTCCTGAGCTCCCGGATGGACGAGGCCATGTCAGGGAACCGACCGGTGGGCACGGCGCTGGGAGGTGACTCGGCGCCAGCCGGGAACCAGCCGCCCCTAAGGATCCGTGGCAGTATCCGGTCGCGATACTCAGGCCGTGCCGGGGCGAACGTCGCAGGTGTGACCGGCGGACCCTGTTCCAGCTCATTGGAGAAGGCCGTCAGTGCGAGGAACAGATGCTCTGCTACCTGCGCCGGGCTCCACTTGCCGCTTGCGGGCGGCAAGCCCCATGCGGTGTCTGTCATGGTGCGGATGCGCTCGATGAAAGCGTCCGTCGCAGCGATCAGCTCAACAGCAGTTCCATCCGGTACGTGCATGTCGCGGATGCTATCACGGCCGCGCCAGAGCCGTTTCGCGGCCGACTGTGCCGGTCAGTTTCGCGGGTTGCTGATCAGGTCGGGGTAATCCGCATCTTCGTCGATGGTCCAGACGGTGTCGAAGTCCCAACCGTCGAACGTAGCGGCTTGCCTCATGGCCTCCAGGCTCCGGGCGATGTCCTGACGGGGTGTTGAATCGGTACCCCAGTAAGACGAGCTGGTGCCATCGCCTGTACCCCAGTCGTGGCCGACGAGGCGGTGGCCCACGAAGCCGAGCCGATCGGTCGTCTGGTAGCTGACTGTGTAGGAGTCACTGATGATCGTGCTTGCCTCAATGGTACCGATGAGCCCACCGACCTCTGAGCCGGAGTGCGCACCCTGGACGATGTGTTCCCCGTCATCTTCCGAACCGACAACGCTGTAGGACGACTGCGTGGTGCCTGAGCTCCGGCCCGCGAGCCCGCCGACAGACGTGCGGCCCGCGACCGCACTCAGGCTGTAGGAGTACTCGACGTGCCCATCGTGCTGTCCCACCAGACCGCCGATTCGTGCCCCGCTGCCCGACACGGATCCAGAGGTGGAAGACCGGCTGATCACACCGGTTTCCTGCAGGTTTCCCACCAGGCCACCGGTCCACTCTTCGCCGTTCACCACACCGCTCGCGTGGACCTGCACGATGTCGCCTGCACCACGCCCCGCCAGGATTCCCACGGTGGCCCCACCAGTTACCCGTGCATCCTCGAATGACAGGTTGCGGATCTCGCTGCCCTCGGCCGCGGTTCCGAACAGGCCGACCCACCGCGTGCCTGGCTGATTGATTACGAGGTCCGTCACCTTGTGCCCACGGCCGTCCAGGGTCCCGGTGAAGTCTGCAATGGGCTCGAAGCCTGCGCCGTCGTTCCAGGCCTCGGTCGCCGATGCATCGATGTCTGCACCAAACGCATAATGACCGGCCCGGTTCTCTTCGAACGCCTGGACCTGTTCGATGGTTGAGACCACACATGGGTCGGCCGGATCGGCGGCAGACCCGCTGTCACACCCCGAGCCGGATGGCGTCGTCGCCACGGTGCCGCTCACGTTCGTACTCGTGGTACCGGTACTGTTTGATGGTGAACTGCCGTTATCGCAACCGGCAGCTATAAGCACGACGGACATTACAATAAGCGTCAGGCGGACTCCGCTCAACGGAACTGCTTGCACTGCGAACCAACTCCCCGTTTCATTGTCAATGTTTCGTAACAGTTTTGTCAAACACGTGTCATGTAGCCTGGCGAAGAATGCGCGAGAGGCCCTTCAAGACGGCGACGCAGGCATGCGGGACATGTTCGTCAGGACGGAGTACCGGGCCGAATCCAGTACACGTAACAGTGGCCTTCCAGGTGTCGGAAGCAGCTGTGCCCCGGTCGCTCTCCCGGGCATCATGCTGCGCCACATCCCTCGGGAACACTCAGGAGCCTGCCTGCCAGTCTTCGAGTCGCAGACCAGCTACCCGCATGAACTCGCGGGTATTGTGGGTGACCAGCGTTGCTTTATGGGTAAGGGCGGTTGCGGCGATCATGAGGTCATTCGCGCCGATAGTCTGACCCCGCAGCTGCAGCTCGGCCCGGAGCTGGCCGTAGGTCTCAGCGCAGTCGTCGTCGAACGGGAGTGACTGCAAGGGCCGGCAGAACTCCTCGACCATGCGGAGGTTGTGCGCCGCGGCCCGGCTGGTTCGGGCAGCGAAGTACAGTTCTGCCTTCACTACTGAGGACAACCTCAGCTCGCCACTGAAGTTGACAACGCTCATGGCGGCCTTCTTGGTGATGCCCTGGTGCCGGACAGGACAGAAGAGCTCAGATGCCCAACCGACGACTCGGGCTTACCAGTTGTGGCGGAACACGTCCGTGCGCTAGGGAGTCAGCCGCCCCTCATCCCGAGGGAACGCCCTGGCGAAGCGCACGTTGCTGATCCCGAGCAGCAGCGCGGTGAGCCGCTCAGCTCCGATCGCGAAGCCGCCGTGGGGCGGCATGCCGTGCCTGAACACCTCGAGGTAGCCGCGGAAGTCCTCGGGGTCGAGCTTGCGTTTCTCCAGCTCGCGCACGAGCGTGTCGTGGTCGTGCGCCCGCTGGCCGCCGGAGGTGATCTCGACACCACGGAAGATCAGGTCGAGGCCGCGGGTCAGGCCGTCTTCGGTGGGGTAGGCGTAGAACGGCCGGGCCGCCTGAGGGTAGTTGGTGACGAAGACGAAGTCGCTGCCGTGTTCCTCGAGGGCCCAGCGGCCGATGAGGCGCTCGGCCTCGGGATCGAGGTCCTTGCCGCCCGACTCGTGACCGTACTTCTGGGCGACCAGCTCCCTGGCCTCGAGCAGCGGGATGCGCGGGAACGGCTGCTCCACGCGTGCCGGAGTCGCCTCGTGCAGCTCGAACTCCGTCCTGCAGCGCTCGGCGGTCTCGGTCATGATCACCCGCAGGAGTTCCTCCTCGAGATCCATGACCTCGGCATCGTCCTCGATGAAGCCGAACTCGACGTCAAGCGAGAGGTACTCGCTCAGGTGCCTGTTCGTGTGGGACAGCTCGGCCCGGTACACGGGAGCGACCTCGTAAACGCGTTCGAACACGCCGACCATGATCTGCTTGTACAGCTGCGGGGACTGCGACAGGAAGGCCTTGCGGCCGTAGTAATCGACTTCGAACATGTTCGCGCCGCTCTCGGCGCCTGCGCCGACGAGCTTTGGCGTGAAGATCTCCGTGAAGTCCCTCGTGTCAAGGAAACTGCGGAAGCCGCGGACCAGTTCCGCCTGGACCTTCAGCGCGGCGCGCGCCTTGACGCCGCGGACGCTTACTGCGCGGTACTGAAGCAGCGTGTCCGGGTTGGCATGCCACTCCTCCTTGGACACCTCGACGGGCGGAGGCTGGGTCGCCAGGCTGATCACGCGCAGATCGGTTGCCTGGATCTCGACACCGCCCGGAGCCTTGCGGCTCTCGACGACCTTGCCGGTCACGCTGACGCTGCTCTCGTGCAGCGGAAGGTCGACGCCCTGGAAGACGCACTGTGCCACGCCGGTAGCGTCGCGCAGCAGAAGGAACCGGATGCCACCAAGATTGCGGCGGTTGTGTACCCAGCCGCGCAGCGTCACGGTCTCGCCCAGATGGTCCTTCAGTTTCACGGCTTGCGTCAGGGGGTGGTCCATAAGTAGACGATTATTGCAGGTGACGCGCCTGAGGAGCCGGATGTGGGCTTCATCCTTCGGTCGGCCCAGCCGTTCCTTGAAGGCGAGGACATCCTCCAGGGAGGCACACGGAATGCCCGAGACCACGGAAGTGCGGGCAAGCAGGCCATCCAGCGGCTCGCCCATCCAGCCGTCGAAGAGATCGATGCCTCCCCGCAGCCGGATCACCTGATCGGTGGTGGCCGTGTGAACCGGCCCGAGCCTCGTCGCGTGATCCCACGCCGGTCCGGTGGCAACGATGTCGATGTCGCCGGCGTCCGGCAGGAGTCCGTGCAGCACGAGAACCCCTGAGCCGTGCACGAACCAGCCACTCTCCGGAAGCCCCAAGGCCCGAACCGTCCGGATGAGCGCGCTTCTGTCAAAGCTCATGCCCCCACCGCGAAGACCACCGCAAGGCCGCTGTGCAGTGTGACGGTCGGACCCGGGCCATCAGTCGCCAGGTTCGAGATGCCCAGGCCACTGCCGAAGGGCAGGACGTCATGGGCCAGCGCCCAGGCGGCGCCGCCGATGCTTATCCGGCAGTCGTCGCTCAGCGCCACGACACTGAAGGTCGAGTTCGCGGCCAGGCCGAGGTCCAGCGACTCGCCGGCAATGAGCGGCCACGCGCGTGTGAAACCGTCATCCAGTTGCACGCGCACGCCCGAGCGCCTGAGGAATACCGCGTGCATCAGTGCGGCGAGTTCCTGGTCCCGGCGCGAGCCGGAAGTACCCACCAGCAGCAGCGTGGAAGCGCCACGCGCGATGGCCGCGGCCGTGGCCAGTTCCAGGTCCGTGCTGCCCTTCGCACTTGGGTGCTTCTCGACAGGTACGTCCGGCCAGTCCGCCAGCGTGCGCGAAGAAACCGAGTCAAGATCACCGACCAGCAGGTCTGGAGTGACGCCAAGTGTCGCTGCATGGCGCAGGCCCCCGTCGGCACAGATGACCAAACCGGGGCGGAAGTGTTGCAGGCGGGAGTGCAAGCGCATGTCACCTGCGGCCAGGATCAGCGCCTTCACGAGAGGGGAATCCAGGCGTGCTCGGGAATGCGCAGGCTGAACGTGTCGCCTGGAGCCGGGGTGGCGTGCAGTTCGCGGACGTGGCCGGACCAGAACAGCGGCGAGTCCCAGCCGTCAAGCGCCAGCTCGAGCGTGAACTCGAGACCCTCCCGGGCCACGTGCGTGACTGTCGCACCCTCGCCGGGTTCGAGTCCGACCCTGCCGTCGTCGAGCAGGACGGGGCCTGGCCTGCCGTCAGCGCCGGCGTCATAAACGTTGCGGTAGCCGAGGAAACGCGCTGTCCACGGATCCCGCGGGCGGGCGAGCAATGCCGCAGCCGGCCCGTGCTGGACCAGGTGGCCGTCGCGCAGGATCGCAAGGTCGTCCGCCAGGGCGAACGCCTCGGACTGGTCGTGGGTCACATGAATCACGGTCAGCTCCAGGCGGGCGAACAGGTCCGCCATCTCGCGCTTGAGATGCTCGCGCAGCTCGCGGTCCAGGCTGGAGAGTGGTTCATCAAGCAGCAGGATGCGGGGGTTGAGCGCGAGTGCGCGGGCGAGAGCGACGCGCTGCTGCTGGCCCCCGGACAACTCATGAACGCGGCGCTTGCCGATACCCGGCAGGCCCGTCAGCTCGAGCAGTTCCTTGACACGCGCCGCGCGGGCTGCCGCCGGCCAGCGGCGTTCGACGAGGCCGAACGCGATGTTGTCCTCAACGTTCAGGTGCGGAAAGAGCGCGTGGTCCTGAAACGCCATGCCGAATCCCCGCTTCTGCGGGGATACCGACGTGATCTCGCGGCCGGCAAGCCTGATCCGGCCGGAATCCGGCGCCTCCAGGCCAGCAACCAGCCGCAGCAGCGTCGACTTGCCGGAGCCGGACGGCCCGAGCAGCGCAAGCGTGCGGCCAGCGGGAAGTTCCAGCGTCACATCCGCCACAGCGCGGATGCTGCCGTACGTCCGGTTCAGCCGGTCAAGCTCGAGCGTCACACAGGGAGCGTATCACTGCGTGACCGGTTCCCCTTCATCAGCCCAGGTCTGCTCCAGCGCCCGCTCGAACGCGTCGACCGGCTGAGCGCCCGAGACGGCGAACTTGCGGTCGAAGATGAAGAAGGGAACGCCCTGGACGCCGAAGTGAAGCGCGTCGTTCTGGTCGGCTGCGACCGCCTCGTCGAAGTCGTCCCCGCCGAGCAGCGAATCGACCTCTGTCTCGGGGAGGCCGCCGGTAAGGGCGACCTGCCGGAGGACGCCAACGTCCTGGACATCCTTTAAGTCGGTGAAGTGCGCACGGAAGAGCAGTTCCTTCACGTCGTCCGCCAGGCCGTGTTCCTTCGCCAGCTGCAGGAGCCGATGCGCATCACGTGTATTCGCCGTGATCGCCTTTCCGGGGTGCATGTCCAGGCCGATGGCAGCGGCCTGCTCCCGAAGCCTGCCCGTCATCTCGATGACCTGGTCGCGGGGCAGGCCGCGCTTCTCGACCAGCATGTCCGTAGAGGTGGCAACGCCGTCACCGTCGGCATCCGGCTGCAGTTGAAACGAGCGCCAGACCACCTCGACGCCGTCACGATGTTCGAACCTGGACAGCGCCTCGGACAGGTGGCGCTTGCCGATGTAGCAGTAGGGACAGGCGATATCCGAGAAAACCTCGATCTTCATTACTGAAGTATAGTACCTGCTGCCCGGGCCCCAGGAAGCTGGCCGACACGGCCCCTTGCACACGCGCCGCGGTTTCGTGATATATTCGCGACCGCTGAATTTCTCTGGTCGCCGGGAGCGACAGGCAGGAGAAGCACGATGGATCAGGTTACCCACAACACCGACCGCTGACACTGGCAACCGCCAGCTGAACTGCCTTACGCCGTTACCGGCGTAGCCCGTCACGCACTCCCGACCACAGAAACAGGACTCCCAAAATGACCGGCAACATCCCGGGCACAAACCGTGCCCGCCAGAACATCCTTGACCACGGCACGGCTCATCCGCTGCGGCTCACCGTCACGCTCGCCCTGCTGCTCAGCAGCGTCGGCCTCCAGCTGTTCGTTCCCCAGCTGCTCAGGGACTTCATAGATTCCGCCATGGGCGGCCAGTCCGGCGCGTACCTGCGCGGAATCGCCCTCACGTTCCTGCTGGCCGCCATCGGGCGCCAGCTGCTCGCCGCCGCGGCGACATACGGCAGCGCGGACCTGGGCTGGCGCGTGACCAACCGGGTGCGCAGCGCACTGGCCCGCCACGTGTTCGGACTCGACCTCGAGTTCCACAAGTCGACCACGCCAGGCAACCTGATCGAGAGGATCGACGGCGACCTGACCGCGCTCGGCAACTTCATGAGCCAGTTCGCGGTCCGGGTGTTCGGCGGGGTCCTCCTGCTGGCGGGCGTGCTCGTCCTGCTCTGGCAGGTAAGCCCGGTCTTCGGCGCCGGCCTGCTCGCCTTCACCGGCCTTGAATTCGCGATCATCATGCTTACCCGCAAGCGGGCCGTGCCTGCCACCATGCAGGAGCGGGAGAGCTCCGCGGAACTGTTCGGCTTCATCGAGGAGCGGCTGGCGGGCCTTGACGACATCCGTGCCAACGGTGGCGGTAACCACTCCCTCTGGAGCTTCAACGCCGTCATGCGGCGCTACTGGCGCACGAGCCTGAACGCCTGGATGCAGCGCCTCACGGTCTGGCTCTCGAGTTACGGCGTCTACGTGCTGGGCTTCGTCGGCACCACTTTCGTGATGATACTCATGGTCCGGAGCGGAGCCATCACCGTCGGCACCGGCTTCATGATCTTCCAGTACCTGTACATCCTGCAGAACCAGATCGAGATCATCACCAACCACATGCAGGACGTGCAGAAGGCCGCCGCGGGCCTGACGCGCGTCAGGCAGCTGATGGAGGAGACGTCCGGGCTTGCCGAGCCCGGCACGGACACCCTGCCTGCGGGTCCGCTTGCCCTGGAGCTCGACGGCGTCACCTTCCGCTACCCCGCGCGCGGCGACCTGCCCGAACGGGTCACGCTGAGCGACGTCTCCCTGAGGCTGCGGCCGGGCGAGGTGCTCGGACTGCTGGGGCGCACCGGCAGCGGCAAGACCACCGTCACGCGCCTGCTCTTCCGCTTCTACGATCCTGTGCGGGGCCAGATCCGGCTGGGCGGCATGCCCCTGCAGGAGCTGAGCGCCGAAGGCCTCGCCTCCGGTGTAGGTCTGGTCACGCAGGACGTGCAGCTCTTTCAGGCGAGCGTGCGCGACAACCTGACCTTCTTCGACAGCGGCCGTGCCACAGACGGTGAACTGGAAGACCTCATCCAGCGGATCGGACTGGGCGGCTGGCTGCGCGGCCTGCCCGACGGGCTCGAAACGCGCATCGGTGCGGGTGGCTCGAACCTGTCAGCCGGAGAGGCCCAGCTGCTCGCGCTTGCGCGAGTGTTCCTGAAGGATCCCGGGCTGGTGATCCTGGACGAGCCGACCTCGCGCCTGGATCCGCACACCGAGGAACTCCTGCAGCTGGCGCTTGACCGCCTGCTGCACAACCGGACGGCGATAATCATCGCCCACCGCCTCGAGACCGTCAGGAAGGCCGATCAGATACTCGTGCTGGATGACGGCCGGGTCGCCGAGCTCGGTGACCGCGAAGCGCTGGCGCGTGACCCCGCAAGCCGCTACGCGCGGCTGCTCGCAGCGGCCGGCGCCGACACGAGCCTGGACGAACTCCTGCAGGACGGAGGTGCAACATGAAGAAGCCGACCACGCTGCGCACCATGCTCACGCTGACCGGCTACCGGCGCAACGTGTTCCTGATCAGCACGGCTTTCTGGCTGCTGCTGCACAGCACTCCCGTGCTGTTCGGAATCTTCGATCGCGCCCTCTTCGACAGCCTGGCGGAGGGGCCGGAGGGAGGCGGCGTGAACCCGTTCCTGATCCTCCTCCTCATGGGCCTGCTTGACACGGGCCGCATCGGCCTGCTCGCGGGCGGCGTCATCACGTGGAGCCGCTACTTCATCGGGGCGCACCTGCTGATCCGCCGCAACCTGCTCGGATGGCTGCTGACCGCGAAGGGCGCAAGGCGCCTCAACGGCTCACCAAGCGAGGTGGTGACCCGCTTCCGTGACGACGTCGACGACGTGGGCAACTACCTGGACTCGTTCGCGGACTTCCCGGGCTTCGCCCTCTTCGCGGTGCTGGCGCTTGTGGTGATGCTCGGGGTCGACGTGCAGATGACGGTGCTGATAATGGCACCGCTGGGCCTGTCGGTGCTGCTGGCCCGCGTGCTGCAGCCATTGATCCGTGCCACCAGGCGGCGGCTGCGCGAGGCCACGACCGAGGTGACCGGCTTCATAGGCGAGCTCATGGGCGCGGTCCAGGCGATCAAGATCGCCGGCGCTACCGAGGGTGCGATGCGCCACTTCGACGGGCTGGGCGAGGTGCGCAGGCGGGCCGCGCTCAAAGACAGCCTCCTGACCGAGTCGTTCCGCAGTGTCAGTGACAACATGGTCGCGGTCAGCACCGCGATCATGCTCTTCCTGGCCGCCGATCGCATGCGCGAGGGAGTCTTCACGGTAGGTGACATGGCGTTGTTCATGAGCTACCTGCCGTACCTGACCGGCATCATGACCTTCATCGGCAACATGCTGGTCGAGCACCGCCGGGCAGGCGTCGCGTTCGAAAGGCTGGACGGCGTCGCGGTGGACGCCCCGCCTCTGGAGCTGGTCAGGAACCGCGACCTGCAGCTGGACGGGCCATTGCCCGACATCGTGAACGGCATGCCCGAACGCGTGCCCCTGCAGCGGCTGGACGTGCGCGGCCTCGGTTACACCTTCCCGGACGGAACAGAGGCGATCTCGGACGTCAGCTTCACACTGCCGCGCGGCACGCTGACGGTGGTCACGGGCAGGGTCGGGTCGGGCAAGTCCACGATGCTGCGCGCGCTGCTGGGACTGCTTCCGCAGACCACGGGTGAGGTGTTGTGGAACCTTCAGCCCATCAGCGACCGCTCGACGTTCCTCGTGCCGCCGAACGCCGCGTACACGGCCCAGGTGCCGCGGCTCTTCAGCGACTCATTGCGGGAGAACCTCGTGCTCGGCCGCACCCTTGGGCGTGGTGCGCTCGATCGCGCTATCGATACGGCCGTGATGAGGCATGACATCGAGCGCCTGGAGGAGGGCCTGGACACTGGCGTCGGCAATCGCGGCGTCAAGCTCTCGGGCGGCCAGATACAGAGGAGCGCCGCCGCACGCATGTTCGTGGGCGACGCTGAACTCCTCGTATTCGACGACCTGTCGAGCGCACTTGACGCGCAGACCGAGGCGGAGCTGTGGCGGGCCCTCCAACAGGAGGATCCGGGCCGCACCTACCTGGTCGTGTCGCACCGACCCGTGCTGCTGGAGCGGGCCGACCAGGTGCTGGTGATGGAGGCGGGCAGGATTCTCACCTGACCTGTGAGGGATCGCGGCCCTGGATGACGACCTGCGTCCATTCGTCGAGCCAGCGCTGCTGGTTCAGGCTGACGAAGGCGTCATCCAGCGCGGCAACGTGCTCGCCCACCGGTACCGCAGCGAACTCGTCGAACTCCGGGGGCAATGCGGTGCCCGGGACGACGGGGTAGACGAACATCGCCATGGGCACGGCCTCCTGCACGGCATCCGAGAGGAGGAAGTCGATGAAGGCGCGTGCGCCCTCTGCGTTGTCCGCGCCGGCCAGCACGCCGGCAGCCTCGATCTGCCGGTACGTGCAGCGGTCGCAGAACAGGTTGTACGTGGGCGCCTCATCCAGCGGCCCGGCGGCGAAGATGACCTCGGCCGCGGGACTGCTCGCGTAGCTCAGCACGATCGGCCGGTCGCCCCCGTAGGCGCTGAAGGCCGTGTAGTACGCGTCGGTCCAGCCGCTGGTCACCTGCAGGTCGTTGTCGCGCAGGTCCGCCCAGAACGAGAGCCAGCCGTCCTCGCCGAACCGGTCGATGGTGGCGAGCATGAAGGCCAGGCCGGTCGAGCTGGCTGCCGGGTCCATGACGACCGTCAGTCCGCGGAAGGCGTCGGCGGTCAGGTCGGTCAGGTCCTGCGGGGCTTCACCTTCGGTGAACCAGCCCCGGTCGACGTTGAAAGCGACGTAGCCGACCGTGACGGGCGTGACCAGGCCCGCGTCATCGAAACGGAGGTCGTCCGGGACCTGCG
>ERZ869909.1488-NODE-1488-length-18955-cov-4.430554_pt1 | contig 18955 bp, 19 predicted proteins | sample MGYA00520892_ERZ869909 | MGnify/ENA primary metagenome ERZ869909 (study PRJEB32215, sample SAMEA104723947) | bioreactor metagenome | biome: bioreactor; feature: anaerobic bioreactor; material: water | place: China | collected 2015-03-12 ...
TTTTTAGCTGGCTAGTTTTTATCTGGTTTTGGCTTATTATTTAAGCAGGTTTGATAACTGTTCATGGAGTGACAATGAAGTCCCCACTAAAATCTAAGCCGTTGAATAATCCTGGTGAGTCTCTCGAATACAGAAGGAATGACATAGCATTAGAGCGAGTTTTTCTTCCTTTGATTGTGGCAATTCTGATGTTTGTTTGGGCTGCATTTGAATGGTATCGCTGGTTGCACGTTATACCCCCAAATCCTTACATAACTACGGTATTAGCATTAGGAGTCATCATGTGGGCGGCTGTTCGGATGACTCGGGCATTTAAGGAAATTAAGTTAATTAATCAAGGCATCCTAAGTGAAAAAGCAGTCGGCCAGTTTCTTGAGCGGCTTCGGGCTGATGGCGCTGAGGTTTTTCACGATATTCAAGGAGAGAGCTTCAATTTAGACCACGTTGTTATTCATAGAACGGGTGTGTATGTCGTTGAAACCAAATCCCTTAAGAAGCCAGAATCTGGAAAAACTGAGCTTTTTTTCAATGGAAAAGAGGTTTTAAAGGAAGGAAAGCCACTACCAAGAAACCCAGTAGTGCAAGTCTCAGCAGCGTCAGTCTGGTTGCGGCAACTTATTGAAGAAAGCTCAGGACGAAGAGTTTCGGTAAAAGGGATCGTTACATTTCCCGGTTGGTATATACGCTCGAATCACAATACACCAAAGAACTTAGTTTGGGTGTTGAATCCTAAGGCGATCCCATCGTTTATCAGTAAACAAAGTGAGATATTAGCAGTTGAGGACGTGAATCTATTAAAGTTTCATCTTGGGAAATACATCCGCGCTTCAAAACTTTTTTAACCACTATGCCCCTGCCGATACCACAGGTACGACAATGCCAGCAGACCACAAATGGCTGCTGGCACGTACAGGGCATTAAAGGTGTAGTGGTTGAACATGACGGCACCGAAAGTACCGCCTGCAATGAATCCCGCCACGATGAGTGCAAACAGTAACGCTTTGCGGCTGTCGAAAGGTTCGCCGCGTAGCTTTGCGCCGATCATGATACCAATGTCGGTGAAAATGCCGGTAACGTGTGTGGTTCGAATCACAGCACCGCTGTAGGTGGTGACCATGGCGTTTTGCAGTCCGCACGCAGCAGAAGCAAAGTAGTGCCCTGGCGACGAGTCGTAATTTAGCAACCCAATCGCGATTAACAGCAGAAGGCCTTCGACAGCAAGAAGCCCGCTGTAATTGCGACCCATTTTCAAGGCGCCGCTGCGCAAAAAGAAGCCGGAGATTGCTGCACCGAGTACAAACGCCACAATAATGAATGCGAGGTGAGCGGTGTGTAATAAGCTGGTGCTGGTGAGGCTAGTGCCGATGAGCGTGGTAATACCGGAAAGGTGTGAAATTGATTGGTGCTGAAAGCCAAGTAGACCAACGGCGTTGACGAAGCCGGCAACTAGCGCAAGGATAAATGCGCCATATTCCACCCATTTCGGTAACCGAGAAACCACCGCCTATCCCCTTTCTGCAAACCAGCGTAGAGGTTTACCATACCTTACCCCGGGCCGTAGCGCCAAGCGGGTATCACGCCGGCATAACCGCGCCGATAAAGCTCTTCGCTGTAGCGGTTGAAAGCGATGTTTTTTCCCCAGGTGGAAAGCCAGTTTTGGTAGGGGCTGGCAAGAATGCGATGCATGGCGTCAACAATTTCAGCGTTGCTCATGCTTTCTAGGGTTTCCTTTTCCATAATAGCTCCTTAAATGAGATCGGTGAGTGTCGCCATGACGCCTAGGTGAACGCTGGGGCGGTCGACGAGTTCTTTGTCGAACCATTGCTCGAGCTCATTGAGAATGGCGAGGTGTAATGGTTCTTTGTCGAGGCGGGCGATAACACCGCGTGTGATGTTGGCATACTCGTCTGTACAATAGTTTTGCACGCAACAGGTGCTCATGGGGTCGTTGTTGTACAGCGCATTGTCGAGTTTAATAGTGAAGTCTCGGGTGGCTTTTTCCTGCGCCCATTTGCGACTTTTTTGGTCGGTTGGTTGACCGAATGTGTCGAGGGGACCAACTCCGCGCACCTGGCGCATGAGGTTCACTTGTTCGAAGTACTCTGGGTTCATGGGGTTTTCGCCGCGTCGACGCGCTTGGGCGTCAGCGTGTGAATCGTTCATGTGGGCGTATTCTTCAGGAAACTCGGCGAGGTGAATACGGTCGGCGAGTTTGGCTATCGGACTACGCGTGTCCTTGGCGGCTTGGCGATATGAATTGCTCATAGCTCATTCCTTCAGTTGTTGCGATGGTATTTTGATTTTGGAGTTTTACATCTCGGACGAGATAAAGAAGTTATTGTCGGCACATCCTGTGCCCGTGCTCGGACTTTGTTCCTACTTTGCCTAAGCTCCTGCTTGCGAGCTCGGAACCTTCCCTAGAAGCGACTGATGACAGATTAACCAATTGATGCGACAGCACATGTCGCATGCAAACTTTATTTGATGATTTTTATTTCTAGCGGATTTTCAAAACCTGTTTATAATTTGAACAATAACAACAATAGAAGAGTATCCCCCTTATGAAGACGACTTTACGCGTTTCGGTTCAAGCGGTTGTTTTTAGTGGTTTGGCTTTATTTTTGTCGGGTTGTGAAAGCAGCGATTTGGCCTATTTTAATGTGGCGGTTCAGTGCCAATCGGCCTATCCGAATGACTCTTGGGCGCAGCAGGAATGTATGAATCGTGGTGCTTCGATTATTCAGTCGTACGAGGCTGAACAGCGTTGCGATAATGCGGTGAATGCAATGCGTCGAGACATGGAAGAATATGACCGCTATACAATTGCAGTGGAAAAGACTCGGGCTATGGTATTTGAGCAGGTCAACACGTTTCGAACGGCATTTGTCGACTGTGCGGTAAATTATCGTTTTAACCAATGCACTGATGCGCATAGCAAGGTTATTCTTGCGAACATCGATTTAGTGATTCATGAACTTAATGAGCAAGAGCGTTGGGACTATGATATCGCGAATACTCGAGCGCAATTACGCCAAAGCTGTTCCGCCTATTGGGATTTGAGTAGTTATCAAGTGGATACTCACTACAACGACAACCGCAGAATCCTCGATTCATGGAAAAAACACATCGAAGACACAGTTAACGAACTCGCGTACCTGTATTGGTAACGGTTTTGATTGCGGCCCGTAGCTGGAATGGCATTCCAGCTACGGTTCGGAATGGACTGGCTCCTTACATTCTCTCGTCTGTAAACACACAAAGGACGCCAGATTCGTTGTAAATCACCTGATAATTCGTATCACAATATGCAGCGGCAACAAGAATCGGAAGTTGGGCATTACCCCATCGAGTGGGTTTAAAGAATGATAACTTCCCAGCTACACAAAGCTTTGCTTCGTCATCAGTGCTGTAGATGCATATATTGGACTGATCGATGCGGGTATCCTTCACTTCCTCAACGACTACAATTTCTTCCTGACTACAGGCGGTGAGAGTTAATGAGAAGAATGCTAGTAATGCCAATTTTTTCATAGCTATGTTCCTTTTTATTGTTGTAGGTCCTTGATAGTTAGCGTTTTGGGGCTGAGAACGTAATTTGAGATTCCTCAAGCCAAGTGCCGTAAAAGGCGTTTTGAGCGCGGCGTTCGCCTCGTTTCAGTTTTTTGCCCTCTTTGTTGTATACCAACGCGGGCATGATGAATTCAACGAACGCTTTGGGGTAATGCTTCAGTAATTTTTTTGCCAAATTCTGTCCGCGTGTGTCGAAAAACGAGCTACTGACCCGTCCGCCTTGATTCATCAAGCACTGTTGGAGAGCCGCGATGGATAAGCAGTTAATTACGCGCAAGGTGCAGTAACGCAAAGCTTCCGCTTTCCGGCTCCGAGCCGAAACTCTAACCCGCTGATTTGCAAAAGGTTGTGAAATGCCTTATTGCGATTTATGGTTAGGGCACTGAGATTGAGAAGGATAAATAAATGTTGCATAGCTACGATATTGGTCTGTCATTACACTTTTTTATGGCCTTTATGATTGGGGGGCTTTGTTTTGTGCCGTTGTGGATTTCGCTGGGTGTGAAGCGAAAAATCGATATGAATGTCGCTATTAGCCTCGCGATTGGTTCAGTGGTTGCGGTGTGGTTGCTGTCTTATTCGGTATATGGAACGAACGAAGTGCGGCTTGAGAACGACTCGCTCAGTGTGCGTGCGGGGCTGCATCGAACGGAGGTGGCGGTCAATGATATTATTGCTGTTCAGCATCTAAGTCGAGAAGCGCTACATGCTTCAGAATTTCGACCGGGTCGGCGTGTGGGTGGTACTGGTTTTGGGCAGTATCAAGCCGGCTGGTTTCGCTTGGCAAGCGGTCAGCGAGGCTTTGTTTTGTATGCTGAGCGCCCTCAGGAATTCACCGTGATTGAAACCGTCGCTTATCCGATCGTTTTGGGTGGCCGGGTGAGTGTTCCTGGGCTGTAAATCAAGAGGTTCAAGCTATGTGTGGACGATTAAATGTGGTTGATGATCCTTTGTCGCGCTTGGTTTCTGAGCAACTAGGCTTGGACTTTCGGGTGACAACGAATCGTGATCTGCGACCGACGCAGGACGTGCAAGTGGTCTCGGCAGCTGGCGCTGGCATGCAACAGCTGACCACCCGCTGGGGTATTCAGCCGAACTGGGCGAAACGTCTGTTGATTAATGCGCAGGCGGAGACGGTTGCGAGTAAACCCACGTTTAAGCGTGCTTTTGCGGAGCATCGTTGTTTGGTGCCGTGCAGTGGTTGGTATGAGTGGCAGGCGCAAGCAGGGCAGGCGCGCAAAACTAAGTACTTGTTTCACGAAGCGTCGGACATGCCGCTATACATGGCAGGTATCTTTTATCCATCTCCCGATGGTACGCAGCTTGTGACGCTCACCACTGCCCCCACGGAGCAATGTGCCACCTATCACCACCGCATGCCTTTGTTGATTCGCCCTTCAGAAACGCAGTTTTGGTTGCACAGCTGCGCCGACGAGTTAGGGCCATTGCTTGTTGCACCAGCGGAAATTGAATTGGCAGTGGAATCTGCGGGGTAATCGCTGGTTTTGTTGGTGGCTCATGGTCTACAACGATAGTCCCTTACCTACCTATTGTCAATTGACAATAGGTAGGTAAGGGACTATCGTTGTATGGCCAGTAAAAAGCATCCTGTTAAGGAAATTGATGCTGCGGTTAGGTTTGCAGAAAGGTGTGGATGGAGACTTATTTCTGCAGGTCATAGCGCTCACTGCTTGGGGCGGTTACTTTGTCCTTATGGATCTGTAAATGCTTTATGCCGTTGCGGTGACTTTTGTATGATCTCTGTATGGAGCACCCCGCGAAACGGGCAGAATCATGCGAACAGTCTTCGTAGAGCGGTTGAAAAATGTATCCTCATGGAGAGTCAAAATGAAGATGTTTGAATTCAGTTTGCGATTTGATATTTCAGCCTGTCAGAAGAGTATCGATGCTATTGATGATCTACTGTTCGAAGCTGGATGTGGTGACGCGCTTGTACGGCATAGTCGAAAAGGTGAAATTCAAATCGATTATAATCGAGAGGCTGAATCAGCATTGATGGCTTTCGAACGGGCGAAATCAGAAGTTCTCTGCGCACTTCCTGGTGCTCGGTTTCTTGAAGCGAAACCAGATTATGTGAGTCCATCGGATATAGCGGCGAATTATCAAATAAGTCGCCAGCGAGTTCTTAAGATCATGCAAACGAAGGGCGTCAGCATTCATCCGATGACCAACGTCGGCAACACTCAGATCTTTCGTCTTGCGAGTGTAATGAGCCAACTCGAAAAACTTGGCACACCGATTGTTGATGCTACGTTATACGAAGCTGCGGAAGCTGCACTTAAGTTGAATAGCGAAGCACAACTACTTGGCTAGAGGCTTAGCTTTTCGTTTCACCTTCAATCCTCTGAATTTCCTGCCAAATCTTATCGGCTTCAGCTGAGATCTCCGAGCTTTTACGAATATCGCCGTTGCGTGATGCAAACATAGCGTCAGCCTGCAGTTTGGCCAGTTGTTTGCGGAGCTTTTTTGTTGGGTTCGATTTGAATAAGTTAAACATAGTGCGTCCGTATTAAATAGTGTTATCTGAATACGCACGTTGTTGTAGAAGAGTTCAGTGGCTTCATTGCGGACCGTAGCTGGAATGCCATTCCAGCTACGGTCCCTAATGCGGGCGGTTAGATTTTCCAGCGGAAGCCGAGCATGGCGACAACTGGGTCGATGTCGACATTGACGCTTTGTACGGTGGTGCCGTTCACTTTCACTTTACCGGTGGTGTCGATAGCCATTTTGCTGACCATGAAGTGAATGCCCATGCGCTCAGTTAGTTGATAGTTAAAGCCAGCCTGCAATGCTAAGCCCCATGACTCACTCAAGCTCAAGGTGACGTTGTCGGCAGCGGTGGTGACTTCGAGTGCAATCAGTGCGCCTTCTAACTCCGGGTTTACTCGTTCACTAAAGAACGTGGTGTAGTTCACGCCTACGCCAACGAACGGTTGGAATGCATGGTGCTGAGTAAAGTGATACTGCGCCATTAACGTGGGTGGTAAGTGCTTGGTTTTACCAATATTCAAGCCGTCAATAGCCGAGCCTTTGACTTTTAGGTCGTGGCTGAATGGTGTGGCAGCAATCAATTGCAGACCGAAGTTCTGATTAAAGCGGTAGTCAAAGGTGAGGCCTAGTTGGGTGTCGTTGCCAACTGCAACTTGCGTTGAGCCATTTGGAAGCCCCGCTACCGATTCGATGACATTTAAGTTTGTGCTGCTTTCGTCAGGTTTGACGTGAATTGCACCGATATTGACCGAAAAATCAGCCATTGCTGGCGCGGCAAAAAGAGTCGAGAGAGTAAGAGCAACAATAGACAGTTTGGTCTTCATAGGGGATCTCCAGGTTAGAAACTGGAGTCATTATCGAGCTTCGGTGGCCTTGGATATTGCGACAGATCAAATTCCCGCACTACTTATAAGGGAATATCTCGCAAAGTTTGCGCTAGCTCAAATGATCGAGGTGCGTTCATTGCGGACCGTAGCTGGAATGCGATTCCAGCTACGGTCCCTACCGGGCGCGCCCAATGCCATTCCAGCTACGGTCCCTAACGGGCGCGCACAATCAGAGGCGGTAGCTGAGGCTTAGGCCGATGCTGGTGCCGGGGTCGCGTCCTTGGAGGATTTGTCCCTGCTGCAGTATTTCGGTTTTCTCGCCCAGTAGGTTTTTCGCCGATAATTTGACGGCAAGCCGCTCAGTTGGGTAGTAGCTATAGGTTAAGTCAACGGAGTGGAACGGTTGCTCGTAAGCATCGTCTTTACCGTCGACACCGGCGAAGGTTATCCGCGGTCCGAACACGTTGTAGCTCAACGTGGCTGAGTGGCGTTCGTTCGCCGAATCATAGCCAAGCTGCGTATTCACAACGTACTCTGAGTGGCCACTCATGCGGCGTTGACGGTTGGTAATGTTCGACTCACCAAGTGGCTGAATACTGATTTCCGAGTCGCTCAGAGTGACGTTACCGGCGACAAAGAATTGATCAAGCCAATCTGGTGCTGTCGACCATAAACCACCTAAACGGCGCACAAATTCCGCTTCCACGCCATACACTTTGCCTTGTTCTGCGTTTCGGAATGACACCAATAGGTTGCCGTCCGAGCCCATAATTTCCACAGTTTCAATCGGTGCGTCGATGTCTTTGTAAAAAGCGCCAACGCTCAAGCTGCTGCCGGAGAGCAAGTACCACTCCCAACGCACGTCGAGGTTGGTTAGTTTTGAGCTCACTAAGTCACGGAAGCCGATAACGTTGAAGTCTGTTAATGGGTCGACGTACAACACCGGTGTGACTTCGCGCAGGTCAGGGCGCACCACGCTTTGGCTTGCAGCAAAACGTAATTGCATGTCAGGGTGGAACAACCAGGTTACCGCAGCACTCGGATACCAGTCGTCGTCGAGCAATGCATAACTAGCTGGGTCACCGATAACTTGTCCAGTCGACGGGCTTAAAGGCAACGCGATCTGGCGGAAGTCTTCGTAACGGGCACCGAGCGTAAAGCGCCAGGTGTAGTCATACAAGGCATCAACTGCGAAGTAGTAAGCGTCTAACTGCTGCGCTGCCACGTAGTCGTCGGCTTGTGCGGTAACGTCCGAAATAGCAAAGCCTTTGCTCGGATTTAAGATATTTGCGTCCGAGAAAATCTCTGAAAAGCTGCCTTGTAATTCAGTGTTATTGAACCCGCGGCTGTCAAACTTAAAGCGGTCTGCACGCGAGTGACGCGCCCGCTCGAAGTAGTTGTAACCACCTTGCAATTCCACAGTCCAGCTGTTCAAGTCCAACGGCAGGCGCAAGTCGACCGAGGCGTTTTCGGTGTTGTCTTGCATGTCATTGAAAATATACTGCACGGCATTGTCACTGCGGCGTAATGCTGCTGTGGTCGTGCCGTCTGGGCGGGTATTGCGAACATAGCGATATTCCATTTCGCCCGGTGCATAGCGACGTGCTTTGGCGTCGGTCCATTGCCAATTAACGCCCAAGTCCCACAACCACTCAAAGCGATGTTGGCCACGGACTTGATTCGCAACTAACGTGCGCTCTTCGTAACGGACCGAGTAGTCCATGTTTTCACGGTTCGGTTCGTTAATGGTCTCAATGGTGTCGCCGATTTTCAGTTTAATTTCATCGGCGGTATCGAGCAGGTAAATCGAGCTTGCTTCTAGTTTATGTGTGCGATCGTACTCGATACCAACGTTGAAAATACCAGAAATCTGCGTGCTGTATTCCGTACCGCTAATGTCGTCGTAGCGCACTAATGGTGTTAAATCAGTACCGCGGGTAATGGAGTAATAGCGCTCTTGCTCGTCAATGTTTTTGCTCGAGCGGTCATAGGCAACAGACGCCACGGCGCCAACTGTCCATTTGTCGTTCAACTCGATGCGATCACCGAAGGTTAAACTGGCATCAAAATCAGGGTCAATCGACGTCGAACGAATGTCCATATTGCGATTAAACGCAGTTCCAAGCTCACGATTAATGGTTTCTGCTTGGGCTAATGTTTCTGCGCTTAATGGCCCTAATTGCCGGGCAATAGCAATGGTATTGAGCGAACCGTAGGTGTCTAACGCTTCGCTAATTGCAGAAGGTAAGCCACGGGTGCCGTCGTCGCGACCACGCCAGTCGTTACCACCGCCACTATAAGTTAGGCCGTTGTCGCTATTCAGTGAGTTTATGCCCGTTCCAACTTGCAGTTCGAACACGCGCTCGCGCGGTAAACTCAAGGTCCGGATATTTACACCACCGCCACCAAATGAGGCCGGTTGGTCGACCGAATAACTCTTCTGCACTACAAGGCTGTTGATAATGCCGGTTGGGAACATGTCCAATGGCACAACGTTGCGAGTCGGGTCTGGTGTTGGCACGATTGCACCGTTAAGCAAGGTGCTCGAATAGCGTTCACCAAGGCCACGTACATAGATAAACTTGTTATCGACTAACGTTAGGCCGGTAATTCGTTTTAACGCATCGCCGACGTTGGAGTCACCAATCCGACCGATCATCTCAGCGTCCATGAGATCGGCTACCTGCGATTGTTCACGGCGTTCAGCGGCGGTAATTGCTGCTGAACTCATGAGCCGGCCCGACACTTGAATCCGTTCAATCGATTGTTGTGACAGTGCTTCAGATACTGCTGATTCTTCCTCGGCGGTGTCTGCCTGCGAAAGCATTGGCACTAAGGCCAATGCTATCAGGACAGACCGCGCAGCAGGACGAAGTGTCAATGCTGAATGGTTCATAGTTGCGCTCGCCTTTTAGTTCGACGGTAAGCCGATAGTCCAACCTTTCGTCCAGTCGTAGTCGGCCGTCACAGCACCAACAAACGGAACGTTGAGGAAGAACTCGTCGTCGCTGAAGTCTTTAGTCGGGTTGGCGAAAATTGTGTAGTAACCGTTCACAACAGCGCTCATGTTCTCGGCCACAGTGTTGCCTTCTTGGGCTAAGAACCATTGCTCTGCAGTCATGGTTGGGCTGACATTGCCTTTGAATGGTTCTGGGCAAGCAATCACCGAGTGCGTCATAACCGTTGTGAAATCAGCTGCTAGCGCCATTGACTCGTCTGAGTTGAACTCGAGACATTCACCCATGCCCTCAGGACCCGTGACCAACATATTGAAGAGCTGACCTGTGGTGCCTGCACGCAACAAGATACCCTCAGAGTCTTTGTCTGCAGATGTAAAGTCGTTACCAATAATGGTCATGTTGGCAATGACTGGGTTTGAGCGTGGTAGTGCTGAGAAGTTACCTGACTGGTTATCTGCTTCGATACCACGGTTTGCTTCACCGTTGTGAACCGCAAGCATAAACTGAATGCGTCCAGTCCAACCGTCAGCCCAGTCCAGCGAGTCGTCGCCAGCACCGGTGGTGACTACATAGCGAGCGTCGACCGTGCCACCGAAGAACTCGATGCCATCATCTAAGTTTTCATGCACTTGAATAAAGGCCACACGAGTTTTGTTACCGATTGACGCAAAGGTAATGCCGTTTAGTTCGTTGTCTGGCAGAACTTCGTAACCTGCATATTGAATGCGCAGGAACTTCAGTTTGCCTGAATCGTCATTTGGGTCACCGCCACCGTATGGGCCAGCGTCACCTTCAGCTTCAATAGCACAGCTTGACGGATTGGCTTGGTCGCACTTGTTACTTGGAGCATTGCCAAGGAGCACTAAGCCACCCCATTGGCCTTTTCCAGTGCTAGCGCCGAGCACGTCTTGCAGCGATGTCATCACGATAGGAGCATTTGGGCGACCTTCAGCGATGATTTTTGAGCCACGTGAAATGCTTAAGAAGTCCGCACCAGACTCACCGAATATTCGCACACCTGGGTCAATGAACAAGGTGGCTGAGTCTTGGTTGTCGTTACCAATGCGTACTAAGCCGTCAAGCACGTAGTCAGCGCCGACTGGCAAGTGCAAGTCTTCGGTGTAGGTGCCTTTTAGCTCACAGTTGATTTTGTCGGTTAACGACTCAACTTGCACGGTACCTGCTGGGCAGCTTAGTGCAGAAACGTCGTTGTGCAGTGCGTAAGTCCAACCGAGCGTCCAGTCGTTTTCGCCGTCAAATGCACCAATGTAATCGACGTCGTCAAACCATGGGTCGATGACGTTCGCAACGTTTAAGCCAGTGCCAAGAGCCGGGCTAACTGCCGATGGGAAGTAGTCGCCTAACAGTGGATCAACGGTTGAGTTACCAGGTTGAGCAAGGAACCACTCTTCCGCATTAAAGGTTACGTTGCCGCTGCCGTCGACGGTGTTTTTGAACGGTTCGCTACAATGAATAATTGAATGTTCAAAACGTAAGTCGCCGCTAGTCGCGTTATCGACGGTCGCTTGGTCGTTTAACTCAAAACACTCGCCCATGCCTGGTTCGCCAGTCACGATAAAGTTGTAAAGCTCGGCGCTAGTACCGCGACGGAGCAAGATCCCTTCTGCATCGTCATCGCCTTTCCACTCGTTACCAATAATCGTGACGTTAGAAATAATTGGGCGGCTACGTGGTGTGGCACTGAAGTTGCTCGAGCTGTTGTCCGCTTCAATACCGCGGTTGGCCTTGCCGTTCGTTGGGTTGTGTTTAATTAGCACGTGTTGCATGCGACCGTTCCAGCCGGCATCCCAATCTAGTGAGTCGTCAGCGTTGCCGGTAAGAACCACGTATTTTGCGTCGACGGTGCCACCAAAGAATTCGATACCATCGTCGAGGTTGTTATGAACCTGAATATATTCAACGGTTGTACCGCTGCCGACGCCACCAAAAGTGATGCCATTGAGCTCGTTGTCTGGCAGAACTTCGTAGCCGGCGTAACGCACTTGCACATAACGCAAGGTACCGCTGTTATCGTCGCTAATACCACCGCCGTATGGACCTGCGTCACCTTCAGCTTCAATTGAGCAGTTCTCTGGTGCACTTTGGTCACAGCCGTTCACTGGTGCTTGACCAAGTAACACTAAGCCGCCCCATTGGCCGACAGAGTTTGCATTGGTAAGGCCGAGTAAGTTTTGCAACGAAGTCATCACGATAGGTTGATCAACCGTGCCGTTCGCTTCCAGCTTTGAACCGCGACGAACGACGAGGAAGTCTGCACCGCTTTTGCCGAAAAGCGTAGTGCCGCGTTCAATGGTTAGTACCGCATTGTCAGCTTTGTCGTTACCAACAGCAACGCGGCCGTCGAGTGCCCAAAGGATGTCGTTAGTGAGAGTTCGGTCAGTGGTAAACGTGCCGGTAATTTCGCAAACTGGAAGACTATAGCCGGCGACTTGATCACCAGCTTTTGCCCAGCTTGGGCATTGTTCAGCTGGAGGCGTACCACCGCCACCACCGCCGCCGGTAGGAGGTGGAGTGCCGCCACCGCCTCCAGAGTTATTGCCGGTATTAATTACGATGTCGCCACCGCAGGCCGCAAGGGCCATCGCGCTAGCGATTAAACTTAAACGAAAAAAATTGCGCACGAGCATGAGCGTTCTCCGGATCGGGTTATCGGAATAGAGAAGAAAACGCCGCTAGTTTGCTCCTGCTCTGTAACAGTGCCGTGACGAATACATGACAATTCTATGACGCATTAGGCGCGCCCATTGCGGACCGTAGCCGGAATGGCATTGGGGACCGTAGCTGGAATGGCATTAGGGACCGTAGCTGGAATGGCATTAGGGACCGTAGCTGGAATGCGATTAGGGACCGTAGCTGGAATGCGATTAGGGACCGTAGCTGGAATGGGAGCCCAGCTACAGAGAGCAAGTTATTGATATAGTAGGATTAAATACTGATGGGTCGGAAAATGCCGGTTTTGGTCATATCTCGCCGTAAGTTGAAAAGCGCTAATGCACTCACGGGGTCGATGCGTTCAGGCTCACTCAGGTTAAGTGTTTGCCACTCTTCCCGACGAACTGTTACCTGCAGCAAATACTGGTCTTCGCTGTGACCTGTGGCGTGATTCACTGCTTGTGTATAGGCGGCAACTTCAATCGTTTCAATGGCCGGCAACGTGACGAAAGCTACCCCGATAACTCGCAAAACCACGCCATGAATGTGCTGAGCGTATTCTTTGCGTTGTTGCGTCGCACTTTTCTCTTTGATCAGTAGCCGACGACCAGCTTGATTGAGAGACGCTTCACGACTCGGGAAAGTCTCGGCGGTAGGTAAGTCAATGTCGAGCGACAATGTTTTATCTTTGATTTCGAAATCGACGTGAGTTTCTCGCGGCCAGTCTAGCTGACTTAATTCTTCTTCAAGCAAATCGGACATAAAATCAATGTCATGCTGCAATCGTTGGGCAAAACTCGCCGCCGCTGCTTGCTGCTCTTGGTCGTGACGCGACTTGTCTGAGTGCCAGGCGGCTAATTCAGTTGCATGCTTCTGCTCGAGTTCGTTGCGCTCCCTTTCGATACGTTGAAATTCTTTTTCCCAATGGTTTTGGTCAGCTGAGTTCGCGGCAACTCGTCGCTCGTCTAATGAGCGAAAGATTCTGTGCCACCACCGCTGTGTGCGCGTAAGTGGTTGTTCGGGTAACTCCGGCAGGTTTGGGAAATTAGGTGCTTCAAGTGCGAACGGCACCCGGTCATACTCAGGGCTTGGCGTATCAAGATCCGGTGTATCGTGATGAATATTAACCAAAAGATCCTGATCGTCATTTATTTTTTCGATTTCTTTGGCCAGAAACAAGCGCACTTGCTCAGCATGGTTTTCCCAAACATGCCTTGTTACAGCAGGGCTAGCGGGTGAACCATCGGGTTCAAGCATGGTTAACTTGCCCCGATCGTCACACTTTAAGGTGACATGCCCAGCGCCTTGTAACCCGGATTGCCGATAGTTTTGCGCGCGGTCAACACGCCGTTGATGGGCCTTACTTTTGTCGAGGCGGGTTCGGTATGACATACCTGTTCCTGGCGCGCCCACATTGCCGTAAACACCACGCCGGCCAGCGGTTACACTGGCTCCACGAATGCCAGCCGACACGCTGACGCCAGTTTTACCAAAGTTAAGTCGAACTCCCGGGAGAATTCGAACCCGCCGTTGAAAACGAAATGCCATCTATAATTACCTCCATGTTGATTCCAGCTACGGTCCGTAATGCCATTCCAGCTACGGTCCCGAATGCCATTCCAGCTACGGTCCACAATGCCATTCCAGCTACGGGCTGGAACGCCGTTCGATGTAGCGCTGGAAGAGTGGCAAGTAGCCGTGGTGTTCGCGAACGGTGATATCGAAGTTGCCTTGAATCAGGCCTGCACCCGGGTGGCGGGTGACTAACCACTCCCACGTAATTTGCCCTGGGTTGATTAAATGCACGGGGTACCAGGTTAGCGCTTCTTCACTGAGTGGTTCGGCGCTGAACTGCGCAACAATATCAGCGTCTACGCCAAGCCCTAACGTAAGCGGTAATGACACATCATGGTGGCGCGCACCGACGCCGCCTTGGTGCACGGCAAAGGCAACGTTATAAATCTCGCCCGCTACTAAGGCTTTGCTGTCGAGCGGATTCGGGCTGGCTAAACTGCGTGTTAAGGTCACGCGCCATGCTCCGTCAGCATAGCCCCCAGCAGAGCGAATCGCACCGCGGGCACCACTCGGCTCTTGTAGTAAACGAAACGGCAGCACGTCACCCTCCTGCCACTCGTGCGCGGGATCAAACGGCACCGCAAACTCGTCGCTCAAATAATATAGGTCGTCTTGGCCATACTCGCGCGCCACTAACTTGTCCCATGACAGAGCTCGAAAGCCGACCTGCTCTGCGTCAAACATGAACGCGGGCCCAGCATCAGCGGCATTGTCGCGATACATGCCACGGCCTTCTGAGCTCAATCGATAATGCAACACATAGGTATTGTCGGCATAGCCTAGCGGGTGCGAACGGTGCGCGCGCCATTGCCATAAATCCAAAAACTCGCCGCGCTCTTGCATGGCGGCAATTTCGTCTAACGGTCGCACCGCGTCCCACGCTGCCGGCTCGGTATAGCGTGAAACCGTCCGCGACTGCGGAATATACTTGCGGACGTCAGTACGGCCCATTTCACCACCTAAAATGGGGTGCGCTGCAACGTCGTCAGCAGACACTGCCGAATCTAACGTACGCATGCCAGGGTGCACGAGCATCCAACCGCCGTAGCGGCTGAAGCCTTCAACGGAGCCATCGTCGAGCATCATACTAATGCGATCTTCATACAGCCGATTCGCATCAGGACCAGCAGCACCAGAGCCCATCCGCGTCCAAGTGCCATCGCGATAGAGCCAATATTGGTGATACCAACTCGGCTCTTCGACGGCAATGCGGTAGTGCAAGCGAAACTCGGTTTCGTTGTATTCAGCAGCAACATACAGGGTTCGCAGTGCCTGTTCCGGCGCCCCCGGCCTAAGCTCAGAAGCCTCTTCAGACACGGCCCCGTCAGTCAACGAAAGGTCGCGCTCAGCTTGCGCAGATTCATTGGCGGGCGAACAGCCGATCAAAACCAGCGCAGCGCAAACCGCCGTTAGCCAACGCCCGAGAAGAGAAGAAGAATTGAATCGTTGTGCTGCCATAATGCATCTCGCCAGCGAATTTTAACCCTCAGCATAACAAGCTTTTAGCGCAATGATCTAGTTTTCACTGAAGGCATAAGTACCAACGAGCTGAAGTAACGGAGCCGGCCTTGCAAAATAAAACCCCTGCAATAAGTCACAGCCGTTAGCGCGCAAAAACTCAGCTTGTTCCGCCGTTTCAACGCCTTCAGCAACAATTTGTAGCCGCAGCAAATGCGCCATATTAATCAGACCTTGAACAATTGCCACGTCCTCTTTACTCACCGGCAAATACTGAATAAAGCTGCGGTCCAGTTTGATTTTATCCACAGGTAAACTGCGTAAATAGCTTAAGCTTGAATAGCCAGTGCCAAAGTCGTCAATCGCAACTTGCACACCCAAGGCGCGAATTTCCTTAAGAATCTCAATGGTTTTTTCCGCGCCTAGGAGTAACACACTCTCGGTTACTTCGAGTTCCAACAACTCGGGGGCTAAGCCACTGATGGCTAAAGCTGCCTTCACTTCGTCTAAGAAGCCAAAGCGCCGAAACTGTAAAGGCGAAATATTCACCGCAACTTTAAGTGTGTCATCATGCTCTTCATTCCAACGCGCAATGTCCGTGCACGCTTGGCGCAAGATCCAACTGCCAATGGTGACAATTTGGCCGGTTTTCTCAGCCAAGGGAATGAACGTGCCAGGTGGCACAAGTCCCCGTTCCGGGTGCTGCCAACGCACCAGCGCTTCAACTTCAATGACTGCGCCGTCTTGTGCCCGCAACAAGGGTTGATAATGAACAATGAACTGGTTTTCCTCAATCGCTTCCATAATTTCGCGGCGCAGGCGGGCGTATTCACTGCCAAGTGAATGTTGCTCTTCTTGGAACCAGTGCCAGGTATTACGACCCTGACGTTTAGCCTCGCCCATGGCAGCAATCGCATTTTGCAGCGCATCAAAGTTTGGTTGTTGGCCCGACTGTAACTCACAAAGGCCAATACTGGCGCTAATGTGCAGTTTATGTTCGTCAATTTGAATCGGTTGCGCCAACACTTTTAGCACCGTCTCAGCAAAAACAATGGCGTCTTCTTTTTTGCGCATTTCCGGCAAATAAACCGCAAATTCATCGGCGGCCACACGCGCGACTAAGTCGTGCTCTTGCGTAAGGGTTTTTAAACGATTTGAGACTTCAACTAAGAGCCGATCGCCAACTTGGTGACCAAGACTTTGATTCAGTGAGCTGAAATCATCGAGGTCGACATACATGATGGTTGGTAAATACTGTTTGCCGTGCTGCAGGCGACTTTCTTGTTCGATGCGAGTTTCAAATGATTGCCGGTTTAATAAGCCGGTTAAAATGTCATGGCTCCGCTGTGCAGCAATTAATTCTTCTTGCTCGCGTTGGTGGGTAATGTCTTGTTGAATGCCGATATAGTGTGTGCATAGGCCTTGATTGTCGAACACTGGGCTGACAATTAAGTGGTTCCAAAACCATTGACCGTCTTTGCGATAATTGCGAATAGTCACTTGCACTTCGCGTTGGCGCTTAATCCCTTGGCGAATGGCTTCTATTGTTTCTGGGTCGGTGTCGGGACCTTGTAAAAACCGACAATTCTTGCCCAGGACTTCGTCGGCACGATATCCGGTAATTTGTAAAAATGCCGGGTTTACATACACAATCGGCATGTCGCGTTGACGCGCGTCGCTCATAACAATACCGTGCGGGCTAGCTTCGATACCGCGCTGCAATAGATTGAGTTCATCGAGCAATGAGCGCTTTTCGGTAATATTACGACCAATGCCGAACACCCCAGTTAGCTCGTCATTCACCATAATCGGCAAATTGGTGATTTCTAACCAATAAATACTGCCACTCGAATTGTAAACCGAGAGCTCGTAGGTTTGGGGTTGCCCTTTTTTGGTTAGCTCAAAGAAGTGGTCTGCTAAAGTGCGGAACTCCTCGGTCACAAACGCATTGTAATGCTGGCCAATAACCTGTTCCGCAGTAAAACCAGTAATCGTGACGCCAGCCGGATTAATCGTCGTTAAATGGCCAGTCAGGTCCATTTCAAATACGGCATCTGGATGATGGGTGAAAAGTGATGAATAACGCTGATCCGTGCCGAGGCGCTCGAGCCTTTCTTGTTGGTGTGCTAGGGCTAAGGCGGTCAGTGCTGCAGCACGTTTAATTAAGTCGATTTCGTCAGCATTTGGGCGCCGAGGCTGGCGGTAATAGGTTGCGAAAGTACCGTAAAGCTGACCTTGCTCGGTCACGACTGGCATCGACCAGCATGCAGCGATACCCTCTGCTTTCGCGAGTTCGTAGTAACCGTCCCAGTTTGGGTCTTGAAAGATATCTTCGGTAATCACCAACTTACGCTGATAAGCCGCAGTACCGCAGCTGCCAACATGAGGACCAATCGGTATATTTTGCAATGCATTAATATAGTCGTCAGAAAAATGCGCAGACGGATACATGCTGATGATTTGCTGTTCTTCCGAAAACAGCATGATGGATATGAGTGCGTCGGGAATATGCGTGGCTATCCATTGTGTGATATTGGTCAAAAGCGTATTGGTGTCTACGTTTTGACCAATTAGTTGGATAATTTTCTCACTACTAAGCGCCATTATTCGATATTCCTGCAACGACTCGTTATATGCGTATATAACGAAAATTAGGGAGTTTATGAGCGACATATAAAAGTAAAGAATCGGGTACATTGCTGAAACTTACATAATCATTGCGCAATTAAAACCATTTTAACGAAAATAACCTGCGTGGTGATCGGTTGCGTCGAAGTTTCCATACTACAATAGACTAGACTGACAAACATAGCTTCCCTAACGGCACTGATACACAAGGAATTTTTGTGGCACCTTTAAAATTTATCACCGACCACCATGACTTGGCCTCGGCGTATGCGGGTTCCCACGTGCCAGAGTTGGTGGTCTTGTCGATCGCTATTGCAATTATTGCTTCATACGTCAGCCTGCTGCACACCAAACTCATGCAAGGTGCTACTTCACCCATGCGCCGCTCACTTTGGCATCTCAATGGTGCAGTGGCAATGGGGGCAGGTGTGTGGGCCATGCATTTTCTTGGTATGGTCAGTTTCAAAATTGACACGACGGTACTGTATTCGCCATTAATTACAGCTATTTCAGTTATTCCAGCAATTTTTGCCGCCTGGATCACCTTGTGGGTACTGCACCACGGCCAAGACCGATGGCGCGCGATTCTATTTGGTGGTGTCATGATGGGCGCTGGGATTGGTGTGATGCATTACACCGGTATGGCTGCCATTCGTACCCAAGCCGAGATGCTCTACTTACCGAGTATGTTCGCAATTTCCATTGTGGTCGCGGTGGTTTTGGCCGTTATTGCCTTAGCTGCACGGAAACTCT
>ERZ869909.1489-NODE-1489-length-18952-cov-4.536848_pt1 | contig 18952 bp, 14 predicted proteins | sample MGYA00520892_ERZ869909 | MGnify/ENA primary metagenome ERZ869909 (study PRJEB32215, sample SAMEA104723947) | bioreactor metagenome | biome: bioreactor; feature: anaerobic bioreactor; material: water | place: China | collected 2015-03-12 ...
GGGTGAAGGTGGGCCCGTGGGTGGTGCCGGGGCGTGAGCCGGCGGGCCAGATGGGATCGGGGAGGCCGCTGTCGGCGCGTCGGGTGGAGCCCGCGCAGCCGGTCATGAGTGCGGCGATGGAGAGAAGCCCCGCGCCGGTGCGGAGGAGGGCTTCGCGCCGAGAAAGACGATCCGGAGTGTGGTCTGGTGTGGTCACTGCAAATGGATCGGCGAGGGATGGGAGCGGGCTTGACAGGAGATGGGTTTGCGAGTGTAGCGGGGCAACGCGCGGGGGAAAGAACGGAATCGTAAGAAACATGCCACGCGGGTGCGGGGAGTGCAAAGGGTTCGGAAAAATCGCTCGGATTCGGTCGTATATGCTCGGTGCCCACAACTCGTCGTGGGTGTCCCCGCAACGAACCACCAGACCCGCTCCGCAGCGCGAGAGGATGAACCGAGCGATGTCCGAATCTTCACAGATCACCGAAGGGGTCCGATATCTCGAAGAGGGCGGCGCGGGACGGACGCGATTCACGGTGTACGCCGAGGCGGATGCGGTGCAGGTACGGCTGGTGCATCCGGGGACGCGCGCCGTGGTCGAGCGAGATCTCGCCTCCGAGGATGCTCCCGATGCGGATGGTGGGCGGCTGTGGGAGGCGGAGATCGAGGGGGATTTCCACGGCTGGTCGTACTGCTACGAGATCGAGCGGGAGGGGAAGCGGTTGGGGGAGATCGTCGATCCGTGGGCGGTGCTGATCCGGCACGGGCGGGGCTGGGTGTGGCGCGACGAGACGCCGGTGGAGCCGCGACCGGCGATGCGTCCGGAGGAGGCGGTCATCTACGAGCTGCACATCCGCGACTACACGCGCGATCCCTCATCGGGCGTCAGCCCACGCCATCGTGGGAAATACCTCGGCCTGACGGAGCGCGGCACGCGCCTGGCGGGGACGGAGGTTCGGACGGGGCTGGATAACATCATCGAGCTCGGAGCGAATGTCGTACAGGTGATGCCGGTGCATGCGTTCAGCATGCCGTACGACCCGGACTACGAGTGGGGCTACATGCCCAACGACTACAACGCGCCGCACGATCGGTACGCGAGCGCGACGGACCTCGGGGCGCCGATCCGGGAGCTGAAGGAGATGGTGAGCACGCTGCACAAGGCGGGGCTGCGCGTGACGCTGGATGTGGTGTACAACCACGATGCGGAGCGCTGGCCGAACAAGCTCCGCTCGCTGATGGCGCTGGCGCCGCGGGCGTACTTCCGCTTCCAGAAGGACGGCACACCCTGGGACGGCAGCGCGTGCGGCAATGAGTTCCGCAGTGATTCGGAGGCGGGGCGGCGCTTCCTCGTCGAGTCGGTGAAGTACTGGGTGCGCGAGTACGGGATCGACGGCTACCGATTCGACCTGATGGGGCTGATCGATCAGGAGTCGATGCGGATCCTCACGCAAGAACTGCACGCGATGGACCCGACGATCCTGGTCTACGGCGAGCCGTGGGCCGGCGGGCCTTGCGGCATCGAGGTGAACGGCAAGGGCAAGCAGCGCGGGCTCGGCTGGGGCGTCTTCAACGATGACATCCGCGACGGGCTGCGCGGGCGCGTCTTCGACCTCGACGACCACGGCATGCTCACGCGGGGCATCCGGCTGAAGGATGTGAAGGACGGCATCGTCGGCGGCATCCGTACCTTTACCGATTCGCCGCTGGAGTGCCTGAACTACGCCGAGTGCCACGACAATCACACGCTGACCGATCGTCTGCACTTGATGGCCAAGCGCATGTCCGAGGGCGGGGTCGATGCGGAGCAGATCGTGCGGATGAGCAAACTCGCCATCCTCACGCTGGCGACGAGCCAGGGGATGCTCTTCCTCCACTCCGGACAGGAGTTCGGGCGGATGAAGGCGGGCGAGGACAATACCTACAACCTCGGCGATGTCGTGAACAACATCCGCTGGACGGACAAGCGCGATCACTCGGACCTCTTCGCCTTCCACCGCAACTGCATCACGATGCGCCGGGTGCATCCGATGTTCCGGCTGACGACGAGCGAAGACATCGAACAATCGGTCCGCTTCCTGGATGATGATCTGGGCATCGAGCTGCCGCAGAAGTCGATCGGCTTCATGCTGGAGGATGCGACGGGGCGTGACGAGTGGGGCTGCGCGGTGGTGCTGCTCAACACGGACACGCAGGAGCGCGACTTCGAACTCCCCGAGGGTCTGCACGGCCTGATGTGGCACATCGAAGTGCTCGACGGGCGTTTCGTGCGCAACGGCGCGACGGCGGAGCAGTCAATCCGCGTGAGCGGGCGGGCGGGCGCGGTGCTCTGGCAACGGAAGTAACGCGGTTGAGAGGAGGGGGCTGTGCCTTTGGGGGGAGCGATACCGAACCGTCCCCGGACTGACACGGAGTCTGGGCTGCTTCCCGGGGAGGGGTTGGCGGGGAAAGCCGTGAACTCGACTTGGCTCGCGGACGGAATAGCATCATCCGCAGAGTTGTGTGGCTCGGTTTCACTGCACCCCGTTCGGAGTCGGACCTGTTGGTCAACCGCTTGAAGTGTGAACAGACCCGAGATTCCTGCAATCGATGGCATCGTCTTCCTTCGATGGTGGCGATCGTTGCGCTGTTTCTGCTTGCGAATCTGACCCCAGCATCTCTCGGAAGCGCTCAATCCTGCCGCGGCCAATCCCATCGGATCGCTGACAGCGGACGGGGCTTTGTATTCTCGGGATGCTACCGAACACTCGCGGCGACCGGTCGAGGTCGCCAGGTACCAACCCGCACCTCTTCCTCGAGTCACGCCGGAACGGGGCAACTCGTTCTCGAAGCAATCGATAGGTCCTCCTGCGAGGGTGCTTCTCCCGATCCGGACAATGCTGATCATTTCGTTGCGATGGCGGATACATCCGCCGCACTGTGCATGCCTGCACCATACCGGCTGCCGGCACTAGCGCATGACTTTGTTTCGGAATGCGCACGGCGCGGCATGCGCACATCCGGCCGCCACCCGCCAGCGTGACGGGCGATGTCTGAAACCAATGAGCTTGCACACCGGCTTCGAAAGGCCGGATGCGGGCCGGTTTACCTCACATTCCACCGTTGATTCCCCGCGCTGTGCTTTGGACCTGATCCAGTCGCATCGGCGTGCCAGTCGTTCACATCCGTGCTGCCGCTGACTGCGGCATATGGAGACATCTATGTTGCGCGTGTTGATCGTAGTTCCGATGATCGTTGTTGCCGCGTTTCTCGCGGCATGGGCTCTGCCGGAAGGACTTGCCAGACAGATCGTTCAAATCTTCGGGGCAATCGTCCTGATGATCGGTCTTTTTCTCTGTCCGCTCGCGCTGTTGCAATGGCTCTCACCTGAGGATTCCGACCCATCGTCCTGAACCGCACCGAGAGAACGGACCCAGTAAGGATGCGGGGTGCTCGGTGGTGGCAGGGCGCGTCAGCCCAGATCATCAATGACATGCGGACCGCATGTCCCACCGAGCACCGCCGTCACCGAGCCCATGTCACCCCCCGCTTCCATCATGGAAAAACCGTTCCCCCCCCCCGCGGGGGAGGGGCGCACGGCGTTTCCATGCCACCCATTCGATCATGCAATCCGTGCAATCTCGCAACGATCGGATCGTCAGATCTCCAGCACCTCGCCCGCTTCGAGGATGGGGATGAGCGAGGAGGCCGGGTCGAACTCATCGTGCAGGTGCGTCACGCGCATCTTCGCGCGAACCTGCTCGGGGAGGGCGTTGAGCAGTTCGATGTGCGTGTGGGCGGGGCCGAGGTTCGTCTCGTGCACGATGAGGTCCGCGCTCGAGAGCCACTGGATGTGGTCGGCGTCGTAGGTGGTGTCGCCGGACCAGCCGAGTGTGGACCGGCCGTCGGAGATGCGCAGGCCGATGGTCGGGATGGGGTGGATCGTGTGGCGCGCTTCGATGGTGAGCCCGGCGATGGTGGCGCAGGGTCGGTTGGCGGGGTCGAAGATGCGCAGGTCGAAGAAGTCGTCGAGCGAGGCGTGGTCGGAGTCCTTGGTGAGCGGGGCATCCATCGCGGGCGCGAGCCGTTCCCAGAGTCGTGCGCCCGCGCGGGGATGGGTGTGCAGGCGGGGCCGCTCGTGGACCTCGCCGGAGATGCGCTGCACGAAGCGTTTGAAGCCGAAGGATTCGAGGCCGTTGCAGTGATCGCCGTGGAGATGCGTCAGGACGATGTCGTGGATGTTGCGGGCCGAGACATCCCATCCGGACTTCTCGGAGGCCTCGTGGAGGGCGCGGTGGATGAGGTCCGGGCAGTCGAGCAGGAGGTAGCCCTCCGGACCTTCGATGACGGCGGAGGCGCCGTAGGAACGGGTTGTGAAGGCATCGCCCACGCCGAGAATCAGGATGCGCATGCTGGCTCCGATCGATGCAGCCGGTGTGGGCCTTGTTGAAGTGGTGCCCATCGTACCGTCAACGCCGGGGCGTCACGGCTGGAGGCGCGTCGCGGTCCAAGTCGTCACGGCGAAGGCGGCATCGTGATCGGCGCCGGGATTCGGGGTGAGCGTGCGGGTCCAGATGGCGCGGTCATGGATCCGCACGGGCGAACCGAGCCACAGCTCGACGCTCTCCGCCCAGACCCGGTACCCCCCCCAATGCGGCGGGCGGGGCACGGACGCCTCGCCCATGTTGTCGAGATCGACGCCCAGCTCCTGCATCGTCTGCATCACCTTCGCGAGGAGGTCATCGCGCGAGGCGATCGGCTCGGACTGCTCCGAGGCCCACGCCCCGATGCGGCTGGCGGGGTGGCGGGCGTGGAAGTAGGCGTCCGACTCTTCATCGGGAGAGATGACGACCTGCCCCTCGATCCGCACCTGCCGGTCGAGATGATCCCAATGCATGATGACCGCGGCACGCGGGTTGGCCTCCAGCTCGCGCCCCTTGCGGGACTTGCGGTTGGTGTAGAAGACGATGTAGCCCTTGTCGGTGTTGACAGCGCGGCAGAGGACGATGCGGGCCGAGGGACGCCCATCGCGGTCCGCCGTCGCGAGCGTGATGGCGGAGGGGTTGGGCTGGACCTTCTGGCGGGTGGCCTCGTCGAGCCAGCGGGCGACGGTGGGGAAGGGATCGTCGGGGAGGGTCTCCGGGAGCGACTCCTCGACGCTGAAGACTTCTGGATCGACGGGGGGATTGGTCATGCGGGATTGTTCGCTCGAAAACGCTGATCGGACGGGGCGGATCGCAGACACCCCCTTATTTTCGTGTTGGCTACCTGTCACCAAGCTGCATCCGATCCGGAAGCGCGTACTCTGTGCACCGCGATCGAGTTCGCGTGCATCAGCGAAAAGGCAGGGAGGCCCATGGCCGCGGGAAACGACCAATCCGGGAGGCGTGAGAGCAATGGACGCCCCCCATTTCAGGCGGGCGCACAGGGGCGAGGGCTCGAAAAGCTCTTCGATCGACTGCCCCCCCACTCCCCCGAGGCCGAGATGGCCCTGCTCGGCTCGCTGATCATCGAGCCGGGGGTCATCGACGATGTGATGGAGTTCGTCATCTCGGGCGACGCCTTCTACTCCGAGGCGCACGCCCTGCTCTTCGAGACCATCCGGGAACTGCACAACCGCACGCAATCCGGCGATCTCGTGCAGCTCACCGAGGCGCTCAAGGGCAAGAAGTCGCTCGACGACATCGGGGGGCTGGACTATCTGGTCCGCCTGGCCGAGCAGACGCCATCCGCGGCGAACGCGGTCCACTACGCGAGGATCGTCCGCGACAAGTACCAGTTGCGCCGACTGATCGAGGCCGCGGGCGAGATCCTCTTCGACGCGTACCACACGGGCGACGGCGGCGAGGACGAGCGCATCCACTGCATGGACCGGGCCGAGCAGCGGATCTTCGAGATCGCCGAGTCCGCCGCGGCGACATCGCAAGCGACGCTCGCCGAGCTGTTGCAACTGACGATGGACATGCTCGAAGCGAACAAGGGCAAGACCATCACCGGTCTGAATACTGGTTTTTACGACCTGAATGAATACACCAGCGGCCTGCAGGAAGGAGAGCTCGTGATCGTGGCGGCGCGTCCGTCGATGGGCAAGACGGCGCTGGCGCTCAACCTTGCTGAGCATGTATCGCGCCGCGGGATGTACTACGATGGCAGCGCCGGTGATACGAAGGTTCCTGTTGGCTTCTTTTCGATGGAAATGAGCAGCCAATCACTTGCACAGCGGTTATTGTGTTCGATTTCAAAGGTCGATTCCCAAGCATTCCGCCGGGGGAGAATCGACAACGAAACGCGTGATTATCTTGCCAAGGTACAAATTCCAAATCTGTCCAAGGATATGCCGCTTTATGTTGACGACACGCCGGGGCTGACCGTCATGCAGCTCCGTGCCAAGGCGCGGCGCATGGTGCATCGTCACGCTGTGAAGTGCATCTTTGTCGACTACCTCCAGCTCATGAGCTCGCCCGGGTCCTCACGCGACGGACGGCAGAACGAGGTCAGCGCCATCTCGCGCGGGATCAAAGCTTTGGCGCGCGAGCTGAACATCCCCGTCGTCTGCCTCGCGCAGCTCAACCGCGGCGCGGAGCAGCGCGAGGGCCATCGCCCGCGCATGGCCGACCTGCGCGAATCGGGATCGATCGAGCAGGACGCCGACACGATCATCCTGCTGCACCGCGAGGAGTACTACCATGTCGGCGACCACGATTGGCTCAACGAGAACCCCGAGAAAGTTGGAGTGGCGGAGTTGATTATTGCTAAGCAGCGCAACGGTCCAACCGGAACTGTGCGGTTAAAGTGGCAGCCCGAGTTCACGCGATTCGATAATCTTGAGCAAGTCCGAGGAAATTTTGACCCTGAGATACATGACTCTCAGAGCCGATCGCACAAGCCCAGCCCCGTGAATCTGAATCACGCCCGCTTCTCGCCCGGCGCGAAGACGGGACCGATCGCCGATCATCGCGACGGCGGCGGCCCGGACCGAAACGCCTGGGACGATCCGACCGAGGACGACCTGCCGCCGTTCTGAGTGAGTCGGCCATGACGGCTGGGAGAGTTCCGCTCCGCGTGCTTCCCGTTGCGCGTTGATGTGCCGTGATGTGTGGCATGGCTTGCTTGCAAGCCATGTTGGTGCGCCCAATACACCCGCGAGTCTTGATGATTCACGGAAGACACGGGTTGCGAGCAACCCGTGCCACACAGCTCTGGTGTGAACTGGCGAGCGGGTGACTCGGGCGCGGTACTCGCTCTGGGGGGGCCGAGTGGCTCGGGCGAGGACGCCCACCGGCAGACGATCTGGTATTCCTTGCGGCCATGACGGAGACGACCTGCCGCCGTTCTGAGTGGTATGGTGGTCGCCGATTGGATGGGCAGCGTCCGGATGACACGCACGATCGCCGGTCCGTCGCAGCGGAAGGAGGCGGGGCATGGGCGCAGGACTGATTCTCGGTGGGATCTTTGCCGGCGTGTTTCTGTGGCTGCTTCTGATGTGGTCGCCGTCGGCGAGTGCCGATGGAGAGAACCCGCACCCCGTGGTCAAGTATCTGACGAAGTGCGCGCGCCGCCTCGCGATCCTCTTCAGGACCTGTTTCCTGATCTGTGCTGTGATCGGGTTCGCAATGATGTTCTTTGCGACAAAATCTGATGAACTGACGGCGGGCTACATCTTCACCGGGGTCGCCGGAGCGTTTCTCGTTCTCACACTCGCCAGCAGCGCCTGCTCCAAGGCGTGATCGGGGTCGGATCGTATGCTGGATGTACTCCTGCTGATCTTCGCGGCCGCTCTGCTCGGCTTGTTTCTGTGGCTGCTTCTGATGTGGTCACCTTCACCGAGTGCGGATGCGGCGATGCCGCACCCCGTGGTCGAGTATCTGACGAAGTGCGCTCGCCGTCTCGCGATCCTCTTCAGGATCTGTTTCCTGATCGCCGTGGCGCTCGGATTCGGAGCCATGACATACCTACCGATGTTCCCGCAAGCCATGATTGCTGTCTATCTTTTTCTCGGTCTGGCCGGAGTGTTCGTGGTTCTCGTACTCGCGAGCAGCGCGTGTTCCGAGGCGTGAGAGGGGGCGGGTTGCGGACCCTCTGATCTTGTCGTCATGGTCAATTTTGCGATGTTGATCGTGTGGCATGGCTTGCTTGCAAGCCATGTCGGCGCGTTCGACAGCACGACGGGTCTTGGAAACGCACGGAAGACACGGGTTGCGAGCAACCCGTGCCACACAGCTCTGGTGTGAACTGGTGAGCGGGTGGCTCGGACGCGGCACCCGCCCCTGCTGGGGCTTGGGATGGCTCCGGGCTTCCGGAGAGGCCTCGGCATGGCCCCTGCTGCGAGGCCCGATTGCCTTCTGCCCGCTAGGATTGAGTTTGGGTTCCGGGGAAGAATCCGAGGGGGTCCGGGGGGACCTCCGGGGGTGGAATGGCGGATCGGTTCTCCCGAAGAATGTTCTGAGCCCGGGTGGGTGGTGTCTTGAGGAGTCTTGATGGGCGATGCACTGCTGTACATGTTCGCGGGTCTGATCGTCGGCGGGGTGATCATCGGCGCCGTCGCGGTCCTGCTGCGTCGGAAGGGTGATGGAGCCCCGCTCCGCGAGGTCCGCTCGGAGATGCTCGCCGAGAAGGTGCGGACGGTCGGCAAGCTTGTCGGGCTCGAGGTCCACGCCAAGGAGATCACAACGAGCACGAAGGGCTGGGCGTGGCTGCCGCCGATCCTGCTGAGTCAGGCGAAGATCGCGATGATCTTCTCGTACGAGAAGCAGTACTTCGTGGACCTGCGGCGTATCCGGGCGCGGGATGTCGAGGAGATCGGTCCGGGGCGCTTCCGCATGACCGTGCCGCCCATTGAGGGCACACTGCGCTTGTCGGATGTCTCGCCCTACGACATCCAGGCGGGGCGCATCCTCGGCCTGCTGGATGTCATCCAGATGAACGCCAAGACGCAGCGCGAGCTGATGGATGAGGCCCGCCATCAGGCGACATCGCTCTTCGAGAAGAACGATGAGCGGTATCTGAACGAGGCGAAGCGAAGCATCACGAATCAGATCGGCGCGCTGCTTTCGCTCTTCGAGGTGCAGGTCGAGGTGGTGTGGTCGGACGAGGCGCGTGCCGCGGTGACGGGCGAGATGTCCGTCGAGCCGGAGGTGACGCGGAAGCTCACAGGCGTGTGAATCGGCGCGTGACGATCACCGGCGCGGGGCGGTCTGCTGGGGGTAGATGATGTAACGGTCGTGGACGGTGAGGATGAGGTCATCCGCGCCGTCGCCGGTGACATCGGCGATGTCGACATGCGAGGGCTGGAACTCGCGTGATGCGCCGCCGGTGAACAGGCGCGACTCGAAGACCTTGAACTCACTGGCGAGCAACATGCGACGCGAGGCGCTGAGCGTGAAGATCATGCAGAACTGCTCGCCGGCGTCGAGGATGGCGATGTCGACGAAGCCGTCGCCGTTGAGATCGCCGACCGCCGCACGATGCTCGACGCGGTTCTCCTCGTCGGAGCGGTAGGAAGCGACCTCGTCGAGCGCGACGCGTTCGCCCGCGAGGCGGATGAGCGCGAAGCCGTCCTGACTGAGCGAGAGGATGCCGGGGTCGTCGCCGCCGGAGAACATGCCGGACTTGATCGCGCCGGGTGTCAGCCCGGAGAGACGGAGGGACTCGCTGATGGCCCACGAGCCGTTGTCGTCGGCAGCCATGAGGACGATGCGTCTGCCGGTGCGGTCGGTGGCGGCGAGGCGCGGGCCCTGATCCGTCTCGATCACGCTGAGACTGATGAGCGAGGCGGTGGCCTGCGGGAGTGTGTACTGATCGACGACGGTCCAGCCGCGCTCGCGGTCGTAGCGGCAGGCGCGAATGAAGTTGGCATCGGCGATGAGCAGTTCCTTCTGGCCGTTGTCGTCGATGTCGAAGAGGGCGGTGTTGGTGGCGCCCGCGGCGGAGACGAGGCCGTACTGAGGCATCTTGTCGCTCGACAGCACCTCGAATGCGAAGCCCTCCTCCTCGTCGGGGATGGTGCGGACCATGACCATGGGCTCGTTGGGGGTGAAGAGGATGAAGTCGGTGTGGGCATCGTTGTCGAAGTCGCCGGGGAAGATGGTCTGGGGCGGGCGGTTCACGCCTTCGAGCGCGACGGTGCGGCTGGTGCCATCGGGGAAGTGCAGTTCGAGGACATGGTCGCGCCGATCGCGCACGACGACCGCGAGCGTCGGACGATCCTGCACCTTCGCGTGGGCCATCGCGACCGGCGAGAAGCCGGAACTGGCGACGGTGATCGGCTGGGGGAAGCCGATGCGCCGGGTGCGCTGATCGACCGATGAGACGCCGACGGCCTTCTCCTCCTCGGAAAGGATGAAGACGCTGGGGACGCTTGTGCTGTTCCAGTGGCCGATGTCCACCTGTTTCGGGGCCTTGAAGGCGGAGATGCGTTCGGGCTCGCCGAAGCCGAGGCCGCGTGTCTGCGAGAAGAGAAGGATGCTGTTCGCGCCGGGATCGGTGACGAGCAGATCGGGGAGGTCGTCGCCCGTGAGATCGCCCGCAACGATGGAGCGGTCCGAGGCGGTGCCAGCGAAGGAAAAGACCTCCGCGGCGGCGTCGCGCTCGGCGAAATCCTCGGAGGCAAGAGAGTCGATCGTTTCGGAGGAGATGTCGTAGAGGACGATGCGACGGGTCGGGCGCTCGATGACGAGCAGGGATGCGGCGGCACGATCGGGGAAGCGCACGGGCTTGACCTCGATGGGCTGGGGCATCTCGAAGCGGTGCTCGGGGCCGAGGACGCCGTTCTTGGTGCGTTCGCGATCGAGTTGGCGCTGCATCCACAAGCGGATGGGGGCCTCGGCGTTGGGGACGACGCCGACGATGTCGTTCATGCCGTTGCCGGTGTAGTCCTCGATGAAGAAGGCGGTGACATCGCCGCCGGAGCCGAGTCGCAGCGGCTCGCCGACGGGGCCTCGGGGGCCGAGCTCGTAGACCTCGATCTTGCCGCCCGCCGCGACAAGCAGCTCGGGGCGCTCATCGCCCATGACATCGGCGATGGCGATGGCAGCGCGACCGGAGCTGAGGCCGGAGATACGCCGACGACTGACTTCCTCGAAGCGGAGCGTCTCCGTCTGGCGGAAGACGACGATCTCGCCCGCGGGCTGGCCTGCGTAGATCAGGTCGAGGCGACCGTCGGCGTTGATGTCGTAGGCCTGAATCCCGGTGACCTGGTGGGGAACGGTGATGTCCACCCGCTCGAAGTAGGGAGACGGGGGCAACTGGTTGACTCGGAACTCCCGCTCGATCTCGTCTGGGGTCTGGGCCCGGGCACGCTGGCGGTGGATCTCGATGCGGCTGGTGCGGTTGTTGACGATGACGAGGTCGTTCCGCCCGTCGCCATCCATGTCCGCGATGAGGGAGGGTCCGGGGTTGCGGTCGACGACGACGATCCGGGGCTCCTCGAAGCCGAAGTAGCGTGCGAGCGCCCCCTTCCCCCCTGTTTGGGCGGTTGCCGGTGCGATGGCGGCGAGCATGGCGAGGGCGCCGAGGAGGAGGCCGGAACGCAGGTGTGTGATGTTTCGGTGCATGAGGGCTTTCCCGGGAGCATTGTGCGACGCAGCCGGTGCGTCGCTGGTCCATAAGATCAGGGAGATCCATCCCAGCGATGGGAGATTGCTTGGATGCTACCGTCCCCGGCGGGGCGGGTGGCGTCGGGCGATCATCCGGGGATGATCCGGTACTCTGAGAGGGGGATCACACCAGCGGTCCCCGATCGATTCGGACCCCTGACAGGGAAGGGCAGTGATGCGGAAGAAGGCCATGTTGCTCGGGCTCGTCGCGGCGGGCGCCACGCTTTTCGGTGCGGATGTCCCGGCGTTCGGCGCGGAGGTGGACATCGTGACGCTGCGGGACGGGCGCTCGATCCAGGCGCCGATCCTGAAGGAAACGCGCCAGACCGTCTGGCTGGACCTCGACTTCGATGTCGTGGCGATCCCGCGTGCTGAGATCGAGTCGATCCTGCGGGCGGATCGTGCGGAGGCGGGGACGGTGCAGAGCGACCGTCGTCGGCTGTATCGCATCGCGCAGAGCCCGTCGGAGCGGTCGCCCCGCGAGCACGCCAAGCGGATCGGCTCCGCGGTGATTCTGGTCTCGACGCCGCGTGGCCTGGGATCGGGCTTCATCATTCGGGAGGACGGGTTCGCGATCACGAACGCGCATGTCATTCAGGGGGAGACGCGGATCCGCGTGACCGTCTTCGAGGAGGGCGAGCAGGAGTTCCGGCGTCTGGTGATCGACGATGTCGAGATCATCGCGGTGAACAACCATCTGGATCTCGCGCTGATCCGCGTGAAGCACCCCGATGACAGTCCTTTCGTCACGGTGCCCGTGATGGCCGATGACGACATCGAGGTCGGCGAGGAGGTCTTCGCGATCGGGAATCCGCTCGGTCTGGAGCGCTCGCTCTCTGCGGGCGTGGTCTCGACGACGAACCGTAACTTTGAGGGCATGACCTTCGTCCAGACGACCGCGGAAGTGAACCCCGGCAACTCGGGCGGTCCGCTCTTTAACGCGCGTGGCGAGGTGATCGGCGTGATCAACATGGGGGCGCTCTTCGCCGACGGGGTGGGCTTCGGAATCCCCGCCCGCTATCTCCGCGACTTCGTCAACAACCGTGACGCCTTCGCCTACGACCGGAACAACCCGAACAGCGGACACAGCTACAAGTCCGCCCCGGATCGTCAGGAATTCGGTGTTCCTGATATCCTCGACGACGCCACAGGAGAGCAGTCGCGCTGAAGTCGTCAGCGCTTTTTCCCAATGAATTGGACGGTGTCGGAACCCCGAACCCTCCGGAGAACACATCACTCGGATCCTGCGACAGACTCGCGGGCCAACGGCTCCGGACAAACCGGTCCAGACAAACCGGCACAACAAACCCTGATCAACGGAACTCACAAGAGGAGAATGACATGCGGACGAGTGGATGGATGAAGTCAACGCTGGCGACGGTCGGCGGCACGCTGGTGCTCGCGAGTTCGAGCGGCGTCGCCCTCGGCGCGAATCACACGATCGGTGATCTCGCCCCCCCGAACAGCGCGGTGATCATCGGCATCGACAACTTCACGCAGGCGAAGGCCGCGTTCGACCGGACCGGGCTGAAGGCCATCTGGGATGAGCCGTCGATCCAGACATGGTTCAAGAAGACTTCCGAAGAATTCCTTGCGGAGTTTGACGAGGCGCTCTCGGCGATCAACGCCGATCGGGATGATCTGACGATGCCCACCGGCAGCGCGGGTGTCGCCATCTGGTTGATCAAGCCGGAAGATGACGAGACGCCGTTCGTGCAGTTCCTCGTCGCGGCGGACTTCGGCGCGAACGCGGATGCCATGCACCAGACGATCCTCTCTGCCCTCGACAAGGGCGAGGAGACCGACAAGCTCGCCTACGAGCGCGAGGAAATCGGCAACGCGGTGCTCTTCACCATCCGTGATCTCGAGGCCGAGGACGCCAACGACGAAGACGAGGATGACGAGTGGGCCGCGTGGGAGCAGCAATGGGGCGATAACGACGGCTTCGACTACAAGAACATGTTCTACGCCCGCTCCGGCGGCTACCTCCTGCTGGGCACCGCCCGGACGGAGGTCGAGAACGCCATCGACCGCCTCGCGGGGAAGAATGTCGCTTCCGCTTCCGATCAGGCCCGCTTCCGTGCGGCGTTCGCGGGTATGGATGCGCAGCGTCACGCCTACGCCGTGGTCCTCAACTCACCGCTCTACGACCTCGCGGAGAAGGTTCAGGAAGCTCTCGGTCAGCCGCTCGTTCCGCTGTTCGATGCACTGGGCCTCACCGAAGTCGAGTCGACCGCCGCAACAGTTCGCTTTGATGCGGACCGCGGCATGGTCGCCGGCGATCTGTTCGTTCGCATCCCCGAAAAGCGTGGGATCTTCTCGCTGATCAATGTTCCCGCGATCGACTTCGCGCCGCCCGCTTTCGTGAGCGCGAATGCATCGAGCGTGAACATCTTCCAGTTCGACATCGCCCGCCTGCTCCCGACCGTGACGCAGGCGCTCAACACGCTCCCGCCGGAAATCGGCGGCGAGATCCTCGGCGGCATCCAGATGGCGCAGGGTTTCGTCGGCCCGATCCTCAGCCAGCTCGGCCCCGAGATCGTGATCTCTCAATCAATCACGCGCCCCTTCGCGGCGGACAGCCAGAAGATCCTCACCGCCATCCGTGTGAAGGATTCCCAAGCGCTCGCCAACGCGATCACCAACCTACAAGGCATGTTCGGTCTTGAGAGCCGCGACTTCCAGGGCAACACGATCTGGGCCCCGCCGCAGGGCATGATGCCCGCGGGTGAATTCGCGATCGGCATCGGCTTCGGGTTCCTCTTCATCGGCGCCGGTCCCGAGATCGAGAACGCCATGCGGACCGCCGGTGCGGGCGGCGGGGCATCACTCAAGGATGATGCCCGCTTCAAGAAGGCCATGAATGCCATCGGCGCTCGCGGCCTTTCCTTCTCCTACACGAACATGTCCGAGTCGCTCGACTACTTCCAGTGGATGGCCAGCAACTACAAGCAGGTCATGCGTGACCAGCTCCGTGAGCAGTTCGGCGACTTCATGACGGATGAAGAGATCGAGAACATGATGCAGTTCAACCCGGCTGGGCAGATCTACGAGAACCTGCCAGACCTCCGCATCCTCCGTCGCCACATCGGCGACATGGTCGGAGATTTTCGCATCACGGACGACGGCATTCGTGCGCGGTCGATGCTGCTCCGCCCCGCGGACTGATCCTCTTTCGCACCCGACTTCACTCGCAGCGGGCGTCCCGACAGACGCCCGTTTTTTATGCGCGCGTCACGCCGCGGCGCTGAGCGTCCGCTCCTGCTCGTCGAGCACCTCGCGGACGGTGCGGACGAGTCGGCTCATCGCGAAGGGGATACGCATGTTCCGGTTGACGCGCTTGGATGCAAGGCCGTGCTCGAGCGCGAGTTCGCCGCCCGCTGAAATGGCGATGACGGGAAGGTTCTCGACTCCCGCGGCTCGCTCGGCATCGACGAGCGCCTGGCCGACCGGGACTCGATCGCGCGCGTTGCGGATGCGCACCAGCGCGATGTTCGGTTTGCCGACCTGCATCGGATCCTTCAGTCGCTGGCACAGTATGCGAGTCGAGTCGAACTCCGGGTTGAGCGATACGACGAGCGGACGGAATTCGCATCCGAAGGTATCGGCCCACTCGGCGGCGCGCTCCGTCCAATTGCCGAGGTCTGAGCGGCTGAGCATCGAGAACTTCAGATCCGAGGTTTCGTCGGGCACTTCCTGTTCAATCTTCAGGATCTGCTTGGAGTCGAGCCGCAGCAGTTCGCAGAGATCCTCGATGGGATAGATCGTCTCGTTGCCGCTCGATCCGAGCAGCATCGCATGTGCAAGACAATTCGCGAGCGCCAGCGTCGCCGCCTCCTGAGATTCCTGCGGCACGGCACGACGGATGTTCCCCGCCGAAAGATGATGGAACACGATCGGATTGAACAGCGCCTTGGGAAACTGCCATGTCCGCAGAATGCGGTCCATCACCTCGGCGTGATCGATCATGAGCATCCGCTTCTCGACCTGTTCGAGCGGCAGTTCCATCGACCGGGCGGTCTGCAGAACCTGCCTATATTCGTCCGGTGCGGCATGAGCAAGAATCATCCGCCCGATGTCGTGCAGCAAACCCATTGTCATCGCGGAATCCGCGAATTCATCGCCGCGCGGCTTCGCCAGTCGACCGGCGATGAGACCGCACGCGATGGCGTGTTCCCAGAAATGTTTCGTGTCCAGACCGCCCATGGCGTCCGAGCATGAAAACTGGTCGATCACGCTCAGATTCATCACGGCCTGCTTGATCTGGCTCCCGCCGATCCGCAGCACCGCCTTCTTGATGGAGTCGCACTGCTCGCCGCGGTTGTACACCGTCGAGTTCGAGAGCCGCAGCAGCTTGAGCGCGACCGCCTGATCGAGCTTGACCGCCTTCACGATGTCATCGATCGAGGAGTTCGGGTTGTCCGCGAGCGACATCAGCCGTCCGACGGTGGGCGAGAGCGCACGAAGCTCCTGCGCCTCGTCCATGCGCTCCTGCAACTCGGAACGCTTCACGACGGGCAGCAGCGTGCGCAACGCTTCGGCGGGATCCGGCGCCACCGCGGGCTTGTTGACCGGCATGCTCACGACGCCGGCGTTGCCGACCGGAACTCCGCTCTGCGCTGCCGCCTGTGCTTCTTCGATGCGGATCGGCGGCTTCTGTGCGTCGGGTCTCGTCGGAGCGGGAGTGGCGCTATCGAGCAGCGCGGGGTCGCTCGCCGCCCGCGTGTTCACCGCACGACGCACCGTCTGCACGAAGCGCGAGAGCGAGAACTGCCGCTTGATGAGATACCCCGCGACGCGATGCTCGACCGCGGCCTTGACCGTCTCGCGCGTCGCGATGTCCGTCAGCACCACGACGGGCACCGTGCCCCCCGTCGGCTGATCGCGCAGCCACCTCAGGAAGCCGGAATCCTGCCCGGATTTCCCGAAGGGATCGATCACGATCGCATCGGGATCATGGAACGAGAGCATCGCCCGGGCCTCATCCTCGTCCGATGCCGCGAGGCACCGCATGTCGTGCGCCTTGAGCGCGGCCGACAACAGTTCTCGGACCAGGGGATGAGCATCGACGAGCAGGAGCGTGAGCATGATTCTCCCGTGCCGCGGAAACAACAGGAGCGCGGACTTGTGATCAGCCCAGCACATCGGCGAGATCGGTGCGGGGAAACACCGCTGGGGGTCGAAAGAAGTACTTGATTCACCTCAACTGGCGGAACAAACCCAACACCTGTTCCGGGGGTTTCAGTCGGTGCGGAGCCGCAGTGTGTAGGTCACGAAGACCTCGTCCGCTCGCCAGCCGCGGGATTCGTACAAAGCCCGCGCCGGATCGTTCGTCGACTCGGTCTTCAGCGTGACTTTCGCGGCTCCCGTCGAGCGTGCGAACGCCTCCGCCGCGTCCATGAGCGCATCGGCGTACCCCTTGCGCCGGTGCTCGGGGGCGACGAACAGATCGTTGAGGATCCACTCGCGGCTCAACTGCACCGACGAGTACTTCGGATACAACTGCACAAACCCCACCGCCTCATTCCCGACGCGCCCGATGAACACCGCCGAATCACCATTCCGCATCCGCTCGGCGATGAAGACTCCAGCCCGTGCGGCATCAGCATCCGCGCGGTAGTACGCGCGGTACGACTCGAAGAGCGGCACCACCGTCTCGATGTCGTCCACCCCCGCACGCTGAATGATGAGCGTCTCTGGCATCGATCACACAAACGCCGCCTGGTCAACCCGTGTCCGCAGGTTGTCCAGGACATTCATGAAGTTGATGTACGAGTCATACGGCGAGTCGTACGGGTTGAAATACCGGTGGACATCGCCATCGGCGAAGTACTTCGTGCACATGTAATAGAAGTGATCGCTGGTCGTCAGGCGTCGCCAGTCGTTGAGCAGTTGCACGCTGTGCTCGACCCGCGCCGGATCGCCCGATTCCATCCCCTCGCGCCACGAGGCCTTGACCAGCCGCTCGAGCTTGAACGCCTCCGTCAGCGCATTGGACTGCATCGCGTTGCCCAGCCATGCCGAGAGATCCCGCTCGGTGTCGGCCCACGAGATCATGTGCGGGCAGTCGTACTCGCCGACGGGGTCGTACCGGTCCAGCGCCTCGCTCGGCATCAGGAACTCGTTCTGGCCCTTACCCATCTTCAGGACGGCTTCGGGCAGTCGCTCCATGAAATCGAAGATGCCCGTGTCCGCCCACTGGTGCTCACCGAGCGTCTCGTAGTCCATGAATAAGTTGCACACATAGCCGTCGCCGTTGATCTGGTGGATCCACTTCGCGAACTTCTCCGGCGTGAGCGGCCACTCGGCCCAGTCACGATTCGAGAAGCGGAACGCGATGTCGTCCGACAGCCGGTAGTTCTTCAGCAGGAGCGCGAACGGACGATCCTTCGTCGCGCCCTCGCCGGTACAAGGCGGGCGATAGACATAGTTCGGCGAGCGGTACTCCAGCACGCGATCCACGCCCTCGGCGAGCGCGCCCTTCCAACGCGGCGTCCCATCCTCGCTGCGCATCTCCGCGACGAAGTGCGCCAGGTCGTTGTTGTAGGTGAACTCGGTGTTCCGGAAGACCCGCGGCGTCTGGCCGAACAGGTCCTGAATCCGCTGCGTGTGCATCCGCACTTGCTCAACGAACTCCTCACGCGAATACAGGAATGCCAGCGAATGGTGGTAGGTCTCGCCCAGAAACTCGACGCACCCAGTGTCCGCCAGCTCCCGGAACAGGTCCAGCGCCTCGGGCGACCAGCGCTCGAGCTGATCCAACACCAGCCCCGTCAGCGAGTACGCGACCCGGAACTTCCCCTTGTGACGCTTGATCAGGTCGAGCATCAGCCGGGTCGCCGGGACATAACACTTCGCGCTCACCTTCTCCAGAATCGCCCGGTTCGCGGCGTCATCGAAGTAGAACGGATCCGCATCGAACACCGAGTACCGACGCAGGCGGTACGGCTGATGCACCTGGAAGTAAAACACCACGGAGGCCATGTCAGACGCCCTCTCCCCTCTCCGAGCACCCGCACGAAGCGTGCCGCTATCGTTGACATTCTCCCACACCGCGCCCGCGCGACAAGCCGGATGCGATGCATTTCCTCGAACACGGCGAATACTCGCCACAAACCCCTCCATCGGCCATGAACACCACCCAACCGCAACAGCACGCCCACGCTCGCACGCTTTTTTCTCGCCACACCCTCGCTGCGCTGCTCGCATCGTCCCTCGCCCTCGGGGCGTGCTCCTCGGGCGCCACCAACCGCTCGACCTCACTCCACGACCTCACCCGTCCGACGCCGCTCGTCGAAACCGATGCCCAGCAGACACCCCCCACCCCCCCCCCCCCCTTCCCGCCGCCCGCCCCCCCCCCCCTTGCCGACCCGGGCCCCCACCCCCGCCCCCGCGGCCCC
>ERZ869909.1490-NODE-1490-length-18934-cov-4.525428_pt1 | contig 18934 bp, 14 predicted proteins | sample MGYA00520892_ERZ869909 | MGnify/ENA primary metagenome ERZ869909 (study PRJEB32215, sample SAMEA104723947) | bioreactor metagenome | biome: bioreactor; feature: anaerobic bioreactor; material: water | place: China | collected 2015-03-12 ...
CGTGCGACGGGACCTGTGAGGATCTCGGCGTGTGTCGGGAGCCCGGTTGGGACTGTTACGATCATCTGCAGTGCAGTCTCGTGGCGCAGGACTGCCCCGAAGGGGAGAAGTGTGTGCCGTGGGCCAACGACGGCGGGACGAGCTTCACCGCGACTGCATGTCGCCCGGTCGATCCCGAACCCGCTGGGCTGGACGAGGGGTGCTCGCAGCACGACCCGACGCTGGGGATCGATTCGTGCGATGTGGGCTTGGTTTGCTGGGCCCCCGCGCGCTCGGCCGATGCGCGTTGCGTCGAGATCTGCGATCCCGAGGAAGGGATGAGCGTATACGATCCAACGGTGGGTTCGGGCGGGATGCTGATCCAGATGCGTGACTATCTGCGCGAGAAGGGCGGCGATGCGAGCGAGCTGGCGCTCTACGGTCAGGAGAAGATTGGCACCACCTGGTCCATCTGCAAGATGAACATGCTGCTGCATGGGATCTCCCATGCTGATATCCGCCAAGAAGACACTCTGCGCGAGCCCCAGCATCGGGATGAACACGACAAGCTGAAGTGTTTCGACCGCGTCGTGGCCAACCCGCCCTTCAGCCAGAACTATATCAAGAAGGACCTTAAGTTAAGCGGACGCTTCCCGGTGATGATGCCGGAGAAAGGCAAGAAGGCGGACCTGATGTTCGTGCAGCATATGCTGGCCGTGCTCAAGAGTGATGGACGCATGGCCACGGTGATGCCCCACGGTGTGCTCTTCCGTGGCGGCGAGGAGCGCGAAGCACGCAAGTACTTCATCGACCACGGCTACCTCGAGGCGGTGATCGGCCTGCCTGGCAACCTCTTCTATGGCACCGGCATCCCCGCCTGCCTGCTGGTGATGAACAAGCAGGGCGCGGATCAGCGCCGAGGCGAGAATGGCAGCGTGCTTTTCATCAACGCTGATCGAGAATACCGCGAAGGCAAGGCGCAGAATCACCTGCGCCCGGAGGATATCGACAAGATCATCTTCGCCTACCGCCAGGGCGGTGAGATTCCTGGTTACGCCCGCCCGGTGGCGGTGGCGGAGATCAGGGCCGAAGAGTACAACTGCAATATCCGCCGCTATGTCGACAATGCTCCACCCCCCGAGCCCCACGATGTGCGGGCCCACCTCCATGGCGGCGTGCCAATCGCCGAGATCGAGAGCCTCGGCCATTACTGGGAGAACTATCCGCAGCTCAAGGCCGACACCTTCGTGCCCCGGGATGCCGGCTATATGGATTTCTCACCGGTGCTGGGTGACAAGCGGGAAATTGCCGACTTCGTCACTCGCCACCAGAGTGTGATGGCGGCCAACCAGGCCTTTATGCAGACGCTTGAGCAGTGGTGGCAGGCGAACCTGCCGATTGTCGAAGCACTAGCGCCGGATGCCGACAATCAACAGGACAGGCCACGCAACGTCTATGTCATGCGCAGTCAGTTGCTGGAGAGCATCCAGCGGGCGCTGGCAGAGCAGCAGCTACTGACGGCGTTCCAGATACGCGGGGCATTTGCTACCTATGTGGATCACCTCAAGGCCGACTTCAAATCCATCGCCGCCAGCGGCTGGGGGCCGGAGCTGATACCCGACGAGGACATTCTGCAGAGCCAGTTCCCCGATGTGCTGGAAGAGCAAGAGCAGGCTCAGGTCCGCCTTGCCGAATTGCAGGCGCTGTTTGCCGCTGCCGATGAAGAGGACTTCGAGGACAGTGACGATACCGGCGTACTGCCGGGCAGTGAGGTCAAAAGCAAGAAGGAAGAGCTAAAGGCGCTGAATGCCGAGTGGAAGGCCGAGCTCAAGCGCATCAAGGACCTGTCGACGCACCTGTTCAGCGAGCTCAAGGCCGCCGGCAAGCTGCCCGAGGGTAGCAAGAAGGCCTTCTATTGCAGCGAAGGGCTGACGGCGAAGGCGCCGCAGTTCGCCAACGCCCAGCGCATCATCGACTTGGCGGCACAGCAGCGCTTTGCGACGCAACTCGACCTGGCGCTGCGACATGCCATGGAACAGGGCCAGCAGGCCTATGATAGTGCCCAGCGGCTAGAGGCAGAACTGGAAGGTCATAAGGCACTGGAAGAAGAAGCCAAGACACTTAAGGCCACCATTAAGGCCATCGAGAACAAGCGAGACGAGCTGGTGGAAAGTGCGCGCAAGAAAATTTCTGTGGATGAAGCCCGCACGGTGATCATCGAGAGACTCAAAACCCGATTGCTTGCCATCTACAGCGGCTACCTGCGCACCGAGCAGCGCGCCTGCATCAAGGCCATCGAGAACCTCTGGGCCAAGTACGCAGTTACTGCCCGCCAGATTGAGGCGGAGCGGGATCAGGCCTCACGCCAATTGCAAGAGTTTTTGGTGGAGCTGGGGTATGAATAAACCGCTAGAACCACCAGCTGTCTGGGTTTCAGATGTGCTGATAAATCTTGCTGATTATCATAATGGAGCTGCATTCAGTGACAGGCATTGGGCCAAGGATGGCTTGCCGATAATTCGTATTGAGAATATAAATAATGAAGATTCTGAGCCTGATAGATATCAGGGTCCCGTGCTTAATAAAAACTATATTGATACTGGCGATTTGATATTTTCGTGGAGTGCGACGTTGAAAGTCGTGATTTGGGATAGAGGGCCAGCTGTTCTTAATCAGCATTTATATAAGGTCGTTCCAAAAGAAATTATTCAGCGGGATCTTCTGTTTCAGATTCTTAATTTCAATATGGGTAGGCTTGCTAGTCAGTCGCAGGGCTCTACCATGAAGCATGTTACTAGGAAAGAGCTTTCGAAATTTAAGGTTGTTTATCCGGTTGGTGTCCATTATCAACAAAAAATCGCCCGTATCCTCAAAACCATCGACCGGGCCATCGAAAAAACCGAAGCCCTGATCGAGAAATATCAGCAGGTCAAGGCCGGGCTGATGTACGACCTCTTTACCCGAGGCATCGGCCCCGATGGTCAGCTTCGCCCACCCCGCGAACAGGCCCCTGAGCTGTACCATGAAACCCCGATTGGCTGGTTCCCGAAGGAGTGGGACTGCAATTCGTTTAAGTGGGGTTTGAGTGCGGCTCCGAAGAATGGATATAGCCCAAAAGAGGTTGATGCTTGGCAGGGTGTGTGTGCTTTGGGACTTGGGTGTTTGACAAAATATGGTTTTAGGCCTTGGCAGATAAAAAACGCCCCAGTCAGTTTGTTGGGGCACAGTGCTTTGCTACAGGATGGCGATTTTTTAATCAGTCGAGCGAACACGCCCGGTCTGGTGGGGTTGTGTGGGTTATATCGTGATGTGGGTTATCCAGCAATCTACCCAGATCTAATGATGAGGCTTCGGCTTAATGATAGGCTAAACGCTTCGTTTCTTGAAAAATATCTTTTATCGCCTTTTGTAAGGCAGAGGGTTTCTGCAATCGCTGTTGGTACGTCGGAAAGTATGGTGAAAATAAATTCAAAAAACTTAAAAGAGTTGATGTTAATATTTCCATCTATTGATGAGCAAGCGAGAATAGTCAAGGGTCTTGAGCCTGTTGAGAAGCAGATATCCTCTCTAGAAAGCCAGCTTTCAAAATTAATAAAACAGAAATCCGGCCTTATGCACGACCTCCTCACCGGAATAGTTCAAGTAAACTCCGATTAACGCATCAAAGGCGTCATCGATGATCTACTACACAACAGGAAACTTACTCGAATCTGATGCAGATGCCCTCGTCAATACAGTGAACACTGTTGGCGTCATGGGTAAGGGCATTGCCCTGATGTTCAAGCAGCGTTTTCCCGATAATTATTGTCAGTACAAGGCTGCGTGCGGCGCGGGCCGTGTCGTGACTGGTTCCATGTTCGTCACGGAGGTGAGAGAGTTAATGGGGCCTCGCTGGGTTATTAACTTTCCCACCAAGCAACACTGGAGAGACCTGTCACAGCTGGTCTGGATCGAAGCAGGCTTACAGGATTTGCGCCGCTTCCTGATAGAACACAAGGTAAAGTCCGCGGCGATCCCGGGGCTGGGCACGGGAAACGGTGGTCTCGACTGGGCCGAGGTCCGCCCCCTGATAGGGCAGATACTAGGTAGTCTGGACACCGAGATTGTTGTCTACCAGCCCCATGATTCGCAGGTAGGAAGGCCGAGCTGAATCGAAAAATTATTGATTTGGGGTGGATTTTTGTCATATTTTGTCAAAAATATAAATTAGAGTGGTCTTTGTGCCGTCCAAATGCTAGATTCTTGGCTAGCCTGATATTTATGAAAGCATTGCCCTGGAGCACCCTATGCTCGTCGAAATGAGTGTGGCCAATTTCCGGTCCTTCCGTGAAGCGCAAACCTTTACCCTGGCGAAAGGCAAGGGTGACGAGATGGTAGCTACCAATACCTTTAATCCAGCTGCCGCCAACAGTATCGCACTGCTGCGTTCGGCAGCCATTTATGGCCCCAATGCCAGCGGCAAGTCCAACCTGTTGCTGGCGCTGCAAACCATGAAGCAGGTCGTGGTGGAATCGGCCATCAACCTGCAGCGGGGCGATAAGCTACCCGTGACCCCCTTTCGGCTGGACTCGCAGACACGCCAGCAACCCAGCGAATTTGAAGTCACTTTTCTGGTGGAGGGTGTGCGCTACCAGTATGGCTTTGCTGCTACGGCCGAGCGCATCCACGAGGAGTGGCTGCTGGCTTACCCCAAGGGCCGGGCACAACGCTGGTTTGGTCGCGCTTGGAATCCGGGCGATAAGCGCTATGACTGGGAGCTCGGCAACAATCTGACGGGTGAAAAGCAGCTCTGGCAAAAATCTACTCGCGATAATGCGCTGTTCTTGTCCACGGCAGTGCAGCTCAATAGCGAACAATTACAGCCCATTTTTGACTGGTTCAAGAACACCCTTCGCCTGGCCAATGTGGGCGGTTGGGGTCCGGTCTTCAGCGCATCGCTGTGCGAAAGCAGCGACAAGGTGCGGGTTATGGATTTTCTGCGCGCTGCTGATTTTCATATCGACGACATTCTTGTTGAGTCTAGACCATTTGATCCCGATACTTTGCCGACCGATATGTCGGAGCCGGTACGCGAAGCCATTGCCGGAGATTTGAAAGACAAGAAGATTCTCGATATTAAAACCGTCCACAAAGGTGGCGACGGAGATCCTATTGTCTTTGATTTTGAAGATGAGTCCGACGGAACTCGAAAGCTGTTTTCCTTCGCCGGTCCATGGATTGATTCCCTGACTAACGGCTATGTGCTATTTATCGACGAGTTGCACGATAACCTACACCCTCGGCTGGTACAGTTCTTAGTGCAATTGTTTCACAGTCAGGAAACAAATCCCAATAATGCCCAGCTTATCTTTACTACACACGAAACATCGATTCTGAATCAAGAGGTTTTCCGGCGGGATCAGATCTGGTTCTGTGAAAAAGATGAATCTCAGGCTACCGTGCTGTATCCGTTAACTGATTTCAGTCCACGTAAGGGACGTGAAAATCTAGAGGCGGCGTATCTTTCGGGTCGCTATGGCGCCCTGCCATTTATTCGGTCACTGAAGCAGGTTGGATGATGGGTACGGATAACCTGTTCCATAAGCGCAAGGCAAAAAGCACGAGAGGATTACAGCGGCGTGCCGCAAGGCGCGAGGCGTATGCCAAGGTGCTGATTGTCTGCGAGGGCGAGAAAACCGAACCCCGCTACTTTCAAGGTCTGAAAAATCACTATGGCTTGAATACAGCCAATGTGGAAGTGTGTGGTGAATGTGGTTCAGACCCGAGAAGCGTACTTCAGTTTGCCAAACAACGCTATCGCGAAGAAAAAGACGCCGGCGATGCGTTTGACAAGGTGTTCTGTGTGTTCGATAAGGACGCTCATGTCAACTATGATGAAGCACTGAACGCCATAGCCACGGTGCCACCGCGCGGCACCTTTGTCGCCATTAACTCGGTTCCATGCTTCGAATACTGGTTGTTGCTGCATTATGTCTATAGCACCCGGCCCTATTCGGCATTGCCGGGCAACAGCGCGGGCAATCAGGTACTCTCTGAGCTTAGAGGCTATCTGCCTGACTATGAAAAAGGTGCAGACAATATCTTTGTCGCGCTGATGGGTCAACTGGAATTTGCCAAGGATAACGCTGCGCGGTCATTACGTGAGGCACGGGCCAACGGGACCGACAATCCGACCACACGAATCCATGAGCTGGTGAGTTTTTTGCAGGAAATTAAAACGGCAACATGAACCAGAGCCATACCTATACCTATAAGACTGGCGAGGCTGCCTGTGTCTGAATACACCGAAGTCGAACAGCCTTTCTTGCAACAGTTGCAGGCGCTGGGCTGGGAGGTTATCGACCAGGGGCAGGAGATTCCGTCCGACCCGACCCGGAGCCGGCGTGTCAATTTTCGCCAGTGGCTACTGCCTGAGGTGTTCGCTCAGGCGGTTGTCCATCTCAATCGCGGGCCTGATGGCCATTCGTGGTTGAGCGACAAGCAACTGCAGGATCTGCAGGATCAGATACTTCGCCAGCCCAACCGTACCCTGCTGGAGGCCAACGAGGCGATCCAGAAGCTGCTGTTCAAGACCCAGGTGGATTGCAACGACGTCACGGGTGAACAGGATCCGGTCGTGCGGCTGCTCGATTTCGACACTCCGGGAAATAACTGCTTCCATGCCATCAATCAGTTTCGTATCGACACGCCGGGCTGCGTAAAACAGTTCATCATTCCCGATATCGTCCTGTTCGTGAACGGCATTCCCTTGGCGGTAGTGGAGTGCAAGAAGGGGGGGCCGACCTGCGCCAATCCTATGGCCGAAGCCTTCGTGCAGCTGCAACGTTACATGAACCGCCGTCAGGCCACCGCCCAGCAAGGGCTGAAGGAGGGCGAGCCGCGTCTGTTTCACAGCAACCTGCTGTTGATCCGCACCAGCGGCATGGAGGCGGACTACGGCACGATTACGTCGGGAGAAGAGCACTTCTACCCCTGGAAGACCCAATGGCCACAGGAGGAGAGTGTCGCCCAGGGCATGAACCCACAGCAGCGCCTGATCAACGGCATGCTCGACAAGGCCAACCTGCTGAGCATGCTGCGCACCTGTTCGGTGTTCATGAATACCGATGGGGGCCCGCGAATCAAGGTGGTGTGCCGCTATCAACAGTTCCGGGCGGCCAACAAGATCATCGAGCGGCTGCGCCGTGGCCGAACGGCGGAAGAGAAGAGCGGCGTCGTCTGGCACACCCAGGGCTCGGGCAAGAGCCTGACCATGGTGTTCGTGGCGCGCATGCTGCGAGTCTCTAAGGATCTGCATGACTACAAGATCCTGCTGATCAACGACCGGGTGGATCTGGAGGATCAGCTGGCCGAGACCGCGAGATTGATCGGTGGCCGGGTGAATGTCATCGAAAGCCGTCAGGCCCTACGCACCGATCTCGCCAATGACAGTTCCGATATCAATATGGTCATGGCGCACAAGTTCCAGTTACAGGATCAAAGCTTGCCGCTATCGGTGGCCGAAGCGTTGGGCACCTACCAGGCCATCCCTGGCAGGGAGACCTTCGGGGTCGTGAATGATTCGCCGCGCATCGTGCTGATGATCGACGAGGCCCACCGCACACAGGGCTCCGACCTTGGTCACAATATCTTCGAGGCTTTCCCCCATGCTGCGCGTATTGCCTTTACCGGCACGCCGCTGATCACCGAGCGCCACGGTGAAAAGAAAACGGTCAAACGTTTCGGCGAGTACATCGATACTTACAAGCTGATGGATGCGGTGGAAGATGGTACGACCCTGCAGATTCTCTATGAAGGGCGTACCGCCGACGCGGCCCTGAACGACAAGTATGGCTTCGAAACCCAGTTCGAGAATTTGTTCAAGGATCGCAGCGAGGAGGAGCTGCTGGCGATCAAGAAGAAGTACGGGGCGACGGGCGACTTGCTGGAAGCCGAGCAGCGCATCGAGGCCATCGCCAAGGATATGGTCAAGCACTACCTCGAACATATCTTCCCCAATGGCTTCAAGGCGCAGGTGGTGTGCCACTCCAAGCTGGCTGCCGTGCGCTATCAGAAGGCCATTCATCGGGCGCTGGCGGAAGCCGCTGATGCCATGCGAGCGGAACCGCAGCCGAACCATGCGTTAATCAAGAAGGTAGAGGCGTTGAAGGCTGCGGTGGTGATCTCCGGTGATGGCACCAATGAGGCGGCCTATATCACCGAAGCCCGAAAACAGGCCCGGGCCTGGAACGCCGTGGAGAACTTCTGCCGCTCCTTTGCCTTCGACGATCCGGAAAAGCCCTATGCGAGCATCGCCTTCCTGGTGGTGTGCGACATGCTGCTTACCGGCTTCGATGCGCCCATCGAGCAGGTGATGTATCTCGACAAGAGAATCCGCGAACACACCCTTCTGCAGGCCATCGCCCGCACTAATCGAGTGAAGAAAGGCAAACGGCGCGGTTATGTGGTGGATTATATCGGCCTGACCCACCACCTGACCGATGCGCTGACGCTTTATGCGGCGACCGATGAGCAACAGGAGCTGGTCAGCGGCCTCAAGAATCTCAGCTCCGAAGTGCCAGTGCTACAGGAGCGTTACCAGCGTTTGCTGCAACTCTTTGCCAGTCATAAGGTTCGTCAGTTGCCCGAGTTTGTGGAGGGCAGGTTGGCAAACGTGGAACAAGACGCAGCGGTGGTGCACGAAGCGGTAAAGGTGCTCAAGGATGAGAAGATTCGCGCCGACTTTGATGTCTATCTGAAGAAGTTTCTGACCAGCCTGGATATCATCCTGCCACATGCTGCAGGCCACCCGTACCGGGTGCCGGCCAAGCGACTGGGATATATTCTGCGTGTGGCGAAGGAGCGCTACAAGGACGACAGTCTGGATCTCGGCGATGCTGGTCAGAAGGTGCGCGAGCTGATCAACGAGCATCTGATCAGCCTGGGGATCAATCCCAAGGTTTCACCGGTAGAGCTGCTCTCCGAGGACTTCATCGAAAAGCTCAATCAGCATGCGGGGGGCAATGACGAAGCCAAGGCCAGCGAGATGGAGCATGCCATACGTAAGCACTGCACCGTCCACCACGATGAAGATCCTGCGTTCTACAAGAGCCTGTCGGAAAAGGTCGAGCAGCTGATCGACCAGTATCAGGGGCAATGGGACAAGCTCGCCGAGGAATTGGAGAAGCTGCGCAAGGTGGCCGCCGAGGGGCGACAGCAGGGCGATGAGGGCATGAGCCGCGAGGCCACGACCTTCTTTGAGCACATAGCCAGTGAAGCGTTTGAGCATGGTAAGGTGCCACACGAAGCCAAGCCCAAGATGAAGGCATTGATGGAAGCCGTGGTGGAAACACTACAGGAGAGCATCGGCAGCATTGATTACTGGCACAACAGTGACAAGCAGAAAAGAACGCGTAGTGAAATCAAGATGGCGCTGACGTTGACCGACATACCGGAATTGAAAATCAAGCGTGAGCGCATTGCCGTCGAAATCATGAAATTAGCCAAGAATCGGCATGATGAACTACTCAAGGGTTCCAGTGAGGGAAAGGAGTCATGAGTGCACGACGTGTCAGGGACATTGAATATCAGTTGCTACCGGGCAGCCCGCGTAAAACCACGGATATTGTCATCGAGCGCGATGGCCGCATCGTCGTGCGTCCGCCGGCCAGCTATACCCCCGAGCAAGTGGACGCCGTGGTCGAGAGCAAGCGAATGTGGATCTACCGCAACCTGGCTGAGTGGAAAGACCTGAATGCCAGTGCTGTGGCTCGCGAATGGGTGAATGGTGAGACCTTTCTCTACTTGGGTAGCGCTTACCGATTATCGCTGGTTTCTCAACAGCCGATACCGCTCAAATTGAAGGAGGGGCGTTTCCATCTAAGCCGGGATGTCATTGAGCGAGGCGGCACGGGGGCGGCCCGCAGTGCTTTTGAGCGTTTTTACGCTGACAAGGGGCAGCAACGGTTCCGTGACAGAGTGGCCTATTACGCACCCAAGGTGGGCGTAGAGGTGAGCGGTATCAAGGTGAAAGACATGGGCTACCGTTGGGCCAGTTGTGGCAGGAGCGGTATCCTCAACTTCCATTGGAAGTGCATGATGGCTCCACCCAAAATCGTGGACTACATCGCCGTTCATGAGCTTTGCCATTTTCATCACCGCCACCACGGCAATGCCTTCTGGAATGAGGTGGACAAGGTACTGCCGGACTGGTGGGATCGGAAAGAGTGGCTGAGGAAGTGCGGAGCCAGCCTCGATTTATGAGCTCCCTGCTGACCCCCAGTAGGCTAAAGCTTTTCGTTTTCAAAAGTGAGTGCCTTCCTCAGGGTGGGGGGCGTCTAACTCTCACGTGGCGCTTGCCTTAGACGCTCGACCATCTGGTGGCCTCGTGATTGGTCACTACTCTGGATGCCTATGTGTCGCTAGTCCCCAGCCGGCGAAAGCGGGATGCCGTTGCATAGCCATGCGCCTAAACGTGTAGCGGCCCCTCCTGCAGCGGTGCCAGCACGCTGCGATTGCGGCCCTCGCGCTTGGCCTGGTAGAGCGCTTCGTCGGCACGCAAGAGCAGGGCCGAAGGAACCAGCCCGGCTGCCGGGCGAATCACGGCAATGCCGATACTGACCGTGACTACCGAGGCGTGTGGGACGCCTTCGTTGGGCACGGCCAATGCCTCGATACCCTGGCGGATACGCTCGGTGGCCTGGTAGGCCGAAGCGGCCGAAGCATGCGGGAGTAGCACGACGAACTCTTCGCCGCCGTAGCGTACTACCAGGTCGACTTCTTGTCTCACGTGACGCTGTATCTCCAGTGCAACCTGGCGTAGGCAGGTGTCGCCCTGAAGGTGTCCGTAGCGGTCGTTGTAATTCTTGAAGCAGTCGATGTCGATGACCAGCATGCCGAGCATTGTTTGCTCGGTGATGGCTTCGTTCCAGCGCTGGGTCAGTGCGCTGTCGAAATGGCGGCGGTTGGCCACGCCGGTCAAGGGGTCGGTAATGGAGATCTTCGTCAGCGCCTGGTTGGCCTCTTGCGCGGCGCTGGCGCGGAGTCGTTCGCGTAGAAGCAGCAGGTAGGATTGCCTTTCACTGCTCTCCAGACGGTAATTGGCCAGCAGCGTGAATACGCCGGTCGATAGGAAAACCAGCATCGTGTACAGCTTTACCTCGAACTCCATGTGGGGATAGGGAAATACGAAGGCTGCCATGAGAGCGGTGCTGATAAGCGAGGAGGCGATGGCATAGGGGACGCGCAGCGAATAGACGGTATTGCCCACCAGCACTATCAGGCCAAACGAGAAGGTATCCAGAAACGAGTAGGGCGAGTCGGAAAGAAAGAAGATGGTGCAGGAGAGCAGCATTGCCACCACGAGCGTGCTTGCCATGAGTGTTTCTCTGGCAGCTGGCGATAGCCCTCGGTGCAGGAAGTAGAGTGCCGCGATGCCATAGGGGGTCATCAAGCCGAAACGTATCCAGGCGGCAGTCTGAAGTGACTCGGGGCGAAAGATGTAGTCGTTGATGATGTAGAGGTCGTAGATGATGAGGGCCACAATGCCGGCTATCAGCAGATGGTAGCTGCGGCGAGTCGAGGTATCGGCTTCGAAGCGAGCTTCCACGGCGGGACTGAAGCGCAGGTGGTAGCGTCGTTTTAGTAGTTCGGATTCCACCGCATGCAGTAGGGTTTCTTTCACGGCCGGCCCCTCACGTTTAAGGCACCATTTTCTTGAGCATGGTGCTCTGGAAGGAGTATCGGCCGGCGCGAACTTAACTTTATATTCCCCTGTCGCAGACTCTTGCTGCCAGCGAGCGCACATGCGCATCCTCGGCGCCGAGGTCCTGCAGTGCGCTGGCGAGCTTCAGCAGGTAATCGCGGTTGGATCCGCTGGGCCCCTGGGCGGTGGCTATCTGACGGGCCATGACATCGAGCGGGGCGTCGCCGAGGAAGGTGGCGTTCTCTTTCGTGGCGAGATATATCAGCCCCTCGGCGTGGTCGCCCTCGGCGAAGTGCAGGATCACCCGCTCGCGGAGATAGCCATTCTTCTCGCGCACGTCCAGCGGGCCTAGGGTTTCAGCGTCGATGCGGTAGGCCATGCCGTGGCAGGTCGACCCCGGCGACTCGACCAGTGTTACGACGCGCCCCGGGGCTTCCGGGGTGCCCCGGTGGTCGTGGGAGCCCTGCCAGAAGCGCCGGGCCCAGTCCTTGATGTGCGCCGGTCGGCGCTCGTGGTAAGCAAACTCCGTCTTCCAGATCAACGAGCCGTAGCCGAACAGCCAGACGGTTTCACTGTGGTCGAAGAAAACCCTCTCGCGATTGAGCTGTGTGGTGTCGACGGTCATGACGACGGTGCGCTCTTGCGAACCAGGGGCCGGGTCAGCGTCTGGGCCATGATCACGCCGGCCAGCACCAGCACGCCACCGGTCAGGTGAAACAGCGCGATCCGCTCATTAAGGAAGGCCATGGCGATCAGCGCGCTGAACAGCGGCATCAGGTTGATGAAGATGCTCGCCTGGCTGGCACCGATCTGGCGGATGGCGCGCATCCACAGGAAGGTGGTGATGATCGAGGCGGGGATGCCGGCGTAGAGAATCAGCCAGACGTTGTGGCTGTCCACCGGGGTCATCGGACCCAGCAGATAGCCGGGCAGCAGGAACAGTACGGCGAAGCCGACCTGAACGTAGAGCACCACCCAGGGCGGCAGATCCAGCGGCCAGCGCTTGAGCATGACACCGTAGAGAGCGTAGCAGGTGGCGGCGATCACCATCAGCAGATCACCCAGGGCGACTTCCAGCTGCAGCAGCGACAGGGGGTTGCCGCGCCCCAGCAGTACGGAAACTCCGAGCAGTGCCACGATACCGCCCAGGGAGCCGCCGAGGCTTGGTGCCTCACGCAGGATCAGCGCGCTGAGCAGCACGGTCAGCAGCGGCACCATGGCCGCAAGTATGCCCATGTTGGTGGCCGAGGTGGTCTCGGCAGCGACATAGGCAAGGCCTTGCCACAGTGCCATGCCGATCAGCCCCAGCACCGCGAGCTTGGGCCACTGCCGGAGGATGACACCGCGATGCTGCCACGCGGAGGGCAGCACGAAGGGGGTGAGTACGGCCAATGCCAGCACCCAGCGCAGGAAGGCGATGCTGCTGGGGGCTATGGTGCCGACGGTGAGCTGGTTGATGGTCATGTTCCCCGACCAGATCAGCACGGCACCGAGCGGGGCCAGGAAATAGAGCAGCGGCATGGCGACCTCTTGGACAAGGCAGAGCCCCGCTGGAAACGGGGCTCTGGAGAACCGTCATCATATCGCGCTGAGACGGCGCTGCAAGTCATGAGAAGGCTAATGGTATTGGCCGCTTGCTGTTGCGCCGATGACGCGCAGGGCTGAGCTGATTCTGCTAGCGCAGTTGGCTATCCTTGCTGCCCCGGCGGTTGTAGCCGCTATAGGCCGTCTTCTGCTTGTCGCGCTCGCTCTGGCAGACGATGCACAGCCGCACGCCCTTGATTGCCTCGCGGCGAGCCTGGGGAATTTCGTCGCCGCACTCTTCGCAGTGCATCAGGCTTTCACCCCGCGGCAGCTCGCTGCGCGCCCGCTGAAGCGCGTCCTCGATGGTGCTGTCGATCTGCTCCTGAACGGCGCCGTCCTTCGACCAACCCCCTGCCATGTTCTCTTCCCCTTCGGCGCTTCGCGCGCCGACTGTCGGCTTATGCACACAGTCTGGCGTATCCGAAGGGCCTTGGCCAATGGGGCAGTCTCCTAGATACGCTTGCGGCGCAGCTCGCCATTAAGCGCCACGATGATGGTGTAGCACATCAACAGCATCACGATTGAGAAGGGGATGGCCGTTGCCGTCACCCCGGCCTGAAGCGCCGACAGGCCGCCGCCGATGAGCAGCACAATGGCGATCAGACCTTCCACCATGGCCCAGAACATCCGCTGTGGCCGGGGCGCATCGATCTTGCCGCCGGCGGTGATGGTATCGATGACCAGGGAGCCGGAATCCGACGAGGTGATGAAGAAGATCAGCGCCAGGATGATGCCGATAGTCGCCATCAGGCCCGTCAACGGCAGTTCGTTCAGCATGCCGAACAGCGACAGTTCGGGGCTGTAGTTATCGATCACGTACTCCTTGACCAGGCTGCTGCCGGGGTCGGCATAGAGCTGGTCGAGGGCGATGGTGCCGAAGACACCCATCCAGATGAAGATGAACAGGCTGGGGACCAACAGCACGCAGATCACGAACTCCCGAACCGTGCGTCCACGCGACACCCGGGCGATGAACATGCCGACGAAAGGCGCCCAACTGATCCACCAGGCCCAGTAGAAGACCGACCATGCCTGGCGGAAGGCATCATCGTCACGACCGAAGGGGGCCGATAGTGGAACCAATTCCTTCACATAGGTCGTGAGCCCCGTCCAGAACCCGCTCAGGGCTACCAGTGTCGGGCCGGCGAACAGCACGAAGAAGAAGAACAGCACGGCCAGGATCATGTTGAACTCGGAGAGTTTTTTCACACCGCCCTCGAGGCCGCGCCAGACCGACACCAGGGCCACCGCCGTCACCAGAAGAATGATGATGACCTGGGCGGCAGTGCTGACCTCGAGTCCGAAGACGAAATTCATCCCCGCATTGGCCTGTTGCGCGCCGAGCCCGAGTGACGTGGCCAGGCCAAAGAGGGTGGAGAATACCGCCAGGATATCGATCACATGCCCCCACCACCCCCACACGCGATCGCCAAGAATCGGGAAAAACGCCGAGCGAATGGAGAATGGCAGGCCCTTGTTATAGGTGAAGATGGACAGAGCTAATGCCATCACCACATAAACGGCCCAGCCATGTATGCCCCAATGGAGGTAAGTGCCGGCAAGGCCCATGGCGCTGGCGGCAGGGATGGCCTCCGGGTTCAGTTCGCCATCGGCACCGAAAGGCGAGGTAACGCCCAATGGCAAGGAGACGTTGGCGTGATAGACCGGCTCCAGCACCCCGAAGAACAGCAGTCCGATGCCGATACCGGCGGCGAAGAGCATGGCGAACCAGGAAAGATAGCCGTAATCCGGTCGGGCTTCCGGGCCGCCCAGCCTGACCGAGCCATAGGGCAGAACGACGAGCGCCACGCAGAAGAGAATGAAGAAATTCACCACGCTGATGAAATACCAGTCCAGTGTCCCGGTAGCGAAGGCGACGATGGATTGGAACATGCTCCCTGCCCGTTCCGGAAAAAGCAGGGTGAGTACGATGAAGACCACCGAAGCGAGTGCGGATACGATAAAGACCCGATTGTGAATATCGAAGCCAAAGGGGCCCAGCTGTCCTTCGATGTTGTCCTGGCCTACGGTGTAATCCGTTTGCATGTCGCTAGTTATGGGAGGCGACGCGGGGTCGCTTGAGGTAGTCATGGGGGCTATTCCTTATTATTAGATGAATATTCTATGTCGCCCGGCCGATTGTCGTTGAAGCGGGCACACTGACCATTTCACAACCGGTCGCTGGGCACTGCCGGGAAGCGAGCGCGCCGCTCCAGGTCATCGAGGTCGATGGTGTTGCGCATGTACTGGGTGCTGGCATCGACGTGGGGCTGGTGGTCCCAGGGCGTGATCTTGCCCTGTTTGAGCGCCCGGGAGACCAGCTTGCGGCGTCGCTGACTGGCGATCACCTCGCCGTGCAGGCGTTCATAGTCCCAGCGCAGGGCGATCTCGTCGCGGAACTGCTTGCCTATATCCCGGTGCGCGGGAGCCTCGGCCAGGTTGTTGAGCTCCAGCGGGTCGGCCTCGAGATCGAACAGCTGGTCAGGATCCGGTGCCGAGTGGACGAACTTGTAGCGCCCGCGGCGAATCATCAGCAGCGGCGCAATGGCACCCTCGCCGAGGTATTCGCCGATCGCCTCGTCGTGGCCGCCTGTGCCGGTCAGGTGGGGCAGCAGGCTGCGTCCGTCCAACGGTACGGCATAGTCCGGTGCGACACCGTGATGGGCGAGTTCGGCAAAGGTCGGAAGCAGGTCCATGGTCGAGACCGACTCGGTGACCCGCCGCGGTGCGAAGCGACCGGGGGCATGGATTATCATCGGCACCCGCGCCGAGTCCTCGAACCAGCTCATCTTGTACCACAGGCCCCGCTCGCCGAGCATATCGCCGTGGTCGCCGGAGAACACAATGATGGTGTCGTCGGCCAATCCCGTTTCGCGCAGCGTCTTCAGCACCGCGCCGATCTGATCGTCGACGTAGCTGAGGGCCCCGCAGTAGGCATGGCGCGCGTTGCGGATCTGCTCGTCGCTGACAGTGTCCTCGTCGAGTTGATAGACATGGCGCAGGCGCCTGGAGTGGGGGTCCATCAGCTTACGGGAGTAGGGCACGCGGGGCATGTCGATGGCATCGTGGTCGTAGCGGTCCCAGTACTCGTGCGGGATGGTATAGGGATCGTGGGGGTGGGTCAGCGATACCGTCAGGCAGAAGGGGCGCTGTTCTCCGTTGCGGGCCTGATTCTGACGAGCCTGATTCTGACGAACATGGTCGTAAAGGAAACGCTTGGCGCGGAAAGTGACCTCGTCATCGAAGTCGAGCTGGTTGGAGCGCACACAGGGACCGGCCTGAATCACCGAAGACATGTTGTGGTAGTAGCTCGGCCGAGTCTCGAACTCCTCCCAGTCGACGAACCAGCCATAGTCGGCCGGGTAGATGTCGGTGGTCAGGCGCTCTTCGAAGCCATGCAGTTGGTCGGGGCCGCAGAAGTGCATCTTGCCGGACAGCGCGGTGGCATAGCCGGCATCGCGCAGGTAGTGGGCGAAGGTCGGAGTGTCGGCGGGAAAGTCGGCGGCGTTGTCGTAGCCGCCAATGCGCGACGGTAGCTGGCCTGCCATCAGCGAGAAGCGCGACGGAGCACACAGTGGGCTGTTGCAGTACGCCGAATCGAAGACCACACCCTCGGCGGCCAGGCGCGACAGGTGTGGTGTCTTGGCCAAGGGATGGCCGTAGAACGGTAGGGCTGACGCGGTCATCTGGTCGGCCATCAGGAACAGGATGTTGGGTGGCTTCCGGGGCATGGGGCGTCCTGTTGTTATGAGGCTAGTTAAAGCGACGAGTGGTCGATGGTGCTTGCTCCGAGCCTTGTCTGGCTGACACAACAGTCTCTCTGCTAATCTCATGGCTTGTAAACGCAATGAATTTTTATGGAAGGTATTAGTTTAGCTAATGTCGTGGATAACCAGGGCGGCGTCGCCCAACGGCCTGAGGGTGTTCGAGGCGGCGGCTCGGCACCTGAGCTTCACCGCCGCGGCGCGTGAGCTGCGCTCGACCCAGTCGGCGGTCAGCCAGCAGATTCGTGCCCTGGAGGAGCAGCTCGGCCTACCGCTGTTCGAGCGTATCTACCGCGGGGTGCGTCTCACCGAGGCGGGGCATGCGCTGTTCGTCAGCGTGCAGGAGGGCTTCGCCACCATCGATCGCACCATCGACCGCCTCCAGCACAAGCACCGCCACCCGCACGTCAATATCCTCACCGACTTCTCGTTCGCGGCGTACTGGCTGATGCCGCGCCTGCCACGGTTCCGTGAACGGCATCCGCATATCGACGTGCGTATCGTGACCAACCAGGGCGTTTTCGACTGGCGCGCCCAGGAAGTCGACGTGGCGATCGTGTTCTGTGACGAGCGCACTCTCTGCGCTGGGGTGCCACGGCTGTTTCGCGAAGAGGTCTTTCCGGTATGCAGCCCCGGTTTCCTTCGGCAGCACGGGCCAATCGAGTCGCCCGAGCGGCTGGCAGAGCTACCTCTGCTGACTCTGACTGCCGACCAGGGGCAGAGCTGGCTGGACTGGCCGCGCTACTTCGAGCAGCTGGCGGGGATCGGCTATGAGGAAGCCTCGGAGCTGACGTTCAACAACTACACCCTGTTGATTCAGGCGGCGATCGCCGGGCAGGGCATTGGAATGGGCTGGCATGGCCTGGTCGACGATATGCTGGAGAGTGGCATGCTGGTTGGTTTGCACGAGCTGAAAGTGGGCTCGCCGCGAGGTTACGGACTGATCGATGCGCGACCGGATACACCGGGGGAGGCGAAGCGGGTGTTGCAGGAGTGGGTGCTCTCCTGTGCGATGCCGGCTCGGGCAGGGTGTGATGGGAAGGCCGCTCGGTCGGGAGCTGGATAGCCCCCGACCGGCATGACGCTATCAAACGCCGAGGATCTCCTTGGCCTCGTTCAGCATCTCCTCGGAGCGAGCATGGTCGCCGGCATTGTGGGCTTCCTCGCCCTCCTGTCGCAGTTGGTTGACCTGCTCGAGTTCGGCCTCGCTTAGCTGGGCAACCTTGGCATCATCCTCCAGCGCCTCGTCGATCTCGCCCATAAGCATGGGGCAGGTCGCGGCCCATGCCGGTGAGACGAACGCGAGTAATACCAGTGCGGCAAACAGTTGCTTTATCATTGTTGCTGTCTCCTTTGAACGCAGCCAGTCGGCTGGTCCGATGAATTTTCAGGCACCTCTACCGGAATCGCCTTGCGTCGCCAGCCATGCAGCCATGCAGCCATGGCGGGCTGTCGGTGTGGCCGCTGTCAGTATAGATAACGCAGGCAAACTGCACAGAACAGAAACGCCCCGCTGATGGTTGTCAGCGGGGCGTGTTGGTCGCAATGCTTGATTCAGTCGATGGCGGCGATGGCTGCCTTGGCCACCTGCACGTCCTGGTCGGGCTTGACGCCGGAAACCCCGACGCTGCCGGCGACCTGGCCGTCGACGATCACCGGTACGCCCCCGGAGAGCAGCGCCTGTAGCGGGGCGGAAACGAAGGCGGTGCGGCCGTTGTTGATCATCTCTTCGAAGACCTGGGTCTCCTTGCGGCCCATGGCGGCGCTGCGTGCCTTTTCGGCGGCGACGTTGGCGGTGAAGGGGGCGGTACCGTCGAGGCGACGCAGGCCGAGCAGGTGGCCGCCGTCATCGGCTACCGCGATGGTGACCAGCCAGCCGTTGGCTTCGGCCTCCTTCTGGGCGGCGTCGAGGATGGTGTTGACG
>ERZ869909.1491-NODE-1491-length-18931-cov-4.583855_pt1 | contig 18931 bp, 15 predicted proteins | sample MGYA00520892_ERZ869909 | MGnify/ENA primary metagenome ERZ869909 (study PRJEB32215, sample SAMEA104723947) | bioreactor metagenome | biome: bioreactor; feature: anaerobic bioreactor; material: water | place: China | collected 2015-03-12 ...
CCAAGCAGGGCGTCGAGATCGCCGATCTCTGCGTCGTCGAACATCCCCGCCATCGCCGAGCCGCCGCCGTCGTCCAGGTCGGCCGTCACCTCCGCGATCGCCAGCACCTCTGCCGCGATCCCTTCCGGATCACTCATGTCCACGTAGGCGTTGATCACGCCCTCGATCTCCGCGCCGGCGCCAAAGACCGGCACGTTGCCCAGCACGTCGTCCGAGCGGACCTCGCGCACCAGCCGCTCCGCCGGACCGATCGACGTCCGCGTGTGCACGATCATCGCCGTCGGCGGCGCCTCGCGCACGACCACCAGCAACGACGCGTCCAGGGGCTGGACGACCGCGCGCGCGGAGCGCGCGCGCATCGCCTCGATCAGCGGACGCACGTCGTCCTTCTCATCGGTGAACACGAGGATCTGAACAGCCATCTCTTCTCTCGCCTGAGCTGCCCGACCACCACCCGGCGTGAACCCATCAGGCTCGGCCGCGCGACGCGCGGGACGTGACACAACATCCGCGAGCACCGACTAAGCCACAAGCCGAGCTGATTCTCCAGTCTCACGCGATCCATCCGGCCGCGCGACACCCAAGCACCCGGTGGCCGGGGACGACGCCCGGGAGGGCGCCCGCGCTACACGCCGCGCGCAGCCGGCCGCGCGACCGGCCACGTCGCCCGCGGCTGCACCGCAGCGCCGCGGAACCCCTCGCCCGCCACGATCCGACGATGCACCCGCGCGTACCCGGCCGCGCCGATCATCGCCGCGTTGTCCGTACACAGCACCGGCGGGGGCACCACCACCTCGATCCCCCGCGCCTCCGCGCGCTCACGCATCAACGAACGCAGCCGGCTGTTGCACGCGACCCCACCCGAGACCACGATCCGCGGCACCCCGAGCCGGCGCGCGGCGCGCACCGCCTTCATCACCAGCACGTCCGCTACCGCCTCCTGGAACGACGCCGCGAGGTCGTGCAGCGCCTGCCCCTCCGGGTGCCCCGCGTCCGCGACGTGGTACGAGACCGCCGTCTTGATCCCCGAGAAGCTGAAGTGGTACCCGCCCTTCTTCTCCATCGGACGCGGGAACGCGATCGCCGCAGGGTCCCCGGAGCGCGCCAGCCGATCGATCACGCCGCCGCCGGGGTAGCCGAGCCCCAGCAGCTTCGACACCTTGTCGTACGCCTCACCGGCCGCGTCATCGAGGGTCCGGCCCAGCTCCTCGTACACCCCCGGCGCCGTGCAGTGGTACAGGCTCGTGTGCCCACCGGAGACGACGAGCCCGATGAACGGCCAGCCGGGCTCCGCGAACCCGTCCGCGACGCCCAGCCACGGCGCCAGCAGGTGCCCCTCGAGGTGGTTGACCGGCTCCATCGGCAGGTCCCGCGCCCACGCCAGCCCGCGCGCGTACTCCAGCCCGACGAGCAGGCTGCCCACCAGCCCCGGCCCCGCCGTCACGACCACGCCGGCGATGTCGTCCAGGCGCGCGCCAGCCCGCTCGAGGGCCCCGTCCACGACCCCGCCGATCGCCATCACGTGGCTCCGCGACGCCAGCTCCGGCACCACCCCGCCAAACCGCGCGTGCAGCTCGACCTGCGAGTGCACGACGTGCCCCAGCAGGCTGCGCGTCCCATCCAGCACCGCGGCGGCCGTCTCGTCGCAGCTCGACTCGATCGCCAGCACGAGCGGACCGCCCCGCTCGGGTGCGACCACCGAATGACCCGCGGCACCATCCCCGACACCGGCTGCAGATCCAGCGCTCCGCTCACCCATCATTGCCCCATCATCTCGCGAAGTCGCTCCGCGTACTCACCGTCCGGGCTGAGCTCGAGGTACCTGCTCCAGGCCAGCCGCGCGCCATCCACATCACCAAGCGCCGACCGCGCGTCGCCCAGCATCAACCACCCCTCGGGCTCGTCCGGTTCCAGCTCCACCGCGACCCCTAGCGCCCGCAGCGCCTCCTCGGACCGCTCCAGCTGGAACAGGCTCTCACCGAGCAGCCGGTTGACCTCTGCGTCCCCCGGCGCGGCGAGCGTGCAGGCGACCAGCCCCGCCTCGAAGGCCCCCTCGCCGACGGCCTCGAAGCAGCGCGCGCGCGCTCCTGCGCGGCGCTCGTCGAGCTCCCCCGCGACCTCTCGGGCGTGGCTCGCGCTGCCGGCCGCCCGCTCGCGTGCCGCGACGATCGCCAGCCCCTCGCCGTCCTGCCCTGCCGACGCAGCCGGCGCTGCAGGTCCGGGCTGGCGGCGGCCGTCGATGACCAGCAGGGTGACGGCGATCACGAGGAACAGCGCCGCCGCGACCCAGACCAGCGGCGAAGGGCCACCCGTCGCGGAGCTGGCGGGCGCGGCCCCCGGCGTGCTCTGGACGCCCGCTCCCCGGTCCCGCCGCAGGGCGTCGCCTTCGTCGTCCACGAGGCCGGGGATGACGGGCACCTCGTCCGGCCTCCAGGGGCCGATGGCCACGGCGTCCGTCGACGCGGTCAGGCGTCGCGGTGGCGCCGCAGCGGGCGCAGCGGGCGCTCCCGCGATGCTGGCGGAGCTGCCATCCGGTGCGACGCGCCGGACGCCGGTGTCCGGTGGTGGCCCGTCGCCGTGCTCCGCGCCTGTGGCGTCGACCGCAGGGAACGCCGCGTGCGGGGTGGTGCTGGGGGCGCGCCCGGCGTGCGACGCGGCGCCTCCGGCGGCGTCCCCAGCTGCGACACCGTCCCGCTCTCCGGTGGTCGCGCGGTCCTGCCGTGCCCCGTCTACGCGCAGGGCGCCGGTGTCCCCGGTCCCGTTGATGGCGATGTCGCGCAAGGCCGCGGTGCCTTCGTTGTCGGGCAAGCCCAGACGGTGCTGCAGCTCAAGCTGGGTCCGCGCCAGGCGCGCGAGCGAGCGCCGCAGTCCGTGGATGATCTCCTGCTGCTGCAGCATGGCCTCGCGAGCGGCGCCGCTCAACAACAGGTCGCGGGACGCGCCAGGTGGGAGGGTCTGCCGCCGCTGCCGAGGCGCACCGGAGGCGCCCGGGGCCGTCTCGCGACGCTCGGGCTCGCTCCACGCCGCGGCGCCGGACTCGCCGGCGCCATCTCCGCCCTCGCCGCCACGGGTCGCCGGGAACAGCGGCGCCCCACCCGCCGGCGGCAACAGCAGGATCAGCGGCTGCGAGCCGTCCGGCGCGGTCGGCAGATGCGCCGGGAGCCGCCCGACGAGCTCCGCGAGCGCAGCCGACACGACGACGAACCGGATCCGCTCCGGGGTGTCCCGGCGCAGGTCGAGGGAGTCGTGGAAGACGACCGGCTCGAGGCCCGCGGCGCGGACCTGGCGCTCCAGCGACTCCCGTTCGCGGCGGTCGAGCGTGACGATGACCACACGTTGTTTTCCGAGCCGCACGTGACCTCCTCGCGCACCCGGCCGGCAGACGACCCGGTCGTGCAGCGCGGCGCCATGGGGCGTCGCGGTCCGGGCACACTGTCCGGCGGCGCCGGTCTGCTGTCAAGGCGCCGTCGGGCGCGGAGCCACCGGGCCGGAGCTGTCAGGCGGCGCTGAACACCGACTCGAGCTCGTGCTCGACCTCGTCCTCGGTCCGCCCCATGGCGACGCTGAGCTCCTGGATGAGCAGGCGCCGAGCGGTGTCGAGCATCTTGCGCTCACCGAAGGACAGGTTCTTGTCGATCTTGATCAGGTTCAGGTCGCGGAGCACCTCCGCGATCTCGAAGATCGACCCGGTCTTGATCTTCTCGACGTAGGCCCGGTAGCGCCGGTTCCACGTCCCGTGGTCGAACGAGACGTTGCGGTCACGGAGGATGTCGAAGACCTCGTCGACCTCCTCCTCCGTGATCACGTGGCGGATCTCGACGTCCGAGACCTTGTTCTCCGGCACCATGATCTTCTTGTCCGAGTCGAGCACCCGGAGCACGAAGAAGCGCATGGCGATATCGCCAATGACCTTCTCCTCGAGCCCCTCGACCCGAGCGACGCCCTGGGCGGGGTAGACGACCATATCACCGACTTTGAGCTGCATCTTCGGGTTCCCGTAGTCGTGTCGTGGCACGCAGGACACAGCCCACACCGCGAGGTGAGGGCTGATCCGACCGCCTGTCGGGCACGTTTCCCGTCAGCGGTCCGCCGAACATAGTGCGTGTGCGGCGGAAGCGGCAGTGGGGTGGCGTCGCTTCGTGCGCCGCCGCCTGCTGACGCTCAGCGCGCGATCTGACGATGCAGGTCGAGCAGCCGGGTCTTGGTGAGGCCGTTCAGGCTGGCGCGGTAGTCAGCGTTGTCCTTGCCGAACTTCGCGGTCACCAGGGCGTCCACCAGCTTCTCCTTCGAGCCGAACCGCTCCTTGACGGCGTGTTCGGCGCGCCAGAGGCGGAGCAGCTTCAGGTTGCTCGCGGCACCCAGGCGACGCGCAAACGCCTCCTGGGATTCACCTTCCGGGCGCTCCAGCAGCGGCAGCAGGCGCTTGGCGAGCTCTTCCTTGGAACCAAATTCGTCCCGGACCTTTTGCAGCGGGCTCTTCTTCATGACCAATCCTCGCGGTACGTCCGCCGATTCGGTATATCGTCCGTGCGCCTACCGATGCGCGGCTCGTGCCAGTGGCTCGGGACCCCGTGGGCTCCGGTCCTCATGGCAGGGGCGCGATCGGGTAGCAGATTCCCGGGCGACCCTCAAGCGCTCTTTTCTCCCGGCAGGCCACGCCCGCCAGAAGCCAGCGCGGCGAACCATCCGCGGACACCATCCGCGGACAGCAGGGAGAACCCCACGCTCGCTCCCACTGCCACAGGACCACGCCATGTCGACCTTCATGCTCCGTGACGCGACGCTCCTCACGATGAACGACGAGCGGCCGCTGCTCCGCGGGAACCTGCTCGTCCAGCGCGGCGTGATCACCGCCGTCGGAGGCCGCTTCGACGCGCCCGACGGGACCCCGGTCATCGACTGCAACGGCGACTACGTCATGCCGGGCGTCGTCCAGACCCACGTCCACCTCTGCCAGGTCCTGTTCCGGCACGAGGCCGAAGGCCTGCCCCTCGTGGGCTGGCTCACCCAGCGCATCTTCCCCCTCGAGGCGGCCCACGACGAGGCGTCCATCCGCGCCAGCGCAGAGCTGGGGATCGCCGAGCTGCTGCTCTCCGGGACAACCTGCTTGCTCGACATGGGCACCGTGCACCACACGGAGCAGGTCGTCCAGGCGATCGCCGACAGCGGAATCCGGGCGGCCTTTGGCAAGGCCATGATGGACCTGCCCGGCGACGCGCCGGCGGGCCTCCGCGAGACGACACAGGCCTCGATCGACGGCTCGCTGGAGCTGGCGCACCACTGGCATGGCGCGCTCGACGATCGGATTCGCTACGCGTTCGCGCCGCGCTGGGTCCTGTCGTGTACCGCCGAGCTCCAGCAGGAGCTCGCACGCCAGTCGCGCGAACATGGCTACCTCATCCACACCCACGCCGCAGAGCACCTCGGCGAGATCGCGGAGGTCGAGCGGCGCCACGGCGCGCGCAACGTCGCCGTCCTGCACGAGCTGGGCCTGTGCACCGAGCGGAGCGTGTTCGCGCACTGCGTACACCTCGACGACCACGAGCGACAGCTGCTCGCGGCCACCGGGACCAGCGTGGCACACTGCCCGTCAGCGAACCTCAAGCTGGGATCCGGGATCTGCGACCTGCCGGCGCTGCTGCGCGCCGGCGTCAACGTGGGGATCGGAGCAGACGGCGCGCCGTGCAACAACGGGCTCGACGGGCTGGTCGAGATGCGGCTCGCCCACCTGCTGCAGCAGATGGCCGCCGGCCCGGGCAGCGTACGCCCGCGCGACGTGCTGCACATGGCGACACGCGGCGGCGCGAAGGCGCTGGGCTGGGAGAACCGCATCGGCCAGCTGATGCCCGGGTTCGACGCCGACATCGTCCGGTTGCGGCGGGACGACTTCCGGCTCGGGCTGGGATCGGACCCGTGGACCGAGATCGTCACCTGCGGGACCAGGGACCTCGTGCGCTCGGTGTGGGTGCGTGGCGAGCAGCTGGTGGACAGCGGGCAGCTGACGCGACTCGACCACGCGTGGCTTCGCGCCAACGGGCGCGAGCAGCTGCAGGCGGTGCTGCGGCGGGCGTTCGACGAGGAGCGCGTGCTCGGCTGAGCCACCGCCAGCGACCGGAGGCGCGGCGGCGCTGCAAGCGGGCGCGGCGACCCTGGCCCGGCGCGCGATCGCGGGCGACAGCAGCAGCGGGCGCATCAGGCCCGAGGTGCGAGGTCAGCTGTGGGAGCGTTCGTCGAGCCCGTAGCGCCCCCACAGCTCCCGCGCGGCGAAGAACACGCTGGACGACGTGAGCACACCAGCGGCCAGGGCGACGGCGACCATCATCATCGCGAACGCCGCGCCAACGCCGGCGTCAACGTCCTGCAGCGAGAGCAACGTCACGCTGCGGAACCCGATGCTCCCGGGGACAAGGAAGATGATCCCCGGGACGAGGACGACGCTGATCGGCCTGCGGCTGACGCTCGCGTACAGCTCCGAGGCGAGGCCCACGGCCAGCGCCGCCGCGAAGACCGACGGCTCCGGCCCCAGCGGGCGGGCCACCCAGGCGACGGCCCAGCTCAACAGACCGACGAGCATGATCCATGGCGTGTCGTCCGGCTCCGCGCGGAAGTCCACCACCAGCACGGCCGCGAAGCCGAGCACGCCGAAGGCGAGCAACGGCAGCGGCACAGCGGTCACATCGGGGACGACCGGCGACGGCCCCCAGATCGCCGTCGCGAGCACCGTGCCGAACGCCACGCCGGACGCGAGCTGCAGCAGCGAGATGCCCGCGCCGGCGAGCCTGGCCGTGCCCGACGCGAGGTTGCGCGTCGACAACTCCAGCATGGCCGTCGTGAACGTCAGGCCCGGCAGCAGGATCACGACGCTGGAGACGACCACCGTGAGCAACACCACGGACTCGAGCGTGCGCTCGAACCACGACGCGAGGAACGTCACGATGAACGTCGCGATGAACGTGAGCAGCGGCAGCGTGCGCTGCGAACGCCCGACGCTCGACGACAGCAGCACCCCGACGAGCATGCCCAGCACCGCGGCGACGGCTGACTCCGCCCAGCCGCCACCCAGCAGCGGGGCGACGGTCGCGCCCTCGACACCGGCGACGAGGATCGTCACCCACGCGCCGGAGTAGCGACCGGGATCCTGCACGATCTCGCGCGTGCGGACGATGCCCTCCTCGATGCTCACGACGCGGTCGCTGACGGCGTCCGCGACCTCGCGCAGCCGGCGCAGCTTGCCCAGGTCGGTCCGGGTCGCCTCGATGCGGATCATCCGGGTGGTCTGGTCGCTGGCCTCACCGAACCCCGCCATCAGCGACGTGGGGGTCGCGAAGAAGGCAGACTGCAGCCCGAAGCGTTCGGCCATCCCGGTGAGGGCCTGCTCGAGGCTGTGAGCCGGCTCGCCGTGGAGGTGCAGCGCGGCGCCGATCTCGAGGATGAACTCGATGAGCCGCTCCTGACGAGCCTGGGTCATCGTGGCCTGGGTGTTCGAGGCCTGGGCGCTCGAGCTTACGGCCGGGCCCGTCGACGGCGCCGCGGCTCGAGTATCGCTAACCGGGTTCACGCGCCGCCCTCCGACGAGCTGTTCGTCCTCGCCGTGCGCTCCGGGCCGCCGGCGCGCCGCAGGGTCAGGCGGGTGATCTCCGACGGGGCCCCCACGCGCATGGGCGGACCCCAGTAGCCGGTGCCGCGGCTCACGTAGAGCCAGCCGCCGTCCGGGAGGCGGTGCAGCCCGGCGACGAACCGCTGCTGCAGCGGCACGAGCAGTCCAAAGGGCCAGATCTGGCCGCCGTGGGTGTGCCCCGACAGCTGGAGGTCGACCCCGAGGCCCTGCGCGATCGCGTAGTCGCGCGGCTGGTGCGCGAGCAGGATCCGAGGGACGTCGGCCGGGGCGCCAGCCAGCGCGACGGCGGGATCGGACAGGTGACCTGGCACGAAGCGGGGCGCGTCGTGGTCCGCGATGCCTGCAAGCACGAGCCTGGCCCCGCGATGCTCGAGCACCTCGTGCTGGTCGACGAGCACCCGGATGCCCAGGCTGCGCAGGTGGTCGACCCAGGCCTCCGCGCCGGAGTAGTACTCGTGGTTCCCGGTGATGAAGTACACGCCGAGCGGCGCGATCAGCTCTGCGATGGGCGCGACGTCGTCGCGGAGCTCGCGCACCCGGCCGTCCACGAGGTCGCCGGTGATCACGATGAGGTCCGCGTCGAGGGTCGCGACGCGGTCGACGATGCGGCGGACGAAGGAACGCCCGATCGTGTCGCCGACGTGGATATCGGAGAGCTGAACGATGACGAGCCCGTCGAGCTCCTGCGGGAGATCGGCGATGGGCACGGTGACGTCGACGACGGCGGCGGTGCGGCGGGCCCTGCGCACACCATCGGCGGAGAGCGCGGCGGCGCCGGCGACGAGGGCGGCGTTCGTCGAGCGGGTCAGGAACCGGCGACGCTCAGGCGAGCGCAACCCCTGCCCCTCCGGGGCGCCGGCGAGGCGAGCGCCCAGCCGCGCGATGAGCAGCAGGGCGTCACGGCCCAGGACGAGGCCCGTCAGCAGGCACCAGAAGCCCATCAGCGTGAACCCGATCCACTGCAGCGCGATCACCCAGGCGGCCGCCCCCACCACGTAGCGCAGGACCATCGCGCCTGCGATGACGAGCGCGAGCGCCCACCAGACACCCCAGGCAGCACGGTGCGCGCTGCCCTCGAGGCCCAACGGCCGGATCAGGCGCCAGCCCAGCCAGCCCAGCCAGCCAGCGATCAGGAGCGTGAAGCTGAGCCCCATCAGCAGCCATGAGATCACGGCGCGGGCTCCCTGGCGGGGGCAGGAGCGGCCGGCGCAGACTCGGCGTCCGGCCCGTCGATGTCGTCGTAGGCCCCCGGGTAGAGCGGCTCTGCGCCCGGGACCTCGACGCCCTCCGGGAGGGCCCACGGCACGAGCTCCCCGGTGGGCTCGACGACCAGCTGGACCTCCTCACCCTGCTGCCACAGGGACAGGGGCAGGCGGAGCTCGCCGTCGAGGGAAGACGTCAACACCATGCGCAGCCGCCCGTCGACCTGGACGAGGACCTGGCGCTGCACGGCGGGGCGCTGTTCGCAGGACGCGGACTCGACGCGCGGCGCAGCGGCGCGACGGCGGCCGCGAGGTCCGGCCGCGGGATCCGGAGGGGGAGCCTCGCTGCCCATCAGCCCACCCGGGCCGTCGGGGCTGCCAGGCACGCCGGGCGCAGGCACGAAGTCGGGACGCGGTCCGGGCATCGACCGCGGGTCGTCGTCAGGGTCTGCCCCGGTGGCAGCGGCCCGACCGGTCGCGACGGCGCGGACGCGATCGATCGCCTCCCAGTCAAGCAGGCCGGCCAGCACGGCCGCGACCTCGTTCATGCCGCGCGACGCCGTGCGGGCGTAGACCACGCAGTGCGGCTCGCGCAGCCAGACGGAGACCGCGCAGCTGCCGTCAGCGGCACACTCCGGGTCCGCCGAAGGCTCCCACGCGACAACGAGCCCACCACGCTCGCCGACGGCCGGCGCGACCGCGTCGCTGGCCGCGGGCGCAGCCTGAAGACGCGCGACGTCAACGGGCGGCTCCACGACGACGGCGACCTCACGGCTGCCAGCGCACCCGCCCGCGACGACGGCGGCGATGGTGACCGTGAAACCGACGGCGAGCGCCGACAGCGCCGCTCCTCTGACCGTTCGGTCCACGCTGTGACCTCCTTCATGGCCTGTCACGCGACGGGCCCGCGACGGGCCCGCTGCGATCGTGGTGTCTGAGTTCCTGTGCCTTGCCGTCATCGGCCACCTCCGCGTCGCGCCCCGAGGGCGACTTCGACGAGGCTGCGCACGCAGCCGTGTCCAGACCGATGCCGCGGGTCGCGCCCCGGTGCACACCGGCAGACATCGCCCTCGACAGACATCATCAACGTGCCATAGTCCCTGTTGGGGAACCTGTCAGCCCGCGAGCCGCACCTCATGTCCATCCGCAAGGCACTCGACAACCGACGTTCGCACCCACAGGCCGGCGCGGCGAACGCGAACGCCCCCGGCACGAACCAGCACGGCGCGGATCCGGCGCCCGTCTGCGCCACCTGCAACGGCCTGCGCCACGTCCGGGCGCCAGCCCAGGACCACGCCCGCGTCATGCGCTGCCCGAGCTGCTTCACGACGTGCACCCGCTGTGGGGGCACAGGGGCGATCTTCACCCCCAACGGGTTCGGTTCGTGGGACTCGTCACCCTGCGACGCGTGCTCGCCGACCGACCGGAAGATCCAGCTCTTCAACGACGCCGGTATCCCGCGCCGCTACGAGGAGGCGACGTTTCGCTCGTTCGAGGTCGGCCACGACGCGTCGCTGAGCCGCGCGCACACCTGGCTGCGGCGCTGGGCCGCGGAGATGCGGGTCGGCGATCGCGGCATCCTGCTGAGCGGGAGCGTCGGCTCCGGCAAGACGTTCCTGATGGCGGCGACCCTGCGCAACCTGACGCTGCTGCGCTCGATCCCGACCCGCTTCGTCGAGTTCACGCACCTGCTGTCGGAGATCCGCTCAGGCTACGACGAAGGTCGCAACGAAGCAGACATCATCGAGCACCTGGTCGACATCCCGGTGCTGTGCATCGACGAGCTGGGCAAGGGGCTCAAGACGGAGTGGCAGATCGCGATCCTCGATGAGCTGATCTCGAAGCGGTACAACCGGTCGGTGACGACGCTGTTCACGACGAACTTCCCGATCGACGGGCGGCAGGTCGAGGGGCGGAGCCGGGGCGCGGACGACTTCCGGGTGGCGACGCTGGAGGAGCGCATCGGAGCGCGGATGTTCTCGCGGCTGTACGAGATGACGGACCTGATGACGATCACGGCGCCGGACTACCGGCGCAGGAGCCGTCCGGGTTGACGCGCGTGCGGTCAAGTCCGGCAAGGCCTGCCAGGGCCAACGGGGCGCCCGGCGCTGCGCATGGTCGTGCGCACGGCGCCGGCGCGACGGCGCGGGCTGTCGCCGCAGCGCTCACCGTCTGCCTGATCGCCGCCACCGCCACGAGCTGCGGCAGAAGCGCGGCGCCACCGGAGGACGATGGCGACACCGCGACGTGGACCGGCTGTGCGACGATCACGGCGCCGCTCCGCCAGGCTGCCCGCGAAACGCTGCCCGAGGTCGCAGGTTCGCTCCAGCGCCACGCCGGAGACCATCCCTTCACGATCGCGCTGCTGGCGAACGTCGAGCAGCGGCTCAGGCTGGCTGCGCTGCAGGGCGCGACGGTACGCGCGGAGCGCCACCTCACGTCACCGGGGCGCGAGCGGCTGCAGTCGCTGCGCCGCCTCTATACCGCCGTGCGCCCCGGTGAGCTGCCCCCTGCGGCGCCCGACGCGATCCTGCTCGATCGCGCGCTGCGCTGCGACCTGGAACCCGGCGATTCTGCGGCGTTCGAGCGCGACCTGACGATCGCGCTGACCCCGCGCGCGGATGCGCAGCCGGAGGCCCTGCTCGACGGGTTGATCGCGCTGGCGATCAGCCGCGATCTGGCCTGCGTGGGTGCACCCACGCTCGCTGCCGGAGACGAGGCGCTCGCGGTGATCGCCGAGGCGATCACCGCGGAGGACCGAGCGGCGACACCGCTGGAGCTGGCGCTGCTGGCGCACCTGGGTGCGCTGGAGCTGCTGGGCGACCCGGACCGGCACCTGGCGTACCAGCTCGACGGGTGGGCACCCGGAGCGGACGCAGGCTCGAGCGCAGCGGTGGATCCACGCGCCGCCACATGGCTGCTGTGGACCCTCGTGTCGATCCAGGAGGGGCCGTGCCAGCGTCGGCGGCGACTGCTGGTCGGGCGCCAACCCACGAGCCGTTACCCATGAGCAGTACCCGGAACCGGCTCAAGCGCCTGTTCGCTCCACCGACTGCTGTGGACGAGCCCGCCTTTCCGGAGCGAGACCTGAGCCGCCCCCCGCGCGTTGTCGATACGAAGCCATCAGGCCCGGGAGGCGGTCCGGAGCTTCGCGCTGCGCAGGGTGAGCGGGAGGCCCGGGGTATGCGGGAGGAGTCCGCCGCGCCGCACATGCCTGACGCGCGCCGAGTCGAGGTCACGGTCGTTCCCGAGCCCGCGGTTCGCGTGCCGCTGCCGCGCGGCGAGGTGAGCGCACGGCTCGATCGGCAGTTCCGCGTCGTGGCCCATGGAGCCGCAGGCTCGCGGAAGGGTGGCGGAGGCGCGACGGCCGGAGACCCTGCTGACGACCGCGTGGCAGGCGGACGCGACCGCGGCACCGGCGCCGAGCATGGCGGTCAACCTCCTGGTGACGATCAGACCCGGCCCGCTGGCGCTCCCGAGGTGACGACGACTGCATCCCCCGGAACCCGGGGCGTGGACCCACGCACGATCGCCCAGCGCAACTTCGACGCGTGGCGCCGGAGCCGCGCGGCAGGTGGCGGCGTACCCGGCGCAGGGGCAGCGCGCGAGCCGCGGCCGGAGCCGAGGCCTGGCGGTGGTCCTCGGCCTGGCCACGCCACGGTGCAGCTGATGCCTGACCCCGGGCCTCCTGCGCGCGACGCCGCTGCGACGCCCGAGGCTCAGGCTCAGCCGGCGACGAGCGTGCGGACGACGCACAGGGACGTGGCGAGCCCAGGCGAGACAGGCCGGGACGCAACACCGGCGCGCGAGAGTACGCCAGGCCCGGGCGTGGCGCAGGAGCGGGGGGGCACACCAGCGAAGGCGGTGGCGGCCGGCACACCCACGCCCCGACCGGCGCAGGCCGCGGCGCGGCTGGAACCGAGGGCGCTGGAACCGAGGGCGCTGGAACCGGGGGCGTTGGAGTCAGGGGCGCTCGCCAGCGCCCGCGCGCATCTCGCGGCCGCGGCCGCGTGTGGCCCCCACCAGCGCGAGGCCTACCGCGAGCACCTGCGCGAAGCCATCCGCCTGGGCCTGAGCCCGGACGAGAGCCGGACCGCGCTCCGCCAGCTCGCGGTCGAGCTCCAGGCGATCGGCGATGTGTCGGGCGCGTGCGCGGCCATGGCGGAGCTCGTGCGAGTTGTCCCGGCGGATCCGTGGGTTCATCACGAGCTCTCGCGGCTGCTCGCGCGCCAGGGACACGCGCCTGAGCGGGCGCTGTTCCACGCGCGCGAGGCGGCGCGCCTTGCGCCGTGGAATGGGGAGCTGGCACGGTGGGTTCGACAGCTGAGCGGCGAGGGCGGTGCCCTGCACTGACGCCGCGCTGCGCAGACGCTGCGCTGCACGGACGCCGCGTTGTACTGACGCCGCTCGGCGCCCTGGCCTCGGCGGTCGTCCTTCTCCCGTTCATGGCCATCGTCGCACGGCGCGTGGTCGCATCCTGGAGCCTGCGTGAACATCGTGATCGTCGGCAACGGCATCGCTGGCGCGACCGTCGCACGGCTCGCGCGGCAGCGGGACCGTGCGGCGCGCATCTTCCTGATCAGCGACGAGCACCCCTACGCGTTCAGCCGCACGGCGCTCATGTACGCGTGGATGGACCGGCTGCCGCGGCGGCGCCTCGAGCTCTGGGAGCGCGAATCATGGGATACTCTCAGGATCGAACGAATTCATGATCGTGTGACGGATGTCGACGCGTCCGCGCGCGTGGTGCAGCTGCGGCGAGGGGGCGCGGTGCGCTTCGACCGGTTGGTCCTCGCGTTGGGCGCGGGGCCGCGGTGGCCGGAGTGGCGCGGCCTGGCACAGGCGCGCGCCGGGGTCACGACGCTGGTCAGCTGGCAGGATCTGGAGCGCTGCGAGGCGCTGACGGCCGGCGCGCGCGCCGCGGTTGTGGTGGGTGGAGGGCTGATCGGGATCGAGATGGTGGAGTGCCTGCGGCACCACCGGGTGCCGACGACGTTCGTGGTGCGTGAGCCGCGCTACTTTCCAGCGGCGCTGGATCCGCTGGAGTCGTCGGTGGTGCTGGAGGCGGCGGCGCGGCACGGCGTGCGGGTGCTGACGGACGACCGGGTCGCCGAGGTGCAGGCTGACGCTGGCGGTCACGTCCGCGGTGTGGTCACGGAGCGCGGCCAGCGCCTCGCTGCGGATCTGCTGGGCGTGGCGATCGGCGTGGAGCCGGCGGTCAGCCAGATGGCGGCGTGGGCGACGGCTCCGGCGATCGGGCGTGGCGTGTTGACGACACGTGGTCACGCGACGAGTCTCGGCGGTGTCTGGGCGATCGGCGACTGCGCGGAGCGCGGCGACGGAGACACGTTGCCCGAGCAGGGCGTTGTCGACACGTCGTGGTACGCCGCGCGGCGCGCCGCCCACGAGCTCGTCGCGGCCTGGCACGGTGAGGCACCTGGCGCTGATCCGGTGTGGTTCAACAGTGCCCGGTTCTTCGAGCTGGACTACCTGACGGTCGGCGACGCGCCCGGCCGCCACACCGGGGCGGCCCCCGCGTCGATCTCGCTGCGTGTTCCGGGCCGCGATGTCGTCCTGCGCATCACACACGAGCAGGGAACCGTGAGAGGGTTCACGGCGATCGGCTCACGTTGGGACCACGAGGTGCTCGCGCGCTGGGTCGAGGGCCGGGCGCCACTGGACGACGTCCGGGGCGCGCTCGACGCGGCCGCGTTCAACGGGGAGCTGACCACGATCCGCGGCGATCGCTTCGTCGAGGTCGCGACAGGAGGGGCGCATGAGCACGGTTGAGTCGCAGGTTGGGCGAGCACGGGGCGAAGCGTGCGGGGGCCGGCCATGATACGGCAGGACCCTGTGGGTCGCGTCATGCACAGCGTCAGCCGGCGCGGCGTCGCGGCGTGGCTGATCTGCCTGCTGCTGTCGCTGTTCTACGTTGTGCTGTACCTGGGCCAGCCCTGGGAGCAGCCCGCGGGCCCGATCCAGCGTGTGGAGGCGGCGATCTGGCCGGCGACGGCGTGGCTGGAGGGGCTCTCATCCGTCCTGTTCGGCTGGCTGCGCGACCGCTCGGGCGAGCCGATGGCATCGCGGTGGACGCTCTACGGGCTGCTCTACACGCTGGCGATCACGCTCGGCGGGCTGTGGATGTGGCGCAAGTACGGACACAACCGCTACCAGGTCGTGCGCACGGCGGTCGTGATGACGGTGCAGATCACGCTGGCGTTCAGCATCCCGCTGCTGCTGCGGTTCCTGAGCTACCCCGAGTACTACCTCTCGTACCTGTGGCCGCTGAAGATCGACGCGCTCGATCCGCGCAACTTCGACGCGTTCGGACCGGTGCTCGTGGGTTACGGGTTCGTCGCCGCCCTTGTTGCGGTGCCGGTGCTGACGATCCTCTACGGCAAACGCTGGTACTGCTCGTGGGTCTGCGGCTGTGGCGGCCTGGCGAACACCTTCGGGGAGCCCTGGCGCCACCTGTCGGACAAGTCCAGTCGGGCGTGGCGCGTCGAGCGTGTGACCGTGCACGCGACGCTGGTTGTCGCGATCCTGTGCACGGCGCTGTGGCTGGCCGCCGGCCCTGCCCCTGCGGGCGCTGCGGGTTCGCTCGCGGACGACGCGCGCCGCTGGTACGGCCTGATCGTGGTCGCGGTCCTGTCCGGGGTGGTGGGCGTGGCGCTGTACCCGATCGCGGGTACCCGTGTCTGGTGCCGCTACTTCTGCCCGATGGCAGCGCTGCTCGGGCTGATCCAGAAGCTGGGCCGATTCCGCGTCCGGGTGAAGAAGGGCATGTGCATCTCGTGCGGCCTGTGCAGCGAGTACTGCGAGATGGGGATCGACGTGCGTGCGTACGCTCAGGAGGGGCGCAGCTTCACCCGCGCGTCGTGTGTGGGTTGCGGGCTCTGCTCCGAGGTCTGCCCACGCGGGGTGCTGCAGCTCGACAACGGCGGCGCCGTCGCCTCCGGAGGGCTCTCCCTGCGCAGCTTCCTTGCCCGCGACTACGCCGGCGGCGACTGACGGGAGGCCCCCCTGATCGCGGGACGGCCGGGGTCACGGGACGGCCGGGGTCGCGGGACGGCCGGGGTCGCGGGACGGCCGGGGTCGCGGGACGGCCGGGGCCGCAGGGCGCTGACCGGACGCACCCTCGTCGCTACCGGCTCAGGGCACCACGACCAGGGTGAACGTGGCCCGCTCCACGGTGGCGCCGTCGGTCGCGTCGAGGGTCAGCGTGCCCGTCGTCGCGTCCACCGGTGTGACGAACACGAGCTCACCGTGGCCGAGCTCGCCCAGCTCGAGCGTGGCCCAGGCCGGCGCGGCGACGAGCGATAGGGTGATGACGTCCCCGTCGTCTGCGAAGGACGGCCGCCAGCGGGTGGTCGCGCCGGCCGGCAGAGCCGGTGGGGCGTCGAGGACCGTCGGCGTGAAGCGAGTGACGCGGATCGTGGCGGCATCCGCGGCTCGTTCCGGTGGATGCGGGCCGGCACCCAGGATCGCGGGCATCATCGGCGCTCCCCAGCCCCGGAGCTCTCCGGAGCCCAGCACCGCGAAGGTGTGCCTGGCCCCGCCGACGATCGCGGCGGGAGCCGGAACGATGTCCACGCGAGGGACCACCTCCGGGTGCTCTTCGTCGCCGATGACGCCAGGCCAGTCCATGCCGTGCCAGGAACCGCCCCAGCAGACCATGCGTGTGCGCAGCGCGGCGCACGCGTGGCGCGGTCCGACCCCGACGAGGTCAGCGACCATCCCCACCTGCACGAGCGGGAGCGAGCGGGGTGACCAGCTCCACAGCTCGGTAGGTGCCCACGGCCAGGCGAGCACGCGGTTCTCGCGGTTGCCCCAGCAGACCATCGCCCCATCACGAGAGCGAATGCACGTGAGCCACTCCGCGCAGTGCACGTCTGCGACGGGAAACGGCACGTCAACCCGCCCGGTCGGGTGTGGCGGCTCGTCATCGCCGACAGGCTCGCGGTGCCCCAGACCCAGCTCACCGTCCACGTTGGCCCCCCAGCACACGAGCGCACCGTCGTCGACGACCGCGCACGTCTGCGACGGTCCGGCACACAGCGATCGCGCGGGTCCACCCAGCGTCAGCGCCGCGGTGCTATCGGCCGGCCCCTCGCTGCTGTCTCCGCCGTCCGCGAGGCCAGCGCCCAGGATGCCGGCGCCAACGCTGCCCCACCAGCACGAGATGCCCCCTCCGCACGGTGGCGCGCTGTCCGCCCCCCAGCACCAGACGCTGCCCAGCTCGGATCGAGCGCAGCTGTGGCGGGTGCCGCAGACCACCTGAGCGATGGGTTCGGCGAAGCGCAGCGGCTCGACCGCGTCCACCGGCTCGTCGTCGCCGATGTCTTCTCCGCCTGCTCGTCCGAGCTGCCCGTGGCTGTTCGACCCCCAGCAGCGGACCGTCCCGTCCTCGAGCGCGGCGCAAGCGTGCAGCCCGCCGACGCACAACGAGCGAGCGGCGCCGCCCAGCGGCACGTCGCCGCCCGCACCTGCTGGCGTGTCCGCGCCGTGGACCGCGGGACCGCCGTAGCCGAGCAGCGCCGCCAACGGGACCGCCGGTCCGTCTGACTGCGGCAACGCGTTCGCCCCGAGGCCCCAGCACCGCACCGCGCCGCTCTCGAGCAACGCGCAGCTGTGCAGGCTGTGGGTGGCGACCTGCGTGACGCGCTCCTCGCGCACGTCGATCGTGACGACGACGTCGATGGCCACGCGGTCCTGACCGGCACCGGCCGCCAGCCGCACGGTCGCCACGTGCCTGCCCAGTTCGCGGCTGGTGGGCGCCCAGCGCAGGATCCCGCCCGGCTCCACGGTCACACCGGCAGGTCCGCTCAGCAGCGTGGCGTCCACGACTCCTTCGCTCCAGGCGCGCGGCACCTCGTAGCGCCAGGGGCGCCCGCGGAGCGCGACGGCCGTGTCGCTGCGCGCGGCGATGAGGGCCGGGCAGCGCGGGCACGGGCCGCCGCAGTCGACGGCGTCCTCACCGGCGTCCAGGATGCCGTTGAAGCACCGGACAGGGTAGTCGTCCCCGCAGACGAGCGCCTGACCGTCGCACCACCACGCGCCGGACACCCCACAGGGTTCGCCGATGCGGGCGCCGGAACGGCTGCAGCCCCCGCACGCGTCCACCTCCCGGGCGCCGCTGCAGCCCAGGGCGTCGAGGCTCGCGCAGTGCCAGGTCCCGTCACCGCAGGGGCCGCAGGGATCGCCGACGGCGGCGGTGAGCGGGGTCGTCCCCCCGCAGGCGTTGCCGCCGCAGCCGTCGTCACGGTCGCACGCGAGCAGCCGCGCCGGCACGCACTGCTCGAAGGCGCACTGGTGTGGCTCCTTGGTGGCGAGCGCGGCGCAGTCCTCGTCCCGGCTGCACTCGCGGTAGAGCTCCACGCAGCCGGTCGTCGCGACCGTCACCGCGGTTGCGATGATCATCGCGGCCAGCGCCGTGACGGCAGCGCGCGCTCCCGCGGAAGCCCCCGCCGCGCTGCGACGGTGTGGTTGCAGGTCGCCTGGTCCACGTTCGGCGGGCGTGCCGTCCTGCTTGCGGGCGTCGCTCGGACGACCCCGCTCGGAGTCCTGGTGTGCGTTGCGCATGGTTGATCCTCTCTCGCTGATGAAGCTCGCGCGATCGGAGCGTCGCGCATGAGGGAGGTCGTCCGGTTGGCGGTGGTGTTGCACAACGACCGGCGTTGTGAACGGCTGCCGCACGAGCCACCGCCTCACGGCCGCCACCGCACGGCCGCCACGACACGGCCGCGCGAACGCGAGAGGCGGGCCGGCGCTTGATGCGCGGGCCCGCCTCCGGGTGGATCAGCCATGCGGGCTCAGCCCGCCGCGGTGATCAGAGGGACTTGATGGCGACGGCCTCACCGTTGACGCCGTTGTTGCCGCTGGAGCTGCCGCCGTTGCCGGGGATGCCCAGGATGATGGTCGTGGACGCCTGGTTGACGACGGAGGTCGCGGTGCCTGAGAGGGCGATGCCGTAGGAGTTGCCGCCTGCGCCCCCGCCGCCGTGACCGCCGCGGCCGCCGTTGCTGCCTGCGCCGCCGTTGCCGCCGCGCCGGACCTCGTCGGTGCACTGCGTGGCGCCGTTGCCGCCGGGGCGCCCGTCGGTGCCGACGCC
>ERZ869909.1492-NODE-1492-length-18912-cov-3.831909_pt1 | contig 18912 bp, 13 predicted proteins | sample MGYA00520892_ERZ869909 | MGnify/ENA primary metagenome ERZ869909 (study PRJEB32215, sample SAMEA104723947) | bioreactor metagenome | biome: bioreactor; feature: anaerobic bioreactor; material: water | place: China | collected 2015-03-12 ...
ATTGGCGCGCATGCTTGGCTATGGCAGCGCCGAGGAAGCGCTCTGGGCGCTGACCGATCTTTCTCATCACCTGTTCATTGGTGGTGAAGAAGAGCTGCAGCAGATTCGCCACGTGCTGAGTACCCGGCTGGGCCTTTTCGGCTACGAAACCCGGCTGCGGCGCAAGGATGGCAGCGCCATCGACGTGATCATGAATCTGTTGCTCAAGCCGGACGAGGAGGGGCTGGTTGAAGGCTTTGTTGCTGATATCACCGAGCGCAAGCTGGCGCAGTTGCATCTGCAGCATCTCAACGAGCAGCTTGAGCAGCGTGTCGCCGAGCGTACTCTGGAGCTGCGTCAGGCGCGTGATGCCGCCGAGGCGGCCAATCGGAGCAAGGACAAGTATCTGGCGGCGGCCAGCCATGACCTGTTGCAACCGCTGAATGCCGCACGTCTGCTGATTTCCACCCTGCGCGAACGGAGCCTGCCGAATGCCGAGCAGAATCTGGTGGAACGTGCGCATCAGGCGCTGGAAGGGGCCGAAGACCTGCTTACCGACCTGCTGGATATTTCCAAACTCGACCAGCAGGCGATCAAGCCCGACATCTGCATTTACCGCCTCGATGAGGTGTTGTTGCCACTGGTTTCTGAATTCGAGTCGGTGGCGCAGGCGAAAGGGCTTGGCTTTGAGCACTACATCCCGGCCTACGCGCTGCACAGTGATTTCCGGCTTCTGACGCGCATTCTGCGCAACTTTCTTAGCAACGCCTGCCGTTACACAGACCAGGGTCGCGTGCTGCTGGGAGCGCGCAAGCGCGGTGACAATCTGCGTATCGAGGTATGGGATACCGGGCGCGGCATCGCGGCGGATCAGATGCACTCGATATTCCTCGAATTCAACCAGCTGGGTGTTCAGCGAGCCGCCGAGCGCACCGGGGTCGGTCTGGGTCTTGCCATCGTCGATCGCATTGCGACGATGCTGGGTTATCAGATACTGGTCCGCTCGCAGCCGGCCCGCGGCTCCGTGTTCAGCATCGATGTGCCGTTGGCCGATGCTCCCGCGCCGCAGACAGGCGAAGTGCCAGTGCTGCCGGTACTGGGTGATCCTTTGCCCGGGCGGCGCCTGCTGGTGCTGGACAATGAGCTGAGCATCCTGCACAGCATGGCTGCGCTGCTCGGTCAGTGGGGCTGTGAGGTGCTGACTGCGACTGATGAGGCCGAGGCAAGTCTGGTGTTGGCGGGCTCGCCGCCCGAGCTGATTCTGGCTGATTATCATCTGGATCAGGGGGTGACCGGCTGGCAGGCGGTACAGAGATTACGGGCACGTTTCGGTTACCCGATTCCGGCGGTCATGATCACTGCCGACCGCAGCGACCAGTGCCGGCGCGAATTACAGGGCGCCGGTGTGCCGGTCTTGAACAAACCGGTAAAAGCCGGGAAACTGCGCTCTGTCCTGAGTCATCTGCTCCAGAACAAGGCGCGCGATGGTTCCGAACAGCCCAAAGCCGATTCGGATCAAGTATCCGGACACCACTGAGCGGCTAGAATCCCTGCCATGAAACCTCTTCTGCGGCTCTGTCTGATGTTCCTGATCAGCTTCTCGCTTCCCGTCAACGGGATAGCGGCTGTCGGGCTGGCGACGGAGGCCTGTCAGATGACGGATGGCGAAATGACGATCTCCGCGCCGGCAGACCATACGGCCCATATGGCGCCGGTCGATCCAGGTGCCGGGGAAGAGATGGATCATTCCCATGGGCAGAATCCGCTCTGCAAGAGCGGCCACCAATGCAAGACAGCTTGCATGTTGCAGGTGGCTGTCATCAAGCCGGTGCTGACGACGGCTGCCCACCTGCTGATCGCCTATGAACCCGGGTACATACCCTCCGGTTCGGGCAACGACCTCTGGCGCCCGCCACGCTTCTGATTCCGCTGACCTGACGCACCCATTGCTGAAACGCTGATGGGAGCCGTGTGCGTGCCCGTGGGCGCGCAGGATCTTCAAGGAATCAGAGAGATGTTCCGAATCTTGTGCAATATCCGGCCGTTCGACGCCGTGATCTGCTGTGCACTGATGCTGCCGAGCCTGGCCAGTGCACTGACCTTCAATGATGCGCTGAGGATTGCCGATCAGCAGGCGCCTTCTCTGCAGGCCGAAACCGCCAAGTTGCAGGCCGCCCGTAGCGACGCCATACCGGCTGGCGAGCTGCCCGACCCGAAACTGCTGCTTGGCGTGCAAAGCGTGCCGATCGAAGGTTCCGAGCGCTGGAGCCTGGACCGTGACGGCATGACCATGAGCATGGTCGGAGTGATGCAGGACATGCCCAACCGCGACAAGCGCCGTGCCCGCGTCGAAGTGGCGCGCGCCGGTATCGAGCGCGCCGCAGCCGAGCGCGATATCGAAGCGCTGAATGTTCGCCAGGCCACCGCCCAGGCGTGGATTATCAGCCATGCCATCGAACGCAAGCTTGCAACATTCGACGCCCTGTACGCAGAGAACCGCCTGCTCGCCGAGATTGTGCAGGCGCGCATTGCCGGTGGGCGTGGACAGGTTGCCGAGAGTGTTCAGCCGCGTCAGCAGGCAGCACTGCTTGCCGAACGCGCTGATGAGCTGCAGCAGCAGCGCCGGCAGGCGCGAGCCACGTTGGAACGTTGGGTCGGTGATGCGGCACGCGAACCCCTGGATGGCGGACTGCCACACTGGCAGCTCGATGCCCAGGCGCTGCAGCATCAGCTGCGCAATCATCCGCAACTGCAGGCCTATGCGCCGATGACGCAGCAGGCACAGGCGCGTATTCGCGAGGCGACGGCGGAACGGAAGCCGGACTGGAGCTGGGAAGTCGATTACCTGCGGCGCGGACGCGAGTTCGGCGACATGGTGAATCTGCAAGTCAGCTTCGACCTGCCGATTTTTCAGCGTTCGCGACAGAGTCCGCGTATCGCCGCCCGGCATGCCGAACTCAACCAGCTGGAAGCCGAACGTGAGGCGCTGGAGCGTCAGTTTGCAGAGCAACTGGGCAGCGAACTGGCTGAGCTTGAACGCCTGCAGCGCGCCCTGACGCGCACCCGCGAGGTGTTTCTGCCGCTGGCGCGCGAACGCGCCGAACTGAGCCTGGCTGACTACCGCGCCGGGAGCGGCGAGCTGGGTACGGTGTTGGCGGCGCGCAGCGAGCTGATCGAAACCCAGCTCAAGCAGATTGACCTCGAAGGCCTGCAGGCAATTGCTGCCAGCCGTCTGTACTTCGCCTATGGAGATGCCCGATGAGCCGGATTGTTCTCAAAACTGGCGCGTTGCTTGTTACGACCGCCGCCCTGGGGCTGGTCGGCGGATACTGGTTCGCTCAGCAGCCGCCGCACAATGTTGTCCAGGATGCACCGGCCGGCGTTCACGACGAGCGCAGGGTGCTGTACTGGTACGACCCGATGGTCCCGCAGCACAGGTTTGATCAGCCGGGCCGATCGCCATTCATGGACATGGATCTGGTGCCGCGCTACGCCGATGATGACGCGGGCACCTCCGGCTCACCGACGATCAGCATCGATGCCGCCATCACCAGCAACCTCGGAGTGCGCCTGGCCAGCGTCAGCCGCGGGCGGTTGTCCCACTCCGTCGAGGCGGTGGGCGTGCTGGGCTTTAATGAGCGCGACGTGGCGTTGGTGCAGGTTCGGTCGGCGGGCTTCGTCGAGCGTGTCTACCGACTGGCGCCCGGCGATGTGCTGGAATCGGGTGCACCCCTGGTAGACCTGTTGATGCCGGAGTGGGTGGCCGCGCAGGAGGAGTTTCTCGCATTGCGACGCGTTGGCGACCGTGCGCTGCTCGAGGGTGCGCGCCAGCGCCTGCGCCTGGTGGGCATGCCGACACAGACGATCCGGCAACTGGAGCGTTCCGGGCGGGTGCAAGCGCAGCAGACCGTGCGTGCGCCCATAGGCGGTGTGCTGCAGGAACTGAATGTACGCGAAGGCATGAGCGTTGCCGCCGGAGCGCCGCTGGCGCGGATCAACGGTCTGGACAGCGTCTGGCTGGAAGTGGCTGTGCCTGAGGCCCAGGCCGGACACATTGTTGTTGGCCAGGCGGTGACCGCCCACTTGCCGGCGCTGGCAGGCGAGCCGGTGCAGGGCGCCATTACTGCTGTGCTGTCCGAAGCCACTGCGGCCACCCGCACCCTGCGTGTGCGGGTGGAACTGCCCAATACCGACGGGCGCTTGCGTCCGGGTTTCAGTGCGCGGGTCGAACTGGCTGCACAGCCGGCGCAAAGCACGCTGCTGGTGCCCAGCGAGGCGGTCATACGCACCGGCAAACGCACCCTGGTGATGCTCGCCGAGGCTGGCGGTCGCTATCGCCCGGTGGAAGTGCAGGTCGGTGACGACAGCGGCAGCCAGACTGTGATTCTGCAGGGTCTGGAAGAGGGGCAGCAGGTGGTCGCATCGGGGCAATTCCTGATCGACTCCGAAGCCAGCCTGCGCGGCATTATCGCGGTGGCCGAGCCGGCGGCGCATGAGCATGACCATGCACAAGAGCACGTGCTTGCTCCCGCGCTGCATGAGGCCGAAGGGCGCATCGTCGAGATAACCGGGCAGGGTGTGAAAATCGCTCACGGACCATTCCGAACACTGGGCATGGCAGGCATGACCATGCGTTTTGCCGTTGCCGATCCGCACCTGCTGCATGGGGTAAAGACCGATGACCGGGTACGCTTCGCCGTGCGCGAAACCGACAGCGGTCTGGTCATCGAACAGCTACAGCTTCAGGAGCCGCAGCCATGATTGCCGCACTGATTCGCTGGTCTGTATTCAATCGTTCCCTGGTGTTGCTGGTGACGCTGCTGATGACTGCAGTGGGCATCTGGTCGCTGCGTACCACGCCGATCGATGCCTTGCCGGACCTGTCCGACGTGCAGGTGATCATCCGCACGCCGTATCCGGGGCAGGCGCCGCAAATTGTCGAGAACCAGGTGACCTATCCGCTGACCACCACCATGCTCTCGGTGCCCGGTGCGAAAACCGTTCGCGGTTACTCGTTCTTCGGCGACAGCTATGTCTACGTGCTGTTCGAGGACGGCACCGACCTGTACTGGGCGCGTTCTCGGGTGCTGGAGTATCTGAGTCAGGTGCAGGGTCGGCTGCCGAGTGGTGCCAAGCCGTCGCTCGGTCCGGATGCCACCGGCGTCGGCTGGATCTACCAATACGCACTGGTCGATCGCAGCGGCAACCACGACCTGGCGCAATTGCGCAGCCTGCAGGACTGGTTCCTCAAGTACGAGCTGATCACTCTGCCCAATGTGGCCGAGGTCGCCACCATCGGTGGCATGGTCAGGCAATACCAGGTGGTCCTCGACCCGCTGAAGATGGCCAGTCTCGGTGTGCCGCAGTCACAGGTGATCGAAGCCATTGGCAGGGCCAATCAGGAAACCGGTGGCGCGGTGCTGGAGCTGGCGGAAACCGAGTACATGGTGCGTGCTTCCGGCTACCTGGAAACACTGGACGACTTCCGGCAGATTCCGCTGCAACTCAGCGCTGCCGGAGTGCCGGTAACTCTGGGTGATGTCGCGCACATCCAGCTCGGCCCGGAGATGCGGCGTGGAATCGCCGAGCTGGACGGTGAGGGCGAAACCGTTGGCGGCGTGGTGATCCTGCGCAGCGGCAAGAACGCCCGGGAAACCCTCGCCGCCATACATGCCCGACTGGAGGAACTGAAAGGCAGCCTGCCAGAGGGGGTGGAGATTGTCACCACCTACGACCGCAGCCAGCTGATCGACCGCGCGGTGGCAAACCTCAGCTTCAAACTGCTGGAGGAGTTCGTCGTTGTCGCGCTGGTCTGCGGCATCTTCCTCTGGCATCTGCGCTCATCGCTGGTGGCCATCGTTTCGCTGCCGATCGGTGTGCTGATTGCGTTTGCGGTGATGCGTTACCAGGGGGTCAACGCCAACATCATGTCGCTCGGTGGTATCGCCATCGCCATTGGCGCCATGGTCGATGCGGCGGTAGTGATGATCGAGAATGCCCACAAGAAGGCCGAAGCCTGGCGTCACGCCAACCCGAACAGAACGCTGGAAGGGGAAGAGCACTGGCGCGTGATGACCGCCGCCGCCCAGGAAGTCGGCCCGGCGCTGTTCTTCTGCCTGCTGATCATCACCCTGTCGTTCATTCCCGTGTTCACACTTGAAGCCCAGGAAGGCCGTCTGTTCGGGCCGCTGGCGTTCACCAAGACGTATGCCATGGCCGCCGCGGCAGGGCTTTCGGTGACCCTGGTGCCGGTGTTGATGGGGTACTGGATACGGGGTCGCCTGCCTGACGAATCGCGCAACCCGCTGAACCGTCTGCTGATTCGCCTCTACCGCCCGGCGCTGGATGCGGTGCTTGAGCATCCGAAGCTCACCATTGCGGTTGCGCTGCTGTTACTGGCGACTACGTTCTGGCCGATGACGCGTCTGGGTGGGGAATTCCTGCCGCCGATGGACGAGGGCGACCTCCTTTACATGCCATCGGCGCTGCCGGGGCTTTCCGCACAGAAGGCCGCGCAGCTGCTGCAGCAGACCGACCGGATGATCCGCACAGTGCCGGAGGTTGCCAGGGTGTTCGGCAAGGCCGGGCGCGCCGAATCGGCCACCGATCCCGCGCCGCTGGAGATGTTCGAGACCACCATCCAGTTCAAGCCGCGCGAGCAGTGGCGTGACGGGATGACGCCGGAAAAGCTGATCGACGAACTGGATCGTGCGGTACAGGTGCCGGGGCTGACCAATATCTGGATTCCGCCTATCCGCAACCGCATCGACATGCTTGCCACCGGCATCAAGAGCCCCATCGGGGTCAAGATTGCGGGCGCCACACTGGAGGAGATCGACCGCGTTAGCCAGCAGGTGGAGGCTGTCGCCAAGGGCGTGCCGGGCGTCAGTTCGGCGCTGGCCGAACGCTTGGTCGGGGGGCGCTACATCGATATCGATATCGACCGTCAGGATGCCGCACGCTACGGACTGAACATCGCCGATGTGCAGTCCATCGTTGCCAGCGCCATCGGTGGTGAAACCGTCGGCGAGACAGTCGAGGGGTTGGCGCGTTATCCGATCAGCGTGCGTTATCCGCGCGAATGGCGTGACTCGCCCCAAGCCCTGGAGCAACTGCCGATACTCACCCCGCAGGGGAGCCAGATCACCCTGGGCAGTGTGGCGCGGGTGCGCGTCAGCGACGGTCCGCCGATGCTGCGCAGCGAAAACGCGAGGCTGTCCGGCTGGGTGTACGTAGATGTGCGCGAGCGCGATATCGCTTCGGTGGTGTCCGATCTGCGCCAGGCAGTCAGCGATCAGGTTCCATTGCAACCGGGGGTGAGCCTGAGCTATTCGGGTCAGTTTGAATACCTCGAACGTGCCAACGAACGGCTCAAACTGGTGGTGCCGGCGACGTTACTGATTATCTTCGTGCTGCTCAACCTGACATTCGGGCGCTTCGACGAGGCGCTGTTGATCATGCTCACCCTGCCGTTCGCGCTTACCGGAGGCGTCTGGTTCCTGTATCTGATGGATTACAACCTTTCGGTGGCTACCGGCGTCGGCTTCATCGCGCTTGCCGGCGTGGCGGCGGAGTTCGGGGTGATCATGCTGTTGTACCTGAAGAATGCCTGGAGTGAGCGACAACAGGCTGGTCAATGTGACGAGGCCGCTCTCTGCGAGGCCATCCGCGAAGGTGCGGTGCAGCGTGTGCGCCCCAAGGCGATGACGGTGGCGGTGATTGTTGCCAGCTTGCTGCCGATCCTGCTGGGTGCCGGCACCGGCAGTGAGGTCATGAGCCGCATTGCCGCTCCGATGGTGGGCGGCATGCTCAGCGCGCCCTTGTTGTCACTGTTCGTGATTCCGGCAGCCTACAGGCTGATGCGTCGCGGCAGGGCAACGCTGTAGCAGGGGTGCAGGCAAAGCCTGTGTGACACGTATAGCTGGAGTCGACTCGCCTCTGTTGCGAGACAGGATGAAGATGCCATAAGGCCACTGTCTCGCAACATTCGTCGCGCTTCGATGTCTTCCCACCTGGTGGCAGCCCTGTAATCAAAAGGCGCCACCTATGCGCTGGTTTTTGAGTGCGATAGCGAGCGAGTTGCATGATGCAGGCTGCTCGTGTGTGTATCTGAGTGATGTTATATGGCCATAACGTGACGTGCGGTCTGGGTATATGGGTCATTTTTTGGTAATGTCTGACGCTTGTGACGCGAGCTTTCAATACCATTGATGAGGTGTCTGCTTGATTAGGGTGCTGGTGGTCGATGACCATGACCTGGTACGCACAGGCATTTCCCGGATGCTCGCCGATATTGATGGCCTGCAGGTAATTGGGCAGGCTGACTCCGGTGAGGCGGCGATCAAGAAGTCGCGCGAACTCAAACCGGATGTCGTCCTGATGGACATCAAAATGCCCGGAATCGGTGGCCTTGAAGCGACCCGCAAACTGCTGCGCAGCCATCCGGACATCAAGGTTATCGCCGTGACCATCTGCGAGGAAGACCCTTTCCCCACGCGCCTGCTGCAGGCCGGAGCGGCCGGCTACCTGACCAAGGGCGCAGCGCTGGAAGAAATGATCCAGGCCATTCGCATGGTGTTTGCCGGGCAGCGCTACATCAGCCCGCAGATCGCACAGCAACTGGCGCTCAAGTCCTTTCAGCCGAAACTCAATGGCTCGCCCTTCGATCTGCTTTCGGAGCGGGAAATCCAGATTGCCCTGATGATTTCCAACTGCCAGAAGGTCCAGGCCATCTCCGACAAGCTCTGCCTGTCGCCCAAGACGGTCAACACCTATCGCTACCGCATCTACGAAAAGCTGTCGATCACCAGTGACGTTGAACTGGCCCTGCTGGCGGTACGCCACGGCATGGTCGACACCATCAACTGATGAGCGCGTTCGATTCTTCGGCGTTTCTCGCGTCATGCAGCGTGCGCCCCGGTGTCTACCGGATGTTCGATGCCGAGGCCAAACTGCTGTATGTCGGCAAGGCGAAGAACCTCAAAAAGCGCCTGGCAAGTTATTTCCGCAAGACTGGACAGGCGCCCAAGACGGCAGCGCTGGTGGCACGGATTGCCCAGATCGAAATCACCATCACGGCGAACGAAACCGAGGCGCTGCTACTTGAGCAGACGCTTATCAAACAGTGGCGCCCCCCCTACAACATCCTCCTGCGTGACGATAAATCCTATCCGTATGTCTTCCTCTCCAGCGGTGATTTCCCGCGTCTGAGTATTCATCGCGGCGCGAAAAAGGAATCTGGACGCTACTTCGGCCCGTATCCGAGTGCCGGTGCGATCCGCGAAAGTCTGGGCCTGCTGCAAAAGGCCTTTTTCGTTCGTCAGTGTGAAGACAGCTTCTACCGCAATCGAACCCGACCTTGCCTGCAGTACCAGATCAAGCGTTGCAAGGCGCCCTGCGTGGGGCTGGTGGATGTCGAGGAATATGCTCAGGACGTGCGTCATTCGGTGATGTTCCTCGAAGGGCGCAGCAATGCCCTGGCCGAAGAGCTTTCCACCAGTATGGAAACCGCCGCGATGGCGCTGGATTTCGAGCGTGCCGCAGAAATTCGCGACCAGATCGCGCTGCTTCGTCGGGTCCAGGATCAGCAGAGCATGGAAGGCGGCAGCGGTAATGTCGATATTGTCGCGGCGGTGGTCAGCCCCGGTGGCGCCTGTGTGCACCTGATCAGCGTGCGTGGCGGCAGAGTGCTGGGCAGCAAGAATTTCTTCCCCCAGGTCGCCATCGAGGAAAGTGTCAGCGACGTACTGCAAGCATTCCTTGAGCAGTATTACCTCGGCTCGATGGAGCGGGAGCTGCCTGCCGAATTGATCGTCAACAGTACTCATGAAGGCTTCGCCACACTGATCAGCGCCCTTATCGAACTGCGCGGCGAAGAGCTCGTCATCACCCATCGCGTTCGTGGGACGCGCGCGCGATGGCAGCAGCTCGCGCTGACCAACGCCGAGCAGGCGCTGGGTGCGCGCTTGGCGAATCGCCAGCATCTGGCTGCACGCTTCCAGGCACTGGCCGAGGCGCTAGGCTTGGACAAGCCGCCGGCGCGGCTGGAATGCTTCGATATCAGCCATTCCAGTGGCGAGGCGACAGTGGCGTCCTGTGTGGTTTTCGGCCCGGAAGGGCCGCTGAAATCCGATTACCGCCGCTACAACATCGAAGGCGTTACGGCGGGTGATGACTATGCGGCGATGCATCAGGCCTTGTCGCGTCGCTTCAAGAAAGCGGCTGAGGGAACGGGGAAACTGCCTGATGTTCTGCTGGTTGACGGCGGGAAAGGGCAGCTGAATATGGCTCGCGAGGTACTGCAGGAACTTGCCGTGCCCGATCTGATCCTGCTCGGCGTGGCCAAGGGCGTCACCCGCAAGCCAGGGCTGGAAACGCTTTACCTGAACGATGTCGAACACGAATTCACCCTGCCGGGCGATTCGCCTGCACTGCATTTGATTCAGCAGGTGCGTGATGAGGCGCATCGCTTCGCCATTACTGGCCACCGCGCGCGGCGTGGCAAGGCGCGCACCACCTCGACGCTGGAAGAAGTGCCGGGTATTGGGCCGAAGCGGCGTCGCGAGCTGCTCAAACATTTCGGCGGTTTGCAGGAACTGAGCCGTGCCAGCCTCCCGGAAATCGCCAAAGCGCCCGGTATCAGTAAAAAGCTTGCCGAGTTGATTTATGCCAACCTGCACAGTGAGTAGAATCCCCTTCAAATTCGCGGACCCTTGGTATCAATGAACATTCCAAACATTCTCACCGTGTTGCGTGTGCTGCTGATACCGATCATCGTCCTGCTGTTCTATCTCCCCTTCAAGTGGAGCTATCTGGCCGCCAGTGCAGTGTTTGCATTTGCCGCCGTGACGGACTGGCTGGATGGCTATCTGGCACGACGCTTGAAACAGAGCACCCCATTTGGCGCTTTTCTTGATCCGGTGGCAGACAAGCTGATGGTGGCTGTTGCTTTGGTATTGCTGGTGGAAGAGCACGCCAATCTCTGGCTGACCTTGCCGGCGGCGATCATCATCGGTCGCGAGATCGTCATCTCGGCCCTGCGCGAGTGGATGGCTGAACTGGGCGCAAGGGCGCATGTGGCGGTGTCCAGCCTGGGTAAGTGGAAAACCACTGCACAAATGGTGGCACTCATCATTCTGCTGGCAAATCCGCCGCTGATGACGATCTGGGTCGGTACCGGCTATACCTTGCTGATCATCGCTGCAGGGCTGACGCTGTGGTCAATGGTCAATTACCTGATGGCAGCCTGGCCTCACCTCAGTCCGACAGAAAAGAAATAAAGACTTTTTTAATCAAGGGGTTGACGGGCGGCGGCGAAACTATAGAATGGCGCCCATCACCAAGACGATGCGGGAATAGCTCAGTTGGTAGAGCACGACCTTGCCAAGGTCGGGGTCGCGAGTTCGAGTCTCGTTTCCCGCTCCAAATTATGATCTATAGACGTCTATTGAAGTCTGTAAGTCATTGAAAAAGGGCCTTAGGGCCCTTTTTTCGTTCCAGCGAAATCTACTGGAATCCGTCCCCAGCCAGGGCTTTTAAGTCCATTTTTAAGTCCATCTTTGCGGGGTGCGTGGTTTCCGGATTGTTGCTGGAGGAGCGTGGCCTGCGAGACAAGCATCTAGCCCTGACCTAGTTCAGGAGCTATACCATGGCGCTCACAGACGTCACTGTCCGGCAGGCTCGGGCGACTGGCAAAGACTATACCCTCACAGACTTCGACGGCCTTTCTCTGGCGGTATCTGCCGCTGGCGGTAAGTCTTGGCACTTCAGATATTACTGGGCTACCAAACAGAAACGAATGTCGCTGGGCACCTATCCGAAGGTCAGCCTTCGGGAAGCGCGTGCGTTACGCGATGAGGCCCGCGCCCTGGTGGCGAAAGGCATCAATCCCAAGATTGATCGTAAGCAAAAACTTCGAGCTGTCTGTTTCGCGACGGAGAACAGCTTCAAGGTGGTGTATCTGCAGTGGCTTGCGCACCGAAAGCTGGAACTCAAGGAAGGCAGGCAAAGTACCCTCTCGCAGATCCAGCGTATCTTCGATAAAGACGTGTTGCCCGCGTTAGGCTCCGTATCCATCTTTGATATTTGCCGTCCCGACCTGTTGGACGTGCTCGTGAGTATCGAGCAGCGCAGGGCATTTACCACTGCCGAGAAAGTGCGCACCTGGCTCAGGCAGTTGTTCCGCTTTGCCATGGTGAAAGTCGAAGGGTTGGATGGAAACCCGGCATCGGACCTGGACGTCGTGGCCGTCCCCAAACCGCCTGTGGCCCACAATCCCTTCCTGCGGCTACCTGAGCTGCCCAATCTGCTGAACAAGCTACGCCGCTATAGAGGCAGGTTCACCACGCAACTTGGTATTCGTCTGTTGTTGTTGACGGGTGTGCGTACTGGTGAGCTGCGCCTGGCGACCCCTGATCAGTTCGATCTTGAGCGCGGCTTATGGATCATTCCCCCTGAGGTGGTCAAGCAGCTGCAGGATGGTATGCGCAAGCGTGGACAGAGGCCGCAGGATATTCCGCCCTATATCGTGCCGTTATCGGTCCAGGCCATCGAGATCGTTCGCTATCTGCTGGAGCAGACCAAGCCAGCCCAGCGCTATCTACTTGCACACCGAAGCGAGCTGAGAATGCGCATTAGCGAGAACACGCTGAACGGCGCGATCAAGCGCATGGGCTATAAAGATTTGCTCACTGGTCACGGCATCCGTGGCACGCTCTCCACGGCGCTCAACGAGTTTGGTTACCCCAAGAACTGGGTGGACGCCCAGCTCTCGCACGCGGACCCCAACAAGGTCAGCGCCACGTACAACCACGCTCTGTATGTGGAGCCCCGCCGGAAAATGATGCAAGACTGGGCCGATCGGCTCGATTTGTTAGAGCAGAACAAGGTCAAAGCGGCCAGTACGCACCTTACTATCCGCTTCGATGGTATGCCGCTGCTAGACCAAGGTGCGGAAATGTCCTTCGACCCTGTGGATGATGGTAAGTCGCTAATTCTGGGGTCGTCAGTTGGTGGGCCTATTGAGCGCCTGTCGATGGTGGCTAGAGCTTAGATTTCAGTTGTTGCGGTGTGCTTGGCCTGAAAGGAATGACAGCCGGCATCGCCGGCTGCTCTGATGACAGTAGGCTGTAGTGGCGATTGCATTTCCGTTAGCCTGTTGGCCTGCCAGGGGTAGAACACTCCCCTCCAGAAGTGGAGGGGCTAATCTAGATTCGGCCGTTGGCTTGGCGCAGGCGTTTGACGAAACTCTCAGCGTCGGTTTCGCCAACAGTGCGGAGATCTTGCCATTCTTCGCCATTGGGAGCGAATAACTGCAGTGCCGGTGGGCCGAACAGCTGGTAGCGGTCGAGCAGGGCGCGTTGCTCGGCATCGCTACGCGTTATGTCGAAGCGCACCAGTCGGTAACCGGTCAGTTGCTCACGCACGGCGGGTGCTGCCAGCACTTCTCGTTCAATTACTTTGCAACTGATGCACCAGTCGGCGTACCAATCCAATAGCAGTGGTTGGTCGGCATTTTTTGCTGACAGCAGAGCGGCATCCAGAGCAGCTGGTGTATCCACGGTCTGCCAGCCGGCGTTAGCGCCGCTCGGAAGTACGGCTTTGGCGTCCAGCTGACCCAGCGGTCGCAGCGGATCGGATTGACCTTGCAAAGCGCCGAGCCAGGCGCTGACACCGTAGACCAGTAGTGCCACACCGAGTAGTTGGGCGAGCCTTTGCCGGTCGGACTTGAGGGTGAACTCCAAGGCACCGAGCCAAATCGCGCTGCCAACTGCCAAAAGGCCCCACAAGGCCAAAGTCACTGGAGCGGGTAGCACGCGTTCTAGCAGCCATACAGAGACAGCCAGCAGCATCACGCCGAAAGCTTTGCGCACACCGACCATCCAGGTGCCAGACTTGGGTAGCAATGCTCCGCCGCCGATGGCGAACAATACCAACGGCGCGCCCATGCCCAACCCGAGGGCAAACAGCTTAAGGCCGCCACCCAGTGCGTCGCCGGTGGTGCTTATGTAGAGCAGTGCGCCGACCAGAGGGGCAGTCACACAGGGCGAAACCAGCAGGCTCGACAGTACGCCGAGCGTGGCGGCGCCCAACATTGAACCCCCGCGGGCCTGGCCGGCTAGGAGATCTAGTCGTTCGGTGATAAAGCGCGGCATGCGCAACTCGAATACGCCGAACATGGCCAGAGCGAAAACAGTGAAGAACATCGCAAAGGGCACCAACAGCCACGGTGACTGCAGGCGCGCTTGTAGGTTGAGGCCAGCGCCGAACATGCCCATTAGCGCACCAAGCAGGGCGAAGCTGGCAGCCATGGGGAGTACGTAGGCAAGCGATAGGCGTAATCCACGCGTTCCGCCGAGTTGTCCGCGTAATACCACGCCAGACAGAATTGGCAGCATCGGTAGCACGCAGGGTGTGAAAGTCAGGCCCAAGCCCGCCAGGAAGAACAGCGCCAGACTACGCCAGTCAATGGCGACCCCTTGTTGCAGGGCTGCAATGAGGGGGGGATCACCTACCTCGAAGCTGCGAATCTCTGGCGGATAGCACAGCCCCAGATCAGCGCAGCCCTGATAGCTCACCTGTAAGGTGAACGGTGTGTTCTGAGGGTTATTAACGGGTAGCAGCAAGTCGGTAACGCCGTAGAACACCTCGACATCGCCAAAAAATTCATCGGTTTTCGGTTCGGCCGCGGGCCATTGCGGGGTGCCGATTGACACTTGCGGGTGGTCGCTGGTGAATGCGAAGCGATGTTTATAGAGGTAATAACCCTCGGCATTTATGAAGCGCAGGCGGACGCTGTCCTTACCGGCTTCCAACAGGTCGAGGCGGAAGGCCCTGTCTACCGGAAGGAAATCCTGGCTGTTATTCAGCGGAGTGCCGAACAGAGCCGACTGAGGACGCGAAGAATCAAATATCTCGGCGTTGGCTGGCAAGGTAAGCAGTAGCAGCAGCAGACACAGCAGGAGGCGGGACATGACCATCTCGCGGGCTAATAACGAAAAGGAGGTGAATTTCAGCTTGTTAACGGAGCCGGGCTTTTTGAAGTGCGGGCTGGGGATGGTCTCCGCTGCGATTCAGTGCATCGCAGGATGCCAGCCAGTACCAGCCCGCCCGGCGAGCTGCTATTAATTCGGGGCTTGTTCCAGCGGATAATTGGCAATGACCTTTTCTCGGCCAGTGCGAGTTATCCCGATCACCTGGTAGGGATGTTTGACGTCGCCATACTCCATGCCTGGTGAGCCAGCCGGCATGCCTGGCACGGCGATGCCCAGCAGGTCAGGGCGCTTGCGAAGCTCCAAAATCTGCGCAACGGGCACGTGGCCTTCAACGAACTTTCCATCGATCACGCCTGTATGGCAGGAAGCCAGACGCGGTTTCACGCCGAGGTCTTGCTTGACCGTGTTCATGTTGCGTTCGACGTGATCGCGGACTTCGAAGCCGTTGTTCTCCAGGTAGGTAATCCAGTCCTTGCAGCACCCACAGTTGGCGTCGCGGTGCACATCAATGATCAGGGGTTGCGCGGCCTGGGCGGCGCCACTTAGCAGCAGGGCGGCGAGCGCCGCGGTAGTCAGTGTTCTGGACATAAAAAACCTGTTTCCAATGGTTTGCTCACTTGCAACAGCAGCCACCGCTGCCACCGCATCCGGTTTTCCTGGCGGGGCTCGATGAGGCCGCCGGACTGCTCAGTTGGGCGGGGTATCCAGCATCACCCAGGGCGGCGACAAGCACATCGCTGTCGCACTCAGCGCTGACCCGCACACTGGCCGCTTGCAGATCGACGTCGACCTCGGTGACGCCTTCAACTGCGTTGAGCGCCTCGGTGACATGCAGGACGCATGAGCCGCAGCTCATGCCTTTGACACTCAATTCAACGGTGCTCATGACAATCTCCTTGCGAGGTTGCTGCTGGGGTTGAGGCAATTCTCAACCTTGCCAAGGTGGCAAGGTCAAGAGTTTCAGTCGATTGATACCTTGCGCAGTCTCAAGGCGTTGAACACCACCGAAGCGGAGCTCATGCTCATCGCCAGCGCTGCGATTATTGGTGACAGCAGGAGGCCGGTCAGCGGGTAGAGCAGGCCGGCTGCCAAAGGAATGCCCAGAGCGTTGTAAAGAAAGGCGAAGGTCAGGTTCTGGTGCATGTTGCGCACGGTGGCCACCGACAGGCTGCGCGCGCGCAGGATGCCGAGCAGGTCGCCCTTGACCAGCGTGACCTGGGCGCTGTTCATCGCCACATCGGTGCCGGTGCCCATGGCAATGCCGATATCGGCGCGCGCCAGGGCCGGGGCGTCGTTGATGCCGTCGCCGGCCATGGCCACGCGGTGCCCTTGCTGTTGCAGCGAGGCGGTCAGGCGTTCCTTGTCCTGCGGCTTGACCTCGCCGTGCACCTCCTCGATACCCAGTTCGCGGGCTACGGCACGGGCAGTCGTCAGGCCATCGCCGGTGGCCATGATCACCCGTATGCCGTCTGCCTGCAGGCGCTGGATCGCCAGTTTTGAGGTCGGTTTGATCGGGTCGGAAACCGCCAGCAGACCGGCCAGTACGTTGTCCACGGCCAGGAACATGATGCTCACGCCTTCGCCGCGCAGCTGTTCGGCATGCCCCTTGAGCGGGCTGGCATCCACGCCGGCATCATTCATCAGCGCGGTGTTGCCCAACTGCAAGTCGCGGCCGTCAACCTTGCCACGCACGCCGATGCCGGAGGCCGATTCGAAGGTTTCAGGCGTGCTCAGCGCAAGGCCCTGGGCACGGGCATGATCGACGATGGCGTGTGCCAGGGGATGTTCGCTGCCCTGATCCAGGCTGGCGGCCAGTCGCAGCACCTCGTCCCGCGTGAAGCCGGGCGCCGCCTCGACGCTGTGGAAAGCAGGGCGGCCTTCGGTGAGGGTGCCGGTCTTATCGACGATCAGAGTGTCGATCTTGCGCAGGTTTTCTATCGCGGCAGCATCGCGGAACAGCACGCCGCTGCCGGCCGCTTTGCCGGTGGCGACCATCACCGACATCGGCGTGGCCAGGCCCAGGGCGCAGGGGCAGGCAATGATCAGTACCGCGACTGCGTTGATCAGACCGAACACCCAGCTCGGCTCCGGACCCCACAGGCCCCATACCACGAAGGTCAGGATAGCAATGGCGATGACCGCCAGCACGAAACGCCCGGCAATGACGTCGGCCAGCCGCTGCATTGGCGCCTTGGAGCGCTGCGCCTGGGCCACCATCTGGACGATCTGCGCAAGCATGGTCGAGCTGCCGACTTTTTGTGCCTGCATCACCAGGCTGCCGTGGCTGTTGAGGGTCGCGCCGATCAGGCTGTCACCGGCGCGTTTCATGATCGGCACCGGCTCGCCGGTCAACATCGACTCGTCCACCGCGCTTTCGCCTTCCACCACCAAGCCATCAACCGGCACTTTTTCGCCTGGGCGCACCCGAAGCTTGTCGCCGCTGTGCACATGGGTGAGGGGAATGTCCTCTTCGCTGCCATCGGCATTGATCCGTCGCGCGGTCTTGGGCGCCAGGCCGAGCAGCGACCTGATCGCCGCCGAGGTCTGCGAGCGCGCCTTGAGTTCGAGGATCTGGCCGAGCAGGGTCAGCGAGATGATCACCGCTGCCGCCTCGAAGTACACGCCGATGCGTTCACCCTGCATGAAGTGGTCGGGGAATACGCCGGGCGCCAGGGTGGCGATCAGGCTGTACAGGTAGGCGGCGGAGGTTCCGAGGCCGATCAGCGTCCACATGTTCGGGCTACGGTTGATGAACGATTGCACGCAGCGCACGTAGAAGGGCCAGCCAGCCCAGAGCGCCACCGGGGTGGCTAGCGCCAGTTCGACCCAGTTCTGCGTGGCGCCGTGGAACGGACTGAGGGCATGCCCGCCCATGGCCAGCACGGTGACAATCACGGTGAACGGCAACGTCCACCAGAAGCGTCGAGAAAAGTCCCTGAGCTCCGGGTTGTCCTCTTCTTCCAGTTCGGGCATGACCGGCTCTAGGGCCATGCCGCATTTGGGGCACGTGCCTGGGCCGATCTGCAGTATTTCGGGGTGCATCGGGCAGGTGTATTCGGCGCCGTGATCGACGGTCGGCGTCTCGCCATGAGCATGCCCGGCATCCAGATATCTGCTGGGCTCGGCAGTGAATTTTTCCAGACAGCGCTGGCTGCAGAAAAGCAGTTGTTGGCCGGCGTGGCTGGTCTGATGCGGGCTGTCGGGTTTGACCGTCATGCCACAAACAGGGTCACGATCCGATGGGGTCTGAAGTGTGGGGTGTGGCTGATTGGCCTGAGACATTACCGCTCCTGTTAAACCCTGCGCGCACTCGGAGATATTTTATATAGAGTACCCGCGAACGGCTGACATTGGCCTGACCCAAGCATTACATTTCTGTAAGCCTGTGGCGGGTTTTCGCTCTCGGGTATCCGTGCATGCCGCCAGCATATGGCCCTATATAAATAATTAGTTAACTTACTAAGTTGTAATAATCGAATCAGCATGCCGTAAGGGTGATGCCTTTAAGCTATAGGCATCAACTACCCGGAGGTATTAATCATGAAAGGCCTGCAAAAAACGCTCACTGTTCTCGCTCTAACTATGGCTGCCTCTTTGGCGATGGCGACTGAAGGTGGCCATGAATCGCAGATGCGACATGATTATTCGGCGGCTGATGGCAAGCAGGTTCTAAATAAACTTCTTAAGGATGGTAAGGTTTTAAGCGTGGATTATAAGGGCAAGAGAGTTATGGGTCGCTCTGATGGTCGTGTACGGCCATATGAAATAAAGATTCGCACCCCCGATGGCGTCATTCATACTGTAGAATACCGAGGCGTGCCGGTTGGCATCAATAACGGCTGATTTTTTAAGGGCTAATTGCTGGGCGGCGGCAAAAACTGAGTGCAACACCTGACCTTTCCGGTACGGTGCTGCCCCCATGTCTTATACCGAACTCAGC
>ERZ869909.1493-NODE-1493-length-18894-cov-7.527661_pt1 | contig 18894 bp, 16 predicted proteins | sample MGYA00520892_ERZ869909 | MGnify/ENA primary metagenome ERZ869909 (study PRJEB32215, sample SAMEA104723947) | bioreactor metagenome | biome: bioreactor; feature: anaerobic bioreactor; material: water | place: China | collected 2015-03-12 ...
CTCGTCGAGCTCGCGCAGCGCTGCCTGAGGATCCTCGCCTGCTTCCCCGATCACGGCGATGGGCGCGCCGATTCTTGCTGGCTTGCCCTCTTCCACGAGGACAGCGAGCAGCACTCCGTCAAAGAAGGACTCCATCTCCATGGTCGCCTTGTCGGTCTCGACCTCCGCGAGGATGTCTCCGGCCTGGACCACGTCGCCGACCTTCTTGTGCCACGCGACGACGACCCCCTCCTCCATGGTGGGGCTCAGTTGGATCATCTCGACGATGTCAGCCATGGTGTCGCTCCTCAGTGCGCCCCTCGGCGCTTCAAGTTTGGTAGGTGACGGCGCGGATGGCCGCAGCGATTCTCTCCTGACTCGGCAACACCTCAGCCTCCAGCGGCGGAGCGTAAGGCATGGGCACGTCGAGGCTGGAGACACGCTCGATGGGAGCGTCGAGATCATCGAAGCAGCTCCGCTGGATGCGGTCGCTGATCTCGGCGCCGACGTTGTTGTAGCGGAATCCCTCTTCGACGATCACGACGCGGTGGGTCTTTCGGACGGAGGCGAAGAGCAGCTCCTCATCCAAGGGGCGCAGCGTCCGGGGATCGACCAGCTCGATCGACACAGCGCAGGCCTCCTCGAGCGCGGGTGCCATCTCGATCAGGTTGTGCATCTGCCGCGACCACGCGATGATCGTGACGTCGGTCCCGGGCCGCTTGATGTCCCCCTTGCCCAAGGGGAGGGTGTAGGGCGCCTCTGGCACCTCTCCTTTCGTGCGGTAGAGGACCTCGGACTCGATGAAGACGACGGGGTCTGGATCAGCGATGGCGCTCCGCAGGAGCCCGTAGGCGTCGGCGGCGGTCGAAGGGCAGACGACCTTGAGCCCGGGGATGTGCGTGTACTGGCTCTCCAGAGCCTGGCTGTGCTGCGCAGCCAGCGCGCCGCCGGCCCCACCCGCGCCTCGGATCACGATGGGACAGCTGAGTTGCCCGGCGGACATCGCGCGCACCTTGGCGGCGGTGTTGACGATGGCGTCCAAGGCCAAGATGGCGAAGTTGAAGGTCATGACCTCCACGATGGGTCGCATCCCGCCCATCGCTGCGCCCACGCCGAGGTTGACGAAGCCGAGCTCGGCGATGGGGGTGTCGATGATGCGCTCGGGGCCGAAGCGCTCGAGCAGGCCCTGGGACACCTTGTACGCGCCGTCGTACTGCGCGACCTCTTCCCCGATGAGGAACACGCGCTCGTCCGCCGCCAGCTCCTCAGCCATGGCGCGACCCAGCGCTTCTCGGAACAACATCTCTGGCATCGTAGCTCCTCGTCTCAGGCGTCGGGCTGGGACGCGTAGATGTGCTTGAAGATCATCTCTTTGGCCGGCCAGGGCGCCTTCTCGGCGCGCGCGAGCGCCTGCTTCATCTCGTCCTTTGCGGCGCGGTCGATGGCCTCCAGCCGGTCCGCAGCGACACCGAAACGCTCCTGCAACACGGCACCCAGCTTCGGAATCGGGTCCTGCGCTTTCTCGGCTTCCAGCTCTTCCTTGGTGCGGTACTTGCCGGGATCGCTCATGGAGTGGCCGCGGAAGCGGCTGCAGCGGGCTTCGATAAAGGAGGGCCGCGAAGTCTCGCGGGCGCGCCGCACGGCGCGGTCCATGACGTCCATCATGGCCAGCACGTCCATGCCGTCCACCTCCTCGTGCGCGACCCCGTACGCTTCGGCCATCTGGTGGATGGGATTCAGCGCGCTGATTCTGTCGACCGCCGTCCCCATGCCGTAGTGGTTGTTCTCGACCACCATGACGATGGGGAGATTCCAGATCGCCGCCATGTTGAGGGACTCGTGAATCGCCCCCTGCTGCACGGCCCCATCGCCCATGAAGGTGACGACCACCTTGCCCGTCTTCTGCGCCCGCTGGGCGAACGCTACACCGCAGGCCATGGGCACCTGCTGTCCCACGAGACCCCACCCTCCCCAGAAGCCCTTGTCGACATCGAAGAGGTGCATGGAGCCGCCCACACCGCCGGTGCAGCCGGTGGCCTTGCCGAAGAGCTCGTCCACGATCTCCTGCGCGGAGATGCCCTTGGAGAGGGCCTGGCCGTGGATGCGGTAGGCCCCCACGACGATGTCGTCAGGTTGGAGGGCTGCCGTCGTGCCCGCGGAGATCGCCTCCTGCCCGATGTAGAGGTGACAAAATCCGTAGATTTTGCCGAGCCCATAGGCGCGCGCCAAGGCCTCCTCCAGGCGTCGCTGACGCACCATATCCTCGTAGATCGCCAGGAGCTCGCTCTCGCTGGCCGACGCCGAGGGCCCTGCGCTGGCAGCGGATTTTCTTCTTGTAGCCATGTCTCCCCATAGGCTGAGGCCACGAAATCGCCCGTACACTTGTTGCTCGATTCCGGCTTGGCAAGCCCCGCCGGTGACACGTCGCGTAAGGCGACGCTGGCGAGGTCACCTCAGGCCCCTACCCCGGCGGCGCGCTCGCTGAGCCACTGCAGCAGTGCGTCCGTCGCGGCACGAAGCTGGGCTTCGGTCACCACGAGAGGCGGGGAGAGGCTGATCACCTCACCCTCGATCCCGGCAGGCGCCACGAGGAAGCCGCGCTGCAGGAGGCCCTGCATGGCGGCGACGCCGCCGCCGCGCCAGAGAGCGCCGTCCGGGCGCTGGAGCGCGACCCCGAGCATCAGGCCGCGACCGCGAACCTCCCTCACGTTGGGGAGATCAGCGAAGGCCTCGCGCAGCTCGCGTGCCCACCACGCGCCGAGCGTGCGCGAGCGCTCCACGAGACCCTCCTGCTCGACAACAGCGAGGGTGGCGAGCGCGGCCGCGGCGCCCAGCGGATGCCCGAGGAAGGTCGAGGTGTGGATCGCCTCCCCGCGGCTCGCGCCCCACGCCTCCATCACCTCAGGTCTCCCTACGCAGGCGCTGATCGGGACACCACCGCCCAACGACTTTCCGACCACCAAGAGGTCCGGGACGACCCCCTCTTCCGCACACACGAAGGGAGCTCCGGTCCTACCAAGGCCCGTGTAGATCTCGTCCACGATGAGCAAGACGCCGTGACGGTAGCAGAGCTGGCGCATGGACGCGAGCCAGCCAGCAGGAGGCGTACGGAGGCCACCCCGCGCTTGCAGGGGCTCCACGAGAATGGCGGCGACGTCCTCGCCACCCCCAGCGTCGTCCGACAACACGCGCTCCACATAGGCGACGCAGGCGGAGCCACAGGTGTCCGGGTGGTGGCCAAGCGGGCAGTCGGCACAGTGCGGAAAGGGGAGCCGCAGCTCCTGGCGGGTCCACGAAGAGAAGGGCGCACGGAAGGCACTCCGGTACCCGCTGACCGAGAGGGCGCCGAGGCTCATGCCGTGGTAGCTGCCATCCAAGGCGAGCACCCGACGCCGTCCGGTCGCGATGAGCGCGGTCTTGATGGCGGCCTCGACGGCGTCGGACCCGTTCAATCCGAAGAGGCTCTGCTGCAGGTCCCCGGGCGTCCACGCTGCCAAGGCCTCGCCCAAGAGCACCTTCTCTTGCGTCGGGTAGAGGTCTCCCATGCCATGGATCAGGCGCTCGCTCTGGTTTCGAATCGCCTCGACCACCTTGGGGTGCGCGTGCCCCACGGAGGCGACGCCAAAAGCGGCGGTGAGGTCGACAAAGCGGTTGCCGTCCACGTCCACGACGTTCGCGCCCCTGGCTTCTCGCCAGACGATGGGGTCTTCACCGCCCGCCTCCTGCCGCCTTCGATCGCGCCGCGCTGTGATCGCCGGGCACTCGACACGGGAGAGACGCTCCACCCAACGCCGCGAGGTCGGGCCAGGTGGCGGAGCGACCAGCTCGGGAAGCAACGCGCCCAGGGGGGCCATCGAACACCTCACCAGCAGAGGACCCAACCAGGGTCCCACCACGTGCGGCGGCACCCCGAGGCGCCACCCTACCCACCCCGGCGTGAGCGAGCAAGCGAACACGCGGACCTCGCTGCGCGAAGCGGCGCGCGGCCGTCGCGCCAGCCTACCCCCACGCAACTCGCAACCTGAGAGCGCTGGGCCTGTCAACTTGAGACGTCGACTCGCAGATTGCGACCTCCGCCTTGGCCGGGGTGCGGAGGTGGAGGCATGCGCGGGTGCGATGGGGCCAGGATCTGCCGGCGTTTCGGGAGCGCCGGCGCCTTCCGCCCTCCTTGGCATGGTCGTTGCTCTATGTCACAGCAGCGCCGCCTTCGCGGCCCACAACGCTCAATTCTCGCAAGGAGCTACCATGAGCACGACGACCTGGAACTTTGACCTCGCCCACTCCGCCCTCCGCTTCAGCGTTCGCCACATGATGTTCTCGAAGGTGCATGGGAGCTTCGGGTCTTGGCGGGGCGAGCTGCGCTATGACAGCGAAGCGCTTGCGGCGAGCGGCGTGAGCGTCGAGGTGGACATCGAGAGCATCGACACCGGCAACGCGGACAGGGACAACCACCTCCGCTCCCCTGACTTCTTTGATGCCGCGCAGTTCCCTACCATGCGCTTCGCCTCCGAGCGGCTCGAGGAGCGAGGAGACGATGGCTTCGTGCTTCACGGGGCGCTGACCCTGCGCGGGGTGACCCTGCCGCTCGCGTTGGAGGCTCGGAAGGAAGGAGAGGGCCGCGACCCTTGGGGGTTGCAGCGGGTAGCGTTCAGCGCCAAGGGGAAGCTCTCCCGAAAGGCGTTTGGTCTGCAGTGGAATCAGGCGCTGGAGACGGGCGGCGTGCTGGTCGGGGACGAGATTGAGATCGCGTTGGATGTCCAAGCCACGCGTCAACCCTAAGGAGACGTCATGTTTAAGCTGCGCAGGGCGGACGCCCGTGGTCAGGCCGACCACGGCTGGTTGCGTTCCGCACACACCTTCTCGTTCGCGAACTTCTATGACCCCCAGCACATGGGCTATCGGTCCCTGCGGGTCCTCAACGAGGACTGGGTGGCGCCGCGGCGCGGCTTCCCCCCGCACCCTCACCGGGACATGGAGATCATCACGTGGGTCATCTCGGGGGCGGTCGCCCACGAGGACAACATGGGCAACCGCGAGGTGCTTCGGGCCAACGAGGTACAGCGCATGCGGGCCGGCCGCGGCGTGGTGCACAGCGAAGTGAACCCTTCGGCGGACGAGACGCTCCACCTGCTGCAGATCTGGATTCTCCCGCAGGAAGGCGGGCTCGACCCCACCTACGACCAACGGCCGGTGCCTGTGGAGGAGCGTCGGGGGAGGTGGGTGCCGCTGGTCACACCGGAAGGCAGCGAGGGGAGCTTCGACATCGCCCAGGACGCCAGTCTCTCGATCCGCCGCTTCCTTCCCGACGAGAGCGACACCATCACTGCGCTGCCGGGGCGAGGCACGTGGGTCCACGTGGTCACCGGCGCCTTCCAGCTCGACGACACCCTGCTCAACCCAGGAGATGCCTTCGCGCTGGAGGGTGAGCGTCGCGCCTTGACCTGCGTGGAGGAGGGAGACCTGCTCTGCTTTGACCTCGGCTGAACCCCCAGCGCAGGGGGCTCACCAAGGCCCGCAGGGTCCCGCCACGCTGTGGGCGGCGATGCGCCCTACCTACTCTTCCGGCTGCGGTGCGTAGAAGGGAGCGAGCACGCCGATGAGCTGCATCTCCTGAGACGAGAGCTCGCCGCCGAAGCCAGCCCAGGCGACGCTGAACACAGCAATGCGCGTCTCGGGATCCACGGGCACCGCCATAGAGAAGGGTAGCGACTCGGGTGGCTCGCGTCCCTCGACGTTGGCGTCAAAGCTGTGGCTCTGCTGGAACGCGCTGCCCTCTCCCTCCCCGCTCGAGAGGGAGAGGGTCAACGACTGGATTGGGTACGCGCTCGGGAGGACCACCGAGCCTGTGAAGACGAGCGTATCCTGGCCACAGAAGGCCCCCTGCACCTCGCGGCGACAGAGCAACCCTTCGCACGCATCCAGCGGAGCCCGCAGCGCGACGCCCTCGATGGTGTACACGACCTGCGCGCGGTCCCCCGCGACCTCGGGGAAGACGACGCCCGCCACCCCCGGACAGTTCTCTGCATCCTCACACTCGCTCGAGGCCCGCGTCTCCGCCGGGACGACCGGATAGGCGTAGTCCACCCGACCCGTGAAGGGGCCACCACCGCGAGCCCAAGAGGTGCAATTGCCGTAGCCGAACTCAAAGCAGGCGAGGTTGTCGCAGCCGTTGACGGTGTTGTGGCGGCAAGCGGCGGCTCCCCAGCTCCCGCATCGCCCACGGTTGCACGTGTCATAGCACTCGTCATGCCAGAAGCAGCCCGCGTGAATGCCGCAGTTGAAGACCTCCCAGCGGCGTTCGTCGCCCGTCAAAGCTTCCTCGGCGTCCTCATCACAGTACCACTCCTCTCGGGCCGTACAGTTCGCAAGCGTGCAGTCAGCGCCACATGCCCCACGGCAGAGCGCGTCGCAGGGCCCGACCTCCGCAGGGAGCGGCGCCAAGCGAAGCGGGAAGGGCAGGCGATGCGGGAGCGCATCCGGATGGGCCCCCTCGCCGTCCAAGGGGAAATAACCCATCACCACAGGCACATGCGCAGCGCGAGAGAGGAGCACATGCGTCGGACCCGGTCGGCTGTCTCCTAGATCCGCCATGTAGGCGCACGAGGCCCGCGCAGCCAGCCCTGCCATGTAGGCGCTCCTGTCCGCGACCCGATACTTCAGCACCAACTGGAGCGGGAAGAGCAGCGCCGCGACACCCGCCGGACTCAGGTCCTCATCGACGCAGCCCAGCTCGAGCGGGAGCCCGGCGATCGCGTCCCAGAGGGCGGCGCCTTGCAGCGCTTCCAGCGCATCCAAGGCGACCGGATCCGCAGCCCCCATCCCCGTGAGCGTGCTCCCTCCCAGCTCCAGCACAAAGGCGCCCGACGCATCGTAGCGAACCACGAGCGGGTCCCCACCCGCGCCTTGCCACGAGACCACACCCGCGCCCTCCTCGTCTTCAACGAGGGAGAAGGTCAGCACGACATCGCCACCACCTGCCCGCGGGGACGTGAAGGTCCCGCCGAACGACCGAGGGCCCGTCGCCTGCAGATCCAGCCGACCCAAGGATTCGGGCGGCTCGACATCCGCGTCGGCGACGTCACCATCGTCAGGATCCGAGGTGTCGGCGTCCACGTCGGCGATGTCCGCAACGTCGCTGATATCCTCGATGTCCACGTCCTCCCTGAGGTCAGCATCCGGATCCGACACGTCGACATCCGCGACATCCGGATCGCTCGTGTCCTCAACGACATCCTCCGCTGGCCCGCGAGAGCCGCCGCCACCGCAAGCGCTCAGCAGCACCAGAAGCCCAGCGCACACGACCCAAGCACACGTCCCCTTGCTCTCTACGCGCATCACCCCCTCCCTTGCCAGGCACCGCCACACCCACCCCGGCTATGCCCTCACCCCAGGGAGGGTCACAAGCGAAAAGTGCTCTTCTTCGGGGGGATTCACCTCAGCGCAGAAGGCCCCCCTCCACCAGCAGCTCGCCTCGCCTGTACGCGACCTCCAGCCAGGTGAGCGTCACAACGAACACCAGGGCCGCCACCACCCAGGCGCCTGCGGCCAGCCGAGGCAGTCGACGCCGGAGAGGGAGATCGAGGGTCGCCACCACCGCCTCCACGTCCTCCAGCGACATGGCCGCCCGCTTCTCCTCGTTCCGCCAGCGGCCTGCTGCGACCAGCAGGGCCTCCAGGTACCCCTCGCGCAGGGCCTCGTGGGCTTCCGCCCGAGCGGCGCGCAGCGCAGGACCTTGAAAACGAGGCTCGTGCAAGAACGAGGGGACGCACCACCACGCATCGAGGGTCAGCGGCAGCGCGCGGGTGAGCGCAGCCAGGAGGGAGCAGAGCAGGTAGCCCAGATGCAGTCGGCCGAGACCGATGGTCAAGGTCACCAGGAGCAGGAGGATCGCCAACGCGACCCCCCAGGTCAGCCGGTCGATCGACCGATAGCGGCGCTGCCGGTCTTCCCAGGCCGCGATCATCTCGGCTGCGCTCGACGACACCTCAGCCGAGGGGCTCCCAGGAACGACAGGGTCCGTCATCACACTCCACCAGGTGGCCAGGGCGGGTCCGCGCGCCCGCGCGGAAGCTTAGGCGGCGACGCGCGCGGCGTCCACGCCGATGGCGTCCTCCCAGCGCGCAAAGCCGTCACGCGCGGCGCACGCGACGATCCCGCTGTGGAGCCGGCGCACGAACCCAGGGCCGCCGTAGATGAAGCCGGTGTACACCTGCACGACGCACGCGCCTGCGCGAATCATCTTCCACGCGTCCTCTGCGTCCATCACGCCCCCGACACCCACGATGGGCAGCGTGCCCTCCAGCTTGCTGTAGAGGCGCGCGACCACGCGAGGGCTGCGCAACCGCAAGGGGGCGCCCGAGATCCCTCCTGCGCCTAGGGACGCCACCTCCGCGGCTGGGGTCACGAGCCCCTCGCGCGCGACCGTCGTGTTCGTCGCGATGATGCCCGCCAGCCCACAGCTCTGCGCGAGCTCCGCGACGTCGTCGATCTGTTCGTCGGAGAGATCGGGGGCGATCTTGACGAGGATCGGTCGCGGCGCGGACCCGGCCTCGCGCGCCAGCTCCTCGTTCCGCGTTTGGAGCGCGCGTAGGAGCGCCTCGAGCGGCTCACGATCTTGGAGCGCCCGCAGTCCCTGCGTGTTGGGCGAGGAGACGTTCACCACCACGTAGTCAGCCTCTCCCCAGAGCAGCGCGAAGCTGTGGAGGTAGTCTTCGACGGCCTCCTCGTTCGGCACCACCTTGGACTTCCCGATGTTCACCCCGAGCACGAGCCCTGGCGCACGAGGGCGCAGCCGCGGCTTGGCAGCCGCAGCCCCTTCGTTGTTGAATCCGAAGCGGTTGAGCAAGGCCCGATCAGCGGGCAGCCGGAAGAGCCGCGGTCGCTCGTTGCCGGGCTGCGCTCTCCCAGTCAGGGTGCCGACCTCCACCGCCCCGAAGCCCAGCGCGGCGAGATCCCGGTGCCAGCGTGCGTCCTTGTCGAAGCCAGCCGCGAGCCCCACAGGGCCCGCCCACAGGGTGCCAAAGCGCTCACAGCGCAACTCCGGCGCTGGCGCGGTCCAGCGCGCCACGAGACGACGTAACCCGGGCAGGCAGAGCAGGAAACCTAGGCATGCCATGCTGACATGGTGCACGCGCTCCGCGTCGCCAAGAAACAAGAGCGGCCGCGCAAGGGCACGCCAGAACCAATCGATCATTGAGGCCGCAGAAAGAGCTGGGTCAAGTAGACATTCTGGCCGCGCTGCGCAGCGCTGATCCCAACCCCGGCGTGCGTGAAATTGGCCTGGAGGATGTTGCTACGATGTCCGTCAGAGTCCATCCAGCCCAGTGAAGCCGAGGCAACGTCCGGGTACCAAGCGATGTTCTCGCCCGCGAAGGCGTATGCGATCCCTTGAGCGCGCATGCGCTGCGCGAAGCCCCGGCCCTCCGGCGAGGTGTGGCTGAAGTAGTCGCGCGTGCGCATGTCCTCGCTGTGCTGGCGGCCGAGCCACACCAAGCGCATGTCACACTCCAGAGGCTCAAGCGAGGCCGTCATGCGCTCACAATTCATCAGCCGCCACGCCTTCGTCTCTTCGTCGTCCCCACAACGACCCGCCACGTCCGCAACGGGCGTTGCCCCCCAGGGCGGGGCTGGCGTGTCCGTCCACCGCACACCCTGCAGATCGTCCGCACGGATGTCCGTCAGCCCGCAGTAGCCAAAGCCACGCTCCGAGCGAGCGCGCCCACCCAGCGCGCCGGTCGTCCCAAAGCGGACGAAGAGGGAGGCCGCGGGATCCTCGTCGATGTCCTCACCAACCCCGGACAGCTCACCGAGCGTGTCGGCGTTACCATCCGCCCCCCGCACGTCCGCACGCCCTTCACCCCGCACATCATCGCATCGATCGCCCGCCGCACACTCCGGCTCCCCGGATTCCAGCGCAGCATCACACGCGACGACCAGCAGGAAAGCGACGAGCGCCGTCCAGACCAGAGCGAGTGAGCGGTAGGGGGGATGCAAGGGCAACACGCGAGCCTTCTTCAGCGATGGAGGTCACCTCATCCCGCAGGAGGAGGTACGCCGCAGGGACCCGCACGAGGGTATGCGCATGGCGTCAGCATAGGGCGGGAAGGGATCGAGGAAAAGCGCAAACACGATCTTCGCACCCCCGCTGCGGCCGCGAGGCCGCCTGGCAATGCCTCGCTCATTGACACGCACGCGCCTGCGCCTTTCTTTCCCAGCCGCGTCGGAGGTGCAAGGTGCCCTGGGAGATCCCGACGCGTTCACCCCCGAGAGGAGCCTTCCCCATGCGTACCAGCCTTCTCTTTGTCCTCCCCTTGGTCCTGAGCACGAGCGCAGCCTGGGGCTGCCGAAGCGATACCAACACGCCCGACGCCGCGCGCAGCGCTCCCCCCCTCGCGATCGAGGAGGTCGACGCCGGCCCCCTCGTTGTCCGCGTCGTAGAGCCCTTCCTCGATCGCCCTCTGGAGGACGTCCAGGTCTGCGTGGTGGCTCGGGGCGTCGAACGTTGCCAGGTCACCGACCGTCGCGGTCGCGCGGAGCTGCCGCGGAGCGAAGAGGCCGAGGGAGTGCTCAGGCTGCGCCATGAGGAGCGCGTCACCGCGATCTTGCCGCTGCGCGCCGGGCAGGGTGGCGAGCACCGCGTCCCCCTCTTTGAGCGCGTCGCTTGGTCCGGTCTCCGTGGTGCGCTCGGCCTAGCCCCCATCGGCGCAGGTGCAGACGTGTTCGTCGTGGCGACCGGCGTCCCAGGACCTGCCCTACGCGGCCTCCGCGCGGCCCTCGTGGACGCAGCGGAGGAGGTCCAGGCCTATCACTGGAGTGAGGTGAGCCGCGGCCCGGTCCTGGACCTCGACGCTACCAGCACGCTGGGCATGGCCTCTGCCTTCGACCTCTCGCCGGAGCGCGCGCTCCTCCGCCTGGACGGACGCAGCGTCGACCCGTCGCGGAGCCTGATCGGGACCCCTCGATCCGCGGAGGACCACATCGACGTGCTCCTACCCCTGGAACGCGGCGCGCTCACCTACCTCGTGGTCACCCTCCGCTGACCCGGGTTGTCTCGCCGCCTGCGACGCCCTGCGATCCGCAGGTCGGTCCTCCACCACGACGAGGGCGGTCATCCGGGGTGCGGCTGGCTGGCCAACGCCCCAGCGAAGGCGCGCGTTCAGGGATCAAGGCCCCTCAGGGCGCCTGCGATAGTCGGGCGCCTCGACCCGCAGCCACGTGCACATCTCTGCGAGGCGCGAGGCGTTACGGCTCCCGACGCGCTCTTCCAAGGTCAGCGTCTCAAAGCCCTCCTGTTTGCGCCTCGCGGACGCCGGAGTCGCCGTGGCGTTGGAGAAGGGGTAGTTGGTCGTGAAGAAGGTGCTCACGGCGGCGTTGTAGCGCCGGCTGATGAGCTCATCGAGGACGGAGAGCTGCCACTCGGTCATCATGCCCTTGCCGAGCTCGTCGATGACGAGGACAGGCACAGAGGCGAGAGGCCCTACGAGCTCCGCCTCACCGCGCCCCTCTTGGAAGCCGGCCTTGATCTCAGCGAGGAGGTGGGTGATCTCGACAAAGCGACAGCGGACGCCCTGCTCGAGGGTGAGGATGCGGACCAGGCCGGCCATGAGGTGGGTCTTGCCGACCCCCACGGGGCCGGAGAGCCCGACGCCTCTGTCCCCTGGGCGAAAGCCCTTCCACAGGCGCAGCATGTGCAGCTTGGCGGCGGACTGCGATGGCGTCAGCTCCTGGAGACTCTCGACGGTTGCGTCCAGAAAGCGCCTCGGCAGCTCCGCCTGGTTGAAGAGCTCAATCCGGTGGTGCAGCGCGCGGCAGGCGCAGGGCACCGCGACACGGTGACCGGCCTCGTTGCGTTGGATGGTGAAGCCGCGTCCGCCGCAGGTCGCCGCGCAGGACGAGCAGTCGGGGCAGCGGGCGGCCTCCAGGAAGCGGGGGCCTGAACGCAACACGAACTCTCGGTCGTGACAGCGGGTGCAGCGCAGGGTGTCCTCGCGCTCGCGTCGCACTTTGGCCAGACGGGACAAGCTTGCTCCTCAGGGCTGGTGCTGCCGACGGGTACGAGGGGGGGTGCACGGCTCTCCCCGGCAGGCGGCGAGGTATGCGCTGAGGGTCTTCTCCCACCCCCAGACGAGGGCATCGGCCACCAACGCGTGCCCGATGCTCACCTCATCGACGAGGAGGGAGGTGACGAGGGTCGGGAGATTGTGGAGGTCCAGGTCGTGTCCTGCGTTAACCTCAAGCCCTTGCGCTCGGGCACGAGCGGCGCAGGCGCGCAGGGCGTCGAGGGCGGCGGCCTGCGCGGGCGTCCCGAAGGCCCGGGCGTAGGGCTCGGTGTACAGCTCCACCCGCTGGGCCCCGAGCCCGCCGACGTAGGCAATGCTCTCCTCGCGTGGGTCGATGAAGAGCGACACGCGGATGTCGCCCCCCCGCAGGCGCTCGATCGCTGGGGTCAGCGCGCTCGCGGCGGCGGGGAGGGGCCAGCCGTGGTCGCTCGTCAGCTCACCAGGGCGCACAGGCACAAGCGTGCACTGGTGGGCACCCACCTCGAGCGCGCAGTCGATCAAGGCTGGTCGGAGATCCCCCTCGAGGTTGAACTCCACACCGCGCGCTCTGCACAACGCGGCGATCTCGATCACATCCTGGCGCCGCGTGTGACGCTCGTCCTCGCGCCAGTGGAGCGTGATGCCCTGCGCACCAGCGTCGAGCACCTGGGTAGCCGCTTGCAGGGGATCGGGGTTGTCCGCGCCTCGGCTGTTGCGCAGCAAGGCGACCTTGTTCAGGTTCACAGAGAGGTGCGTCACGGCATCCAGGGAGGAGATCAGGGAGCGGCCGGTAGCTGCTCGACGGTGAGCGCACAGCTGCTCTCGAAGCCAATCTCTGGGTAGAGGGCCCCGCGGAGAGCAGCCGGCAGGGTGTCCGCGTATACCACCCCGAAGGTGCGACCCCAACACTCATGGAGGGTGACCTGCGCTTCTGGCGAGCCGAGCGCGCTGAGGTCCGCCTCGATGTCTTCGCCCGCGAGCGTGGCCAGGGCGCGGCCCTGGCCATCCGCTTGCCATGCAGAGCGGACGTCGAAGCGTTCCAGCGCCCTGCGCTGTGGATCGCCGCCGTGGATGTCGTGGTAAGCGCTGTAGACGAAGGTTCCGGCGCCGGAGGGCGCCTCTTCGTAGGCGTAGGTCGCGTCTGGGAAGGGGTGGCGCCACTCGTCGACGAAGCCCATCCACGCAACGTCAACGCCGCGATTCGCTCGGGTGGTGTCCCACGCCACGCTGATGGCTCCTTGCCTTACCTCACCGGGGTTGATGCTCCGGTGCGCGTCGAAGTCCAGCACCAGGGTCCCGACGGAGCTCAGGGCGTCCCCATGCAGGGAGGACTCCCCGCTGATGATCGGCGTCCATGGCGTGTCCGCGGGGCTGTCCTTGGGGCGACCGGCGAGCTCAATCACGAAGCGGCCCGGCTCCCCCTCCGTCAGCATCAAGCGCCAGCTCACGGGCTCGAGGCCGCGTGGCTCGGTGGGTCCCCAGATGCGCACATTGCGCTCCACGCGGGTCGGCGGGAGCTGCACGATGGTGCGCAAGGTCAGCAGGAGCGCGCCGACGTGGGCGTTGACGCCTCGGCTGATCCTGTAGGTCATCAAGTAGAGCTCTCCGCGTTCACCCGCACGGAGGTTGCTCCTGCCTTCGTCGTGCGGCACCTCGATCGCCAGGGTCTGGGGGTCCGGGATCGCGCTACGGTAGCGGCTGAGCTGGTTGAGGCTGTCCGACAACCCCAGGGTACCCTCGATGCACCCTGAGCCACCGAAGAGCAGCGAGACTACCAAGAGAACACCGCAGAGGGGGCGGCCCGCCGAGGCTGTGGTCGTGGACATGGGTGTGGACCTGCGAGTTCGGAGAGGCGAGGCGCGGGGAGCGCACCAGGTCCATGACGATAGCGTGAGGTCGGGCGCATGGCAAAACGTGCGTTGGCCCCTTGCGATCGGCGCGCCTCCGTGGAAGAGAATGGAAGGGTTCCCCTCCTCGTTTGTCGAGGCACCCTCCAGGGCCACGGACTCGGTGTCGTGTCCGGACGCTCTCCCCCTCCACCGATGAGCCGCACCATGCGCTGGCCAGCCTTGTCCCACTCTCCGCACCTCGTTCAGTCCAGGACGCCCTTCTTCTCCACCCGGGGAGGTTGGCTGGGACCCGTGCTCCTCGGGCTCCTCTTGATCACAGGGGCCACAGCACAGGCGAGCGCGCAGGGGGCCCGGGGACAGCGGGCGCCTCAGGTGAGCGCTGGCGTGCCCTTCGATGGCGTGATCACGACACAGGGCACGCCCGGGCAGCGTGGGACCGGCTGGGCCCACCTGTCCTTCCGCGCGGAGGCCGGAGAGCGCGTGCGCTTTCGACTCCACTCCGACGACTTCGACGCGTACCTCTTCCTCCTGGGGCCTCGCGGCGAGGTGCTCGCGTTCGATGACGACGGTGGCGGCGGTTTGAACAGCATGCTGACCTACACCTTCGGGCAGGCCGGCGTGTATACCCTCGAAGTGACGAGTTTCGGGGGTTCGAACACGGGCCGCTACACGCTCACTGCGGAGGCTCTCCGCGTACGCCCCGCCGAAGAGCGGCCCCTCCCGCTGGGAGAGGCCGTGACCCTGCGCTTCGCCGAATCCGAGGGGGTCCTGCGCAGCGGCGAGGCGGGTCACATCTTCCATCTGACGCTCGCCGCTGGTGAGCAGGTCCACGTAACGCTGCTCCCCGTGGACGGCGCCTCCGAGCTTTTCCACCCTGGCTGGGGCTACGGCGCACCTGAGCTGCGCGTCTTGCTGCTCAGGGAGGGCAGCGGAGCCGTCGACAGCGCACACGTAACCCTAGGCGGAGGCGCACGGCTGCAGGGGATCGGCGCAGGCCCCTACCGCCTGGTGCTCGCGGCGCCAACGGGCCTGGAGACGAGCGCTGTGATGCAGGCCCGGGTCGGGAGCGCTGAGCCGCCCCTTGTGACGCCGCTAGCGCCGAACACCAGCGTCCGCGGCGAGCTGACGGAGGGCCAGGGCCTTCGGCAGAACTTCGAGAGCGCTCCCCTCTATCGTCTCGATGTACCAGCGGGACACGTCGCCGTCGTCCATCTCGTCTCCGACGACTTCGACGCCTACCTGAGCGCGGTCACCCACGAGGGGGACCTCCTGGAAGACGACGACAGCGGCGGCCAGCTCAACGCGCGTCTCATGCACGTCTTCGGGGAGGCCGGCACCCTGCTCATCGCGGTGCAGAAGTTCCACAGCGGGAGTGGGACCTACACCCTCAGCGCGCGCGTGACCCCGCTCCCGGAGCGCGTGACGCTCCCAGCGCTGCGGCGCAACGCCAGCCTCTATCTACCGCTGGACGAGCGCGCGTATCCGCACCCTGAGCTTGGAACCCCGCACAACGGTGTCCGCATCCACGGCGAGGCCGGTGAGCGGCTGCGCTTCCACATCGAGACCGACTGGATCGAGGGCTTCGAGGGCATGTCGGCTGGACCCGAGGGGGCGATCGACCTCGATGACCCCATGGCGATGGAGGTGTGGATGGATGACATGGCCTACTACGGAGATCTGGACTACCACTTCGGGCCTGTGTCCTTCTCCTTGATTTCGCCCGGGGGCATGGTCCTGCATGGCGGTCTCGGGCCGATGCTCACTGCCGGACAAGTCGTCACCATCCGCCTCCCTGAAACGGGGATCTACCGCGTCATGCTGGGCGCGAACGTGCCCGTGGTACGCGGCGCCACGTTGCGGGTCGATCTGGCACCTCTCGAGCAGGAGCTGGTGGTCGACATCGAACCTGGGCAACGCTTCACGGGCTGGCTCGCCATGGAGACCCGCCCTGGCTACGTGATCGCGCGGCGACGGCATCAGCTCCGAATCACCGAGGCGGGAGTCTACACGCTGAGCGCTCGCTTCGATGGACCTGCGGGCGACATGCAGCTCCTCGCGGCCGACGGCCTTCCCATCCTCCTCTCCGCTCCTGGGGCGTGGACCCCCGTGCACGAGCGGCCGGTGTGGCTGGAGCCTGGCTCCTACCAGTGGATTCTCTCGACCTACGTCGGCCAGGAGATCAGCTACGAGATCAACGTCCGCGCGGGAGCGGATGAGCGCTCGCCGGAGCGGATCGAGATCGGCGCCGAGGTCGCTGGCCAGATCGGCCCGAGCGCGCGGGTGTGCCCCGATCGGGGCCAGCCAGCCGCGTTCTACAGCCTGACCCTCGCTCGAGGGCAGAGCGTCACGATCGATCTGATGAGCGACGCCTTCGACGCGTTCCTGATCTTGACCGACGAGCTGGGGATGGTGGTCGCGTTGGACGACGACGGAGGCGATGGGCTCAACGCACGCCTCAGCTACACGTCGGCGTTCGGTGGCACCTACCGCATCAGCGCCACGAGCTTCAGTGGCGGGCAGGGTGCCTTCCAGTTGCTGGTGCGCTGACCCGCCTCCCTGGGTGCCCGACCCACGCCCGCGCTCTGGGGGTTGAAGTCAGCCTTGCCCGACTCCCCCTAGGGAGACGTCGCGACCCAGCGCTCTTCGACGACCCGCAGATAGATGCTGCCAGGGGAGGCTTCGCCCACCATCGCGAGCTCCTCCACAAAGGAGAGCGGACGGAGCAGGGCGTCGGGACGCCCGAGCGCCAGGAAGCGCGCTCGTGCCGCACGACGCTCCAAGACCTCCACCTCAGGCCACCGCTCGACGATGGCCGCGCCGATGACCAACGCCACCGCCTGCGAGGTCGCGTCCATGTACCATGCGTGCAAGAGCGCGGCAGGCTCCCCATCGGCGGCAGCCATCGGCTCAGCGCCGAGGGACGCGTGGCGCTGATGGGGTGCACGAAGACGCTCGGGGAGCTGGGAGGCGTACGCCGCCGACAGGGCCTCGTCACCCCAGAGGATCAGAGGCCGTGCATCGCCTGCGGGCAAGAAAGTGAAGCCCTCGCTGGCCAACCACGCGCCGAGCGCGTCGCGCTGGGCAAGGAGGCTGCTGCGGCTGCGGGGCGGGAGGGATGCGTGCTGAGCGCGCCATCCGCGGAGCGCGATCTCCAGGCGCACCGCTGGCGTCTCAACAGCCCACCACGCGAGCCAAGCGGGGGGATTCGGGCAGGGCAGGTGGAGGCGCAAGGGCGCGTCGGGCCGAACCACGAGCGCCTCCTCGAGCCACCCCTCCAGCGCCGCGCGGTGGTGGGGCTCACCGGCCGCGGTGAAGAGAAGCACGACGTGGTCTACCCCCTGGTTCCGGAGGTCTCGTTCGTTCCACCGGTAGGCGCGCGCCAAACCAGCCAAGGCCGCGGGCAGCTCCGCGGGGGCCAAGGCCTCGTAGCGGACGCCTACGCGCTGCAGGAGCTGGCGCAGCCCAGCTTCAGCGGCCTGCGGTGTCTCGCAGCGGTCCAGGAGGCCGTGCAAGGAGTGCACGCCTCCCGACGGCAACCCCCAGCGCTCTGCCGGTGGCGCGATTGCCCGGGGCTCGGGGCGCTGCGCAGCGCACGCCAGCATGAGGGCTGCGACGAGCGACGCCACGACCCTCATGGCTCCCGACGACAGCGCGCGGGGCCGGAGCAGGCTCCTCCTCGCGGCGGAGCGCCTCATGAAGGAGGCGGGAGGGTGGCGCACGACGCCGCGCAGCCGACTAGTCGCGCGCTTCGTAGGGAAGCAGCGCGAGCATGCGGGCCCGCTTGATGGCGAGCGAGAGCTGGCGCTGGTACTTCGCAGAAACACCCGTAATCCGGCTGGGCAGGATCTTGCCACGCGGTGACACGAAGCGCTTGAGGAGCGCGATGTCCTTGTAGTCGATGCGGAGCGTGCTGTCCGCGAGGAAGGGACACTGCTTGCGACGGCGGGTGTTCCCCCCGCTGCTGGAGCGACGTTTCAGCGACATGATCATCCTGTGGGTTCGGGCATGCCCCCATCCGGAAAGACGAGAGCACCGTGGGCTTGCCGAAGTCGGAGTCGCCCGGCAGCAGCCGGGCGAGGGCGGCACGCTACCCAAGAACGCCCAGGAGATCAAGGAGACTTCACGCCAAAATGCAGGGCCTCCCCTTCGGGGCCGGGCCCCACCGAGACGCCCTCTCAGATTCCGCCACCACCAGGTTCGCCGCAGGCATCTATGCATGCTGCGTTGAAGGCGACACAGCCCTCCTCAAGCGCACAGGCAAACACCTCGCCTGAAGGCACGCCATCGCAGTTGCTCGCGATACACGCCCACGCTTGAATGTCGCAGACGTTAGAGCACGCCTCGTAGCCACAGGTCCCGTACTCCGTGGGCTCGTCGAAGTAGTCAGGGAAGCACATATCCGCTCCTTCAAAGCACCCCCACACGCAGGCGCTCTCGAAGAACTCTTCCGCAAGACAGGGCATGACGCAGTCCCCGAAGTCCGCAGCGCACATGTCGCCACCCTCACACTGCTCAGAGCTCGGGCCATCACCGCCGCCGCCGTCACCATCGTCACCGCAGAGGGAGCCGACGTGGAAGAAGCTGTCCGAGGACGCCTCGATCTCTACCCGACAGAAGACGTCCTGGACGACACGCAGGCCCACGCGCTGGTGGCGCCGGCCTGGCTCCATGGCGTAGCGCTGCGCAGCACGAATGCGGCGCGCGTTGCTCGCGCTGTGGCCGCCGCGGTGGACGCGGAGATCTCCGTCCAGGAACACGGGATCAACCGTGTCAAAGCCGTCGCTGAAGTTGAAGTAGCCGTCGAACACCCACTCGGAGACGTTGCCGTGCACGTCGTAGAGACCGAAGGCGTTGGCGTCACGCTGCGCCACGTCTTGCCACGAGGCCACGTTGGCGCAGTACGCCGCGAAGGCGTCCAGGCCTGGGTCCTCCTCCTCGCACGAGGGTGCTGGGACGCTAGTGCACGTGATCAGAAATGCCGAGCACAGTCTACCACGGCTGGCTGTAGTGGGCGTGCTGCTCCCAGA
>ERZ869909.1495-NODE-1495-length-18875-cov-5.264337_pt1 | contig 18875 bp, 18 predicted proteins | sample MGYA00520892_ERZ869909 | MGnify/ENA primary metagenome ERZ869909 (study PRJEB32215, sample SAMEA104723947) | bioreactor metagenome | biome: bioreactor; feature: anaerobic bioreactor; material: water | place: China | collected 2015-03-12 ...
GAGCAGATCACCGGCGCCGCGCCCGAGGGGGCGGCGGCCGATGCCTACCGGCTGACCGCCAATCTGGTGCAGAACACCCGCGGCACGATCTGGGTGCATAGCGATGCACCGGCAGAGGCCCATGCCGCGCTGCGCGCCGGTGTCGATGCCATGGTGGCCGATCCGGAATTTCAGTCTGCTGTCGAGAGCATTCTGGAGGGTTATGAGATCATCTCGGGCGCCGGGCTTGACCAGATCAAGGCCGAGCTTGATGCCGCCGATCCGGCCGTGCTGGACTGGATGCGCGATCTGATGACCGAACGGTACGAAGTGAGCTTCAGCCGCTGATTGCAGGGCGGGGCGGCGCCAATCCGCGCTGCCCCGCCTGATCTGCCGAGGTTTCATGCTCGACGCCCTGATTTCAGCGTTTTTCGTCCTGATGGACCCGGTGCGGCTGGGCTTTCTGCTGGCCGGCGTGGTCATCGGCATCGGGGTCGGTATCCTGCCCGGGCTGGGCGGGCTGATGGGCATGGCGCTGGTCATGCCCTTCCTCTTCGGCATGGACCCCTACGCCGGCATCGCCATGCTGATCGGCATTTCGGCGGCGGTGCCCACCTCCGATACCTTCCCCTCGGTCCTGATGGGGATACCCGGGTCATCGGGCAGCCAGGCGACGGTGATGGACGGCTATCCGATGGCCAAACGGGGCGAGGGCGCGCGGGCACTCGGCGCGGCCTTTTCCGCCTCGCTGATCGGCGGGCTGATCGGGGCGGTGGCACTGTCGGCGCTCATTCCCTTCGCGCGGCCGCTGGTGTTGATGTTCGGCGCGCCGGAACTTCTGATGCTGACCATTCTGGGGCTTTGCACCGTGGGGGTGCTTTCGGGCAACCGGCCGCTTCTGGGCATCATCGGCGCCGGGCTGGGGCTGCTTCTGGGCATGGTCGGTGGCGCGCCGGCGGCGCCCGAATACCGCTGGTCCTACGGGGTGGTTTACCTCTTTGACGGTTTCTCGCTGGTCATCGTCGCGCTCGGCCTGTTCGCCCTGCCCGAGATCATCGACCTGCTGGCCCGTGGCGGCACCATCGCGCGCAAGGGCGCGGCGCTGGGCGGCGGCTGGCTGGAGGGCGTGCGCGACACATTGCGCAACAAATGGCTGGTGACGCGCCATTCGCTGATCGGCGTGCTGGTGGGGGCGATCCCGGGGCTGGGTTCGTCGATCATCGACTGGCTGAACTATGGCTATGTGGTCAGCCGGGCCAAGGACAAATCACAATTCGGCAAGGGCGATGTGCGCGGGGTCATCGCGCCCGAAGCCGCCAACAACGCCAAGGAGGGTGGCGTGCTGATGCCGACGCTCCTGTTCGGCGTGCCGGGCTCCTCGGCCATGGCGCTGCTGCTGGGGGCGCTTCTGATCTTCGGCATCCAGCCCGGCCCGGCGCTTCTGCGCGACAATCTGGAACTGGTCTTCGTGATCATCTGGTCGCTGGCGCTGGCCAATGTCTTCGGCACGGTGATCTGCATCTTTCTGGCCAAGCCCATCGCGCAGCTGACCTTCGTGCCGTTCCAGTTTCTCGCGCCGGTGGTGCTGGCCATCGTCATCATGGGCGCCTGGCAGCAGACCAACCATATCGGCGACCTGCTGACGCTGGCGGCCTTCGGTCTTCTGGGCTGGGTGATGAAGCGCGTCGGCATGCCGCGCCCACCGCTGCTGGTGGGTTTCATCCTGTCGGCACTGGTCGAACGCTATCTGTGGATGTCCTATTCGATCTATGACTGGGAATGGCTGAGCCGGCCGCTGGTGCTGGTGATCGGCGCGCTTTGTGTGGTGCTGGTGTTCGGCGGGGCCGTCATGAAAGCGCGGCTGGCGCGAACGCAGGCTGCGCAAGCTCAGGCGGGGCAGGGCCATGGATAGCGCCCGGCTCAGCGCCTGGTTGCGCACCGGCTTCGTGGTTCTGGTGCTGCTGGCGGCCATCTTCGCGGTCTGGAGCGCCGAGGATTTCCGCCGCGCCGCGCGGCTCTTTCCGCAATATGGCGGTGCCGCTCTGGCCCTGCTCTGCGCGTTTGAGTTGCTGCGCCAGTTCCTGCGCCGCAAGCTGCTGACCCCGTCCGAGGGCGCGCTCAACACCGCCGATATCGGCCTTGAGGCCGAGGAGACCAGCCTTGAGGGCTGGAAGCGCTCGCTGGTCATGATGGGCTGGGTCTTTGGCTATATGCTGCTGATCTGGCTTCTGGGCATGGCGCTGGCGACAGCGGTGTTCGTGCCGGCACTGCTGATCCTGCGGTTCCGCGCCCCGGTGTATACCGCGCTGGTGCTGGTCGCCGGGCTCTGGGGGTTGATGTGGGCGCTGCGCGGCGCGCTCAACCTGCGGCTGCCTTCCGGAGTTCTGGCCGGCAGCTTTCCGTTCTGAGGGTCGGGCGCGGTTTGCGCCGCGCCCGCCGTCATCGCATTTATTGCCGCTCAGCCTCTGCCATATCTTCGGGCACGGCCTCCGCAAGCCAGCCACGATAATGCACCAGCAGATCCCGGCTTATCGGCGCGAGGATCTTCACATCAAAGCAGAACCGGTCATCGGCAAGCTCTTCCCGCGCGATCGAAACCGGCAGCAGCCAGCGGGGCAGCGGCAGCGGGCCAAGCCGGCCTGAAACCACCGGATAATGCAGCGCCCCCGCCTCGACCTTCAGGCCAAGATCAAAGGTAAAGGGGCCGAAGCTTTCGCTCAGCCCCTGTTTCGTGGTCGCAAGCCGGGAACGGAAGGTTCGCCCTCCGAAGCGCCGTTGCCAGATCTCGCCCGTTGCGGTGACGGTCTTGATGACCTCGACCGCCTGATCATCGCCGGCCGGTGGAAAGCCGAACAGCCGGGCCAGAAACCGGCTCCAGAGGCTCGTGCCGCGCCGGACCGAGGCCCGGCCCCGCCATTGGCTGATGTCAACGGTCTGGTGTGAGGCCCGGATCGCCGCTGGCAGGGTTGCGAAATCGGGGCCGAGCACGCGGGCAAAGAGCGGCGGGGCGGGTGCGCTCAGCCGTTCAAAGCGTACCCGCAGATCGGACATGGCGGCTTCGGCCTCATCGAGGCTGATCGCCTCCAGCGCCGGGCGTGCCCCGACCGGCAGCGCGGCGCGGCGCAACAGCGCGCGGGTGGCGATGGCCGGAATGAAGGGGCCGTCCTCATCCTCGGCCAGCAGGCGCCAGAACCTGCGTTCATCTTGGAGCGCAACCATGACCGACATACCGCCGCGCCCGCTGCCGAAAGGCGCCAGCAGATCGGCGGCAAGCTTGAAGCCGCGCACCACTGCAGGCGTGATCGGGATCGGCAGGCGGCGACGCAGGGCAGCAAGAACCGCGAGGCCATAGCGCATAACCGCCAGCTCCAGCCCGGCCCGGAACTGCACCGAGCGGGCGCCAAAATGGGCTGGAAACAGCGTCTGATCGGGCACTTCGATCTGCCATCCCTGACGGATCAATCCGCCCGGCAACAGGTAGCGGCGCGGTTCCGACCAGCCGGTGGTGCGGTGCCATCCACCGCCACGCCAGACCCGCATCGGCTGCCCGATCTGCGACAGGATCGAGGTCATGACCGAGATCCCGCGCGGGCTGCGGTTGCCGGGCAGGATCGCGGTGTCGATCATCAGCGGCACCTCGGCCCCGGACAGCGCGCGCACCGCAGCGCTGGACAGTGCCGGGACCGAGGAAAGCCCGGACAGCACGCAAAGGCCGGCAGCCCGCGCCTCGGCATCCAGCGCGGCGATACCGGCGCAGAAACGGGCATTGTCGGCAAGATCGAGGTAGTGCAGCCCGGCGGCGATTGCCGCGCGCGGAAGGCGGTAGCGATCCTCGCCATAGGCATGGAACGGCCCCGCCGCATCCACCACCAGTTCAAACCCCGCCAGAAGGTGCAGATCGCGCCGGCGGTCCATTTGCAGCGCCGCGCAGCCCAATTCGTCGGCCAGGCGTTGCGCCCGGCTGGCATCGCGCCCGGCCACGGTAACCTCATGGCCGTCACGAACCAGCAGCCGGGCCAGCCGCGCGCCGAAGACGCCATAGCCGCCGAGGATCAGCACCTTCACTGCAACAGCCTTTTCCTGAGCCCGGGATCAGGCAGCGCACACAGATCGGCCCGCCCGAAAAGCGCATAGCGGTTGCGCGCCAGCCGTTGGTAGAACCAGTCGCGCAGCGGTTTCGGAAAGAGGCGCAGAACCCCCACCAGCCGCGCGGCGCCACCGAAGCGCCGGCCGGCATGCAGCACGGCCTCGAAATCGGCATGCGCCACGCCCCGGTCGATGAACAGCCAACTCGCCGGGTCTTCGGGTTCCAGCCCGTAATGGCGCAGGAGCGCGGTGCCGAGCGGGCTCTGGATCGGGCAGATCCGTACCGTTTCCGACCGATCGAGCCGGTGGATCATCCGCGCCCCCCAGCTACAGATCGCGCATTCGCCATCCATCACCGCCAGCGGCGCACTGTCATCGAATGCCGGAACCGCCGGATCGGCGCGGAACGAATAGGGCGCTCTCATGGCCTGTGATCATCGGTCAAACCCGCGACGCGCGCAATCGCGCGGTGGCGGCGGGCGCGGTCTGCCTGTCGGCAAGCCGTTCTGCGCCAAGACGGTGATTGACAGCTTGCCCGATGGCGATAGAGTGACCCGAAGAGAACGAAAGGTAAACAAATGACCGACGAGCCGCTGGATTTGAAGATCGATTACGTCGAATTCGCATCGCCCGAACTGGAAGCCACGCAGGCCTTCTTTGCCGCGGCCTTCGGCTGGCGCTTCGTGGATTATGGGCCGCAGTATCAAGACATTCAGGGCGCCGGTATCGGCGGCGGGATCGAGCGCGGCGCATTGCGCCCGCCGCTGATCGTCCTGCGGGCGGGCGATCTTGAGGCCGCCTTCGCCGCCGTCAAGACCGCCGGCGCCGAGATCACGCGCGAAATCTTCACCTTTCCCGGCGGCCGGCGCTTCGAGTTCAAGGAGCCGGGCGGCAACGCCATGGCGGTCTGGAGCGACGAATAGCCTCGCCGGAAGGCTGGCAAGGGAAGGATTGGGTGGAGCCGAGATCCGCCAAACCGGCGACCGCCTGCCTGTGCTGAAGTTCACCCTACCTCATGTTTTTCAACTGATTTCCTGATTCGCCGTTAGTGATTGCTGGCAGAGGTTCATGGAGTTCCGGCATGACGTGTTGGCGCAAATGATGGGACAATCAAGCTTGCAAAGCTGACGTTGCGCAGAGTTGAGACCGACAGCAGCGCCTTTGGCGGATGCGGGCATTGATCAGGCCCAGCGGCGCCCGCCGGCGAGGCGACGCGGTTCCTCGGTCCGGCTCAGGGTTCGATACCGGCACGGAAATGCCGGACGAGTTCATCGCGCACCCACATCAGCGCCCGGTCGGTGCTGGCGTACTGGTGCCACTGCACCGCTTCGACCAGCGGCGGGATCGGCATCTCCACCTCGACGATGCGCAGTGGCAGGACGCGGGTATAGACGCGCGCCAGCCGCCGGTGCGCCAGCGCGATTCGTTCGGTCCCCGGCAACAGGAAGGGCATCGAGGCGAAAGACCCCGCCACGATGTCGATGCGACGCAGCCCTTCGCCATATTCGCGCAAGAACCATTCCTCGTAGCTGGGCTGCGCGCCGGGGCCGAAGCTGACGGCAACATGGCGCAGATTCAGGAACGCCTCGAGCGTTACCCGCTCACCGACCAGCGGGTTGTCGCGGCAGACCAACCCGCAGAATTTTTCCGTGAACAGCGGCAGGCTGGGGTGATGGGGCGAACAATAGGGTTCGGGCATTGCAAGCAGGTCAAGCTCGCCATCCTCCAGCATCTGTGCAGGCCCGTTCTGGCTGCGGGTCATCTGGGTCGGCTGCACCACTTCGAATTGCAGGTTAGGGGCCTGCGCCTGAATTGCCAGGATCGCATCGCCAAGGCCGGCGATCATCAGATAGTCCGAGGCAAAGATGCGGAAGGTCCGGTTGGTACGGGCCGGGTCGAACTCGGGCGGGGTCAGGACGCGGGCATCGATCTGCATCAGCACGTCGCGCACCTCGGCCGCGAGTTCGCGTCCGCGCGCGGTCGGCACCATCTCGCGCCCAACCTGCACCAGCAGGTCGTCGCCAAAATGCTCGCGCAACCGTGCCAGCACCCCCGAGACAGTGGACTGGCTGCGAAACAGTTTCTCGCCCGCCCGCGTCACACTGCGCTCGGTCAGCAAGCTGTCGAGCGCCACCAGCATGTTGAGATCGAAACCCTTGAAACGCATTGCTCACCTGTGGATCGAAATTTCCGATGCACCTTATCTGTACTTTCGATTTCAACAATACATCAACTCACGATAAGACTTCTAAAGGGCCGGTTCTGCCGGTCGGAGGAGTGGAGGACCCCATGTTGACCCGTATTCAGGCGCTGGCTGCGGCCGCGTCACTGGTGGCGCTGCCCGCGCTTGCTACCGAGACCCTGATCTTTGCCACTGCCAGCCCGCCGCAGGGCCCGATCTCGACGGTCATCTTTGACGGCTGGGCCGAGCGGATCAATGCCGATGGCGAAGGTGTTGTGGAAATCGACGTCCGTCATGGCTTCACCATGGCCAGTCCAGGCAACTTCTATGACCGGGTCAAGGATGGTGTGGTGCCGATCTCCTGGGGATTGCTGGTGACGGTTGGCGGGCGGTTCCCCCTGACCGGCATGGCCAATCTGCCCTATCTGACCGACGATGCCGAGACCGCCTCGGTCGCCTTCTGGCGGCTCTATGAAGAGGGGTATCTGGACGACGAGTATCACGACATCGTGCCGCTGTTCCTGACGGTCTTCCCGCATTCCGGGGTGCACCTGTCGGCACCGATTCCGTCGCTCGACAGTCTGCACAACGCTCGCGTGATCGTCGGCGGGCTGACCAATTCGATGACGCTTCAGCTGCTTGACGGTGTGCCGCTGTCGATCAACCCCGCCGATGCCTACGAGGCAATCCAGCGTGGTACTGCCGATGGTCGCTTTGTGCCCTGGACGGCCTTCCCGCCGTTCCGCATGGACGAGATCACCAGCTACCATATCGAGGCGCCGATCGGCTCCTCCGTGGGAATGGCGTTCATCAATCGCGAGATCTGGGAGGACCTTCCGGAAGCGGCGCGCGAGATCATCATGCGCCACTCGGGCGAGGAGCAATCGCGCCTTCTGGGACGCTTCTTCGACGAGCAGAACGCCGGAATCCGCGCCGGGATCGCCGCGCGCGAAGGGCATGAGATCGTCAGCCCCAGCCCCGAGCAATCAGCGGCCTGGCAAGAGCGCCTCGCGCCGGTGACCGCGGCATGGGTCGAGCGTACGCCCGGTGGCGAGGCGATGCTTGAGCGGTTCATCGAGCTTCTGGCCGAGTGACGCAGCCTCATTGACGGACCAGAACCTTCGGGGCTGGTCCGTTCTCGCCCCGCGCGCCGCTGGCCAGCGCGCACCCCTTTCCTTGAAACCTGCCCTTTCCTTGAAACCTGAGCGAGGACCATGACCCCAGCCCGGAATCACCCGCTGCGCCATGACGCAATCGCCGAGCAGGTCGAGGCGGTATTGCGCGCCGTCTCCCGACCGGTGGCGCTTGCGGGTGTGCTGGGGATGCTGGCGGTGGCCGGGGTTACTGTCGCGGCGGTGATCCTGCGCTGGTTCGGCATGGGCGGCATCGTCGCGATCAACGAGATCGTCGGCATGGCCTTTGCGGTCGCCGTGGCCGCGACGCTGCCGGCGGCGACGGCACAGCGGGTGCATCTGAAGATCGATCTTCTGGGTTCGGTCATGGGCCCGCGCCTGCGGTTGTGGATGGACCTGCTGGGCTCGCTGCTGCTGCTGCTGTTTCTGGTCCTGCTTGCGCGCGAGATACAGGTCTATGCCGGTCGCATGTTCTCGGGCGGACGCACCACGACGATCCTCGGCTGGCCGATCGGTCCCTTCATGCAGGCAGTGGCGGTGCTGTTCTGGGCCACGGCGGCAGTGCAGGCCGTCATCGCGGCGCTGGATCTGGTGCGCGCGTTCGGCGGGCCGGGGCAGGCAAGCGGGCGCACGCATCCTCTGGTCTGGCTGTTGCTGATCGCCACGCTGGCCGCGCTGACCTGGGCGCTCTGGTGGGGCTGGAGCGATTTTCGCGGTCTGTCGCGCAGCGTGACGGGGGCACCCTCGGCTTCGGTCGGGCTGGGCTTTGTGCTCCTGTGGGCGGCGCTTCTGCTGTTGATGCCGGTCTCGGCGGTCATGGGGTTGATGGGCCTTGTCGGCACCGCACTGTTCCTTGGCTGGCGGCCGGCCTGGTCGGTGCTGGCCTCTGAAACCACAAGCTTCCTGACCAACCCGCAGGTGGCCGCGCTGCCGCTCTTTCTGCTGATGGGCAGCTTCGCCATGGTCGCGGGCCTGTCGGATGATGTCTACCGGCTGGCCCGGGCGGTGCTGGGTCGGCTCAGGGGCGGGCTGGCGCTGGCCACGGTGGGGGGCTGCGCGGGTTTCGGCGCGGTGACGGGCTCGTCGCTGGCCACTGTCGCCACCTTCGGGCGTATCTCGCTGCCGCAGATGCAGTCCGCCGGCTACGCGCCGCATCTGGCCGCCGGGACCGTAGCTGCCGGGGGCACGCTGGGTGCGCTGATCCCGCCCTCGGCCCCGATCATCCTTTTCGCCTTGTTGACCGAAGCCAGCATCGGTCAGTTGTTCATCGCGGCCATCGTGCCGGGGCTGCTTGCGGCGGCGCTGTACATGCTGACCATCGCGCTGGTGGTGCGTACCGACCCTGCCGCCGTGCCGACCCCGGCACCGCGCGTGCCAGGCGAGCGGCGCGCAGCCCTCGCCAAGGCCGGGCCAGTGACGCTGCTGTTCGGCCTCGTCATCGGCGGGCTTTACACGGGCGTTTTCACGGCCACTGAATCGGCGGCCGTGGGCGCCATCGGGGCCTTCCTCATGGCGCTATGGCGCGGCAAGCTGACCCGGGATCAGGTCCTCAAGGTCATGGGCGAGACGACAGCGATCACCGCCATGATCTACATGCTGATCTTCGGTGCGCTGACCTTCTCCTTCTTCGTCGGGGCAAGCCAGCTGCCCGATACGCTCACGGCCTGGGTTGGCGGGCTGGATCTGACGCCGCTGCTGATCATCGCGCTTCTGCTGGTGCTCTATCTGCTGCTCGGCTCGGTGATGGACAGTTTCGCGGTGATGATCATCACCGTGCCCATCGTCACGCCGCTGATCCTGGGCATGGGATATGACCTGATCTGGTGGGGCATCATCATGCTGGTGGTGGTCGAGACCGGTCTGATCACGCCCCCGTTCGGAATAAATCTGTTCGTCATCCGCTCGGTCCAGCCCGACATGAAGTTGACCACTGTCTTCCGCGGTGCGCTGCCCTTCGTGCTGTCCGATTTCCTCCGCCTTGCCCTGCTGGTGCTGTTCCCCGCGCTGGTGTTGTGGCTGCCGATGTCCATGTGAGACCCCATGCCCCAGATCATTGACCTTTCCGTGCCGCTGGAAACCGGCGTCGCTTCGGACCCGCCGAACCTGCTGCCCGAGATCGACTACATGGAGCACGACGCGGGCGCGCAGGAGTTCGCCGCGATGACCGGCCTCGATCCGTCGCAATTTCTGGAAGGAAAGGGTGCCGCAGCCGAGAATTGCCGGATCACCACCCATAACGGCACGCATCTGGACGCGCCCTGGCACTACCACCCCACGATGGACGGCGGCAAACCCGCCATGCGCATCGACGAGGTGCCGCTGGACTGGTGTTTCCGTCCCGGTGTGAAGCTGGACTTCCGCCACCTGCCCGATGGTCATGTGGTGAGCGCCGCCGAGGTCGAGGCCGAGCTGGCCCGTATCGGCCACGCGTTGCAACCGCTCGACATCGTGCTGGTCAACACCGCCGCCGGCACCGCCTATGGCCAGCCCGACTATCTGTCGAAAGGCTGCGGCATGGGGCGCGAAGCGACGCTTTACCTGACCCGGCGCGGGGTGCGTGTCACCGGGATCGATGGCTGGTCCTGGGACGCGCCCTTCGCCCATACGCTGAAGCGCATCCGCGAGACCGGCGATGCTTCGGTCTTCTGGGAGGGGCACAAGGCCGGGGCCGAGATCGGCTATTGCCACATGGAAAAGCTCACCAACCTGGAATCCCTGCCGGCGCGCGGTTTCACCGTCGCCTGCTTCCCCGTCAAGGTTGCCCGCGCCAGCGCCGGCTGGTGCCGCGCCGTGGCGATCCTGAACGACTGAAAGGCCAATCATGTTCAGATACTTCCCCACCAATTACGTCTGGGATCTGTCGGTCAATCTGGCGATCGAGATGGGCGGGCGCATGGGCGAGATCGCCGAGATGTGCGCGCCGCTGGCCGAGGCCGCGAAATCCCCCGATGCCGAAGGCACCCGCGCCTTCCGCGAAGCCTGGGTCACGGTCGCCGACCGGCTGATCGGCCTGGCCGAGGACGATCTGGCGCGGGGGCGGTCGCTCTCGGCCGGCAACAAGCTGATGCGCGCCGCCTGCTACCAGATCATCGCCGAGCGCATGCAGGCCCATGGCGCCGAGGGTCGGATGGCGCTTTATCGCAAGCATCTGGCGACCTTCTATCAGGCGTTGTCGCTTGGCCGGACCGGGGCGTACCGGGTGGAGATCCCCTATGAGGGCAAGCACCTGTCGGGCATTTTCGTCCCGGCGCAGGGGGTTGATGGCCCGCAGCCGGTTCTGGTGCAGGTCAACGGCTTCGACAGCACCAAGGAAATGCGCCTGATGGCCCAGCTTCCGGGCATTCTGGCCCGGCGCGGCATCGCCTCGCTGGTGCTGGATCAGCCGGGCACCGGTGAAGCGCTGCGGCTGCAAGGCTTTCACGCCCGCCACGATTCCGAGCATTGGGCAACTCCGGTCTATGAATGGCTCGCCGCCCGGCCGGATGTGGATGCGGCCCGGATCGGCATCGAGGGGGTCAGCCTTGGTGGCTATTACGCCCCGCGCGCCGTGGCTTTTGAACCCCGGTTTGCCTGCGGCGTAAGCTGGGGCGGCAACCATGACTGGCGCGACGTGCAGAAGCGCCGGCTGGAGCGCGAGGGCGACTTCCCGGTCCCGCATTACTGGGCCCATGCCCGTTGGGTGTTCGGGGCCGAGGACATGGACGCCTTCATGGCCAAAGCCGAGCACATGCATCTCGACGGCGTTCTGGACCGCATTCGCGTGCCCTATCTGGTGACGCACGGCAAGCACGACACCCAGATCCCGCTGAAATGGGCCGAACGGACCTATGAGCAACTGGTCAACAGCCCGCGCCGCGAGCTGGTGATCTTTGACGAGCGCACCGGGGGCGTGATGCATTCCTCGGTCGATAATTCCGGCCCCGCGCTGGACTGCATTTCCGATTTCGTCGCCGAGTGCCTCGGTGGCCGTACCGCCTGAAAGGAGACTGCACATGCAGATCATCGGACCTGATGTCCTTGTCTTTGGCGTGGATGACGTGCCCGCCTGCCACGAATTCCTGACCGCCTACGGCCTCGACGCACAGGATTACACCCCTGAGAAGGGGGGGCTCTTTACCGGGCTGGACGGCACCGGGCTGGAAATCCGGCGCCGCGACGACCCGTCGCTGCCGCCGGCGCTGAAGACCGGCAACATGCTGCGCCTGCAGGTGCTGGGGGTGGTCGATCAGGCCGCGCTCGATGCCGTGCAGGCCGAGCTGTCGAAGGACCGTCAGGTGCTGAAACTGGCCGATGGCTCGTTGCGCACTCAGGATGATCAGGGGTTTGAGCTGGCCTTCCGTGTCTCCACCCGCACGCCGCTGGAGCTGCAGGGCGAAAAGGTCAACGCGCCCTACCATCCGGCGCGGCCCGCCAATGCCATCGGCGTGTCCGAGGACATGCCCGCCAAGCCGCGCTCGCTCAGCCATGTTGTTCTGTTCGTTCCCGATATCGAGGGGGCGGTAAACTTCTATCAGGGGCGGCTGGGCTTTCGCATCACCGACACGCTGACCGGCGCCGGCCCCTTCCTGCGCCCGCAGGCCAACCCTGACCACCACACGCATTTCTTCATCCGCACCCCCGCCTATATGCAGGGCTGCGAGCATCTGGCCTTCCATATGGGTGGGCCGACCGAACTGATGCTGGCCGGCAGCCGGATGATGCGGGCGGGGTTCGAGAGCTTCTGGGGGCCGGGCCGGCACAAGTTCGGCTCGAACTGGTTCTGGTATTTCAAGTCGCCGCTGGGCTGCAATGTCGAATTCGACGCCGACATGGACACTCATGACGACGACTGGGCCCCGCGCGAGGCCCCGATGGGCCCCGAGGCCGCGCAGGCCTTCCTGTTCCAGTACCGTGACAAATGGGCGCCGGGGCCGGGGCCGGGCGGGCCGGGCGGGCCGAAGCCCTGATGCTGTGCCACCTGTCGGATCTGCCCGACGGGGGCGCGCGGGGGTTCGAGGTGCCGGGGCTCCGGTGCAAGGTGATCGTGGTGCGTCAGGGTGATCGCGTCCATGGCTGGCGCGACCTCTGCCCCCATTACGCCGGGGGCACGCCGATGGCCTGGAAACGCGACGCCTATCTGAACGGGGCGGGAACACATATCGCCTGCGCGGCGCACGGCGCCTGGTTCGAGATCGAAACCGGGGCCTGCGTGCAGGGCCCCTGCCTGGGCAAGCGACTGACCCGCGTGCCACTGGAAATCCGTCCCGACGGAACCGTTGCTCTGGCGAACCGCGACCGCTGACAGAATGCCGAAAGATCATCTCCTGGGAGGAGCCTTGATGAGAACGACCCTTATCGCCTCGGTCGCCCTGGCGTCCATCGTGGCGGCGCCATCCGGCGCGCAGATCGCCGAGCAGCCCGAGATCCTCAGTCGGGTTCATCCGGTCCTCGAGGTTGAAGGGCTGCGGTTCCGCGATGCCAACGGCAACGGCGCGCTCGATCCCTACGAGGACTGGCGGTTGCCGGTGGCCGAGCGGGTGGCCGATCTGCTGGGGCGCATGTCGATCGAGGATCGCGCCGGGATGCTGTTGATCAACACGCTGAACGCGGGCTGCGAAGGCGCGGTCGAGGGCACACCGGCGGCCGATTTCATCGACACCCAGCGCATGACCCGGTTCATCCTGCGCAACACCGTAACCGCAGTCGCCGATGAATGCGGCGAGCGCGCGCCGTTCAGCGGCTTCCGGGTGACCGCGACGCAGTTGGCCGAGTTCGCCAATGCGGTGCAGGAGATGGCCGAGGCCCGCAGCCTGGGCATTCCGGTCCTGTTCAAGGACAACGCCCGCAACCATCTGGAAACCGATCCCCGTTTCGGCATCGGCGGCGGCGCGGGTGCGATGACCGCCTTTCCCAAGGAACTGGGCATCGCGGCGGCGGTTCTGGGCACCGGGGGGCTGGAGCCGGTCCATGCCCTGACCGCGGTGATGTCGGCGGAATGGCGCGCGCTGGGGATCCGGGGGATGTACGGCTACATGGCCGACCTGGCCACCGAGCCACGCTGGTACCGCGTGCACGAGACCTTCGGCGAGGATGCCGATCTGGTGGGCGACATTCTTGCGGCGCTGGTGGACGGGCTGCAAGGCGGCCCCGTCGGGCCGCAGACCGCCGTCGCGCTTACGCTGAAACATTTCCCGGGTGGCGGGCCGCAGGAGGGCGGGCTTGATCCGCATTATTCCTTCGGCCAGCGCCAGGTTTATCCGAGCGGCGCCTTCGAGACCCATCTGGCACCTTTCCGTCGGGCGATCGATGCCGGGGTCGGCGCGATCATGCCCTATTACGGGATCCCGGTGGACGTGACCTATGACGGCCAGCCGCTGGAGGAAGTGGGCTTTTCCTTCTCGGCCCAGACCGTGGACTGGCTGCTGCGCGAGCAGCTTGGCTTCGGCGGTTATGTCAATTCCGATACCGGGATCATCCAGTCGCGCGCCTGGGGGCTGGAACAGGCCAGCGTCGCGGAACGCATCGCGGCGGCGGTCAATGCCGGCAATGACGTATTGTCGGGCTTCTCGGACGTGTCGGTCATCCTGGGGCTGCTCGACGCCGGGTTGGTCGGCGAGGAGCGCATGACCGAAGCCGCGGGGCGCCTTCTGGCCGAGCAGTTCGCGCTGGGGCTGTTCGAGAACCCCTATGTCGATGCCTCTGCTGTTGCCGGGATCGTGGCCAACGAAGACCACCAGGCCCTGGCCGAGGAGGTGCAGCGCCAGTCGGTTGTCCTGCTTCAGAACGCCGGCGTGCTACCGCTTGCGGCAGGGGCGCGGCTCTATGCCGTCAACCTCGACGACGAGGCGGTCGCGGGTGCGGGACTGGCCGTCACGGCTGCGAGCGCCGATGCCGACGCAGCCCGGCCCTCGGCCGAGGGGCATGATGCCGCGGTGATCCGGGTTTACATCCGCAATGTCGGCACCAGCAGCTATCGCAGCAACGACCCGGCTTTCGGCGCCAACCCCGAGCACCTGAACCCGCGCACCGGTGCGGTCTGGGGGGCCGAGGATGGCTGCAACGTCGCGCCGGAGGCCAATCCGCTCTGCGCCGATGACGGGCAACTGGGCGGGCCGCGGTCGCCCGCGCTTGGCCTGCTGTTCGGCGGCGCGCTGCCCTGGGAGGTGGATGCGCTGTCGTTCTCGGCCATGGCGGCGGCGGACTCATGGGAGATTTTCCCCCCGCTCGCCACGATTCAGGCGATCATGTCCGAAATCGGACCGGAGCGCACCGTGATCGCCATCGACTTCCGCAATCCCTATGTCCTCGACGCCGAGAGCGGGCTGCGCGAGGCTGGGGCGCTGGTGGCGACTTTCGGGGTCGGCGATGCGGCTTTGCTTGATGTGCTGGCGGGGGCTTTTGCGCCGGTCGGCAGGATGCCCTTCGCGCTGGCAGAGAACCTGGAGGCGGTGATCGCCAACGCTTCGGACACGCCCGGCTATGCCGCGGCAGACACGCTTTTCCCGTTCGGTCACGGGCTTGGATATTGAGAGAGGGGAACGAACCTATGACACCTCAACGCATCGCAATCATCGGGGGCGGCTTTTCCGGGATGAGCGCCGCCATTCTGCTGGCCGAGGCAGGCCACGCGGTCGATCTGGTGGAAATCGACGATGGCTGGCGCAGCTACGGCGCCGGGATCAGCCTCAACGGTGGCATGTTCCGGGTTCTGGCCCGTCTGGGCGTGCTTGAGGCCTACAAGAACGTGGGCGCGATGACCGATGGCGTCGAGGTCTGGGGCCCGGCCGATCAGGTCCTGGTGCGCCTGCCCACCCCGTCGCTGCAGGAAGGGGCGACCGGCAACGGCGGCGTGATGCGGCCCGTGCTGGCCCGCCTGCTGGCCGAGCGGACACGCGCTGCTGGGGTGAATGTGCGGCTTGGCATGAGCTTTGCCGAGATCGACGACGGCGCCGACGCCGCCCGTGTCACCTTCACCGACGGGACGGCGGGCGAGTATGATCTCGTGATCGGGGCCGATGGCCTCTATTCCGCCACCCGCGGCGCGATCTTTCCCGATGCGCCCAAGCCGCGCTACATCGGTCAGGCGGTCTGGCGCGCCGTCCTGCCCACGCCCGCGCAGGTCACGACCGTCACGATGTGGATGGGCCCGGGCGTCAAGGTCGGGATCAACGCGGTCTCGGAAACCGACGCCTATCTGTTCCTGACCGAGGACCGGCCCAGCAACGACCATGTCCCCGCCGACACGCACCTGCCGGCATTGAAGGCGCTGCTCGGAAAGTTCGCCTCCCCCACCATCCGTCAGGTCGCTGCGGATCTGGGCCCGCACAGCCAGATCGTCTATCGCCCGCTCGAGCAGTTGCTGGTGCCGCAGCCCTGGTATCGGGGACGTGTCGTCCTGATTGGCGATGCGGTCCACGCCACCACGCCCCACATGGCCGCCGGCGCCATGATCGGGATGGAGGATGCGATCGTTCTGGCCGAGGAACTGGGCCGCGCCGCGGTGCCTGAGGCCCTCGCGGCGTTCCAGTCCCGCCGCTGGGACCGTTGCCGGATGGTGGTGGAAAACTCGGGCCGACTGGCCGAGATCGAACTGGGCCAAGGCACGCATGAGGAACACCAGCGCCTGATGGGCCAGACCCTGGGTGCGCTCGCCCGGCCGATCTGACAAGGGGAACCAGATGAAACTCGCCACGCTTCCCGATGGCACCGAAGACGGTGCGCTGATCGTTGTTTCGCGCGATCTGACCCGTGCCGCGCCTGCACGGGCCATCGCCCCAAGCCTGCTTGCCGCCCTGCGCGACTGGGCAAGGGCAGAACCCGCGTTAAGCGCCCTGGCGGCACAGGTTGAGGATGGGACGGCGCCGGGTCTTGCGCCTCTTGACCTCGAAACCATCCTCGCGCCGTTGCCGCGCGCGCCACAATGGCTCGACGGCTCGGCCTTCCTCAACCATGGTCGGCTGATGGATCAGGCCTTCGGCAACCCGCCCTTGCCGGATTTCGAGACCCACCCCCTGGTCTATCAGGGTGCAAGCGATGATTTTCTGGGAGCCCGCGCGCCGCTCGTCACGCCCGACGAAGCGCTCTTCATCGACTGCGAAGGCGAATACGGCGTCGTGGTTGACGAGGTGCCGATGGGCACCGGGCCCGAGGCCGCGCTGGACCATATCCGCCTGATTGTCCAGATCAACGACTGGTCGCTGCGTCAGCCCGGTCCGTGGGAGCTCAAACGTGGCTTCGGCTTCCTCCAGGCCAAGCCCTCGACCGGATTTGCGCCCTGCGCGCTCACCCCGGACGAGCTGGGCGGGCATTGGCGCGGCGGACGGGTCTGTCTGCCATTGCGCGTCGAGGTGAACGGCGCGCTTCTCGGGGCGCCTGACGGGTCCGAGATGGATTTCCATTTCGGCCAGATCATCGCCCATGCCGCGCGTACCAGGCGCCTGACGGCGGGCACGATCATCGGGTCGGGCACGATTTCGAACAAGGATCGCGCGGCGGGCTCGGCCTGCATCACCGAAGCGCGCGTGATCGAGAAGATCGACAAGGGCGCGCCCGAACGCGCGTTCCTGAGCTTCGGCGACCGGGTGCGCATGGAATGCAGCCTTGCCGACGGAACCCCATTGTTCGGCGCGATCGACCAGCGCGTCGTCCGGCCCTGACCTGCTTTGGAACAGCCATGACCCCTGCACCCTTCACTCTGACGACGCTCGGAACCGCTGGCGGGCCGATGCAGAACCCCGACCGGGCGCAGCCGGCCTTCCTGCTGATGAACGGCACAAGGCCGGTGCTGATCGATTGCGGCGACGGCGCAATGAGGCAGCTCAAGCGCGCCGGGATCGAGTTCCGGGACGTGGCCGAGATCTTCCTGACGCACCATCACTTCGACCATATCGGCGGCCTCTTCGCCTGCCTCGGCGTCAACATGATGACAATGCGTCGTGACCCGCTGACGATTCATGGCCCCGCCGGGACCGCGCAGATCCTCGACGGGCTCTTCGCCGGTTGCGACGTGCCGCAGGCGATTGGCTTCGGCGTGGCGGGGCAGGTCATGCCGCATCCGCGCGATTTCGTGAAGGTCCGGGAGATCCAGCCAGGTGAGGTGCTGACAACCGGCGGCATGCAGGTCACGGCCTGCGAAAACACCCATTACCGTGCCGAGGCGAAGTTCGGCCAGCAAGGTCCGATCTCGCTGTCCTACCGATTCGACATGCCTGATCGCAGTGTGGTCCTGACCGGTGATACCGGAGAATGCCGTGCACTGGAGGAACTGGCGCGTGGCGCGGATCTGCTGATCAGCGAAATGGCTGATCTGGACCTGACGATGCAGCGCGTGCGGGAGCGGAACGCGCTCATGCCCGACGCTCAGATCGACAAGATCCGCGAGCATCTGGCGTCGCATCACCTCACCCCCGAGCAGGTCGGGGATCTGGCCACTCGCGCGGCTGTGGCCCAGGTCGTGGCCGTCCATTTCGCGCCGGGTGTGGCAGCCCCCGAGACCGCGCCCTCCTATGCCGCCCGCATCGCTGCACGGTTCAATGGGCGCGTCGAGATCGCTTCTGACCTGTCGGTATATTGACGCAGACCGGCCGCTGGTTCAGCCAGGGCGGTCAGGTCAGAGAGCCTCTCGTGCCGGCAGGCGGGCGCCGCTCGGATCGAGGCTCGGCCCAATCAAGGGATACGCGATACCAGCGATGCCAGCGCCCGGGCCATGCCCTCAGGGTCCCGGCCCGCATCCTTGCGCAGCCAGCCAATGGCCATCCATGTCAGACCAGCGGCAAAGAAGCGCGTGGTCAGCGGCACGCTTTCAGGAGTCGCAGACACCGCCCGCATGTCGCCAGGCAGGATACGCGCGGCGGTGAATTCGATGAGTTCTTCGAAGAAACCCGCGGTCCCGGCCTCATCCATGATGCGGACATAGAACTGGCGTTCTGCCTGAAGATGCTCAAGCAGGGGTAGTGCCTCATCCAGCATGCGTGCGTGAATCTCGGCGCTGGTCGGTTCATGGCCATCGGGAATGGGCACCGGCAGGGGGAACGCCGTTGCAAGCCTGGCAAAGGCCGCCGCCCGCGCGATCGCCGGGATATCGGGGAAATGCTTGTAGAAGGTCGGGCGGGTGACCCCGGCGGCCTTGACCAGACCCGTTATCGAGATTTCGGCAAGAGGCCCAGCGGCGATCATCGGGATGATCGCCGAGACCAGCGCCTCATGGCTTCGTTCCTGTCGCGCATCCATCAGTCTCTCAACCTTCACCAAGCAGTGACTTTACAAACGTAAACTAGGCAGCTAGCTTACATTTGTAAATTAACTTTCTCGATCCCCGCATGAGACCGCCCATGAAACACGCCCTCGCACCGCAGCCGCCAGTCATGCCGATTATCGGAAATCTCCACAAGCTGGACAGTGATCAGCCCGTGCAAAGCCTGATGCGCCTTGCCGGTGAATATGAGCTACCCCCCGAAAATCGGACAGTGACGGAAGCTACGATCTGACGTTTGCTGGTCTCCAAGAACGAGGAGATC
>ERZ869909.1496-NODE-1496-length-18872-cov-4.206970_pt1 | contig 18872 bp, 18 predicted proteins | sample MGYA00520892_ERZ869909 | MGnify/ENA primary metagenome ERZ869909 (study PRJEB32215, sample SAMEA104723947) | bioreactor metagenome | biome: bioreactor; feature: anaerobic bioreactor; material: water | place: China | collected 2015-03-12 ...
GACCTTGGGCAACGCACCATCGACGCGTTCGTCGTAGAGAATGTTCATGGCAGGTTCCGCTTTCGTGAGTCACCGCCAGCGCGGGCAGCTGCGGTGGAATGACGCATCTTTAGCGCCGATGGCCGCGAGCCGTCCATGCCCGCACCAACTGGTCCTACCAGTTTTTTGTAGTCGCCCGATGAAAGGCACTACCGAACAGTCCTCCAGACGTTGCTGTTACTGGTATTCAGGCATTCAGGGTAAACTCCCGCCAAACTGGTCCTACCAGTAGGAGAACGAAGGACATGCAGAACGAAAACCACAATGACCGTCGTCAAGTCGCCGATGTCGTCGCCGAGCGTATCGAACGGCTGATCGTCGACGGTGTATTGAAGGTCGGCCAGGCGCTGCCATCGGAACGCCGCCTGTGCGAGAAGCTGGGCATTTCCCGCTCCGCGTTGCGCGAGGGCCTGCGCGTATTGCGTGGACGCGGCATCATCGAAACGTCCCAGGGCCGTGGCTCTTTCGTCGCCGAACTGTCCGGCAACCACGACGCTAGCCCGCTGATGCACCTGTTCAATTCGCAACCGCGCACGCTCTACGACCTGCTGGAAGTACGCGCGCTGCTGGAAAGCGAGTCGGCGCGGCTGGCCGCACTGCGCGGCACCGATGCGGATTTCGTGCTGCTCGGCCGCCGCTACGAGGAAATGCTCGCCGCACATGCCGGCGAAGCCACCGACCCTCGCGAACATGCCCGCCTCGATCACGCCTTTCACCTGGCCATCTGCGAGGCTTCGCACAATCCGGTACTGGTGCATACCCTGCAGTCGCTGACCGATCTGATGCTCTCCACCGTGTTCGCCTCGGTGAACAACCTCTACCACCGCCCTGCGCAGAAGCGCCAGATCGACCGGCAGCACTCGCGACTGTTTCATGCGGTCACCGAGCGCCTGCCCGATCAGGCCCAGCGCGCCGCTCGTGACCATATCCACGGCATCCGCGACAACCTCAAGGAAATCGAACAGGAAGAACAGCGGCTGGTGCGGGCAACCATGCGGCTGGAGGGATGGGCATAACTGGACCGGCCTGCGCTCCGGCAGGCTGCATTCGCAGGCCTCTGACACGGGCATGCTAGACTCGCCGCCTCATTTCAACTGCCTGTTCTCGCCCGTGTCCGAATTTGAAGACTGGCTGGCCGCCGACCAACTTCCCGCGCCGCTCGACCCGCTGCTGCATGACTGGCTCTATGTCGACAAGGGCTCGCTGACGCGTCGCCTCACGCTCCTCGCCGACGGCGCGTTCAGTGTTACGCCGCTGCGCGAGGGCTGGCAGCCGCTGCGTAACGATGAGTGCGCGGCCCTTGGCGTGGCGCCAGACAGCACCGGCTGGGTACGCGAAGTGTATCTGCGCGGGCATGGCGAGCCCTGGGTGTTCGCCCGCAGCGTGGCAGCACGCAGTGCCCTGGAAGACTCGGGCTTCGACCTGCAGCGCCTGGGCAGTCGCTCGCTGGGCGAGCTGCTGTTCAGCGACCAGGCCTTTGCCCGCGGCCCGCTCGAAGCCACACACTATCCCGACGCCTGGCTGCCTGAAGACATTCGTCAGACGCGACTCTGGGCCAGACGCTCCCGATTCAGCCGGGGCAAACTGGGCGTGCTCGTCGCCGAGGTCTTTCTGCCCGCCCTGTGGCAAGCCGCGCAGAACGAAAACTGAGCAGCCGCACGACACCCATTTCGCCAGGAGGCCATCGATGTATCAGAAGCTTCTGCACTCAACCAATCGTTTGCATCCGCGCGCCTTCGATTTCATTCAGCTGATGCGTCTGGATCGCCCCATCGGCACCTACCTGCTGCTGTGGCCGACGCTTGGCGCCCTGTGGATCGCCGGCGAAGGCGCGCCCAGCGTGAAGAACGTCATCATCTTCATCCTCGGCGTGATCCTGATGCGCGCCGCCGGCTGCGTAATCAACGATTTTGCCGACCGCAACTTCGACGGCCACGTCAGTCGTACCAAGAAGCGTCCCCTGGCCACCGGCAAGATCACAACAAAGGAAGCCTGGATTCTCTTCGCGGTACTGGTGACGCTGAGCTTCGGCCTGGTGCTGCTGACCAACGCAGCAACCGTTTGGCTGTCCTTCGGCGCATTGGCCGTCGCCGCGCTCTACCCCTTCATGAAACGCTACACCTATTACCCGCAAGTGGTGCTGGGCGCGGCCTTTTCCTGGGGCATTCCGATGGCCTTCACCGCCGAAACCGGCAGCCTGCCAACAGAAGCGTGGTTGCTGTTCATCGCCAACATGCTCTGGACCGTGGGCTACGACACCTATTACGCCATGGCCGACCGCGAGGACGACCTGAAGATCGGCATCAAGTCCACCGCCGTCCTGTTCGGCGAAGCCGACCGGATCATCATCCTCACGCTGCAGGGGATGGCGCTGTTCTGCCTGATCCTGGCCGGCGTGCGCTTCGAGCTGGGCCAGTGGTTCCACCTCGGCCTGTTCATCGCCGCCGCCTGCTTCGCCTGGGAGTTCTGGAAAACCCGCACGCGCGATCCGCTCATCTGCTTCAAGGCCTTCCTGCACAACCACTGGGCGGGATTGGCGATTCTTGCGGGAATCGTGCTGGATTACGCGCTGAAAACTGCCTGATGCTGGCGTCGTTAGCGGCTCAAGTGTAGGGCGGATCAACGCTTCACCGATCCGCCGGACGGTGCTTATGCCACGCACGATGCTGCAGGCTTGTACGCTGGTCGATGCTTCGCACTCTCCGGATTACGCCTACGACTGATCCAGGCTACGGTCAGCAATCAACGAAGCCAGTTACCGGTTCAGTTCATAGGCACACATGTTGACGGTGGTGGCCAGGTTCAGCGATTCGATGGCGCCGCAACCGGCAATCGTGAACGGCTGTGCGTTGAGCGCAGCCAGCTGCTCACGGGGCACACCACGGGCTTCGTTGCCGAACAGGTAACAGTCGTAGGTCTTGAAGCTGGCCGATTGCAGTCGCTCGCCCTTCATATCGAGGCAGGCGATGCGCGCGAAGCGGGTGCGCAACGAGTCCAGCTCCACATCCAGCTCCATGGGCGTATGAAAGATCGCGCCCATACTGGAGCGCACAACCTTGGGGTTGTACGGATCGACGCTGCCGGGGCTGAGCAGACAGCGGAAATTACCGAACCAGGCCAGGGTACGCAGAATGGTGCCGAGGTTGCCGGGGTCCTGAATTTCATGCAGATAAATGGCGCGCTCACCGGCTTCAGAGACCGGCGCGACACGCTCCGGCATCGGCACCACGGCGACGATGCCTTGCGGCGTCTTGGTGTCTGCGATCTGCGCCATCTGTCGATCGCTGATGACATGAGCCCTGAACGGGCTTTGCCAGTGCTCGTAGGCCGCGGTGACATACAGCTCGCTGCGCTGCAGCTGCGGGTTATGCAAGGCCGCCTTCTGCAACTCCAGCAACAGATGCTCGCCCTCCACCAGGAAATGACCAAACTCGGCGCGGTATTTTTTCTGCTGAAGTTTCTTGATGTCGTCGAGTTTCATCAATGTGGCGCTCAGTTACCCGGCTGGCTGGTATCGGACAGCAGCGACTTGGCCACCGCTTCGGCGACTTTGATGCCATCCACGCCCGCAGACAGAATACCGCCCGCGTAACCAGCACCTTCACCGGCCGGATACAGGCCTTTCAGGTTGAGGCTTTGCAAGGTCTCATTATCGCGAGTGATGCGCACGGGTGATGAAGTGCGGGTTTCAATACCGGTCAGCACCGCATCGTCACGGTCGAAACCGCGGATCTGCTTGCCGAACGCCGGCAGCGCTTCGCGAATGGCTTCAATGGCGTATTCCGGCAAGGACGCCGCCAGATCACCCAGACGCACACCCGGCTTGTAGGACGGTTCTATCTCTCCAAACTCGCTCGACGGCACGCCGCGAATGAAATCGCCGACCAATTGCGCCGGTGCGCAGTAATCGCGACCGCCCAGTTCGTAGGCAAGGGACTCCAGACGCTCCTGGAATTCCACACCGGCCAGCGTGCCACCGGGGAAATCCTGCTCCGGATTGATGCCTACAACGATAGCGGCATTGGCGTTGCGTTCGTTGCGCGAGTACTGACTCATGCCGTTGGTCACCACGCGCCCCGGCTCGGAAGTGGCCGCCACCACAGTACCGCCCGGACACATGCAGAAGCTGTAAACGGCGCGGCCATTCTTGGCGTGATAGACGAGTTTGTAATCGGCAGCGCCCAGCTCCGGATGGCCGGCGTATTTACCCAGGCGAGCCTGATCGATCAGGCCTTGCGGGTGCTCGATGCGAAAACCCACGGCAAAGGGCTTGGCCTCCATGAACACGCCCTGGCGGTGCAGCATGCGGAAGGTATCGCGGGCGCTGTGGCCCAGCGCCATGACCACATGACGGCTGCGGAGCGTTTCGCCACTGGCCAGCAGCACACCCTCGACCTGGCCATTGTCGATCAGCAGCTCAGTCACTTTGCTTTCAAAACGCACCTCGCCGCCCAGGGCGATGATCTCCTCGCGCATGGTGGCCACCACGCCGGTAAGCCGGAAGGTACCGATGTGCGGTTTGCTCACGTACATGATTTCTTCTGGCGCGCCGGCGCGCACGAACTCATGCACCACCTTGCGGGCGTAGAACTTGGGGTCCTTGATCTGGCTGTAGAGTTTGCCGTCCGAGAACAGGCCGGCACCGCCCTCACCGAATTGCACGTTGGATTCGGGCGTTAGAACGTTCTTGCGCCACAGCGCCCAGGTGTCCTTGGTGCGGCTGCGCACTTCCTTGCCGCGCTCCAGCACGATGGGCTTGAAGCCCATCTGCGCGAGCAGCAGCGCCGCGAACAAGCCGCAGGGGCCGAGGCCCACCACCAACGGCCGCTCGCTCAGATCAGCCGGCGCCTGCCCGACCGGATAGTAGTTGGTGTCCGGCGCCGGACGGACGTTGCGGTCGTCAGCCAGACGCGCCAGCACGGCGGCCTCGTCGCGAACCTCCAGGTCGATGATGTAGATGAACAGGATGACGCTGTTCTTCTTGCGAGCATCGTAGCTGCGCTTGAACACGGTGAAGTCCAGCAGATCGGCGTCGCTGATACCCAGGCGATTGACGATGGCCTGGCGCAATTCATCGGCGGAGTGATCGAGGGGCAGAGACAGTTCGTTGATGCGAATCATGGCGAGGGTCCTGGCCGGTGACTCCGGCAGAGGAAAAAACAGGGGGAAATGGGGGCCGATTGTACCCGTCGCAGCCAACTCCGGCGACTTTCCAAAGGCAGCAGCACAACGCGCCCTGCCCTGCCGATTTAACCTGCACAGCGTTATCGGCCTATAATTGGCGCCATTCCGCGCCCAACAGCTCTCTTTTGCCCCATGCGTTGGCCGCCCCTCAGCTTGATTTTCCGTGGTACCTCCGTCATGAAACGATCCAAAAGCAGCCGCCGCTGGCTGGATGAACACGTCAACGATCCCTACGTCAAACAGGCCCAGAAGGATGGCCTGCGCTCGCGCTCCAGCTACAAGCTGATCGAGCTGAACGAGAAGGACAAGCTGATACGCCCCGGAATGCTGCTGATGGATCTCGGCTCTGCTCCCGGTGGCTGGTCGCAAGTGGCCGGCAGGCTCGTCGGCGAGAAGGGGCGGGTCGTGGCCACCGACATCCTGCCGATGGACCCGTTGGACAACGTCGACTTCATCCAGGGCGACTTCACCGAGGATGCTGTATTCCAGCAACTGCTCGACACGCTCGACGGCCGGCAGCCTGATCTGATCGTTTCCGACATCGCGCCCAATCTCAGCGGCGTCGCTGTCGCCGACCAGGCCTCCTCGATGTACCTGGTCGAACTCACCCTCGACATGGCCCGCAAAGTGCTCAAGCCCAATGGCAACTACGTGGTCAAGGTCTTCCAGGGCGAAGGCTCCGACGACTTCCTGAGGGACGTGCGCACCTCATTCGAGAAAGTGGTGGTCCGCAAGCCTGCGGCGTCACGACCGCGGTCGAACGAGGTTTATCTGGTGGCCAAAGGATTCAAAGGCTAAGGCGCCACCGCCAGAAGCCGATCGAGCGCGTCTTCCTCCGCGCCCCTGTAACATCCCTGCAATATTTCCGTTATCTAATGCCGAACGACAAAGCGGACCGAGAGCGGACATGAATGGCAAATGCATACTGATCGTCGATGACGAAGCACCGATCCGCGAGATGATCGTGGTGGCGCTGGAAATGGCCGGCTATGAATGCCTTGAAGCAGAGAATGTGCAGGATGCTCATGCGCTGGTCGTCGACCGTCAGCCGGACCTGATCCTGCTCGACTGGATGCTCCCCGGCACCTCCGGCATCGAACTGGCCCGCCGCCTCAAGCGCGAAGAGCTGACGGCCAACACGCCGATCATCATGCTCACCGCCAAGGACGCCGAGGACAACAAGATCCAGGGCCTGGAAGTCGGTGCCGACGATTACATCACCAAACCCTTTTCCCCACGCGAGCTGGTGGCACGTCTGAAAGCGGTGTTGCGCCGAGCCGCGCCCAACGACAACGAGACACCCATCGAGATCGGCGGCCTGCTGCTCGATCCCGTCAGCCACCGCGTCACCATCGATGGTATCCCGGCGGAAATGGGGCCTACCGAATACCGACTCTTGCAGTTCTTCATGACCCACCAGGAGCGCGCCTATACACGCGGCCAGTTGCTCGACCAGGTCTGGGGCGGCAATGTGTACGTCGAGGAACGCACCGTGGACGTGCATATCCGCCGCCTGCGCAAGGCGCTGGGCGAAACCTACGAGAACCTGGTGCAGACTGTGCGTGGCACCGGCTATCGTTTTTCCACCAAGAGCTGACTACACCGCACCCCGGGCTTTCTTACGCGCATGAGCGAGCACAGCAGTTTTCATGCAACCTGAACTGACCGGCGCCTTGCGGGTGTTGCACAAGACCTCCACACGGGCTGCCTCAAGGAGCATCAGCGGTGAACCAAGACTGGCACGGCGCTCTGGTGCGCCTCCTGCTTCTGTTGTTGGCCGGCTGTCTGCTGATCGGGCTGATTACCGGTGAGTACGCCTGGGCGCTGGTGCTGGGCCTGGCCGGCTATCTCGGCTGGACATTGCGGCAGATGCTCCGTCTGCAGCTTTGGCTCAAGCGCGAGCAGCCCGACAATCCGCCGCCGGACAGCCACGGCATCTGGGGCGATATCTTCGACAATCTGTACCAGTTGCAGCGACGCGACCTGCAACTTCGCGGGCAGCTGCAGTCGGTGATCGACCGTGTTCAAGGCTCCACCACAGCCTTGAAGGACGCGGTGATCATGCTCGACAGCGATGCCAATCTGGAGTGGTGGAACCCCGCCGCCGAGCGCCTGTTGGGCCTGAAAAAGCCGCAGGACAGCGGCCATCCGATCACCAACCTGGTGCGCCATCCCAGCTTCAAGGAATATTTCGACAGCGGCCGCCATGAAGACCCGCTGGAGCTTTCCTCACCTGTCGATGACCGCCTCTGGCTGCAGATCACCATCACCCGCTACGGCAACAGCGAATACCTGATGGTGGTGCGCGACATCACCCGCCTGCACCAGCTGGAACAGATGCGCAAGGATTTCGTCGCCAACGTCTCCCACGAACTGCGCACCCCGCTGACGGTGATCGCCGGCTACCTGGAAACCCTGCTCGAACACAGCGAAGACACCAGCCCGCGCTGGACTCGTGCGCTGCAACAGATGAACCAGCAGGCGGGCCGCATGCAGCACCAGCTCAACGACCTGCTGCTGCTGGCCAAACTGGAAGCCACCGACCCTCCGGCAAGCGCCAAACCGGTGAATGTGACCGCGCTGCTGGAGTCGATCCGCAACGACGCCCTGGCCCTGTCGGCGGAGCAGCAGCACGTCATCAGCCTCGACGCGGACGCCACGCTGGCGCTACGCGGCAGCGAATCGGAATTGCGCAGCGCCTTCTCCAATCTGCTGTTCAATGCGGTGAAATACAGCCCACCGGGTGGCCAGATTCACCTGCGCTGGTGGCATGACGAATACGGCGCACACCTGGCCGTGAAAGACTCGGGCATCGGTATCGAACCCAAGCATCTGCCACGCCTGACCGAACGCTTCTACCGGGTCGACTCCAGCCGCGCCAGCAGCACCGGCGGCACCGGCCTTGGCCTGGCCATCGTCAAGCACGTACTGCTGCGTCACCAGGGTCGTCTGGATATCGACAGCACGCCGGGCAAGGGCAGCACCTTTACCTGCAGCTTCCCGCATTCGCTGACGCTGACCCGCTGAGCCAGCGTCACCTACATCGCCTGTCAGAGCCCCCATCCAGCGGCCCTTGAAAACCAGCACAATGAGCCCCATTGTGCTGCGGTCATCCATCATCTGAAAACTTCATGGACCCCTCCCCCGCTTATAACGCCCCCACGTATTTCGCCGACTTCGGCCTGATTCTCTTTGCTCTGCTGCTGGTCCTGCTCAATGGCTTCTTCGTCGCTGCCGAGTTCGCCATGGTCAAGCTGCGCGCGACCAAGGTCGAGGCCATTGCCAAACAGCACGGCTGGCGCGGGCATATTCTGCGCAAAGTACACAACCAGCTGGACGCCTACCTGTCCGCCTGCCAGCTGGGCATCACCCTGGCTTCGCTGGGCCTCGGCTGGGTCGGCGAGCCGGCGTTTGCCCACCTGCTGGAGCCGCTGCTGACGACGCTCGGCATCAACTCCCCGGCATTGCTCCACGGCATCGCCTTCTTCACTGCCTTCTTCATCATTTCCTATCTGCATATCGTGATCGGCGAGCTGGCACCCAAGTCGTGGGCGATCCGCAAACCCGAGCTGCTGTCGCTGTGGACGGCGGTGCCGCTGTACCTGTTCTACTGGCTGATGTATCCGGCGATCTACCTGCTCAACGCCAGCGCCAACGCCATTCTGCGTATTGCCGGCCAGGGTGAGCCCGGTGGCAATTACGAGCACCATTACACCCGCGAAGAGCTGAAGCTGATCCTGCATTCCAATCGCGCTCTTGACCCGACCAACGCGCAGATCCAGGTGCTCGCCTCGGCGGTCGAGATGAGTGAGCTGGAAGTGGCCGACTGGGCCAACTCGCGCGAGGACCTGCTGCAACTGGAGCATGACGCGCCGCTGTCGCAGATCCTCGATGTGATCCGCTTTCACAAGTACAGCCGCTATCCGGTCTATGACCGCGAGCAGGGTGAGTACACCGGTCTGCTGCATATCAAGGACCTGCTGCTGGCGCTGGCAAGCGACAAGGATCTGGCCGAAAACTTCCGCCTCGACGAGCTGCTGCGCCCGCTGGAGCGGGTTTCCAGACACCTGCCGTTGAGCGATCTGCTGGAACAGTTCCGCCAGGGCGGCGCGCACTTCGTACTGGTCGAGGAAGGCGATCACAAGGTGGTGGGATTTCTCACCATGGAAGACGTGCTGGAAGTGCTGGTAGGCGACATTCAGGACGAACACCGCAAGACCGAGCGCGGCATCCTCACCTACCAGCCGGGCAAGCTGCTGGTGCGCGGCGACACGCCCCTGTTCAAGGTCGAACGCCTGCTCCATGTCGACCTCGACCATATCGAAGCCGACACACTGGCCGGGCTGATCTACGAAACCCTCAAGCGCGTCCCCGAGGAAAACGAAGAGCTGCTGGTCGATGGCCTGCAGATCATCATCAAGAAAATGCGCGGCCCGAAAATCGTGCTGGCGAAGGTACTCCGGGTTCAGCAATAGCGGTTGGCTCCACGCCGCCCCCGGTGCTTACATGTTTGTTTACATACTGGCTGCTAGTCGCTGATTTACTTGAAAAATTGACCGTCCATCGCGCTAGGCAGAATTTTTTGAAGGTAGTGCCGGTCCACGGCATAGGCGGCTCCTTTTAGCCGCTAATTCTCGTCTGACAAGATGGAGCTACCCTCATGCGCATCAACGGCTTGACCACTACCGCTGCACTGACCCTGTGCCTGGCCGGCACCCATGCCTTCGCTCAATCCGCAACGGGCCCGATCTCGAACCTCGGCGTCATCGGCTCGCACAATCAGTACAAGCTGACCCTCGGCGATGAAAGCGACAAGGAGCGCCTCAACCAGGGCGGCCTGTATTACAACTTCGGCAACAAGCTGACCGGGCAGGAAGGCTTCATCTACCAGATCGGCGCCGAAGGCCAGTATCGCGACAAGGACGACGTGGAATACCTCTCCGCTCGAGCAGACCTGGATCTCGGATTGCGTGCAGCGCTGAGCACCAACAACTACGTCGACCTGATCGTCGGCGGCGGTTATGACTGGGGCCGCATCGAGCAGGACGACGTACGCGTCGGCCTGCTTGAAGAAGACGTCAAGCTGACCACCCGCTCGCCTTTCGCCAAGGCCGGAGTTGGCTACAACTACCTGACGCCGGACTACACCGTGCGCCTGGAAGTGGGCGCACGCTATTCCATCGAGGCCGATAGCAAACTGGAGGTTGGCGGGGAGAGCGACACCGTCGATCTCAAGGAAAAGGTAAACCCCTACGGCGAGTTGAGCGTGCTCTGGAACAAGGGCATCAACAACATACCGATCAGCACCAGCCTGTATTACACCCAGACCCGCTATGAACTCGACAGCAACAGCGCACTTGCCGAAAACAGCAAGCTCAAGCAGGAGCAGGTGGGCCTGAAGGTTGGCCTGGCGTTCTAACAGGTTGCTGAAACTGCCCCGGCTTTCAACGAACCGCTGATCCCGCTGAAAGCCACGGCCTGCCGGACGCTCGTTACTCACCACCCACGGCGAAGTTCGGCAGGCTGCCCACTGGCTGGGAAAATTCGAAGGGAATCGATTCGACCGTCAGCCCGACATTGCGCTGCACCACGAAATGCAGGTGCGGGCCCGTGCTGTTGCCGGTATTGCCCGAACGGGCGATGCTGCTGCCGGCGCTGACGCGCTGCCCCTCGCGCACCGCTACCGAGCCCTTCATCAGGTGCAGGTAGACGCCCATGGTGCCGTCGTCATGCAGGATGCGCACGAAGTTGCCAGCCGGATTATTGCCGCGCCCGCTCTGCTCGTTCTCCACCCGCACCACCGTACCGCCACGCGCCGCGACGATGGGCGTACCCTCGGGCATCGCGATATCCACCGCATAGCGCCCCTTGGGCGTGAAGTGGCTGTACTGGCCGTTGGCGCCCTGGGTCAGGCGAAAGGGGCCGCCACGCCAGGGCAGCGGATACTTGTAAGGCTTGGGCAGCAGGCGCGGGTCGCCCAGCGCGTGGCGCAGCCGGGGCGTGTATTTCAGCGGACGGGACGGATCACGGGGTGCCAGCGTCGCCAGACGAATCTGGCTGCGCGGCGGCAGCACCCAGCGAATCGGCTTGTCCGGCACCCCAACTGCGTTCTGCACGCCGTCGAACTTCAGCTCGATATCCACCGGCGCATACAGGTCGTTGCGCACCAGCAGGGTTTCGCCTGCGGCATGCTTGCGCGTCTCCAGCTTCACCTGATTGTCGAGCTTTTCGACCATGCGGTCGTTGAAGGTGAACACGGCTGCGCCCGACACGGCCTGGTCACTGTAGGTGACCACACCATTGGCATCGGTGTATTTGTAAATGGTCAGCGCCGAGGCCGGAAGGGCCAGCAAGGACAATCCGAGCAGCGCGAAAATACGTCCCGACATAGCGACAACTTCATGATGTGTGCAGAAGCCGCAGACTAGCAGCGCAATCGACTCTGCGCGAGTCGCCAACCATCGGGGTGTGAAGCGGTTCATTGCCGTAATGCACGCCAGTCGACAGGATGCAGCCCGGACGACTTGCCGCCGCCTTTCTGCTTCAGGCGCCGGGGACGAAGTGCCGCTGCGCCGTACCGCGGGCGATCAAGCGTGACAGATAGTCGAGTTTTTGCGGATCGCGATCGACGAAACGGAAGGTCAGTTGCAGCCATTCGCTATCGGGTTTCGGCTCGAACGCGGCGACCGCATGCAGATAGCCGTTCAGCCTTGCCACCTCGCCGCCCTCGCCCTGCTCCAGATCAAGCACTGCGCCTTCAAGCACCTGCGGCAGGGTCTCGCCACGCCTGACCACCAGCAACCCTTCCTTCAGGCTGAGCGCCTTGATCACACAGGCGAGCGTGCCCGAAGCCAGACGCAACTGCCCCTGCCCGCGCCCACCACTGACGGAGGGTTTTTCCACACGCGGCTGCACAAGCGGCATGGCTGCGCCCAGGGCGGGCCTGTCAGCAGCGGCGGACGCCGCAGGCGCTTCGGCCACTGCCGGCTTGAGTACCTCCGCCTTGCCACCCGTCAACGCGGCCAGTGAATCATTGGCCAGCCCGGTAGCCATGGTGCGCACAGGCGCGCTGGCAGCCAGCGCATCGAGCTTGCCGGCCCGCCCCAGCGCCTTGCGGACCTTGCCGGTCAGCTGCTCGTTGGTGAAGGGCTTGCCGATAAAATCGGATACCCCGGCCTGAATCGCCTGCACCACGTTCTCCTTGTCACCCCGGCTGGTGACCATGATGAACGGCAGCGTCTTGAGTTTTTCCTGTTCGCGGCACCAGAAAAGCAGTTCCAGACCTGACATTTCAGGCATTTCCCAATCGCAGAGGATCAGGTCGAAGCGGTCGCGCTCAAGCATCTGCTGGGCCTTGCGCCCATTCACCGCTTCCTCGATGCGGATACCGGGAAACTGGCCACGCAGCCCCTTCTTGACGAGATCACGGATGAAAGGCGCATCATCCACCACCAGCACACTGACCTTGCTCATCATTCGCTCCTGCTTGAATGGTCGCCAGCATAGCGGTAGCTGTGTATTGAAAAAAGCACGACCGCTAAGTGTTGCGTATTTCCCAGTGCCAAACAGTTCTGCCTCTGGGTGCCATGCGGGACAACCACCGGGCTGGCGCGGCATACTGCCCACCTTCGTTCAGCCCCGAGGCCATCATGGTTCAGCACATACTCGTCGCCCACGACCTCAGTCCGGAAGCCGATCTGGCGTTGCGCCGCGCGGCACAACTGGCACGGCAAGGCCATGCACGCCTGAGCCTGTTGTACGTGCTCGATGAGCACGGCGATGAACAGCAGGCACGCGCCTACCTGCACGCCAGGCTGAACGAGGCTGGGCTAAGCGAGCTGCAACCCTGGATTCGCCGGGGACGACCCGTGGAGGAAATCCTGACCCAGGCGAGCGGGCTGGAAGCGGACCTGCTGGTGCTCGGCCAGCACCATCGCCGGTCGCCCCAGGGTTTCGCCGGCACCACCCTGGAACGCATCCTGCTGGGCTGCCCGATTCCTCTGTTGCTCGCCATCACGCCTGCGCAGCCCTATTCACGCGCTCTGGCTGCCCTGGACTACTCGCGCTGCGCCAGCCGCGCCCTGCAGACGGCCTGGCAGCTATTGCCGAGCGGTGCCGAACTGACCGCACTGAATATCCATGAAGTGGCTGAAGTGCACAGCCCGGACGAAGACGAGCGGGTGCTGCAACAGGAATTGTTCGAGCAACTGACCGAGGACCTTAAGGCCGGGCTGCCCGACAACGGCGCGCTGCTCAAGTCGACACTGCGTCAGGGCGAGCGCAGCAACTGCCTGGATTCGGCGATTGCCGAACTGCAGCCACAACTGCTGGCCCTCGGCGGTCATAGTCGTGGCGAGATGAGCAGCGCGCTGCTGGGCAGCCTGACCCGGCAATACCTAGATCACCCGCCCTGCGACGTACTGATTGCGCGCTGAAACCTGCAGCGAAGCTGCAGTCAGACTGCGCCCTCAAGATACTCATGCAATTCGACAAACTGCCGGGTCAGCTTGTGCCTTGGGTCGAAATGGATCAGCGGCATGCAGGCCTGGTGGGATTCACGCATCCGCACCGAGCTCATCAGATGCACCGGCAGCATAGGCAGTCCCTCGGCCAGCATTTCCTCGATCATCTGCTGTGGCAGGGCCGCCCGCGGTTGCAACTGGTTGACCACGATGCCTTCGACTACCAGGCCTTCGTTATGGTCTTCCTGCAACTCCTCGATCTCAGCGAGCAGGCCGTACAGCGCCTGCCGGGAGAAGCTGTCGCAGTCGAAGGGGATCAGGCAACGATCCGCCGCAATCAACGCTGAAACGGTATAGAAGTTGAGGACCGGCGGCGTATCGATATAGATACGCTCGTAGTCGTCATCAAGACCGTCCAGAAGCTTACGCAGCTTGTTGATCTTGTGCTTGGCTTCGAGCTTGGGCTGCAGATCTGCCAGTTCGGCGGTGGCCGTAATCAGGTGCAAGTTGTCGAAGCGCGTTTCGATGATCGGCGGACGCGCCTTCTTGCCGGCCGCGCCGCCGGCCAGCACCTGCTTGAAGAAGTCGGCGATGCCGGTGGGGATATCGTCACCCGTCAAGCCGGTGAGGTAATGACTGGAGTTGGCCTGGGCATCGAGATCAATCAGCAGCGTGCGATAGCCCTGCGAGGCGCTGACGGCAGCGAGGTTGCAGGCGATGCTGGACTTGCCGACACCCCCCTTCTGATTGAACACGACCCTGCGCATGCCATAGCTCCCGAAATACAGTCCGGTCGAGTCTATAGGGCAAATGTGACAACGCGATTAAACCGATGAGCTTTTGCGACCAAAGTTCAGGGGGTCACACCGCTACTGGGGCCTTGATATGCGGATGGGCCTGATAATCGACGAGTTCGAAGTCCTCGAAGCGGAAGGCGAACAGATCCTTCACGTCCGGATTGAGCTTCATCGTCGGCAGCGCCAGCGGCTCGCGAGCCAGCTGCAGGTCGGCCTGCTCCAGGTGATTGGAATAGAGGTGGCAATCGCCGCCGCTCCAGATGAACTCGCCCGGTTGCAGATCGCAGACCTGCGCCACCATCAGCGTCAGCAATGCGTAGCTGGCGATGTTGAAAGGTACGCCGAGGAAGATGTCGGCCGAACGCTGGTACAGCTGGCAGCTGAGCTTGCCGTCGGCGACATAGAACTGGAACAGCGCATGGCACGGCGGCAGGGCCATCTGGTCCACCAGCGCCGGATTCCAGGCCGAAACAATCAGGCGACGGGAATCCGGATTGCTCCTGATCATCTGCACCAGCTTGGCGATCTGATCCACCGACTCGCCATTGGGCGACGGCCAGTTGCGCCACTGGTAGCCATACACCGGCCCCAGCTCTCCGTTTTCGTCGGCCCACTCATCCCAGATGCGCACGCCGTTATCCTTCAGATACTTGATGTTGGTGTCCCCCTGAAGGAACCACAGCAGCTCGTGGATGATGGACTTGAGGTGGCACTTCTTGGTGGTGACCAGCGGAAAACCTTCGGCCAGATCGAAGCGCATCTGATGGCCGAACACGCTGTAGGTGCCGGTGCCGGTACGATCACTCTTGAAGGTGCCGTGGTCGCGCACGTGGCGCATCAGGTCGAGGTACTGTTTCATCGATTGACTCAAAGCAGGCGCCGAAGCGCGGTGAAAAGGCTGCGCGAATAGTAAAAGGCCTGCGCCCCGCTTGTCGCCCTTGCGGCGACAGGCAGGGTCAATGAACTCAGGCCGGCGCCCGACCCGCGTCGCGGCGATAGCCCCAGGCGATCATCGCCAGGCCGAGCAGGACCATCGGCACGCAGAGTACCTGGCCCATGGTCAGCCAGCCGAAGGCCAGATAGCCGAGCTGCGCATCCGGCACCCGCACGAACTCGACGATGAAGCGGAAGATGCCATAGCACACCGCGAACAGCCCGGACACCGCCATGGTCGGTCGCGGCTTGCGTGAATAGAACCAGAGGATCAGGAACAGCGCGACGCCTTCCAGCGCGAACTGGTAAAGCTGCGAAGGATGGCGGGCCAGTTGCTGCGGATCGGTCGGGAAGACCATGGCCCAGGGCACGTCGGTCGCCTTACCCCAGAGTTCGGCATTGATGAAGTTGCCGATGCGTCCGGCGCCCAGGCCGATGGGCACGAACGGCGCGATGAAGTCCATCAGCTCGAAGAAGCTCTTGCCGTTGCGCCGGGCGAAGATCCAGCTGCACAGCAGTACGCCGATCAGTCCGCCGTGGAAGGACATGCCGCCCTTCCAGACCTGCAAAATCAGGCTTGGATCATTAATGTAGGCAGCCAGATCGTAGAACAGCACATAGCCCAGGCGCCCACCGACGATCACCCCCATGGCCACCCAGAACACCAGGTCGGACAGCTTGTCCTTGGGCCATTCGGGTGCGAAGCGTTGCACCCGCAGCGAGGCCAGCCACCAGGCACCGCCAATGCCGATCAGGTACATCAGACCGTACCAGTGAATCTGCAATGGCCCCAGGGAAACGGCCACGGGGTCTATCTGTGGATAGGGCAGCATCCAGCGCTCCTCACTCAAATCAGAAAATTGATACCGACAACCAGTAGCAGTAGCGCAAACAGCCGCTTGAGCATTTTTGGCGACAGACGGTGCGCCAGATTGGCGCCATATCGGGCGAAAAACATGCTGGTGACGGCAATACCGACCATCGCCGGCAGATAGACGAAACCAAAGCTCAACGGCGGCAGTTGCTCATTGTGCCAGCCGACCATCATGAAACTCAGCGCTCCGGCGATGGCAATCGGCAGCCCGCAGGCGGCAGAGGTGGCGACCGCCTGCTGCATCGGCACACTGCGCCAACTGAGAAACGGCACCGTGAGTGATCCGCCGCCAATGCCGAAGATCGCCGATGCCCAGCCAATCACCACGCCGGCGATGGACAAACCGGGCTTGCCGGGCACGTCGCCGCTGGCCTTGGGCTTGATGTCAAAGCCCATCTGAATGGCCATGAGGATCGCGAACACACCGATGATCTTCTGCAGCACCGGCCCCTGGATCGCATCGGCAGTCAGACTGCCCAGCACAGCGCCAACGACGATGCCGAACGTCATCCAGAGCACCAGCGGCCAACGCACCGCACCCTTGCGCTGATGCGCGAGGATCGAATTGATCGAGGTAAAGACGATGGTCGCCAGAGAAGTACCAACGGCCAGATGCGTCAGTACTTCCGGTGCGAAGCCTTGCAGGGTAAAGCTGAAGACCAGCACCGGTACGATCACCAGGCCGCCACCGACGCCGAACAGGCCGGCCAGCACACCGGCCACAGAGCCGAGGATCAGATAAAGCACGAACTCCATTGGAGTCATCCTGAAAAACAAAGCGGCATGGTAGCTGAAAAACGGCCCGGCAGCGGCAGGCCAAGGACGTGCAGTTTTTGATCAGACCAGGCTCGCCTTCTGACTTCCAGTACCAGAGTCGGGACGAGGATGCGTGACCCAACCTGTATTTTCGTCTAGCCTCCAGCCTCCCTCGTCTTTTTCGATTTCCATGTGCCTGATCGTTTTCGCCTGGCAACCCAGGCAGCCCGTACAGCTGGTGGTCGCGGCCAACCGTGACGAATTCCATGAGCGCCCCAGCCAGCCACTGGCGCCCTGGACTGAGATGCCCGAACTGATCGCCGGACGAGATCTGCAAGCGGGCGGCACCTGGATGGGCATGACTCTGGACGGACGCTTCGCCGCCCTGACCAACATCCGCTGTCCCGGCCAGATCGCTGGCCCTCGCTCGCGTGGCGAGTTACCGGAGCGCTACTTGCGCGGCCAGTTTTCACCCGAGGTCTATCTGTCGCAGCTGCAGGCGCAGCGCTCGGACTATGCCGGCTTCAACCTGCTGGTAGGTGACACCCAGTCGCTCTGGCACCTGAACTCCCAAGAAGGCATGCCGCGCCGGCTTGAACCGGGGATTTACGGACTGTCCAACGCTTCGCTGGATACGCCCTGGCCAAAACTGGTTCGCGCGAAAAGTGCCCTGGCCAGCAGCCTGGAGCAGGAGCACTTCGACGCCGAAGCCCTGCTGCAGCTGCTGACCGACACCTGGAAGCCCGCTACTGATCGGCTGCCCAATACCGGGGTAACCCCGGAGCTGGAAGTCTTGTTGTCGAGCATATTCATCACCAGCCAGAACTATGGCACCCGCGCCAGCACGGCACTGATACGCCGCAGCGATGGCTCACTGGAGATACTGGAACGCAGCTTCGGCCCCGACGGCAGATTGGGCGAGGTTCATTTCATTCACCCCGAGAGTCGCCGAGAACCCAACCCGTAGGGACGATTTCATTGAAGGCCGACTGAATTCGGTCCTACAGCAAGGTGAAAAACCGGGATTACGGGTTGTAAATGAGCCTTTGACTCGCTTCGCTCACCCCTTCGGGGCTGTGCTAAAAGCGCGTTCACCCTTTCGCCTGTGAAATGCTGTTAACACATCACAGGCCTTGGAAGGACGGCGCCTCAGATCGCCGCAGAAGGGTTGGTCAGCTTATCCAGGCCCAGGTTGCGCAGCGTCAGCTGCACGGTGGCATGGGTGACTTCAGGGCTGTCGATGGTCATCACCTTGGCCAGCAGATCCTTCGCGGTCTGCAGGCTGATCTGACGCAACAGCCATTTCACCCTCGGCAGGTTAGTGGCGTTCATCGACAGGCTGTCGAAACCCATCGCCAGCAACAGCATGGCAGCCGCAGGATCGCCAGCCATCTCGCCACATATGCTTACCGGCTTGCCCTCTTCATGGGCTTCCTTGACGATCCGCTGCAAGGCTTCGAGCACTGCCGGATGCAGATAATCATAGAGGTCGGCGACCCGAGGATTGTTGCGATCCACGGCCAGCAGATACTGGGTCAGGTCGTTGGAGCCGACCGAGATGAAATCCACCTGCCGCGCCAGCTCGCGCGTCAGGTAGACCGCTGCGGGCACTTCGATCATGACCCCGATCGGCGGCAGCTGCACATCCATGCCTTCGTCGCGCACCTCGCCCCAGGCACGATGAATCAGGTGCAGCGATTCTTCCAGCTCGCGTATGCCGGAGATCATCGGCAGCAGAATGCGCAGGTTGTTCAGCCCGACGCTGGCCTTGAGCATGGCGCGGATCTGCAGCAGAAAGATTTCCGGATGATCGAGCGTCACGCGAAT
>ERZ869909.1497-NODE-1497-length-18867-cov-10.838531_pt1 | contig 18867 bp, 24 predicted proteins | sample MGYA00520892_ERZ869909 | MGnify/ENA primary metagenome ERZ869909 (study PRJEB32215, sample SAMEA104723947) | bioreactor metagenome | biome: bioreactor; feature: anaerobic bioreactor; material: water | place: China | collected 2015-03-12 ...
TGCTTCAACTGTGTGTGAACCCCCTTAATAATCCGGCTCGAGCGTTTTATTCAGGGTTTTTTTATGCAGTTTTTTAAAACAATTTTAAACAAAGAATAATTGCCCCTTTTATTCGTAATTAAAACTTTTACGAATGAAAACTTTATTCAACTTATGCCAGCGAAGGCAGGCATCTCATCAATCAAATTTTCTTATTAAAATTAGTAAATTATTACTAGTTACCTGTTTTACTTTTTTGTTTGTTAACTCACTCACAGCCCAACAAGAAAACGACACCCTCATTAAACCACAACTTCTTGATGAAGTACTGGTAAAGTCAGTAAGGGTTGACGCAGATTCACCCATTACTCACTCCAATCTTGATAAAGAAGACCTGGAGAAACGCAACTTAGGGCAGGACATCCCCATGTTACTAAACTACCTGCCCTCTGTTGTGAGTACCAGCGATGCCGGTGCCGGTGTGGGTTATACTTACATCCGGGTGCGCGGCAGTGACGCTTCACGCGTAAATGTTACCTTAAACGGAATACCTTTTAACGATTCTGAAAGTCAGGGAACATTTTGGGTAAACCTGCCCGATTTTGCCTCCTCCATCGAAAACCTGCAATTGCAGCGAGGTGTGGGAACATCCACCAACGGTTCAGGAGCATTTGGTGCCAGTTTAAACCTGCTCACCGATGCAGTTTCCAAAGAGGCCGGTGGCGAAATTTCCAACAGCTATGGTAGCTTCAACACTCGCAGGCATAACGTAAAATTTACCACAGGCTTGCTCAATAACCATATCGAAATCGCCGGAAGACTTTCAGCTATTGCATCAGACGGATATATCGACAGGGCTTCATCTGACTTAAAATCCTATTTCCTTCAAGGCTCTTATGTAGATGACAACACCCTGATTAAGGCCATTACCTTTGGTGGACACGAGGTGACTTATCAAAGCTGGTTTGGCATCGATGCTGAAACTCTGGAAGAAGACAGAACCTTCAATCCCGCAGGAATGTACTTTGATGCCGATGGAAATATGCGTTTTTATGACAATGAAGTGGACGACTACAAGCAAGACCACTATCAACTCCACTGGAACCAACGCTGGAACAACAACTGGTCAACAACCATTGGATTGAATTATACGTACGGAAGAGGGTTTTTTGAGCAATACCGTGACAATGACCGTTTTTCAACTTATGGGTTGGAACCCATCGTCGTGGAAGGCGACACCATCAGCCGTATGGATCTCATCCGCCGTCGCTGGCTGGATAATGACTATTATGTCGTCAATGCCAATGCCACCTATAAAAAAGACAATTTAGAAGTTATCTCCGGACTTTTTTACAGTTTGTATGAAGGCGACCACTTTGGCGAAATTATTTGGGCACAATATGCTGCAGGTTCAGAAATCAGGGACCATTACTACTTTAGTGATGCCACCAAACGTGAGTTTACACTGTTTTCAAAAGCTACTTACAGAATTGATGAGCAATGGCAGGTTTATGGCGATTTGCAAGGCCGTTTTATCAATTACAAAACGGGAGGAATAACGTCTGCAATTGTTCCTATTGATGTTGATGAGAGCTTTAACTTCTTTAACCCAAAAGCAGGAGCGGCTTATCAAATGAACCCCGCAAACCAGTTTTATTTTTCATACGGAAGGGCACACCGCGAGCCCACCCGCAACGATTTTAGGGAAGGCATCACCACTCCCGAAAAACTGGATGATTTTGAACTGGGCTGGCGCTATGCTTCAGACAGGGTAAATGTAAACACCAACCTGTTTTATATGGACTACAAAGACCAATTGGTACTTTCAGGCGAACTGAATGATGTGGGTGCGCCCCTGCGCACTACCAGTGGCGAGAGCTACCGCCTGGGGATTGAAGTAGAGGCCGATATAAGATTGACCAGCCAACTTCGCTGGATGCCCAATTTCGCTTTAAGCGAAAACAAAAACCGCAACTTTGTTGCTTCCATCGATGGTGAATTGGTAAATCTGGGAACGACCAACATTTCGTTTTCACCTGCTGTAGTGGCAAACAGTATGCTGATTTTCCAGCCTTTTGAAGGTTTTCAAATAGGATGGTTGTCAAAATTTGTGGGTGAGCAGTATATGGGGAATATTGACAGCGAGGCTTCTAAACTGGACAGCTTTTTTATCAACGACCTCAACATCGTGTATGAGATTAAAGACGTTCCTTTTTTCTCTTCCATACTGCTGAATGGAATGGTCAATAATATTTTTGATGTAAAATATGTGTCAAACGGCTTTTTCTACACCTTTGACGACGACTGGACCAACCCAGGCAGCATCACTACCGTAGAAGGCGCCGGCTATTACCCGCAGGCGGGCATTCACTTTTTGGCGGGAGTGACTTTGAAGTTTTAAAAAGCTATTAAAAATCCACCCCTGCTATTTTGGACGGTCATTTAATTGTTTAAAATAGTAGAGGTGGTTATAAACGGTGCTTGTTGTGCTTAGATGTTTAATGAAAAAAAATGAAATTAGTAAATAATAAAAATATATAATAAGTACTTTTTTAAATTCAACTAATTATCAATTCTTAATTAACTGTCGATTGATGGTACCTCGGTTTGTGGTAATCTTCAACAAATAAATCCCGGACGTTAAATGTTCAACATCAAGAGTTGTTTCCTTGCTTTGAAACTTTTTTACTTCCCTGCCCTGTAAATCATAAATAAGCACTTCTTCAAGTTCAATACCGTCAGTTAGGTGTATTTGTAGTGCTTTGTTAGTGGGGTTTGGGTACAGAACAATTCTGCTTATAGGGTTGCTAACATCTATTATACTTAGAGGATTTACAATTTCCGTATGCACCATATTGGTAATGATGGGTGCATTAAAGTCAAAATAAATAGCGGCATCGCCCGATATCACATCACCCACTTGCACGTTGCTTTTGGGTTTGATTTTATAGGCTATAAAACCGTGGCTTTCCGGTTCATTGGATAAGCTGTCCGGAAGATGGATATTGTCAAACATAAACTCAACCCTATTCCCGTCTGTTATATTTACATAATAGTCATGGCTGGCACTGATGGGTGTGAGCGTGTTCCAGTCTAGTTTGGGATGAAGGGTATCAAGTATACGCACATTGATGGCACTTGCTGTCCCAGTGTTTTGGAAGCGAATCATGTAGTCTAAATACTCATCGATATCGTCTATGTGCAACTCCTCACCTTGCAACACTTGCTTGTCGTTGGGGTCGTAAGAGTTGACCACAACCTGCGCTAAATTATATATATTGTCAATTGGTGTAAAATCATTGGCAACCGGAGTTACCTCTGCTGTAAAGTTCAAGATATCACCCCCATTAACCGTAGGGGGTTGAAAGGTCAGCATGGTGATGTCTATTCCTAAGGTTTGAAATGGCTGTATGCTACCAATCGGGAAAGTTAAAGTATTGGTTGTCGTTGAACCGGGTGCAGGATTGGCAATTACAAACTGCTGCATCAAATCGTCAAAGGCTAAGGTTGCTTCCACATTGGTGATGGTTTCAGTCCCTACATTTCGCACTACCAATCGATAATCTGATTCAAAGCCCGGACGGGCTTCACTGGTGGGTAGCAAGGTGATGTTTAAATCTTCTACAGTCTGGTTGGCAGTTACGCAAAAATCTACAATTTCAGTTGAAGAAGTTGTAAATGTAACAAAAACACTTGCAGGGGATACATTAAAATAACTCGGCTGATTTACAACTGAAACTGTAAAGTTATTCCCATATACACCTAAATTATAGGCTCCATTATTGGAATAAGTTATCCAGTTATTTGTACCATCAAAGGCATTAATCATAAATCCATTAACACCAATATCATTGGGGTCGCAAGCGTTATTATTCTGGTCATACAAAATAGTGCCGACTATATACTTACAATCTGGGGACAAACTATCACCATATATCGTCCAACCTAAATTATTAATCAAATTATTACGAGCATCAGAAGCACAATATTCTAACCCTTGACCAGCTAGATGTTTATTTGAAAGGCTTAATTGCTCGAACTTTAGCAAAAGAGCATCATAATTTTCAACATTAAGTCCACTATTGCTAAAACTCGAAGAATTATTTCCAAAATATACGCTAGGGTGAAAATCCCAGCTTGAAAGATTTTGATTAAAGGATGTTGCATTTAAAAAAACTTCTCCCATATTAAGTACATTAGAAACATCCCAGCTATCTAATGGCTGATTGAAAGATGTTGCACCTGAAAATATGCCTATTAAGTCAGTTAAATTAGAAACAGTCCAACTATTTAATGGCTGGTTAAAAGACGTTGCATCGCGAAACATTAGATTAATACTCTGTACACTTGAAATATTCCAGTTAATCAAGGGTTGATCAAAAGAAGTCGCACCCTCAAACATCCTTACCAAACTAGTAACATTAGAAACGTTCCAGTTATCTATAGGTTGATTGAAACTGGAGCAAAAGCTGAACATGCCGAACATATTCGTTACTCCGGAAACATCCCAATTATTTAAAGGTTGATTAAAAGAGGTCGCATTATAAAACATTTGCTGCATAGTAGTGACATTAGAAACATCCCAATTATTTAGAGTGTGGTTAAAAGATGTAGATTCTTTAAACATATATCGCATATCAGTTACATTAGAAACATTCCAACCATTCAGTGCTTGATCAAAAGTAGTTGCCTCCAAGAACATCCCATTCATATTAGTTACATTAGAAACATTCCAGTTATTTAAGGCTTGATTGAAAGAACTTGCCCCCCTAAACATTTCCGACATATTGGTGACATTTGAAACATTCCAGTTATCCAACGGCTGATTAAAGGAAGTTGCATTTTCAAACATTCTAAGCATTGTTAAAACATTAGAAACATCCCAGTTATCAAGAGGTAAATTGAAAGAACTTGCCTGCCTAAACATATCCACCATATTGGTTACACTAGAAACATCCCAGTTATTCAAAGGCTGACTAAAGGAATTTGCATTATTAAACATTTGTTGCATACTGTTTACGTTAGAAACATTCCAGTTATTAATGTCTTGATTAAATGAGGTTGCTACTGCAAACATAAGTGTCATATTTGTCACATTAGAGACATTCCAGGTGTTTAAGGGCTGGTTAAATGAGGTTGCCCAATTAAACATTGCTCCCATATCTACCACATTAGAAACATTCCAGTTGTTTAAAGGCTGGTTAAATGATGAATTTCTAAACATTTCGTTCATATTAGTCACATTAGAAACATCCCAGTTATCAAGAGGCTGGTTAAATTGGGATGCATATCTAAACATCCCTTTCATATCCATTACATTAGAGACATTCCAATTATTTAGTGGTTGGTTAAATGAGCTTGCATTGTTAAACATAAATTCCATATTTAAAACATTGGAAACATCCCAATTATTTAGTGACTGATTAAATGAGGTTGCATTTTGAAACATCCATCTCATATCCGTTACATTACTAGTATCCCAACTACTAATATCACCATTAAAAGAACTGTTTACAAACAACGAGCTCATATCCGTTATCCCACTCGTACAAGTGGTAGCTGCATTTGCAGGAGTTATTTGTGCTTTTGTTCTTTTGGTATAGGTTACTCCATTAACGACACCTGTGTCCCCAACTGCTGCAGCGGGACACATACAAGTAACACCGTTGGGAGCTAAGAAAAAGTTTTGAGAGTAAACAAAGGTGGAGAAAAAAGAAAAAACAAGAGTGATGTAAAACTGTTTCATAGAATATAGATTATAGCTGTTAAATATATAAAAAAAAACCATATTGTTAAAGAAGTGTGAAAAAATTCAAAACTAATTTATAGATTCTATTGTTAGCTTAAAGTATAGAGACTCACACTTTACTCCTTAGAAGAGCCTAGAACAAGGCAACCTTTGACTTAAATTTAATGCTTACAAATTTTTACTATCAGGAGATTCTACATCAATCATTTAAAAACGAAGCTAAAGGTGAATGATTATTGCTTATGTGGGTAATGAGAAATATATTTTTACTCTTTTCAAAAAAAATATACCAAGTGGTTCGTTTGTTTGAATTATAGAAAATATAATAACTGCCCAGAGAAATTAACGGTAAAGGGGTATTCTTAAATGAAATAGAGCCAATATTTTTATCTATGAAATCGATGATTTTATTTTTGTAGTCAATAGCATCTTCCAAAAACCCAAAATACTCTTTTTCATACAACTCAAAAATCAATTGATTAAAATAAAGCGCTACTTCTTGTTTGTAATAAACATTTATTTTTTCCAATTCAGGCTCTTAAGGTATTCTGTAGTTCTGTGTTTGAATTCATCACTTGATAACGCCCTATTTATTTCATCGTCAAAATCAAGTTGTTTTTGTTTTTGAAACAAATAAAGGTATTCCCAAATCTTTGGGTCATTTTCTTTGGAAAGCCATTCTAAAACTTCCTTTTTATAACTTAAAGCTTGCATAATCAAATCAATAGTATCGTAAATATAAAAAATTAGTTCGTAATTGTAATCACATTCCCATTCCTAACAGCACGATACCGCTGCATGGGATACAGGTTTGGATTGGCAAAATGCTGTCCTGTAATAATGTTGTATTTATTGTCATCATCGGGGCAGGTGCAGGTGGCTTCAATACCCACAATATCCATCGTTGAGCAATTGCTGGGTATGTGGTTGGGGTCTGTAATTTCCATGGCTGAATATTGATTGTTGTCAATATTATAAACAACAATACCCCTGATGCCCTGTGAGTTAATTATTATGCTGTTTCCGGGGAAGTTCAACAAATTGTACTGCGGTAAACTCAGGTCAAGTTGCAGGTTCACCAAAGGATCAATCAGATAAGGGTTGTTTCTGTTTACATTATCATCACTGTCACACGAAAGTAATAGAAAACAAATAAAAATGGCACCAAGTTTTTTCATAGCGTTTAAATAGTTGTGCAATTTACGATAAAATCAAAAGCAATTAAATTTTTCGTATATTTGTAAGGAATCCCGTCGCGAATGGGATTTTTTAGTTCCCGCATTTGAACAAAAGTTCAGGTTGGCGGGATTCTTTATATTTTATAAAACGATGATGTTATGAGTAAAGTATCTTATTACACTGCTGAAGGACTTAAAAAATTAAGGGACGAGCTGGATTTTTTAAGGGATGTGGAACGCCCAAAAGCCTCTCAGGCCATAGCCGATGCACGCGATAAAGGCGACCTTTCTGAAAATGCCGAATATGACGCTGCCAAAGAAGCACAAGGCATGCTGGAACTGCGCATTTCCAAAATGGAAGAAATTGTTGCCAATGCACGATTGATAGACGAGTCGCAGCTGGACACTTCAAAGGTGCTTGTGCACTCTACAGTCAAGATAAAAAATTTAGTAAACAAGGCCCAAATGACTTACAAGCTGGTGGCTCAAAGTGAAGCCGACCTCAAAGCCGGAAAAATTTCGGTGGATTCTCCTATCGGGAAAGGACTGCTAGGGAAAAAAGTGGGCGATACCGCCGAAATTGAAGTGCCAAACGGCACAGTGAAATTTGAAATTTTAGAGATCACGAGGGATTAACTTTATATTTCCATAAAATACAAATACCCTCAACAATGTTGGGGGTATTTTTATTAAACATTAAGAAGTTAAGGAAAGTTAAGAGAAAAACCCTTAATGTTTCTTAATGTCTTAATGGTTTTTTACTTTTATTGTGTACTAAAATCCAATTTTATTACCTTTAACTAAAAAATTTATGCCTACCATCTTCACAAAAATAATCAACGGTGAGATTCCCTGTTACAAAGTAGCCGAAGACGAAAATTTTATCGCTTTTCTGGACATCAACCCCAATGTTGTGGGTCATACGCTTTGCGTGCCCAAAGTGGAAGTTGATAAGCTTTTTGATTTGGATGAGGTTACTTATTTAAATCTGATGTCGTTTTCACGAAAAGTAGCAAAAGCATTGGAAAAAACCGTTTCGTGTAAACGCATTGGCGTGGCTGTTATTGGGTTGGAAGTGCCTCATGTGCACGTGCACCTCATTCCGCTCAACCAAATGAGCGATATGGATTTTTCAAAAAAAACCGCGCTTACCCCTGATGAGTTCAAATCACTCGCTACCAAAATTCAAGCCGCTTTATGACAGATTTGAATGACTTTCCGCTAGAGATAAAACTGCGCATCGACTGGAGCGATCTCGATGTGTATGAACATGTAAACAATGTCAATATCATTCGCTATTTGCAATCGGCGCGGGTAAATATTTGGGAAAAGTCCGGCTTGTACAAAAGCTACAAAGAAACCCGTCGCGGCCCGATGCTGGTTTCATCCAAGGTTGATTTTAAAAAATCGTTGTTTTATCCGGGAGGCATTACCATAAAATCAAGGGTAGGCTATATCAAAAACAGCAGCTTTTCATTAGAACACATCATACTTAACGAAAAAAACGAAATTTGCCTGGAAGCCCGTGATGTGGCTGTTTGTTTTGATTTTAATACCGAAAAAACTTATCAAATACCCGATGATTTAAGAGCAATCTTTGAATCTTATTCCAGCAAACGCAACGAAATCTGAAACGTGGTTCCCTTGCCTTTTTCTGATTCTTTGACCTTTATTTTACCTTCGTGGTAGTCTTCAATAATACGTTTGGTCAACGAGAGTCCTAGTCCCCAGCCCCGCTTTTTAGTGGTAAACCCGGGTTTAAATATTTTCTGGAAATCTTTTTTGGGAATACCCTTTCCGGTGTCACTTACCAATATTTGAACATAACGGGTATTCTTTTGTATGGCAATGGTTACTTTTCCTTTCCCTTTCATGGCGTCAATGGCATTTTTTACCAAATTCTCAATCGCCCAGCTAAATAGTTGTTTGTTCAGTTTGACGTAAACAGCTTCATTAGGGGTTTCTATTTCAAAATCGATAAGTTTTGAACTGCGTGCTTTTAAATATTCAAAAGAATTTATGGTTTCCTGAACCACATCTTTTTTGTTCAGCACCGGCATCGAGCCTATTTTTGAAAAGCGGTCAGTAATGGTTTGCAGTCTGAAAATGTCTTTTTCCATTTCTGAAATATACTCTGGGTTGACATTTTCGGTTTTTAAAATTTCTGTCCAGCCGATAAGCGATGAAAGCGGTGTGCCGATTTGGTGTGCGGTTTCCTTAGCCATTCCTGCCCACAATCTGTTTTGCTCTGCGGCTTTTCGGGTTCTAAAAAAGAAATAGACCACCCCCACAAACAATAAAATCATAATAATAATCGCGGCAGGGTAATATTTCAGCTTGTTGATTATTTTTGAATTGCCGTAATATATCGTACTAAAAATTTCTTCTTCATGGGAAACATTGATTGGTTCATATTCCGTTTTAAATTTTTCAATCAACGACTCAATCTTATTTACATCGTTTTCATACTCTACCGGAAGGTTAATTAAATCATAGTCATTGGTGGAATAACTATGCATAATCATTGGTGTATTGGTATTGCTTCTTATTATTTCAAAGGCCAATTGCGTAACATTGGTGTCAAGGTTGTCATCGCGAAGTAATTCTGCATAAGCGGCAGCCAGAAGCTCCATTTTGTTGCGTTCATTTTCTTTTAGTTCGTTAAAAAAAATGTAGGTATTCCAGAGTATGACGGTTACCGTAACTAAAGAAAGTAGCACAAAGACCACCCTAAAATAACTTCGCTCGTTTTGCATGCAGGAGTAAATTTTCCGTTAAATATAACAGAAAACCTATTAAATAATTGTGTTTATAAATTAAAGTGGCAAATGGAAGCCATTTTTATCACTTTCGTTACCTTTGCTTTTATGATTTCACTGGATCCCAAAGACCTTTCAACAGGAAGATTACACGGCTATTTGCTGGGTGCTGTAACACCGCGGCCCATTGCTTTTGCAAGCACTACCGACAAAAAAGGAAATGTAAACTTATCGCCTTTTAGCTTTTTTAATGTGTTTAGTGCCAACCCGCCTATTTTGATTTTTTCGCCGGCAAGGCGCGGAAGAGACAACACCACCAAGCACACTTATGAAAATGTGCTGGAAGTAAAAGAAGTGGTCATCAACATTGTCAACTATGCGATGGTTCAGCAAATGTCGCTTTCTTCAACAGAATATCCCAAAGGAGTCAATGAGTTTAAAAAAGCCGGTTTAACACCCATAGCTTCTGAAAAAGTAAAACCGCCCCGCGTAGCTGAAAGCCCCGTGCAGTTTGAATGTGTGGTAAATGATATTATACAGTTGGGTAAAGAAGGTGGTGCCGGAAACCTGGTGATTTGTGAGGTGGTAAAACTGCATATCGATGAAGCTGTATTGGATGAAAATCAGGTTATCGACCAATACAAAGTTGACACGGTGGCAAGAATGGGCGGCAATTGGTACAGCCGTGCCAATATGGGGATGTTTGAAGTGCCCAAGCCATTAACCACTTTGGGAATTGGTGTGGATAAAATTCCCCTTCACATAAAAACAAGTACAGTTTTAACCGGAAACGACTTGGGAATGTTAGGCAATATCGAGGAAATTCCCGCTGAGGAAGAAGTTAACCAATTTGTTTCTGAAAATTTGAAAGTTAGAGCTGTTTTAAGTTCATCAGATATTGAGGAAATTCATAAATTAGCACAAAATTATTTACAACAAGGTGACATTGCTTCCGCTTGGAAAGTGTTGCTGGCAAAAATTTAAATTATGGAAGTACAAGGAAAAATCAAGATGATTGGCGAAACGCAAACCTTTGGCAACAATGGTTTCAGAAAAAGAGAAATTGTAGTAACTACTGAAGAGCAATATCCGCAACATATAATGATTGAATTTGTTCAGGACAAAACCGATTTACTGAACAACTTCAGCGCAGGACAAAACGTAAAAATAAGCATCAACCTGAGAGGCCGTGAGTGGTTAAACCCTCAAGGCGAAACAAAATATTTTAATTCCATTCAAGGATGGCGCATCGAGAGTTTAGAATCAAACCCGGCAGCTGATATGCCCCCAATGCCGCCCGAAGATGCCTTTGAACCGGCTAACGACCTTAATGTGGAAGACAACGACGATTTGCCGTTTTAAAAAAACAAAAGCTTATCAAGCGCAGTTTTACTGCGCTTTTTTTATTTTTATACTATGGCATTCACCCAAACCATTGAAAAAGCTTTTGAAAAAATAGTTCCTTCGCCCTTTGTCATTGCGGTGTTTTTAACTGTTTTAACAATCATTCTGGCCTTGGTTTTTGGCGATTTTTCCACAACCGATTCCCGTGTAAGTTCTGTTTTAAAGTTTTGGGAAAACGGAATTTGGAACAATGATTTGCTGGTGTTTGGCTACCAAATGATGCTCATTTTGGTTTTAGGCCATATTTTAGTGCTGAGTAAGCCCATGAGCAAACTCACCGATTTACTCACAAATCATATTAATTCTACAACAAGTGCTGTTATACTGGTAAGTATTACCACCATGCTGGTGGCATTTTTTAATTGGGGGCTGGGATTGATTTTTGGTGCCATCATGGCCAGAAAAGTAGCCGATGCTTCCTTAAAAAGAGGCTTTACAATCAACTATCCGCTGGTGGGTGCTTCAGGTTATGTAGGCTTAATGATCTGGCATGGGGGTATCAGTGGTTCTGCACCGCTCAAAGTGGCAGAGGAAGGGCATATTCAATCGCTTATGAAAGGGATTTCCTCACCGGAAATGAGCTCACAACTTCCCCTTTTAATCAGCACAGGCGAAACCGTTTTAAGCTGGTGGAATTTGCTGATTTTTGGGGCATTGTTGATTGTCATTCCACTAAGCTTGTATTATTTGGCCAAAATTTCCGGAACAAAACCGGTAGTACTTCCGCAAAAGCGTGCTGAAACAGACTTTGACGAAAACGCTTCAACCCATCGCATTGAAAATTCAAAAATCGCTGCTGTCGGGTTTGGAGTGTTACTGCTGCTGGCTTTTGTTGTTCAGTATTGGGGTGCTTTAAAGTCCTTGATTATAACCCCAAATATGCTTAACTTTTTTATGCTTGGTTTGGGCATTGTGCTGCACGGAAGTTTTAAAAGTTTTGTCAGTGCATTGGGTGAAGCCATCTCCGGTGCTTCGGGGATTTTGATTCAGTTTCCTTTGTATTTTGGCATTATGGGTATTATGAAAGACGCAGGAATGGTAACTATGATTAGTAATTTCTTTATCAGTATTTCAAATGAAACCACTTTGCCCATTTTTACTTTTTTCAGTGCCGGTTTGGTCAACATTTTTGTCCCCAGCGGTGGCGGGCAATGGGCATTGCAGGGTCCCATAATAATAGATGCGGCTGTTCAAATGGATGTTTCTTTACCCAAAATGGTCATGGCACTTTCTTATGGCGACCAAATAACTAATATGCTGCAACCTTTCTGGGCACTGCCTCTTTTGGCAATAACCAAGCTTAAAGCGAAAGAAATTCTGCCATACACGGTCATTTTAATGTTAGTTGGAACTTGTATATATTTGGCAGGCTTGATCCTTTTCTAATATGATTTTTCTTAAAGAAAATGATTCCTTCCCCGATGTTAATCTTGCCGATGAAGACGGCTTGCTCGCTGTGGGCGGAACACTTACAACAAAGCGCTTAATTGAGGCATACAACTCAGGTATTTTCCCTTGGTATAGTGAAGGTCAAGCTGTCTTGTGGTGGAGCCCTGACCCGAGAATGGTATTGTTTTTGGACAATTTTAAAGTTTCAAAAAGCTTGAAGAAAACGATCGATTCCGGTAAATTTAAAGTGACATTCAATACCGCTTTCGCGGAAGTGATAACAGCATGTGCTATGGCAAAAAGACAAGGTCAAGATGGCACTTGGATCACTCAGGAAATGATAAATGCCTATATTGAATTGCACAAAAAAGGACATGCCTTTTCTGTGGAGGTTTGGCACAACGATACTTTAGTAGGCGGTTTGTATGGCATTGATTTACCCGAAAAAAAAGTATTCTGTGGGGAGAGTATGTTTCACAAGGTTTCTGAAGCATCAAAAGTGGCTTTGTTTTTTCTGGTGGAAAAATTGAAAACTGAGGGTTACAAACTCATTGATTGTCAGGTTTACACTAAACATTTAGATTTTCTCGGTGCCTGTTTAATCTCCCGAAATCAGTTCTTAGGACACCTCAAATAAATTTGTAAGAAAATTCTTAACGCTTTGATTTTCAAGTATTTTTATTACATTTACAAAACGCTAAGCCCAAAACTTACAATGAAAAAAAACCTCACCCCACTGTTCATTGCCTTGTTATGCATTGTATTTAGTGCTCAAGGACAAGAAAACCTCTCATCAAAACCGGCCGAATCAAACGCCATAGATGTTATCAAAATTTATGAAAATGTTTTAGCAGATGGTTATGAGTCTGCTCAAATTTATCAGAAGCTTGCTCAGGTAAATTTTGTTAGAGAAAATTATAACGATGCTAAAAAATGGTTTGAAAAATGGTTTGAATTGGACGAAAATCCAAATCCGGTGGCCTACTATCATTATTCCAAAACATTGGAATACTTAAATGAAACCGAGAAGGCCAAAGAATTTCTTGAATTGTTTCAAAAGCTTTCAAAAAAGTGATTAAACTTGGCTGTATCTAAAACAGTCCGTCAAATGGTCATTAACCATTCCCGTGGCTTGCATATGGGCATACACAACGGTGCTTCCCATAAATTTGAATCCACGTTTTTTTAAATCCTTGCTTATTTGGTCTGAAAGTGGGGTGGTTGCCGCAGCTTCTTTCATTGATTTGAGATTGTTTTTGATGGGTTTTCCATCCACAAACCCCCAAATATAGTTGCTAAAACTTCCAAATTCGTTCTGGATTTCCATAAAAGCTTTGGCATTGGTTACTGTGGCTCTTATTTTTAATTGATTACGGATAATACCTTCATTTTGCATCAACTCCTGAATTTTGGCTTCAGGATATTCAGCTATTTTTTTGTAATCAAAATCATCCAAAGCTTTGCGAAAGTTTTCGCGTTTACGCAAAATAGTAATCCAACTCAATCCCGCTTGAAAGCTTTCCAAAATTAAGAATTCAAATAAGATTTTATCATCATAAACCGGCACTCCCCATTCGGTATCGTGGTAGTTTACATAAAGCGGGTCTGTGCCGCACCAGGGACATCGATTTGTGATTTTAGTCATAGAAATCTAAGATTAGGATGTTTAATTTTGTGCCTTGAGAAAATCTCTACTGAAAGTTAAAGATAAAACTTACTAAAAAAATAAAAAATGCAAACACTTCTGGATACTTCAGCTGTTATTAAGCAATCTTTAGAGCAAGCTATTGACTATAACACCTATTTTGAGCAAATAAAAAATTTTAGTGAGGCTCAAAAAACTTCAGGTCTTGAACAATCAAAATCTAGAATAGAATTTACAATATTAAACTTTCAGCGTATGAAGCGGTTGAACAAAACCATTACAATCGATGAAAACGCTGTTAAAACCTTACAAAGTTTACAACAAATACAAACCTGGCTGGTGATTACCGAAGCCTGGTGTGGCGACTCTGCTCAAGTGACACCGGTTTTGAATAAAATAGCGGAACTCAGTCCGGCGATTGATTTAAAGTTTGTTTACAGAGATGAAAACCCTGAATTGATGGATGCCTTTTTAACCAATGGCGGTAGGTCAATCCCTAAATTAATCGCTCTTGATACAAACCTTGAGGTTTTGTTTACCTGGGGACCCCGTCCTTCCATAGCCACACAAATGGTTGCTGATTACAAAGAAAATCATGGAATGCTAACCCCCGAGTTTAAACAAGATTTACAGCTTTGGTATACCAAAGACAAAGGGAAAAACATTGTTGATGATCTTTTGAAATTGTTAACTGAAGCTTAGGTTGTAATTGCTTTTTCAAAATCTTCGATACTGATAGCGTCTTCAACTGAAAACGCTCCAATTTTAGTTCGGCGTAAGCCTGAAAGATGCGCCCCGTTGTTGAGTGCTCTTCCAAAATCGTTTGCCAGTGAGCGAATGTAAGTTCCTTTACTGCAATTTACTTTAAAGTGAACTTCGGGCAGATTAATAGAAGTTATTCCAAATTCAGAAATGGTAATTTTTCGGGACGAAATTTCCACGTCCTCACCGCTTCGGGCAAATTCATACAAACGTTTCCCGTCTTTTTTAACTGCTGAAAACACCGGGGGATATTGCTCAATCTCACCGATAAATTGCCTGGTTGCATCTTTGATTTCGGCTTCTGTAATGTTTGAAATATCAAAAGTTTGATCAATTTCGGTTTCTAGATCAAAACTAGGTGTTGTCGCCCCCAGAGTGATGGTGCCAGTATATTCTTTTTCCTGAGCTTGGTAGCTGTCAATTTGCTTGGTAAACTTACCGGTGCAGATAATCAACAAACCGGAGGCCAAGGGGTCGAGCGTCCCGGCATGGCCTACTTTTATTTTTTTAATATTGAATTGTTTCCTGATAAGCCATCGCACTTTATTGACCACCTGAAAGGAGGTCCAGTTAAGGGGTTTATCAATTAAGAGGATTTGGCCTTCTTGGAAAGCTTCTGGGGATAGGTTAAGATTCATTTTCTAATATCTGTAATAATGAATCTTTTAATTGAGGGATTTCATCTACAACGGTTTTCCATATAACTTCAGAAACCAATTTATCATAGTCATGAATTAATACGTCACGAAATGCGGCCATTTTACGCCAAGGTACTTGAGCATACTTACCCCTAAAATCAGCATCTACTTTTTTTGAAGCCTCACCTATAATCTCAAAACATCTAATAACAGCATACTCTTTTTCTATATCTTTATTAAAGTCTTCTTCTTTAACACCTTTCATAAAGTTTTCTATATGAGCAATTTGGTCAAGAATATGCCTAATATATACACTATTATTTTTAATCATTTTTGATATATGATTTTAAGATCTTTAAGGATATAGGGCTTTATGTATTTGTTTATGCCTTGTTCAGAAACTAAATCTACTTTTCTTTTCAGAGCATCTTCTAATTCTAATTTTAGCCCGACAAGATCAAACAAAGTAATTTTTTTTTGAAAAGAGTATAGTATATCTATATCGCTTTCTTCGTTCATTTCCCCACGCGAATAGGAACCGAAAACTCCAATCCTTATTGGCTGAAAAGGTTTAAGTGTATTGAGGATTTTATTGTTGATTTCTGAATTCATCCTTCAAATTTACAGAATATTATGACTGATTTATATCCATTTAAAAATAATAGCCAGTAATAATTGACATCACCCCCACAATAAAGCAGTAAACCGAAAAGTAAGACAGTTTACTTTTTTTAACCAGTGCAATCATCCAGGTACAGGCCAACACTCCAAAAATAAACGCCGATGCAAATCCGGCAGTAAGAATGCCAATGTTGTCCATTTGCATACTGATACCGCCATCAAGGACATCTTTTGCCATTTTTCCAAGAATCAACGGCACGACCATCAAAAATGAAAAACGGGCGGCTTTGGCGCGGTCTATCCCCAACAAAACGGAAGTGGCAATAGTAGCTCCACTGCGCGAAATACCGGGAAGTATGGCAATAGCCTGAGCGACACCAATCACAAAAGCATTGGAGTAACTCACTTTTTTGGTGGTGTTTTTGGCTCTGTCTGCCAACCAAAGTAACAAAGCAGTTATAATTAGCATAAACCCAACCAGCACAATATCTCCGCTAAAAAAATCTTCTAACTCATCGCTGAAAAATAACCCGATAAAAGCTGCGGGAATCATAGAAACAATAATTTTCAAAGAAAACTGAAACTCTTTATTCCATTTGAATTGCAACATCCCTTGAATGATTTCGACGATATCTTTTCTAAAAACCACTATGGTGCTTAAAGCTGTAGCAAAATGAACGACAACAGTAAAAAGTGTGCCTTCTCTAAGAAATGATTTTTCTTCATCAGGATTTTCACCTAAAAGAAAATATTTTCCTAATTCAATGTGTCCACTGGAAGAAACAGGCAAAAATTCAGTAAGCCCTTGAACAGCGCCGAGAATTAAAGCTTCAAGATAAGTCATCTATTTTTTGTTTGGGTTTAATAAAATGGCGTAGATCTCTATGGCAAAACCAATCAGTACCAGAGCAGGAGCCAGTCGAATGCGCCTCCAACTGAAAATATCTTCATTAAAAACATTGGGGTCGTCACTGCCGCCGCCTATCATCAAAATAAAACCCAACACTATAAACCCGATGCCGATAAACATCCATTTGTAGTTTTCTTTTTGAAAAATAAATTCTTCTTTGTTTTCCAGTTTTCGTTTTTGTTCGCCCATTTGTTAGTTTTAAATAGCTATTTTTTAAAATCTATTCTTTTACTTTCATCCTGTCTGTTATCCCAAAATGACACTATTTCAATTCTTTCTTCCGTGATGTCATAGAATATTAAGTATGTCCCCATCACAATTACTCTAGCTCTTTTATCTGAAGAAAGCCGTCCAATCAACTCATTTTTAGAAAGAGCATTTAATAGGTCTTCAACTTCTATGAGAATTTTTAAACTGTAATTAGAATTTCCATTTCGTTCATTAAAAAACTCAAGCACACCAACCAATTCAGCATTAGCCCTCTTTGACCAAATTATTTGCTTTTTAGCCATTTTTTGGTATTTGAAATTACCTCTTCATTATCTAGATAATCTCCTTTTTTGATTTCTTCCCTGCTTTCATTTAATGAATGCAATTGTTCTTCACTTAGTTGATAGAGAGACTTTTCAGAACTATCAAAAAGAGTTTGAAGAGCCCTTAAAAAATTTATGTCATTAGAATTTTTGATTCTTGAAATCAAACTATTCTTTAAGTCTGTTGTTGCATCCATATCATTCATCTTAATTTCACTAATAATACAATTCATCAGTGCGCAAATTCAAAAACCGTTGTGTTGCAAAAAAGGTGCTGAGCCAAATAATTAAAATTCCCAGTATAAAAATAACAGCAAACAACAGTATGAGCATCTGTGGTTGTTCAAGCAACAGTAATTCCGGGAAGGTTTGGTTTAAGTAATACATCACCAATGCCATTCCTATCCATGCAAGTAAAATACCTATCATTCCCAGTTTAACGCTTTTAATGATAAAAGGTTTTCTGATAAAACTTTTAGTGGCTCCCACCATTTGCATGGTTTTGATGATAAATCGTTTTGAATATACTGAAAGTCTGATGGAACTGTTAATCAACAACACGGCAATAAAGGTGAATACCCCACTGATAATCAGCACCCAAAAGCTAATTTTTTTGATGTTGTCATTTAGCAGTGCAATCAAGGGTTTGTCATAAATCACCTCATCCACAAACCCTTTTGCCATAATTTCCGTTGTAATTTCCTCAATGAGTTCCGGAGTTACAAAATCAGCTTTCAAATAGACATCTATGGAGTTTTGAAGCGGGTTGTCACCCAGATAACTGATAAAATCTTCTCCAATTTCAAGACTTAAATTTTCTGCAGCCACTTCTTTGGGAACATAGGTGGCGCTTTTGGTATATTCGGCCAAAGCCAGACTGTTTTGAAGTTGATTGACCTCTACTTCTTTGGCTGTTTCTTTCAAAAATATAGAAAGTGCTATCTGCTCTTTAAAATGGTCTGCCACTTTTTTGGTGTTTAATACTAAAAGCCCTAGCAGTCCTAATAAAAATAACACTAAAGAAATACTGATTACCACCGAAAAGTAGGAAGAAATCAATCTGCGTTTTTGGTATTTTTCAAAAGAGCTGCTCATATATGACAGAGGATTTAAGATGTAAAAATACTAAAGTTTATTTAACAAATGGCCTTGTAATTCAATTGAAATAACTCAAAATTCATCAAAAAATTATAAATAAAAAAGCTCCTCATTTCTGAGAAGCTTTTTGTTGTGCGGATGAAGGGACTCGAACCCCCACACCTTGCGGCACTAGATCCTAAGTCTAGCGTGTCTACCAATT
>ERZ869909.1498-NODE-1498-length-18865-cov-7.407441_pt1 | contig 18865 bp, 20 predicted proteins | sample MGYA00520892_ERZ869909 | MGnify/ENA primary metagenome ERZ869909 (study PRJEB32215, sample SAMEA104723947) | bioreactor metagenome | biome: bioreactor; feature: anaerobic bioreactor; material: water | place: China | collected 2015-03-12 ...
GCTATTTTATTGTGTAAAACCCCTACAAACTTTAAAGGGTTATTTCTTGTGAACCCCTACAAACTTTATAGGCCCCTAATTAGTTTATCGACTTTATTAATCATGATGTAACCACCAACAAATAAGATAATGAGAGCTAATATTCCAGGTCTTGCATTACCAAAGACCAAGGCTGAAACGGTAATAAATGCCGGTCCGATAGCATCAGAAAATTTACCAAAGATGTCAAAGAAACCAAAATATTCATTGGATTCGTTTTTCGGTACCAATCGACCATAGTAAGAACGCGATAGTGCTTGAATTCCACCTTGAGCCATACCAACAACGATGGCTAATAACCAAAACTCCCAAGCTTGTGAAAGTTGAAAGCCAAATATTGCGACAAAAATATATACAAGCATATAAAATTTAATTAATTTCAATGGTCCATACTTTCGAGCAAGTTTACCCGCAAGGATAGCAAAAGGAAATGCTACAAACTGCGTTGCCAATAAAGCAACAATCATTAAATTTTGATCAATTCCAATTTCACCACCAAAGTTTGTGGCTTGGCTCATAATCGTGTACACACCATTAATGTACATAAAATAGCCTAGGATGTAGTAAAACAATGGTTTATCTTTATATATTTTCTTTAATGTAACAAAGACACGTTTAAATGATGTATTCACTATCTTTGGTTGACGTTCAAGTGCATACACTTGTTTAACATCTTTAAATAATGGAATTGTCAATAAACCCCACCATAAAATAGTTAGTACAAACGAAATTCTCGTAGCAGTAGCTACATCAAGACCAAAAGGTGTCAATAATATTAATGCTAATCCAACAATAAAAGGAATAGTACTTCCTATGTATCCCCATGCATAACCATGAGCAGATATAACATCCATCCTATCATCGGTAGTAACATCAATTAACATTGAATCATAAAATACATTACATGCTGAATAACCTACTCTAGCAAGAATAAACATAATAACAAATGCTTGCCATTGTGTGGTTACCGCTAATGATAATCCACCCAATAAGCCAATACCTAAAAATAGTGCAAACATTTTCTTCTTCATTCCACGATAATCCGCTATTGCCCCTAATACTGGTGCCATAAGTGCAAGTGTTAATACAGCAACAGATGTTGCGCCACTAAACCATGCGGTAATGACGTTGTCAGCCACTCCTGCTTCTGATGCGATTGAACGAAAGTAAATAGGGATTGTTGCAGTGACAATCAAAATGAATGCTGAGTTTGCCACATCGTACAAAATCCAACTCTTCTCCGACTTTGTAAATTTCATATTCTTTCCTCTTCTATCTATTTATGGAAGGATAGTTATGTATCTCTTCAACGTTACTTTTATTATCTTTGCGTAATGGTGGATAGTCAACAATATAGCCTTCAAACACCATTTCTAAATCCAAATAATCTATTAAGTCTTTTGGACTAGTCCATTCAGGAGAAATACTTTGATCTAATATTGCGATTTTCATTAATAACTCAGTAATAAATTGAGAGCAGAAGTAATAGTGTTTACGAACATACTTAATCTTAAAAGGAATAAAAACTAATCCAAGAAAATTATAATGGTACATCCGTGCTTGGTTTTCAAAGCGATTAATTTCTTCTTTAAGTTGATTAGCCTGTTCAGAAGAAATTTTCATTTTATATACTTTGATTTCATTCTTCTTTGAAAACTGGTACACTCCAGAATTAATACTCTCTTTGACAAATCCTCCAATAAGTGGATTTCTTGGCTTAATACGACCAAAAGAATACATGATGGATAAGTCTTCTATAAAACTTATCGAAGAATGCATGTATTTAAAGTTACCTGCTTTTGAAAGTACTCTCGAAAGCCATGTTCCTGTTTTAGAAAAAACAATAAAAACTTCCATAAAAAACCCCTTAATTTAATAACCCCTTATTAAAAATATTATTACTCCTTATTCTCTACAAATTGCCTTACAATGTCAATACTATCGATAGGCCCAACAAGTACTAACACATCATCCTTTTTAAACTGTAACTGTGGATCGGGTGAAGCAATCAGTTTATGATCTCGTTTAATTGCAATAACTGTTGCATATGTTTTTTGATAAAACCCAACACTCTTTAACGATTGATTTATTAACCAACTAGTTTCGGGTATTACAATTTCAAACTTATTTAGGGGATCAATGTTTTTAAATCTACTTGATAACTCAAGTATTTGCTCAACGATTCTTTGTATTTCATATTCAATGTCATTTTTACGTCGAAAAGCATCTTTTAAATCTTCTTTTAACATTTCTACTCCTGTATCATAAGAATACTGTTGAAGATATGTTAATGCTTTCTCTTTCGATTGTATAAAAACACCACTTTTTTCTACGACATGCACAATACCCGTTTGCTCAAGTAAAATCATTGCTCGACGTATTGTTTCTGGAGATACTCCGTACTCACTAGACATCGTCGAGCGACCAGAAACTTTTGAATTTTCTTTTAACTCGCCTCGAGCTATTCTAGATGCAATGTCCAATGCTATTTGAGCATATGCAGGCGATCGCATTTTCTTTCTATCTTCTACCATCGCTCAACCCCTTTATCATTTAGAGATATTATACCACAAGATAAAAGATGGCTTTGTTAAAATAGTGAAAAGAAAAGCCTTGAAAATCAAGGCTAACTAGTTAAAGCAATAAATTCTTCAATATCTTGTTTGATCAACTCTAGCGACTGTCTGAAAAATGCTGGATTACTAATATCAACATCCGCCATCTTCGCAACATCTTTAATGTTATTTTTACCTGTTGCTTTTAGTAATCTATCGTATTTCTCAACAAAACGTTCTTTTTCATTTAAGTATTGCGCATACAATCCTTTTGAAAACAACAAACCAAAGGCATATGGGAAATTATAAAAACTTAATCCTGCACTATAGTAATGTGGTTTATTTAACCACATATATGGATGAAGCACATCATGATCTAGACCATCTCCATATGCTTTCTTTTGTGCATCCATCATCAATTCTTTCAACTGATTAACCGATAATACACCTGCTTTTCGTTTATCAAATACTGAACTTTCAAATAAATAACGACTATAAATATCAACAATCACTTGTCCTGCATCTGAAATCGATGATTCTAAGATAGCAATCTTCTCTTGCTCACTTGCTTGGTTTTTTGCAGCATTAATAACGATTGTTTCACAGAAAATGGACGCTGTTTCTGCAAGTGGCATTGGATAACGACTATTTAATATGGATTCATCTTTTAATTGATACCCATGATATCCATGACCAAGTTCATGCGCTAATGTTGTTAAGTTAGAAAAACTACCGTCAAAGTTCGATAAAATTCTACTTTCTTTTATAGGGTGGATGTTTGAACAAAATGCACCACCACGTTTTTTAGCTCTTGGAGTCACATCCAACCATTTATGATCATATGCATGTTTTGTATATGCTGCAAGCTCATCAGAGAATGTCCCAAACTGCTTAATAATATAATCCATCGCTTCTTTATAAGTGTATGTCAATGATGTTTCTTTAATCGGGGCAAACAGTTCATAAAATGGTAATCCATTTGTGTGATTAAGTAGTTTTGCTTTATGTTTGTAATACTGATGAAAAGAAGGCAGTGCTTCTTCAATAGCTACTAGCATCGCATCTAATGATTCTTTGTCTAAGCGTGACTTCAATAAAGTTTCATCAAGAGCGCTATCATATCCACGCCATGCTGTTAATGTGTTTACTTCGCCCTTAATGGCGTTGATCGCTGCGGCAGATGACTCCTCTATTTGCTTGTATGCTACCATTTCAGCATCATACCCTGCTTTTCTTACGATTGGGTCACTATGATAAGCAAGATTTCTTATTGCTGGTAGTGGTAGCTGTTTGAGCTCCCCTTCTAACTCTATATCAACATTTAATGTAGAAGATATTTTATTTTGTAAGTTTGACCACGCAGTTGATCCACTCATGACCATTTTTGAGATAAGCATTTCTTCTTTTTCACTTAATAAATAATTCGATTTTTCTTTGATCTCTTTCAAATAGAATGCATAGTTTTTAAGAAACTCAGAAGATTGAATTACTCCATCTAAATCATCAATTTGTTTTAAAAAAATTTGAAACGCAACATTTGGTTTTACAAACTCATTCGATAATTCTTGAACATGATTTAAATAATACAACGATTGCTCATTATCAGCTTGTGCAGCATTGACTAAGCTAGCATAAGTAGCTGTCTTTACAATAAGATAGGAAACTTTCTCATTGAATCGAATAACCTTCTCACATTTTTCAACACTGTTTTCAATGGTGGTTAACTCTTGTTGAGCGAACTCTTCAACTTCAACTGCTAGTTGTTTAATGCTTTGTAAATCGTCTTGATACATTTGAGAATCAAAACTGTCATATAATTCTTTTAAACTCCATTCCATATTATTTTTCTCCTTTTTCTATTATTGGTAATTGTTGTGCAAAGGCATAAAATGCTTGATAGTCACCGCTATAATCTGGTGTGATGGCTTGCTCTCTTTCAATGATATGGTTATCAATTAGAAATGTTGTTATTCCTAGTTTTGATGCAATCATATCTTCTACAGTATCATTTCCTACCATCATGCATTGATTGGGTTTAATGTTGTTTTGATCAAGAACTTCTTTATAGTACGCAAGCTGAGGCTTGCAGTAATGATTTTTTTCAAAACTAGTTACATATTTAAAATCACTAACATTAAAACCAGCCCATTGAATTCTTTTTTCAATAGCAAGTTTTGGAAACATTGGATTAGTAGCGACAATTAAATCATACCCCTTTTCTTTTAAAGTCATTACTGCTTGTTGGATGTGTTTATTTGGTGTGGTTACTTGTTTTAATTCATCAAACTCATGAATATAAAAATCAGAAAACCTTTTTTCATACTCTTGTATCTCATGCTCATCTAAAAAAGTAGCTAACTTTTTCATAAATACTTTTTCATTTGTAATTAAATCTGTATTGTTAACCATTTCTTTTAAGCTTTCCATAACCATGTAAGCTAATTTGTCATGGGTTGTAATATCATGAAATTTTTTTGCCAAGCCTTTAAAATAAACATTTTCAAATGCTTCCATGTCAATTGGCAATAAAGTGCCATCCAAATCAAATAATATTGTATTCATATTTTTTACCTCACTATTACTCATTTTATAAGGTTAACTAACTTAATTCAACCATTAAAGTATGTACATGTGGAAACCTCACCCTTTTTTTGATATACTAGTCACAGGATTTTTGATGATATTAAAATTATAATTATAGAAGGAGTTTTTTATGAATCCTGTATTATTTGCGTTTCTATTAACGCTATTCGCGGGTTTAGCAACCGGTATTGGGAGCCTTATTGCTTTTTTCGCAAAGACAACAAACACGAAATTCTTGTCCATAGCACTTGGTTTTTCTGCTGGAGTAATGATTTATGTTTCCATGGTGGAGATATTTTTCAAAGCACAAGAATCATTAGTTGCCGAACATGGAGATCGATTTGGTTCTTGGATTACTGTTTTATCATTTTTTGGAGGAATGTTATTGATAGCATTAATTGATAAATTTATTCCAAAAGCTGAAAACCCTCATGAACTTCATAAGGTAGAAGACATAGATAGCCCACCAAGCAAAGAAAATTTAATGCGTATGGGTGTCTTTACTGCTATTGCAATTGCAATCCATAACTTTCCTGAAGGCTTAGCAACCTTTATTACTGCTTTACAAGAACCGACAATTGCCATTCCTGTAGCTGTAGCAATTGCGATACACAATATTCCTGAAGGTATTGCGGTATCAATTCCAATTTATTATGCGACTGGTTCAAAAAGAAAAGCATTCATTTATTCTTTTGCATCGGGTCTAACTGAACCATTAGGTGCACTTTTTGGATACTTAATACTAATGCCTTTTTTATCAGACACTTTATTTGGTGTCTTGTTTGCCGGGGTCGCTGGAATTATGGTGTTTATTAGTTTAGATGAGTTACTACCAGCATCAGAAAAATTTGGCTATCATCACCATTCGATATATGGTTTAATTAGCGGAATGGCTGTGATGGCATTAAGTTTATTGTTATTTATTTAAGCAAAAAAGGGTTTATCGTAAACCCTTTTATTTTTGATATCCAAGTACTAAATGCTCTACATTAATAAAACGTAATACGATTGATGTTAGTAATGCAAATGGAAATGCAACAATCATAAACATTAAACTAGCAATACCATGAACAAAGTATTTCATGTTTTTATTTTTTAGTGTCACAGTATCGGTAATTAACCCGATAGCTATACCCATAATATTAGTGAACATTATAAGTCTGACTGCTCCTAAAATTCCATATGCTTTTGTCTTTCCATACTCATTCACTAATTTTTCAAGGTATCCTTGATCAAACAAACCTCGTTGATCAGCGACATGCTTACCAAATAGAACTCCAATAACCTCATTATTAGGGACATCATCTAACTCTCCAGCAAGTATTCTCTTAATCTCACTATTAGACATCCCAGCTTTAAGTGCTATCTTTGTATGTTGATAACTACATAATGAACATCCATTAACTTGTGTTACAGACAACATTATTCGTTCAATAAATGGTTTGTTAATAACTTTTTCTGCTTTTGCCTTTTTTAAGTATGGCAACGTATTCAATAAACATACCATAGCTCTGAAAAACTCACTTAACTGATATATTTTTTTGTGGTACATCTTGTTCATCTAATCCCTACTTTCACAAAGATGATTATAAATGGTTTGGTTGATCATTCCAACTCAAATGCATATACTTAACAACTAATTAATATTTTTCCTAGTAAAGAAAGAGTAGTTTTTTTTGATACAAGCACTAAGATATAAAAACCTTTGCTCATTATGCTTGAACAAAGGTTGATTTTACGACTTATTTATATGTACTATTCAGTAATACATTCTACCTTATTAGCCATTAAGGGCACGTAGAAACCACAATGTTTTTTCATAGTTTTCGACAAACTCTTCAAACATCATAACCACTGTGAAGTCACCAGCTTGATCAGCATCTTCACGAATTTCTTTTGCAAGTTCATTTAGTGCAGTCATATCCGCCATAATTACATCGACAACTTCATCAGTAGTAAACTTCTTTGACTCTACTTCTTTTAATGTAGCAAGTTTTAGATAATCTTGCATTCTTGCTAGTGGCATTTCACCTTTGATTTTAATAATTTCTGCAACATCATCAAATTGCTTAAACACTTCATCATACATAGCTTCGGTTCTTTCATGTAGTTGGAAAAATAGTTTTCCCTCTACATTCCAATGCATGTTGTGCAGTTTTTGATTCCAAACTGCTAAGTTGGATAAATATATTTGTAATTTATTTAAGTATTCCATATAGACCTCCTATGTCTGTAGCTTAATTATATCATTTGTAACATGTAGATGGTGCGATATGCTTTGTCGATTAAGGAATATAAGTCGCAATTACTGTTGATCCAGCTGTGAAAGTAAGAGACTTGCATGAGTTTAGAGCAATAAAATGATCTCCTGCTTTTGCAGCTTCACCGTTAATTTCTCCATCACTTAAAAATCCAATAATCATAAACATATGGTTTTGTTGAATGGTTGTTTCTTCATCAATTTCAAATTTTTGAACCACAAAATGTTCAGATCTTAAAAACATAGTATGTTTCATTGTTGAAGTGATAAGTCGTTGAGGAATTGCTTCTTTTTTCATGTCTGGAACCATAATAGAATGCAATGCTTGATCTAAATGTAACTCTCTTTTTTGTGTACCTTCCATACGTTCATAATCATAAATTCTATAAGCCACATTAGAGTTTTGCTCAATCTCATACACCATTGTTCCCGCTCCAACTGCATGAACTGTTCCTCCTGGCAAATAATAAAATTGATTTGGTCGTACACTAAATCGTTGTAACCAATCATATTGAGTTGGGTTATACAACGCTTGGGCTAATTCAGCTTTACTTTTGCATTTATGCCCAACAATAACTTCGCCAGAATCAGCGGTATCTAAAATTAACCAAGCCTCTGCTTTACCATGTGGTAATCCAAGGGATAGCGCATGTTGATCATTAGGGTGAACTTGTATACTTAAATCTTTGTTAGCATCAATAATTTTTACTAAAAGTGGAAACTCGTCATGATGACAATTACCAAACAATTCACGATTTTCTCGATAAACTTTTGATAATTTGAGTTGATCAAACTCTCCTCCTTCAATAACACAATCCCCTTCTTGATGTGCGGCAACGGCCCATACTTCTCCGGTTTTCATTGATGGAATATCAAATCCATATTTTTCTTTTAGTCGAGATCCTCCCCACATTTTCTCTTTAAATACAGGTGCAACTTTAATAATTGAACTCATCATCTTCCTCCTACGACTATTCTACCATTATTTATCAATGAAAAAACCCCTAAAGGGGTTAACTCCATTCTTTTATTTTAAGTCGTTCTTCCTCTACAATATAATTATGAAACAAATACATAAACAATTTCATGTCATGTTTCATATAGTTGATCATTAAATACGTTAACTCTTCTTTTGTAAAGGAGCTTAAATAGTCAGCCACATTAAATGATTGCAGTTTTTTAAAATCTTCTGGTGACCATCCTTGTGGAACAGGTTTTGACGGATGTTTTTCTTTTAATCCTTCTTTATCTTGTAAATCATTAAGATTAAGTCTATCTTCTCGATGAAGTATTTCTAAAAAGGCACTCACTTGGTGTTTACAAAAACCAGCCTCTGAGTATGGGCAATCACACGAAGAAAAGACAATACTATCATCTGGTGCAATATTAATAACAACATGATACTTGTTGTTTTCACCTTGTACATCAAAATAATACGTGTTATCGACTTGTTTTTCTAATGACATACGACTCTCTTGATAATATCGAATTCCACGAAATAGGACTAATTTTCTTGTGTTTTTATAAAACCTTTTTAATGTTGTTTTCATTGTATCACCCTCTTTTTAATTATACACAAGTAACTTTAAAAATAAAAACAAAGGGCTCACCCCTTTGTTTATTTGACTTCAATTCTATTAACAACTTCTTCTTTTTGCTTTGTTGGAAGCTTAATTGCCAATACACCATCATTAAATTGAGCATCAATGTTTTCGTGATCAATGTTTGAAAAACGAATTTGGCGCATAAATTCAGAACATTTACGAGTACGATAGTAGTATTTCTTCTCTTTGCTTTCTTCCTCTTCGTTGTGTTGCGCTTTTATTGTTAAAACATCATCACTAAAATCTACGCTAATTTCTTCCTTTTTATATCCTGGCAAATCAACTTCGACAAAATAATCTTCTTCTTTTTGATAAACATCAATATTTGTAGAGTAGTCGATTCTTGGAAAAAAGAAATCATCATTGAAGAAGTCATCTAATAATGTGTTTGGTGTACGTTTTACTAAATTGTATCTCATTCTAATACCTCCTTTTTATTGATTAGCACTTGAATGAGTCGAGTGCCAACTTTCTACTCTTATTATAGCAAAAAAATTAGCACTGTCAACTATTGAGTGCTAATTTTTTATAAGTTTTTATATTTTTTTTAAGACCCTTGCATTTATATCTTTTTTATCAATGTCTTTTATCTTTTGGTTTGCTTTCCCAAATGGCATTTGTGCTATGATCTTATACTTTCTATCAAGATTATAATGCTCATAAATAAAATCATCAATTAGTGGATTGTAATGTTGAAGTGAAGCATGTAGATCCATATCCGTTAATGTTAACCATACCCCATACTGAACAAATCCTTGACCTTGATCAGCCCATAAAGATACGTTATCTTGATACAATGGAAATTTCTCTTTTAGCTGCTCTGACACTTTTACATCTTCTAAAAATAGTATCGTACCATCACCATCTTTAAATGCTTGTATCTTTGCTTTTGTTAAATGTTGTTTTTCTTTTTCTACGTAAACAATAATCTTATTTAAAATCTCATCCCACAGTGCATCATGTGCTTCATTAAAAAGCACCATGACACTGGCACTTTGTGCATTAAACGCTGAAGGAGCATGGTATACTGCCTCTTTAATACGAGTTACAAATTCATCTTGGTTGAACTCATTGGATTTCCTTAATTTATTAACTGATCGCCGTTGTTTTAATACTTCACTAAATTCACTCATAATTACCGCCTTGTTACTATTCTATGAAAAGAAAAAGCATTGTTCAATGACAATGCTCAACGATGATCTTTACAAACTTCTTTGCATAAAAGCAAATCACTTACCGTAAAGGCAACACAACCAGCCTTTAATCCGTTTTCAATATCAGCTCTACTTTTGATTAGCCCTCCACCAATAATTGGTATATTCAATCGTTCTTTGATTGATGGAATAATTCGAAAAGCAATCGCAGGCATCACTTCCACCATGTCTGGTTTTGAACGCAATAGCATATCTACTCCTCGATCCACTGATTTTGAATCAATTAGAAACATTCGTTGAATAGCTATCTTTTTATTTCTCTTTGTCACTTCTATTATTTTAGATTTGGATGATATAATACCATCCGCTTTTAGTTTCTGACATAAATACTCTGTACCATATTCATCGCTTGCTACACCATTAATCATATCAATATGTACGAGCGCTTTTCTCTCATTTTTATGGAGTGCTGAAATGATATCCGCAAGCAAAGAGATATGAATATCTTGTAATAAACAGGTAGATAAATCAGTCAATAAAAACTGCTCTAAGCGTTTCATTGTTGGAACTACTGGTATGCAAATTTGTCGTTGAATCGTTTCTAACATAACAACACACCCTCTCTTTTGTCTATCATATCAAAAAAGAAAGGGTGTATGTTGTTTTTTTATGACAAGTTTAATTTTTCTTTTAATATCCGATGTACAAAATCAACGGCTATTGCAGGTGCTGAAGCAATCCCAGGGGAATCAATGCCTGCTAAGTTAAAGAAGTTTTTAACATGTTTGTTTTCTTCAATAATAAAATCATTCTTTGCTTCTTTAGGACGAATACCAGCGATTCGATCAATTTCATACTCATAAGGCACATGCTTGATGATGGATGGCATCTTTTCTTTAATCTCAGCAATTCCCTCTTCTGTCCAATCATCTTTTTCAGGTGAATCCACTTCAATTGCTGTTGGTCCTACCAACACGGTATCATGCACTGTTGGCACAACTAACACTCCCTTGCCTTTTGGTCCAGGTACTGGATACAACACTCTTGATGACATACTCATTGCTTCTTTACCTAAAATGATGTAGTCACCACGATGCATAACTAAAGAAAAAGTTGGTTCTGATACCATTTTCTCAATCATTGGTGCATACAAACCAGCCGCATTAACAATTGCTTTTGTTTTGTATGTGTTTTTATTGGTGCTCACTTCAAACCCACCTACTATCTTTTCAATACTTACCACTTCTTCATTAAACGCTGTTTTTACGCCATTTTCTTTTGCAAATGCAATGGCTTGTTTTGAAAGGTGAGTAGGATCTACAATTGCTGTTGTAGGCATGTTTAATACTTCAATAGTTTCATTAGGTAGATTTGGTTCTAGTTTTAATGCCTCTTCTTTAGTCAATCTCTCTACGAACACATCTCTATTTTTTGCATTTAAAACTAGCTCATCAATGTGTACACTATCTTCAGGATAAGTCGCCACAATAAACGCCCCAATTTGCTTGTAAGGTGTTTGTAACTCTTTAGCATATTGCTCATACATTTTTGATCCTAACACATTGTATTTTGCCTTTAGAGTGTTTTCTTGAGGATCACTTCCGTTGTGAACAATAGCGCTATTATGACCAGTCACAGCCAATCCTGCTTCACGCTCTCGATCAATAACTAATACCTCTGTATTGTACTTACTAAGTTCGTACGCTACTGTACTTCCAATAATTCCAGCTCCAATAATAATTATGTCTTTCATATTTTTTCCTCCCATCAATAAAAAAACAGAAAAAGCATGCAATGATGGCTTTCTCTGTGTTCATACCGTCTTAACTTGTACTTTCATTGTAAAAAAGATTGCGCTTTCACGCAATCATAATGCAATTTTTCGTGCGATTCTATCCAAATGATTACACATATACGTATATAAGGTGGAATGCCATTGAAAATCTGCTTCAAAAATCTCATCAACACGACGCTCATCCTTCAACATCTGCGCATTACGTGCACTTTTTTCACTAATGGGGTCATACACTGCAAAAGCATAACCATGATGGTCACGAATAACACTCATGCTCGCAACATCCGTAAGTCCATCGCCAATGTATACCATTTGCTCAAATGGTATAGCTCGCTTATGATGAGGAATTGATTGATTCAGCGTTAGATCATCTGTTAAATCAAACAACCCTTTGTTAATACGAAATAAATACTGTGTTTTCATCGTGTAGTTGATTGCTTGTGATGGCCAAACTATGTTGTCATGTTGATCATACATAAACTCACTAGCAAACACTTGCTTAAATTCATGTGCAATTGAGGTACCAAGAATCATTTGTTTTAATCCACTAGAGACAATATAGTGTTCAACATCGATGTTTAGTTTTTTACCATACGCAGATATCGATTGAAACCATGTTTGTACACCATCAAACAATTGAATGTTTTTGCCATGGTCAAACAAATACTGTTTGTTAATGACAATCCCTTTTTCCTTTGCTTCTTCAATCATTTGATACATATACGCCAAAATTCGATCCATATCATGTTCTTTTGCAATCGTATCTACTTTATCCCAAAAGACTCGTGGTTTTTGATACCCGAGTTCTTTAAGAAGTCCATACTCTTGCATATCGTAAGGACTAAGTGTTTTATCAAAATCATAAATAAACGCTACTTTGCTCATAGGTTACCTCTTATTTTGTGCGATAGTGAAAATAACTCTTCGGCAACAAATCACTTACTTGTAAAGGACCAAAAGATCCTGCTTTGTATCGATGAACTGGTACATTGGCCTCTTTAATAACTTTAAATAAATGATCAATATACTTCCAACTTGATTGTACCATAGACCAATCTGTAAACAACGCCTTATCTTTATTAAAGGCCGCAAACAATAATCGTTCGTATGCTTCTGGTGTATTAACACGATTTTCATACACACAACTTTGACAAAAATCCATCGACACGACATTCACATCTTGTGTATTTCCTGGTTTTTTTGCATTAAAAGTAAGGTATACTCCTTCATCTGGAGATATTCGTATCGTTAATACATTTGGCTTTTGGTTGTTTACTGATTTAAATACAACTAGCACTTCCGTTGATCGAGTATCCAACCGTTTACCAGTTTGCAAATAAATCGGTAGCCCTTTATACAAAGGATGATCAACATACACTTTTAGTGCCGCAAAGGTTTCAGTCTTAGAATCCTTCGCAACCTTGTTTTCATCAATGTATGCCACAACATTTTCATCATCCACACTTCCTGCATCGTATTGTCCTAATACTACATGGTCTAACACATTATCCTTGTCCAACAAAACAAGTGAGTTAATAATATCCGATTGGCTTTTAAACATTGTTTCTACTTGATCATCAACTGGTTGTTCCATTAAAACAATGGACAATATTTGAAACAAATGATTTTGCACCATATCTTTTATTGCTCCGGTTTGATCATAATATCCACCACGTTCTTCAACACCCACTGTTTCAGATGCAGTAATGGCAATATAATCAATCGCTTCTTTGTTCCAAACATGTTGAAAGAGCATATTTTTAAAACGAATAGCCATGATGTTTTGAATCATTTCTTTTCCTAAATAATGATCAATACGATAAATGCTCTTATCACTAAACACATCCAACATTTGAGTATGTAGCTCATTTGCGGACGCTTCATCATGGCCAAAGGGTTTCTCAATCAACACTTGATGAGAATGATTCTCTACTAAGCAACCACATGCCATTAGATGATTGGATATTACAGAAAAAAACTCAGGGGCTACAGCATAGTAATACAATTGTTGAGCTTGTTTATACTTAGAGTAGATATCAAACAACTTTTGATAATCTTCTTGCTCTGTAAAGTTCATTTGGATGTATGAAATATGCTCCGCCAATTGATTAAACACATTGTCACTAAAAGCCAATCGGGCATGTTTTTTTACCCATGGTTTTATTTGCTCAATGTATGATTCGTTATTAAACGATTTTCTCCCTATAACTAATACTTTTACTTGTTCAGGAAAAACTTTGACTGCCATTAAATTGTACAGTGCAGGCAATAACTTTCGATATGTTAAGTCTCCGGTACCACCAAAGATGGTAAACAAAATCGGTTGTTTACCAGTTTCCATGAAAATCTCCTTCTTTATCAATTCGTCTAAAGGAATGGGCACCAAAGAAATCCCTTTGTGCTTGAATTAGATTTGCTGAAGTAATCGATGAACTTAAGTTATCAAAGTATGTAATAGCATTTGCAAATCCACTTACTGGATAACCTTGTGCTAACGCAAATGACACAACATCCCTTAAATCTTGGGTGTATGCTGTTAATTTTTCTATAAAATAATCATCAAAAAGCAAATGCTCTAAATTTCGGTTGGTTTCGTACGCTTCCGCAATTTTATCTAAGAATTTTGCGCGAATAATACAGCCTGCACGCCATCCTTTCGCAATCTCTTTCATGTTAAGTTCCCACTCATATTGTTTGTTTGCCTTTGTTAACAAATCAAACCCTTGCGCATAAGCAATCATTTTTGCTGCATATAGTGCATGTTGAATTTTTAGCGTCCATTCTTTAGAAAGTGTTTCTTTCTTTTTTATAGATCCATAAATATCATGGGCTTTTAATCGAATTTTTTTATACTCTGATATAAAACGAGCATACACAGCAGACGTTAACACTGACGCTTCTACATTTAGCTGTAGTGACTGCATTGACGTCCATTTCCCTGTGCCTTTTTGCTTAGCAACATCTAATATTTTATCCACTAAAATATCATCGGTTTCACTATCTTTAAAATTCACTATTTTTGATGTTATCTCAATAAGGTAACTATTAAGTTCGCCTTTATTCCACAATGTGAAAACATCTGCTATTTCATCAGGATTTAGCATCATCGCATCTTTTAATAGAGTGTATGATTCACCGATTAATTGCATATCACCATATTCAATGCCATTATGAACCATTTTCACAAAATGACCAGATCCCTCTTTACCAATGTATGGTGCACACGCTTCACCATCTGCCTTTGCGGCAACATCATCAAACATCTTTTTTAATTGATTATAAGCTTGCTTATCCCCTGATGGCATTAAAGCAGGACCAAAACGAGCTCCTTCTTCACCACCAGAAACTCCTAAGCCTAAATAATTGATACCTTTTTCTTTTAAACTAAAATAACGACGTTGCGTATCTTCAAAATATGAGTTTCCTCCATCGATTAAAATATCATTTTTATCCAAAAGTTCTAATATAGACTCAATAACTGCATCGACTGCACGACCTGCTTGCACCATCATCAATATCTTTCTTGGTTTTTCTAATGAGTCTACAAATTCTTTTAATGTTTCAGTTTTTACCAAGTTTGCATTTGGATTTTCATTTATTACTGATGTTGTTACGTCGGTTGTACGATTATATATAGATACAAGGTATCCATGATCAGCAAAATTTAACGCCAAGTTTTTCCCCATAACCGCCATTCCAATAACACCAATATTGCTTTTATTCATTTTATTCACCTCGTTCTTATTATACCACTACTCTCTTTTAAATGAATCTAATATGAAAAACACCCGAAGGTGTTTACATAACTAGATTAATGATGAAGTAACTTATAACACTTACTAAAGTTGCTAATGATGTCCCCCAAATTAAATCAATGATTGTAATTTGAATTGGCCACCCTTCTAATGTTGATAAATTTGTTAAATCATACGTTGCGTATGTTATAAAACCAAATGCCGCACCATTAATCAATGCAGTTTGTACTGATTGTGCTTCAATGGCGGGATTGATAACAAAAAACAACATTCCCATAATAAACAACATATAAAACACAACTGCAGCTACCCAGTTAATTTTCTTTGCCATTATATAACCTAAATACTTTTGATACACATTTTTAGCAATGAAACCTAACCAAATTAGGTCTATAACCATAAATACCGCAAATGCAATTAGAAATTTAATAATAAGATCCATTACTTACTCTCCCTTTTAAACCAAGGTAAAAATATATTGGTTTCTTTCGCATATTCTTCAAACTCAGGATATTTTTGCATTCTCTTTTCCAACATCGGTACACCTGAAACAAACCTTAACAAATATGTCATAACAATTGGACTAACAATAGTCCATAATGGAGCCCCACCACTTAAAGCCATAACAAATATTCCCCACCAAAGAAGCGCATCTCCAAAATAATTAGGATGACGAGTGTATTGCCATAACCCAGTACGAATAAGTGTCCCTTTTTTCTTAGGATTGCTTGTATGTGCTTTTAGTTGTGCATCTCCAATAACTTCAAACCCATAGCCAACTAAAAAGATAAGTACCCCAACAAGTAACAACAACGGACTTAATAAACTATCCGTTTTCATCGCTTCTAAATATGGCAATGCAACAATTCCCATTAACAACCCTTGAAATAAGTAAAGCTGAACATAAGCTCTTACAAAAAACGAGTCTTTCCATTGATCTCTAAAGTTCTTATATCGGAAATCTTCTGGTTTTCCTAGGTTTCGTTTACCAATATGATAGGCAAGTCGTAACCCCCAAACCCCTACAACGACCACAAATATCCAACCAATGGTGTATTGATAGACAACTTGTTGAAAAAGAGCTAACACAAAAAATCCTGCACCCCATCCAATATCAATAATGCCTGTGTTCTTCATTAATGTTGCGAGTGCATACCATGCCGTAAAATACACAAACAACAATACGATAATTTCTATACTCATGATTTTATATACCCAATGGCAAATGCACCATTACCAGCATTAAGACCTACAATAGGCGATATAGACTCAATGTATTCTGGTTTCTTTCCAATAATTTTCTCCACCTTCTCAACAAAACTATTCATGACACTCATCTCATCTGAGTAAACCATACTATACTTCTCAATACCATATTCTTTCATGTCATTTTTAATTTTCTTTAACATTGCTTTCTGTGCACTCTTTACAGAAAGTGTTTTTGCAAATATAGAACCTTTTCCTTGAGGATCAATGGAAATAACAGGTTTTAGCTTTAATTTAGACAATACGATTCCTTGAACCTTTGATACTCGTCCACCACGAATCATATATTTTAAATCTTTCACACTAACATAAATGTGTGTTTTAGCTATTTTTTCTTCTACACCTTGAACGATTTCTTCAAAACTCTTGTTTGATTCTCTTAAAAGCACAGCTTCTTTAACAAGCATCCCTTGAGCTACGGAATTAACTTTAGAGTCGATTAGTGCAATTTTCTTACCTTCCGTATTCATTTTTGATACAACACGCGAAATATTGTTGTAAGTTCCACTCATTTTTGAGGAAACAAAAATACCGATTACTGCATCTGCATTTGCAAGCACTTGATTCATTAAGCGTTCAATAGTTTGTGGAGTTGCTTGTGCTGATGTTGGATTCATTGTAAAACCATCCAAATACTTATAAAAATAATCTGGAGTCATTGTAAGTTTATCTAAGTAAACTGTTGATTCTACAATTAAGTTTAAAGGAAGCATAACAACTTGATGCTCATCCAAAAACTCTTTTGGAACATCCGCAATTGAATCCGTCACAATAGCTATTTTTGATTTTGGTTTGTGCATTAAATTAGCTTGAATTTGCATATCATCCACTTTATGAGTAGTAACTGTACCTTCATTTACAAGCTTAGCCATTACTTTAGCGGGCTGACCAGTATGAATATGTATTTGTACATAATCTTCTTTGCTTGTAATTACTAAAGAATCACCGTCTTCTTTTAACAGATTTTTAAAATAATCTTCATTTTTGTCTGTTTTAAGCAAATATTGTGAACAATAACGTAGCTCGCCAACATTTGTGTCCGCAATAATTTCGGATATATCATCTAGTTCAGCTGCTTTAAATTCATTGTCATCAAGTTTTCCTGTTTTTATAAAATGTAAAATCCCTTCAATAAAAAACAGAAACCCTTTAGCTCCAGCATCAACAACATTGTTATCTAATAATACCTTTAGTTTAAACTTTGTTTGGTCGACTACTTCTTTAGCACTCGTCACTGACTTTTCAAACAATGCTTCAAATTCTTCTTCTACATTATGTTTTAAGTCGTGTGCCCATTGTTTCATAACTGTTAAAATAGTGCCTTCTTTTGGAGAAGCTACCGCTTGATAAGCATAACCTACGGCATTTTCTACAATGGTAATAAACTCATCTTGCGTAATCGTCTCTTTATCTTTTAATCCAATGGCCAAACCATTTAAGTATTGCGCAAAAATCATTCCAGAGTTTCCATAGGCATTTTCTACCGCAACTTTTGCAATAGCATCCATGGTTTGATCTGCACGCCTTTCTGCTTTTACTTTTGATAGTACTGTTTTCATCGTTAATGCTAAGTTTGTTCCTGTATCACCATCTGCTACTGGGAAAACATTAATTCGATTTAAGTTGTGTTCATTCACAATTAAATTTCGTGCCCCCGATACGATAAACGAATACAGTCTTTTTCCATCAATTACTTCTTGTGTCATTGTTAGTTCTCCCTTTTTAGTACTTTTATTGTAGTAACTTGCTAAAGTAAATGCAACCCATTTACCTAATAAATCAATAAGTATCCACTAGCTTAGCTAGTGGTTTTTCATTTGCGGGCATAGCCCTTGTCTACTAGCTGCGCTTCAC
>ERZ869909.1499-NODE-1499-length-18858-cov-9.218093_pt1 | contig 18858 bp, 16 predicted proteins | sample MGYA00520892_ERZ869909 | MGnify/ENA primary metagenome ERZ869909 (study PRJEB32215, sample SAMEA104723947) | bioreactor metagenome | biome: bioreactor; feature: anaerobic bioreactor; material: water | place: China | collected 2015-03-12 ...
ATGGAGGAGGGGTTGCGGTTCGCGATTCGTGAGGGTGGTCGGACGGTGGGGGCGGGCGTCGTCACCGCGATCACCGAATAGCCGGACCCGCCGGGGCGCCTCGCTCCCCGGCCAGCCGCGAGGACCCGGTGGGCTCGCCGCCCGCTCGGGTCCTCCGTCGCGCCGGGATCGTCGCGAGTTCGTGCTCCCTGCGACCCCGACACGCCACCGATTCTGATATGCTTACTAGTTCGGGAGGCCATGATGGCCAGTGACGTCCGCATCAAGCTGTTGCTCGAGTGCACCGAGTGCAAGCGCCGCAACTACACCACCCACAAGAACCGGCGCAACACGTCGGCCAAGCTCGAGTTGCGCAAGTACTGCCCGTGGGACCGGAAGCACACGAGCCACCGCGAGGTCAAGGTCTAGGCCGTGTTCAAGCGCCTCGTTCAGTACCTGCGAAACTCGCGTGCCGAGCTGGCGCGCGTCACCTGGCCGACCCGCGACGAGGTGGTCCAGGCCACCCAGGCGACGCTGGTGTTCGTGATCATCACCGCGATCTTCCTGTTGTTCGCCGACACGACGCTCGGCAACCTCATCGGGCTGCTCACCTGAGCCCGGCGTCGACCGCGCGTCGTCCCCGGCGGGGCGGCGGCAGGAGGACCCTGACCCCATGAGCATCGAGTGGTATGCCATCCACACCTACGTCGGGCACGAGGAGAAGGTGAAGGAGAACATCCTGAACCGCGCCCGTTCGCTCGGTGCCACCGACCGCATCTACCAGGTCGTCGTGCCCACCGAGGAGACGGTGGAGCACGCCGGCGGCGGCAAGAAGGAGGTCGTGCGCCGGAAGCTGTTCCCCGGGTACATCTTCGTGCAGATGGACCTCGGCGACGACGACGAGCCCAACGAGGCGTGGGAGGTCGTTCGCTACACGCCCGGCGTCACCGGGTTCGTCGGCACCTCCACCGGCGCCGTGCCCCTGTCGCGCGAGGAGGAGTCCCGCATGCTCGGGACGCTCGGCATCACCGGTTCGCGCGAGACGCCCAAGATCAAGGTCACCTTCGCGGTCGGCGACACCGTGCAGGTCACGGCCGGACCGTTCGCCGACTTCACCGGCGTGGTGTCGGAGGTCAACCCCGACCGCGGGAAGCTCAAGGTCCTCGTGTCGATCTTCGGCCGTGAGACCCCCGTCGAGCTCGACTTCGCGCAGGTCGTCCGCGCCTGACACCCGCCATCCGGGCCCTCGGGCCCTCGTCCCCACCCGCCCGCGCGGACTGGTCCGCGCCGTTCGGGAAGCGTTCGGACCCCGCCGCGCACGCCACGCACCGGGGGAGCTGAGGAGGAACCATGGCGAAGAAGATCGCAGGGATCGTGAAGCTGCAGCTGCCGGCTGGCGCGGCCACGCCCGCCCCCCCGGTGGGGCCGGCGCTCGGCCAGTACGGCGCCAACATCATGGGCTTCGTCAAGGAGTACAACGCGGTGACGGCCTCGCAGGCCGGCGCCATCGTGCCGGTCGAGATCACGATCTACGCCGACCGCTCCTTCACCTTCATCACCAAGACGTCGCCGGCCTCGTACCTGATCAAGAAGGCGGCCGGCATCGCCAAGGGCTCCGGGACGCCCAACAAGGCGAAGGTCGGCAGCCTGACCTGGGCGCAGTGCCTGGAGATCGGCAAGGTCAAGATGAACGACCTCAACGCCAACGACGAGGTCGCCGCCGCCCACATCATCGCGGGCACCGCGCGCTCGATGGGCGTGAACGTGGAAGGGGCGCCGTCCGATGCCTAAGCACGGGAAGCGCTACCGGGCCGTGGAGTCGAAGGTGGAGCGCGGCCGCAGCTACAGCGTCGACGAGGCCGCCGTGCTGGTGAAGGAGCTGGCGACCGCCAAGTTCGACGAGACCGTCGAGGTCCACCTCCGCCTCGGCATCGACCCGCGCAAGTCGGACCAGAACGTGCGTGGCACGGTGTCGCTTCCGCACGGCACGGGCCGGACCGTCCGCGTGCTCGCGTTCTCCCAGGGCGAGAAGGCGAACGAGGCGCAGGCGGCCGGCGCCGACTTCGTCGGCGGCCAGGAGCTCATCGAACGCATCCAGGGCGGCTGGCTCGAGTTCGACGCGGTGGTCGCCACCCCGGACATGATGGGGGCCGTCGGCTCGAAGCTCGGCCGCGTGCTGGGCCCCCGTGGCCTCCTGCCCAACCCGAAGTCCGGCACCGTCGGCCTCAACATCGGAGAGATCGTGCGCGCGCTCAAGGCGGGCCAGATCGAGTTCCGTTCCGACAAGACGGGCGTCGTCCACGCGCCCATCGGCAAGGCGAGCTTCGAGGCCGGCAAGCTGGCCGAGAACCTCGTGGCGGTGCGCCAGGCGGTCGAGGCGGCGAAGCCCGATGCCGCGCGCGGCACCTACCTGCGGACGATGTACCTCACGACGACCATGGGACCGAGCGTCCGGGTCGCGATCTGATCGGCATCCCGGTGCGTAGCGGAGGCTACCCACCTCAGGCGTTGGAGACCGCAGGGGCCTGCCAGGCTTAAAGATCCTGCCGAGGCGCACGGTGCCGACCGCGGCACCCCGCTACGCTTCGCGGCCGTGGCCGAGTTCGACTCGGCCCACACCCACCCACTCGAGAGAGGCACACATGGCCAACCCAAGGAACCAGACGTCGGTGGCCGAGCTGCGAGAGCTGCTCGAAAGCGCGTCGACGTTCTTCCTGGTGGACTACCAGGGTCTCTCCGCGGGGGACATGCACAGGCTGCGCGCCAAGGTGCGCGCCGCCGGTGGTCGGCTGCTGGTGGCCAAGAACACCCTCATCCGCGTCGTGCTCGAGGAGCACGGCGTGCAGGGGTTCGAGGGCACGCTGCAGGGCCCGACCGCGCTGGTGCTGGTCGGCGACGACCTGGTGGCGCCCGCCAAGGCGCTCACCGACTTCGCCAAGGACCACCCCAGGGACCTGCCGACCGCCAAGGGCGGCAGGCTCCAAGGGAACCTCATCGGTCCGGAGGCGTTGGCGAAGGTCGCCAGGCTCCCGTCCCGTGAGGAGCTGTACGCGCAGCTCGTCGGTGTCCTCCAGGCGCCGATGACGCAGCTCGTCGGCGTCCTGACCGCCCCCCCGCAGAACCTGGTCTCGGTGATCGACAACTACGTGACGAAGCGCAAGGAGGAAAGCTGATGGCTTTCGACAAGACCGCGATGGTGGAACAACTCTCGGGCCTGACCGTGCTCGAGCTCGTCGAACTGGTCGACGCCCTCAAGGAGACGTGGGGCGTCGAGGCTGCGGCCGCGATCCCGGCCGGCATGATGATGGCCGCCGCCGGTGGCGCGGCGCCGGCCGCCGCCGAAGAGGAGCAGACGGAATTCACCGTGTCGATCAAGTCGGCCGGCGACAAGAAGCTGCAGGTCATCAAGGAGGTGCGCGCGATCACCAGCCTGGGCCTGAAGGAGGCCAAGGACCTGGTCGAGGGCGGCGGCGTCGTGAAGGAGGCGGTCTCCAAGGAGGAGGCTGCCGACATCAAGGCGAAGCTGGAGGCCGCGGGCGCCGTCATCGAGGTCAAGTAAGCCATCGCACGCACCGGATGCAAGGGTCGAGGGAACCCGGGTCGGCCGTGCGCCGGCCGAAGCCGTTCGGCACGACCGCTGGGTCGTGCCGAACGGACCCTCCATCGTGATCGGGTACGTTATCTTGCACCGTATCGTTTCTTCGTGAACGTCCATGCTGGTCCCGGTTCCCTCACGTGAAGGGGTGAAGATGCGCGAGATCCGAAGCTTCGGCACGATCACCGAGGTCATCGAACTGCCGAACCTCACGAACATCCAGATCACGTCGTACGACGCCTTCCTGCAGCGCGAGGCCGTTCCGGCGCGGCGCGAGGACGCGGGCCTGCAAGCCGCGTTCCGCGAGGTGTTCCCGATCGACGAGACCGAACGGGGCCGGCAGACGGGCCTGGTGCTCGACTTCCTCGAGTACCACCTCGAGCCGCCGGAGTTCACGCCCGACGAGTGCCGCGAGAAGGACCTGACGTACCACGCGGGGCTCTTCGCCAAGCTCCAGCTCGTCCACAAGGACACCGGCCTCATCAAGGAGGACCAGGTCTTCCTCGGCGACCTGCCGCTCATGACCGAGGACGGCTCGTTCGTCATCAACGGCGCCGACCGCGTCATCGTGTCGCAGATCCACCGTTCGCCCGGGGTGTACTTCACGACCGCCTCGCTGGGCGGCGGCGCCCGTCGTTACACGGCGAGCATCATCCCCATGCCGAAGCGCGGCCCCTGGATCGAACTGGAGTTCGACAACGCCGACGCCCTGTGGATGAAGGTCAACAAGCGCAAGTTCCCGTTCACCCTGATGCTGCGCGTCCTCGGATACGGCGACGAGCGCATCCGCGAGCTGTTCGCGGGGTACGACGCGTTCCTCGACCCCACCTTCGACGCCGAGGACGCGGCCGGAATCACCCCCGACGAGGCGCTCCTGCGCCTGTTCACGGTCCTGCGCCCGGGCGACCCGCCCAAGGTCGACAAGGCCACCACCTACCTCCACAGCCTGCTGGCCGACCCGCGCCGCTACGACCTGGGCGACGCCGGGCGCTACAAGATGAACGCCAAGCTCGGCCTGGACGTCGACGAGAAGACGCTGCTCGGGTTCGTCGACGGGCGCTTCATCGACTTCGGCCTGCTGCCGACCCTGAAGTACCTGGTGGCGCTGCAGGCGGGCGACGAGGGGTTCCACGAGGACGACATCGACCACCTCGGCAACCGCCGCATCCGCACCGTGGGCGAGCTGGTCGCCGACCAGATCCGCGTCGGCCTGGGGCGCATGGCGCGCGGGGTGCGCGAACGGATGCTGCTCGGCAACCCGGACGCCGCCACGCCCCAGAAGCTCGTCAACAACCGGCCCATCGTCGCCGCCCTGCGGGAGTTCTTCGGCCGGTCGCAGCTCTCCCAGTTCAAGGACCAGGTGAACCCGCTCTCCGAACTGCGCCACAAGCGACGCATCTCGGCCCTCGGTCCGGGCGGCCTGACCCGCGAGCGCGCAGGGTTCGACGTGCGCGACGTGCACCGCACCCACTACGGCCGCATCTGCCCGATCGAGACGCCGGAAGGCGCGAACATCGGCTTGATCACCTCCCTGGCGGCCTTCTCGCGCGTGAACGACCTCGGCTTCATCGAGGCGCCGTACCGCCGGGTGACCGACGGCCACGTCACCGACGAGGTCGTGTACATGACCGCCCACGACGAGGACCGCTACGTGATCGCCCAGGCCAACACGCCGCTGGCCGCCGACGGTGCCTTCGCCACCGACACGATCGTGGCGCGCCGCCTGGGAGACCCCATCTTCGTGACGCCGGGCGAGGTCGACTTCATGGACGTCAGCCCGAAGCAGATCATCTCGGTGCCGACGTCGCTGATTCCCTTCCTGGAGCACGACGACGCGAACCGCGCGCTCATGGGTTCGAACATGCAGTCCCAGGCGGTCCCCCTGCTGAAGGCGGAGGCCCCGTTCGTCGGGACCGGCGTGGAGGAGCGGGTGTCGCGCGACTCGGGGACGGTGGTGTTGGCTGAGGTCGATGGCGAGGTGACCTTCGTCGACGCCAGCCGCGTGGTCGTGACCGACGCCAAGGGCGTCGACCACGCGCACGTCATGACCCGGTTCCAGCGCTCGAACCAGAACACCAACCTCGACCAGCGGCCCATCGTGCGCCTCGGCCAGACGGTCCGCAGCGGCGAGGTGCTGGCCGACGGTCCGGCGTCGCAGAACGGCCGGTTGGCGCTGGGGCAGAACATCCTGATCGCGATCATGCCGTTCGACGGGTACAACTTCGAGGACGCCATCGTCCTCTCGGAGCGGCTGGTGCGGAGCGACGCCTACACCTCGGTCCACATCGAGAAGTTCGAGAAGGAGGCCCGCGACACGAAGCTGGGCCCGGAGAAGATCACCCGCGACATCCCCGGCCTCTCCGAGGCCGCGCTGCGCGACCTCGACGAGGACGGCGTCGTGCGCATCGGGGCCGAGGTGAAGCAGGGCGACATCCTGGTCGGCCACACCAGCTTCAAGGGCGAGAAGGACCCCACGCCGGAGGAGCGGTTGCTGCGCTCGATCTTCGGGGAGAAGGCCCGCGAGGTGAAGGACACGTCGCTGCGGGTCCCCCCGGGCGACGGCGGGGTCGTGCTGCGGACGGTGCGCTTCCGGCGCGGTGACGTCGGCGTCGAGCTCAAGCCGGGTGTCCAGGAGATGGTGCGCGTGTACGTCGCGCAGAAGCGTCGCCTGATCGAGGGCGACAAGCTCGCCAACCGCCACGGCAACAAGGGCGTGGTCGCGAAGATCCTGCCGCCGGAGGACATGCCCTACATGGAGGACGGGACGCCCGTCGACCTCGTGTTCAACCCCCTGGGCGTGCCGTCGCGGATGAACGTCGGTCAGATCCTCGAGACCCACCTGGGTCTGGCCGCCTACCGGCACGGTGTCTCGTACGTCACGCCGGTCTTCGACGGTGCCCGGGAGGACGAGATCAAGGCCCTCCTGGAGGAGGCCGCGGCGGTGGAGAACGCCCGGCGGGCGGCCGCCACGGGCGCGCCCGACCAGCGGGAGCTGGACGTCGTGCGACGGGCCGCCAAGCTGGGCATCATCCCCGACGGCTTGGCGATGGAGGACGCGCTGGTGGCCCTCGCCAGGGCCGGCAAGGCGGTCCTGTTCGACGGGCGCACCGGGGACGCGATCGACGCTCCCATCGTGGTGGGCGTCATGTACGTCATGAAGCTCTACCACATGGTCGAAGACAAGATGCACGCGCGTTCGACGGGCCCCTACTCGCTGATCACGCAGCAGCCGCTCGGCGGCAAGGCGCAGTTCGGCGGGCAGCGGCTCGGGGAGATGGAGTGCTGGGCGCTGCAGGCCCACGGTGCGGCGTACACGCTGCAGGAGATGCTGACGATCAAGTCCGACGACATCGACGGCCGCAACGCCGCCTACGAGGCGATCGTGAAGGGTGACGACGTGTTGGAACCCACCATCCCGGAATCGTTCAAGGTCCTGGTGAAGGAGCTGCACTCGCTCGCGCTCGACGTGCGGGTGCTCGACGCGAACGACAAGCCCGTCGGCATCTTCGACGAGTCGGGGCGGCACTGGTGAGCGCGCTGCGAGCCGACGGCCCCCTGCGCCTCGACGCGCCCCTGCGCGACGCCCGGGAGTTCAGCCGGGTGCAGATCCAGATCGCGTCGCCGAAGGCGATCCGCGACTGGAGCTACGGCGAGGTCACCAAGCCCGAGACGATCAACTACCGGACGCTGAAGCCCGAGCGCGACGGTCTCTTCGACGAGAAGATCTTCGGCCCCGAGAAGGACTGGGAGTGCGCCTGCGGCAAGTACCGCGGCCAGCGGTTCTCGGGGAAGACCTGCGAACGGTGCGGCGTCGAGGTCACCAAGTCGACGGTGCGGCGCTACCGCATGGGCCACATCGAGCTGGCCACCCCGTGCGCCCACATCTGGTACGTCAAGGACGTACCGAGCAAGATCGGCGCTCTGCTGAACCTCTCCACGAGCCACCTCGAGCAGGTCCTGTACTTCGGTCGCTACATCGTCACCGACCCGCAGGACGCGAAGCTCGGCGGCAAGCCGCTGCGCCGGGCCGACCTGCTGACCGACGACGAGTACCGCCAGCTGCGGTTCGGCCAGCAGGAGACGTACTCGGTCCAGCTCGGCGAGCAGGCGCTGGTGGCCGACGGCGAGGCCGTCGAGCAGGGTCAACCGCTCGCCAAGGGTGTGAAGAGCAAGCTCGCCGGCATCGCCCAGTACCGCTTCCCGCGGCGCGTCACCCTCGACTATCGCGAGCTGCGCGACGCTCGACTCATCGTGCCCAAGGCCTCGTGGATCGAGGAGGAGAAGTACGCCGGCGGCCAGCCCATCGCGGAGCTCGAGCAGCCGCTCGAGCTGCGCGCCGAGGAGGAGGGCGTCGTCGAGCTGCTGCCCGTCGGCAACGAGGGCGGCATCCTCCTGCTGCGTGACGTCGACGACGAGGAGATTCGCTTCGCGTACCTGATCGCGAACGGCATGGACGTCGCGGTCGGAAGCGGCGAGTTCGTGGAGCAGGGCGACGTCCTGGCGCGGGCCGGCGCGGGCGCCAGGCTGGCGCTGCCGCGCGAGGCGACGGCGACCCTGCGGGCGAGCAAGACGAAGGACAAGCAGGTCACCATGACCCTCGAGGTGCGCTGGGCGCGCCGCGAGACGCACGAGATCAACCCGACCATGCACGTGCTGGTGGGCGACGGCGCCTCGGTCGTGGCCGGCGAGAAGGTCGTCGGCGCGATCGACGCGGCCCAGGAGATCATCGCGGCGGCGGACGGCACGGTCCACCTCGCCGAGCCGGCGAGCATCATCGTGTCGCGGGCGCGTGTGTACCCGTACCAGGACGAGCCGATCGTCGTGAACGGCGACCGCGTCAAGCCCGGCGACGAGCTGGCCGATGCCGGCCACGTGCGCAGCGACATCTCGGGACGGGTCGAGATCGACCTCGTGCGGCGCCAGGTCCGCGTCATCGAGTCGTACGACTTCGAGGCGCGCATGGGCGCCGACGCGGTCCGCGAGCTGCTGGAGTCGATCGACCTCGAGCAGCTCGAGGCCGAACTCGTCGAGGAGATGAACTCCCCGTCGCGGCACAAGCGTGCCAAGGCGCGCAAGCGCCTCGAGATCACGCGCAGCTTCCTCAAGAGCGGCAACGACCCCGCCTGGATGATCCTCGAGGCGGTGCCGATCATGCCGCCCGACCTGCGGCCCATGGTCCAGGTCGAGGGCGGGCGCTTCGCCACCTCCGACCTCAACGACCTCTACCGCCGCCTGATCAACCGCAACAACCGCCTCAAGAAGCTCATGCAGCAGGGCGCGCCCGAGATGATCGTGCGCAACGAGAAGCGCATGCTGCAGGAGGCCGTCGACGCGCTGATCGACAACGGGCGGCGCGGCAGCGCGGTCGTGCATCCCGGGTCGGATCGTCCGCTCCGCTCGCTCACCGACCTGCTCGGGGGCAAGCAGGGACGCTTCCGCCAGAACCTGCTGGGCAAGCGCGTGGACTACTCCGGCCGCTCGGTGATCGTCGTCGGGCCGCAGTTGCAGCTGCACCAGTGCGGCGTCCCCAAGCGCATGGCGCTCGAGCTCTTCAAGCCGTTCCTGTTCAAGAAGCTCGAGGAGCGCGGCATCGTCAGCAACATCAAGAGCGCCCGCAAGCTGCTCGAGCGGTACCGCGACACCCGCGACGAGATCTGGGATGCCCTCGAGGAGGTCATCGCCGACCGCGTCGTGCTGCTCAACCGTGCGCCCACCCTGCACCGTCTGGGCATCCAGGCGTTCGAGCCCGTGTTGGTCGAGGGGCAGGCCATCCAGCTGCATCCGCTGGTGTGCGAGGCGTTCAACGCCGACTTCGACGGCGACCAGATGGCCATCCACGTGCCGCTGTCGGTGTACGCCCAGTCCGAGGCGCGGCTCCAGATGCTGTCGTCGCACAACCTGCTCTCGCCCGCGCACGGCAACCCGAACGTCCAGGCGTCGCGCGACATCATCCTTGGGCTGTTCGTGCTCACCCAGGTGCACAGCGGGCGGAAGGGCATCGGCCACGCGTACCCCGACGCGGCGGCGGCCGTGGCCGCCTATCGGGCTGGCGAGGTCGACCTGAACAGCTCCATCACCGTCGCTGGCCAGGCGACGTCGGTCGGGCGCCTGAAGTACCGCTACTCCGGCGCCGACGAGGCGCTCCTGGCGGCGGAACGCGGCGAGATCGACATGCAGGACGTCGTGACGATCCAGGTCGACGGGCGGCTGATCGAGACCAGCCCCGGACGCGTGTTCTTCGCCCGGCTCGTGCGCGAGACGCTCGCCGAGGACGGCGGCGAGGTGCCGGCCTCGATGATTCGCTACGACACCGCCTACGAGAAGGGCGCGCTGCGCGACCTGGTGACCGAGAGCTTCAAGCTGCTCGGCGTGGAACGCACCGCCAAGCTCCTCGACGGCCTCAAGCAGGCGGGCTTCCAGCTCTCGACCACCTCGGGCATCACGATCGGCATCGACGACGTCGCCATCCCCTCCGCCAAGAAGCAGCTGCTCGCCGACGCCCAGGCGAAGCTCGACAAGATCGAGCAGTACGCCGAGATGGGCTTCGTGACGGCGGACGAGCGCTTCCAGCAGGTGGTCCGGTTGTGGAACGACACCACCGAGCAGGTGAAGCAGGCGGTGTTCGAGAACTTCGAGAAGCACATGCCCTTCAACCCGCTGTACGTCATGGCGCAGTCCGGGGCGCGCGGCAACCCGCAGCAGATCCGGCAGTTGGCGGGCATGCGCGGGCTCATGGCCAAGCCGTCCGGCGAGACGATCGAGCTGCCGATCCGCGCGAACTTCCGCGAGGGTCTCGACGTGCTCGAGTACTTCATCTCGACGCACGGCGCCCGCAAGGGCGGCGCCGACACGGCGTTGCGGACCGCCGACTCCGGGTACCTGACGCGCAAGCTCGTCGACGTCGCCCACGAGCTCGTCGTCCGCGAGGACGACTGCGGCACGGCGGACTTCGTCGAGGTGCAGTTGTACTCCGCGGAAGGGCGCCCGCGGCCGCGTTCGCAGCTCGAGATGAGCCTCTACGGACGCGTCCTGGCCCTCGATCTCGACGTGGGCGACCGCTCGTTCGCGGCCGGGGCCACCCTCCTGCGGGAGGACGTGGAGGCGATCCTCGGCGGCTTCGCGGCCCACCCCGACCTCCGCAGCATCGCGGTGCGGAGCCCGCTCACCTGTCAGACCCGCGCCGGCGTCTGCCGCGCCTGCTACGGCCTCGACATGTCGACGATGCGGGCGGTGTCGCTGGGCGAGGCCGTCGGCGTGATCGCCGCCGAGTCGATCGGCGAGCCGGGCACGCAGCTCACCATGCGCACCTTCCACACCGGCGGCGTCGCCACCGGCGGCGACATCACGCAGGGCCTCCCGCGCGTGATCGAGCTGGTGGAGGCGCGCAAGCCGAAGGTGAAGGCCGTGGTCGCGGACCTGGACGGCACGGTGTCCATCGTCGAGGAGGAGGACCGCTACCGTCTCTCGGTCGCGTCCGACGACGGCGAGTTCGCCAAGGCGTACAAGATCGACAAGACCACCCGCATCCTGGTCCGCGACGGGGATCGCGTGGAGGCTGGGCAACAGCTCACCCGCGGGGCCATCAACCCGCACGACCTGCTCGAGACCCGTGGGCCGTCGGCCGTCCAGGCGTACCTGGTGGACGAGATCCAGCGGGTGTACCGCGGTCAGGGGGTGAGCGTCCACGACAAGCACATCGAGACGATCGTGCGTCAGATGCTGAAGTACGTGGAGATCCTCGAGCCCGGCGACAGCGATCTGCTCGAGGGGCAGACCGTGGAACGCTTCGACGTCGAGGAGATCAACGATCGCCTGCTCGACGAGGGCAAGACCCCCGCCAGCTGGAAGCCCGTGCTGCTCGGCATCACGAAGGCCAGCTTGACCACCAAGTCATGGCTGTCCGCCGCGAGCTTCCAGCACACCACCCACGTCCTCACCGAGGCGGCCGTGGCCGGCAAGGTCGACGACCTCGTCGGGTTGAAGGAGAACGTCATCCTCGGGCGCCTGATCCCGGCGGGAACCGGTCTCGACGTGATCCGCTCCACGCGCGTGGCCGACCAGCGCACGCTGGCCAAGCAGCGGGCGGCCGACTCCGCCGCCGCGGGACCGCGACCCGGAAGTCAGCCGTCCGCGGGCGCGCAGCCGGAGGCCTGAGGGTCCGGCGCCGCGCCGGCGCGCGCCGAAGATCGTTCCAGCATCCCGGGCCCCCGGTCTTCCGACCGGGGGCCCGACGCTCGGGTCGTGCTAGGCTCCCGGTCGTGGGCGAGGCAGCGCGCGACCGCCCGGCCTGGAGCGGCCCGCCGGGCGCCTTCGTCGTCGGCGTCGACCCGGGCCGCCGCGTCGGCGTGGCCTGGGTCTCGTCGAGCGGCGAGTTGCTGCAGGCCGCCGTGGTCGACCGGGAGACGCTCACGCGGCTGGCGCCGCCGCCCGGAACGGTGGTGGCGGTGGGCGACGGGACCGGCTCGAGCGACGCCGTCGCCGCCCTGGGCGCCTGCGGCGTTCCGGTGGTGCGGGTCGACGAGCGCGGCAGCAGCGAGGAGGGGCGTCGCTGGTACTGGCGGCTGCGGCCGGCGCGCGGCTGGCGCCGCTGGGTGCCGACGGGCATGCGACCGCCGCCGGCGGAGCTGGACGCGTTCGCCGCCTACGCGATCGCCCTGCGCTGGTTGGCCGCACGAGACACGAGCGCGCCGCGGGACCGGTGAGGGTACCGCGGCGCTGTTGGGCGGGGTGCCGTGGCGGCCGCGGGGGCTGCCGCCGGCGTCAGTTCAGCTCGTCCTCGTCGCCGGCGTCCATCATCTGCCGAGCCTCCTGGGCCGTGATGCCGAGCACCGCGGAGATCTCGCCCGCGAGCAGGCGCAGGGCGCGACGGTACGCCTGGCGGTCCAGGTCCGGGAGTCCGCGTTCGAGGTCCCACCGGCGGAGCTCCGACGCGAGCGTCGCGATCTGGTACGGATCGCCGCTCGTGAGGATGTCGGTCACCTTGCGGTGCCTCGCCGCCCACTGCTTCGGCAGGGTGATCCGCCCGTGCGCCAACCGCTCCAGGACGGACTGGACCTCCTCGCCCGTCAGAGCCGGCCGCAGCCCCGCTTCGAGAGGGGCGTGGACCGGTACGTAGGCGCGCGAGGTGCCGTTGGGGAACTGGACTTCGTAGTACTTGAGGTCGGCGCCCGCGACCGTCTTGGTCGTGGTGCCCGAGACGATGCCGACGCCGTACGGCGGCAGCACGACCTGGTCGCCGCTCTTGAAGCTCTTGGGGCTGTCCTTCAAGGCCGAGGCTCCCTTCCGCCGGCGTGGGAACGGACCGGATCGCGTCGGCAGACGCCGACCGAGGGCCGTCACGCGTGCGGGTGGTGGTGGGGGTTCGGGTGGCGCGTCGGGGTCCGGTCGGATCGCGACGTCGCCATCACGCCCCGCATCATAGCAGACCGGGCCACCTTCCAGGGATGCCGGGCCGACCGAGGGTCAGTGGTGCGTGCGGATGGTCACGAACACCCCGACCAGCAGGACGGCGGCGCCCGCCAGCGTGGCCGCCGTCGGTACCTCGGAGAACAGCCACAGCGCCAGCAGCGCCGCGCCGACGGGTTCGAGCAGCGTGGCCGTCGCCACGCGGGTGGGTTCGAGGTGCTTCACGACGTAGTTCACGCCCGTGTGCCCCACGAGCTGCGGGACCAGCGCCAAGGCCAGGACCCAGCCGAAGGTGGCCGCGGGGTAGTCCAGGTAGCTCGCACCGGCCAGCGCCGGGAGCGGCGCGAGCACCAACGCGGCCACGGCGTACGCCGTCCCCGCGTAGGCGTCGATCGACAGGCCACGCCGCTGCGCCAGACGCCCGAGCAGCAGGTACCCCGCCATCGCCATGGCGCCGAGCAGCGCGAGCGCGTCACCCCAGAGCGCGGCGCGCCCGGTGCTGGCCACGGGATCGGCCACCAGGTTGCCGAAGGCGATCGTCGCGGCGCCCGCCATCGCCAGGAGGATGCCGAACATCACGCTGAGGTTCGGCGGCCGCCGCAGGAACGCCCAGCTCGCCAGCGCCACCCACAGGGGCGTGGTCGCCACCAGCGACACCGACGCCGCGACGGTCGTGAGCGACAGCGAGCTGATCCAGGCCGCGAAGTGCACGCCGAGCAGCGCGCCGGCCACCAGCGTCGGCCAGGCGGTGGCGCGGCGCAGCGGCGTCCGTCCCAGGCCGCGTAGGGTGAACGGGAGCAGCACGACGGCGGCCACGGCCATGCGCCATGCGGCGACGACCACGCCCGGAGCGTCGGCCAAGCGGATGAACACGGCCGCCGCGCTCATCGCCAGCACCGCGGCCGTCAGCACGGTGACCACCCGGACGCGGGAAGGCACGGCCGGCCTCAACCCCCGCGGGGTCGCAGGCACCACGCCCACTGGACCCAACCGGCGAGCATCAGAACGCCCCCGGCGGGCGCGACCGCACCGAACGCGCCCAGCCCGGTGGCCACCAAGGCGTACAGCGAGAACGAGAACAGGACGACCCCGAGCACGAGCGTGACCGCGATGCGGCGCGCGGCGTGCGGGGCGCCGGGCACGCCGGTCCGGCCCAGGACCAGGAGCGCCAGCGCGTGGAGGAACTGGTAGCGGACGCCGGTCTCGAACGTCGCCAGCCGGGTGGGGGTGACGAGGTCCGCGAGGGCGTGGGCACCGAACGCCCCCAGCGCCACCGCCGATCCCGCGGCGAGCGCACCCGCGAACGCGATCCAGCCCGGAACGTCGGCGCCGGACGCCCGCACGGTCACCGCTCGACCGCCAGCAGGGGGCCGGCCGCCGCACGGCCCGCGCCCGCCGCCGGCGGTCGCTCGGGCGGACGTCGCGCGGCGCCCCGCTCGACCGCCTCCAGGCGGCCGTCACGCAGGCGCAGGCGCGTATCGGCGATGGACGACAACGCCTCGTCGTGGGTGACCAGGACGACCGTGCGGCCCTCTCCCGCGACCGAGACGAGGGCGGCGACCACGTCGCGCCCTGTGACGCTGTCGAGCGAACCGGTCGGTTCGTCGGCGAACACGACGTCGGGGTCGTTCGCGAGGGCCCGAGCCAGCGCCACGCGCTGGCGCTCGCCGCCGGAGAGGCGATGGGGAAGGTGGTCGGCGCGTCGCTCCAGGCCGAACCGGCGCAGCAGCAGGTCCGCCCGCCGACGACGCTCCCGGGGGCTCGCGCCGGCGAGGCCGAGCGGCAGTTCCACGTTCTGTCGGGCGGTGAGGACGGTGACCAGGTTGAACGACTGGAACACGAAGCCGAACCTGCGCAAGCGCAGGCCGGCCCGCCGGGCCTCCGGGAGCAGATGCACCGGGTCGTCCCCCAGCCACACGCCGCCGGTGGTGGGGACGTCGAAGCCGGCGAGCAGGTTCAGGAGCGTGGACTTGCCCGACCCCGACGGCCCGACGACGGCCGTGATCGACCCGCCGGCGAACGCGTGCCCGAAGTCCGCCAACGCCGTGACGTCGCCGCTCGGCGCGGCGTAGGTCTTCCCGAGGGCGACGGCGCGCAGCACGCCCGGAAGCATACCGCGCGGTCGCGTCCCGTCCTCGTCAGCGACCGCCGGACGAGCCGCCGCCTCCGCCGCCGCCGCCACCGCCCGAGGACGACCCGCCGCTGGACGCCGAGGCGCCGGCCTTGGCCAGCGAACTGGACAGGCTCTGGGCCGCGCGCGAGATCCCCGCCAGGTTGCTCATGTTCGAGGCGCCGAGCCACGCGCCCTGGCGCGCCATCTGCGCCTGGTCGATGCCCTTCGTCGGCGCCACCCGCTGCAGGGTCTTGAGGAAACGCTCCGCCACGCCGAGCGCCGCGGCGTAAACGTAGTACTTGTCCCACAGCATGAAGAAGTCGGGCGGTGCGTCCTTCATGCGCGAGTAGTCCGAGAGCGTGCGTCGGAAGCCCTGCCACGCCGCGACCTCGCGCCCGACCTCCGGGCGCCATGCCGGCAACGCGGCCGACGCCGCGATCAACAGGACCACGGCCGCGACCGCGGCGACGATCGCGATCACGCGCGCGGCGTCGACGGTGGCGATCGCGAGGACGACGCCTGCGGCGAGGGCGAACAGCGCTCGGAGCGTCCAGCGGTTCGTCTCGGTCCGGCTCTCTTGCGTGGTCAGCGGGCCGCCCATGAAGCCTTCGACCCACTTTCGAACCAGCGGTCCCCAGCGTTGCAGGAAGCTCTGGGCGTGGCTGCGGCCGTAGGCCTCGAGGTCCGCGAGGGGTAGCTCGTCCGGGTTGGCGGCGCGACGCCGTGCCCGGGCCGCGCGGGTGAGGTAGTCGAGGACCTGGGCCTCGAACGACTCGAGCCCCGAGGTGTCGGCGCTCGGCTGCAGCAGGATGCGCAGCTTGCGGCCCTCGCCTTCGAAGCGGATCAGGCCGCGGCGCGCCAGGTCCATGATCGTGGCGAACCATCCGGGGCCCATGGTGCTGCCGCCACCGAAGTTCTGCGACTGCATGGCGGTGACCGCGGCCGGTGGCAGGTCGCGTGGGGGTTCGAACGGGTACTTCATCCCGTCCGTGGCGGGCTCGCGGCCGACGCGTCGCCAGGCGCCCAGGATGCCCGCACCCAACCACGCCAACCACGCCAGCGGCAGCAGGCCCCAGCCGGGGCTGCCGCGCACGGCCCGGAACAGCCGCTCGCGTTCCTGTACGCCGGCGATGCGGGTCTGGTCGCGCAGCAGCTCCTCCAGGGCCATCGCGCTGCCGCGAACCTCGAACAGGGCGGGGTCCATGAGGAAGCGGACCTCCACCCCGTCGCCGCGCGGGATGCGATCGAAGGCGACGGTGAGCACCCGGCGGTCGCCGGACAGGGCGACGCGCGGCTCCTCGGGGTTCGCGTAGCGCATCACGTAGGCGTCGTACGGCGCCGCCATCGGGCCGGGCGCCGTGACCGTGAGCCGGTACCCGACGATGGGCGGGTGGTCGAGCTGGATGAGGTTCCAGTACCACTGCACGACGTCGCGGTAGGCGTCGATGGTCCCGTCCAGCCGGTAGACGAAGCGCACGCGGCTCTCGCGGATGCGCCGGTCGTGACGGACCACGACCTCGGTTCCGGCCGTGCACGGTTGCTGGAACGCCCGAGCGGGAACGGGCGCCGACACGGCACCCGACCCCTCCAACAGCGTGAGCCGAACGTGGCTCGGGTGGCCGACGCAGATGAACGCCTCGGCGAAGTCCTCGTCGGGCGTCCACAGGGTGCGCTCGTCGCGCACGACGACGGTGCCGTCCGCGGCGATGCTCACCTCCTGGACCACGTCGCGCCACTCGAACCTGGCGTGGGCTGCGGCGAGCAGGAGGGCCATGAGCAGGACGACGGCCGCGCGCAGGGATCGTGTTCGCATGCCTCGTAGTGTAGGACGTCGGATGCCGGGTCGCGGCCGCACGCGCCCGCGGCCAAGGCGAACCTTCACTCGCGCGCGAGCGCCACGGCGATCGGGACCCGAGCGGCCCGGGCGGCGGGCAGCAACCCCGCCAGCAGCCCCATGGTGGCGGCGACCGCGACCGCGAAGGCGACCAGGCGGCCGGTGACGGCGGCGACGGCGAGCGCGATGAGGTCCATCGAGACGAGGTTGACGAGCCATACCCCGAGGTACCCGATGGCGACGCCGAACGCGGCGCCGATGAGCGACAGGACCACGCTCTCGAGCAGGACCAGGCCGAACAGGAAGCGGGGTCGCGCGCCGACCGCGCGCACGACGCCGAACTCACGGGTTCGTTCGAAGACGCTCATGAGCATGGTGTTCGCCACCGCGATGGCGCCGACGATCAGCGCGATCGCGCTGATCCCGAGGCGCACGACGTCGGAGATGGCCAGGCCGCGTTCGATCACCGAGAGGAGCTCGGCGCGGGTCTGGACCCCGAGGTCCGGGTAGTCGGCCGCGATGGCCTCCGCGGCAGCGGCGGCGCCGACCGGGTCGCGCAGCGCCACGACCAGGAACGACACCCGGTCGTCGATGCCGATCGCCGTCTGCAGCGTCTCGAGCGGTACCAGCACGGTGTTGTCGATGAGGCCGCCGGCCGACTTGGCTACGCCAACCACCTCGAAGGACGCGCGCGGGTTGAGCCGCAGCACGCCGCCCACGTCGATGCCGTTGCGCTCCGCCACCTGCAGGCCCGCCACCGCGACGAACTCCCCGGCGTCGGCGGCCGCCAGCGCGCGGCCGCGGTCGATGGCGAAGTCCACGTACACGTCGCCGACGTCGCTGGCGGCGGGCAGGCCCTGGAACACGACCCCCGACGTGGCGGTGAGGCCGGATCGCACCTGCACGAGCACGGGCGTGACGCTGACGATGCCGTAACGCTCGGCGTCGGCGAGAAGCGCGTCGAGGTACGTCAGCGGGAGTTCGGGCACCCCGCCGAAGGCCGTCGTGGACACGTCGCCGAAGCTGATCTGCAGGTCGGGTCCGACGCCGCCGAGCTCGCTCGCGAACGCCAGCCGCAGCCCCTCGCCCAGCGATAGGAAGACGACCGTGGAGCCCACGGCGATGGCGATGCCGAGCGCGGTCAGCAGCGTCCGGAGCGGACGCCGCCGAAGCGAGGCGGCGGCCAGGGAGGGTACCACCCGATCAGGGACCGAACGCCCGGCCGAGCACGGCCCCCGGCCCGCCCATGGGCCCCAGGTCCTGCCCGCCCAGGTTCACCCGCACGCCCGCGGCGTTGCCCACGTACACGAAGACGGGGAGGGCGAACTCGTAGCTGGCCCCCGGCTGCGCCGTGGTGTAGACCAAGCGCTCGCCGACGTTGCGGGCATCGCTCCGGTACACCTCGAGCCAGGTGGCCTCGGTGATGGTCAGCGCCACGCTGTCGGTGCCGATCGCTTCGGCGCCGACGCCGTCCGGCGCGATCGGGGTCAGCGTCAACTCGATGCGGCCGTCGACGACCAGGTCGTAGCGCGCTTCCGCGGGCTCGTACCCCTCCAACTCGGCCCGGACCACCCGGCCCGAGCGGGCGCTGACGGGCACCTCGGCCAGCGGCGTGCGTCCCGGGAGCGGGAAGCCGTCGATCGTCACGACGGCGCCCGGCGGGTTCGTGACCACGTCGATGCGCACGGTGGCGTCGGCGCCGGGTCCCGGCGCGTCCTGGCCCGCGACGGCCGTGCCGTCCGCGGCTTCGTCGCCGGCGCCCGCGTTCTCGGCGGCCGCGCCCGGGTCGGCGGCGGTCGCCGCGGCCGGCGTCGTGGGCGTCGTCGTGGGCGTGCCCGTCGCGAACAACCGGTCGAACCCCCACGCGGCCAGCGCGACCACCACGATGACGAGGGCGAGCGTCATGACCCACGGACCCAGCAGCCAGGAGCG
>ERZ869909.1500-NODE-1500-length-18825-cov-34.116119_pt1 | contig 18825 bp, 18 predicted proteins | sample MGYA00520892_ERZ869909 | MGnify/ENA primary metagenome ERZ869909 (study PRJEB32215, sample SAMEA104723947) | bioreactor metagenome | biome: bioreactor; feature: anaerobic bioreactor; material: water | place: China | collected 2015-03-12 ...
AGGCTACTGATGCGTCTAGTGATCGAACGCGGTGAACTCCTGAGAGCGCTCGGGCATGTGACGAGCGTCGTTGAGCGTCGCACGACGATCCCCATTCTCTCCAACGTGCTGATCCGCGCATCGGGTCAGACGCTGGAGCTCAAGGCCACCGACCTCGAGCGCGAAGTGACCGAGGAGGTCAAGGCCGAGGTGGGCGCGGCCGGCGCCGTCACGGTGCCCGCGCACATCCTGCACGACATCGTCCGCAAGCTGCCCGAGGGCAGCCAGGTGGATATCCGCCGCGACGCCGAGAAGGAGCGCCTGACGCTCGCCGCCGGTCAGGCCCGCTTCGCGCTGCAGACGCTCGGCCCCGAGGACTTCCCGGATCTCGCGGCGGGCGAGCTTGGCCACAGCTTCTCCGTGCAGGCCAAGGACTTGAAGCGGCTCATCGACAAGACGCGCTTCGCCATCTCGACCGAAGAGACGCGCTATTACCTGAACGGCATCTTCCTGCACATCGCCGACGCCGGAAACGGGCCGACGCTACGCGCAGTCGCGACCGACGGCCACCGTCTCGCACAGGCGGAGCTCGCGCGTCCCGCGGGCGCGGAGGGCATGCCGGGCGTCATCATCCCGAGAAAGACGGTGCACGAGCTGCAGCGCCTGATCGAGGACAGCGCCGAGACGGTGAGCGTCGCCGTCTCGCCGGCCAAGGTGCGCTTCGAGATCGGCTCCGTGACGCTGACGTCGAAGCTGATCGACGGCACGTTCCCCGATTACGGCCGCGTCATCCCGCAGAACAACGACAAGGAGCTGCGTGTCGAGAACGCCGCTTTCATCAGCGCCGTCGACCGCGTCTCGACCATCGCGAGCGAGCGCGGCCGAGCGGTCAAGCTCAACCTCGCAAAAGACAAGCTCGTGCTCTCGGTCAACAACCCCGAAGGCGGCAGCGCGACCGAGGAGCTGGCGGTGACCTATTCCGCTTCCCCGCTCGAGATCGGCTTCAACGCGAAGTATCTGCTCGACATCGCAGGCCAGCTCGAAGGCGACGAAGCCCGCTTCCTGCTCGCCGATCCCGGCTCGCCGACCATGATCCGCGACGCCGAGGACGAGGCCGCGCTGTACGTTCTGATGCCGATGCGCGTGTAGGAGCCGGCCAGGCATTCCGGCGGATCCGGGCACCGGCCGTCCATGCGAAGCATGGTTCCGCCATGACGCCGGTGTGACGGTGGTGTTGGAGCCGTCGGCCAGCAAAAAAAGACGTCATCCCGGCGGAGGCCGGATTCAGACATGCCTCCGGGTTTCGCTATGCTCTCCGCTGATAAGAAGAGCTGGAGAAGATAGCCACAAGGCTCAACGCGAAAGAGATGCGCGCTTGGTCTCTGCCACGACACATGAAGCGTCTGCCGACGAGCAAGCCGCTTCCCGCCTCTGGGTCGAGCGGCTTTCGCTGACGGGCTTTCGCACCTACGCGTCTGCGGCGCTCGATCTCGGCCCCGAGCCGGTCGTCCTGACCGGCCCCAACGGCTCCGGAAAAACCAATGTGCTTGAAGCGGTCTCGCTGCTCGCAGCCGGCCAGGGTTTGCGCCAGGCGCCGCTCGCCGATCTCGCCAAGACGGGCGGCGACGGAAGCTGGTCGGTCGCGGCCCGCGTGCACACGTCCGTCGGCCCCGTCACCATCGGCACCGGCCGCACGGCGACGGAGCGCTACGACAACCGCCCCGCCGCGCGTCTCGTCCGCATCGACGGCGAGCCGAAGTCGGGCTCCGGCGCGCTCGCCGATTACGTCGAGATGGTCTGGATCACGCCCGCGACCGACGGCCTGTTCACCGGTCCCGCATCCGAGCGCCGCCGCTTTCTCGACCGGCTCATCGTCTGCTTCGATACCGGACATCGCACGCGGGCGAACCGTTTCGAGCGCGCGATGGCGCAGCGCAACCGTCTGCTGTCCGAAGGGGTCACGCGCGGCGCCGAGCTCGACGGGTTCGAGCTTCAGATGGCGGAGATGGGCATCGCCATGGCGGCGGCGCGGGCGGAAGCGGTGGCCGCGCTGGGCGCCGTCATCGCCGCGCGCCGCACGCGCGATCCGGATAGCCCGTTTCCCTGGAGCCACGTCGCGCTCGAAGGCGCCGTGGACCTCGATCTCGCGACGCGCCCTGCCGTCGATGTGGAGGACACGTACGCGCGTCGGCTCCGCGACGTGCGCGAGCGCGACCGCGCGGCGGGGCGTGCACTCGACGGTCCGCACCGGAGCGATCTCGCCGTTGCGCACGGGCCGAAGCAGACGGCCGCCCGGCTGTGCTCCACCGGCGAGCAGAAGGCGCTGCTCATGGGGCTGCTGCTCGCTCACGCCGAGCTTGTGACCGCGCGGCGCGACAGCGTGGCGCCGATGATGCTGCTCGACGAGGTGACGGCGCATCTCGATGGCGATCGCCGCGCCGCGTTGTTCGACGAGCTCTTGCGTCTCGGCACGCAGGCCTGGATGACGGGAACCGATCGCGACGCATTTTCGAGCCTCACGGGAAGGGCGCAGTTCTGGCGTGTATCCGACGGCTTTGTGACGCGCGCAGACTGAGCGGCGAGCCCCCTCGTCCGGGCGTGCTGCCGCACCCAAATAAATCTCTGAAAAATAAGGCCAATTCGACCCCGATCAGGGTGCGGAAAACGTGCTTTTTTGCACCTTTCTCGCGCCTGCTGTGATAGACTTCGCGCCAACCAAATCAGAACCGTGCGACAGGGATCGAATGAGCGCTGAGCCTGCCAAGAAATTGCCCCCGGCCGAGGATTACGGCGCCGACAGCATCAAGATGCTGAAGGGCCTCGAAGCCGTGCGCAAACGCCCCGGCATGTACATCGGCGACACCGATGACGGCTCGGGTCTTCATCACATGATCTACGAGGTGGTGGACAATGCCATCGACGAGGTTCTGGCAGGCCATGCCTCGTCGTGTCAGGTGACGCTGAACCCCGATGGGTCGTGCACCGTGCGCGACGACGGGCGCGGCATCCCCACCGGCATCAAGCAGGACGACGATCAGGATCCGAAGCGCTCGGCGACCGAGATCGTGTTTACGGAGCTGCACGCGGGCGGCAAGTTCGACCAGAACGCCTACAAGGTGTCGGGTGGTCTGCACGGCGTCGGCGTCTCGGTGGTCAACGCGCTGTCCACGTGGCTCAAGGCGCGCATCTGGCGCGACGGCAAGGAGCACGTCATCGAGTTCCGCGACGGCGTGGCCGTCGGGCCGTTGCAGGTGGTGGGCGATGCGGGTGGCGAGCGCGGCACGGAAGTCACGTTCCTGCCCAGCACCGAGACCTTCTCGCAGGTCGAGTTCGATTACGCGACGCTGGAGCACCGCCTCCGGGAGCTCGCGTTCCTCAACTCCGGGGCCAAGGTCGTGCTGACGGACGCGCGCCACGCCGACGTCAAGCGCGAGGAGTTCATGTACGAAGGCGGCACGGCGGCGTTCGTGCGCTTCCTCGACCGCTCGCGCCAGTCGCTCATTCCAGATCCGATCATGGTGCGCGCCGAGAAGGATCGCGTCGGCGTCGAGGTCGCGCTCTCGTGGAACGACAGCTACCACGAGAACGTGCTCTGCTTCACAAACAACATCCCGCAGCGCGATGGCGGCACGCATCTCGCGGGCTTCCGCGCGGCGCTGACGCGCGTCATCAACAAGTACGCGGCCGATAGCGGCATCGCGAAGAAGGAGAAGGTGGATCTCTCGGGCGAGGACGCGCGCGAGGGCCTCACCTGCGTGCTCTCCGTCAAGGTGCCGGACCCGAAGTTCTCCAGCCAGACCAAGGACAAGCTCGTCTCGTCCGAGGTGAAACCCGTGGTCGAGAGCGCGGTGTTCGAGGAGCTCCTCGCGTGGTTCGAGGAGCATCCGAAAGAAGCGAAGACGATCGTCGGCAAGATCGTCGAGGCCGCGCTCGCCCGCGAGGCGGCGCGCCGCGCACGCGAGCTGACGCGCCGGAAGAGTGCGCTCGATGGGCTTCGCCTGCCGGGCGGCCTCGCCGAGTGCCAGGACCGCGATCCGACCAACACCGAGCTGTTCATCGTCGAGGGCGACTCGGCCGGCGGCTCCGCCAAGCAGGGCCGCAAGCGCGAGTATCAGGCCGTGCTGCCGATCCGAGGTAAGATCCTCAACGTCGAGCGCGCGCGCATCGACAAGATGCTCTCCTCCGAACAGGTGACGAACATCATCGGTGCGCTCGGCACCGGCATCCGCGACGACTTCGACCTCAAGAAGCTGCGCTACCACAAGATCATCATCATGACGGACGCCGACGTGGACGGCGCCCACATCCGCACACTGCTGCTCACGTTCTTCTACCGGCAGATGCAGGAGCTGGTGGAGAAGGGCCACGTCTACATCGCCCAGCCGCCGCTCTACAAAGTGCAGCGCGGCCGCAGCAGCGCCTACCTGAAGGACCAGCGCGCGCTCGAGGACTATCTGATCGACACCGGCCTCGAGGATACGGTGCTGACCACCGGCGGGGCTGAGCGGGCAGGCCCCGACTTGCGTGAGATTGTCGATCAGGCGCGCGGGATTACGGGCCTCGTCGACCAGCTTCATTCGCGTTATTCGCGCGCCATCGTCGAGCAGGCGGCGATTGCCGGCGCCTTCGATCCGGCTCTCATCCAGTCGGCGGCCTCTGCCAACGCCGCGGCCGAAACCGTCGCCGCGCGCCTGAACGAGATCGCGGAAGAGACGGAGAAGGGCTGGTCCGGCAGCTACGGGAACGACGGCTTCCTGTTCCGCCGCGAGGTCCGCGGCGTGACGGAGGCGCACGCCCTCGACCGCGCCTTGCTCGCGTCTTTGGATGCGCGCCGCCTCAACGAGAAGCGCGCGCATCTGGCGGAGGTCTACGGCCAGGGCACGAAGCTGCGCCGCAAGGCGGAGACGCTCGACATCAACGGTCCGCGTGCGCTGCTCGACGCCATTTACGAGGCCGGCCGCAAGGGCCTTTCGCTCCAGCGCTACAAGGGTCTCGGCGAGATGAACCCCGAGCAGCTCTGGGAGACGACGCTCGACCGCGACGCGCGCACGCTGCTCCAGGTGAAGATCGGCGACGTCACCGAAGTCGACGAGATCTTCTCCAAGCTGATGGGCGACGTCGTCGAGCCGCGTCGCGAGTTCATCCAGGACAACGCGCTCACCGTCGCCAATCTGGACGTGTAACGGCCGGAACAGCCGCCCGCGGGTTTTCGGCGTTGGATCGCATCGCATAGTGAGGCGATCCGATCTGTCGGAACCTGAGGAGGGCCACATGACCGCACCGTCCGACGCCGACGTCATCGCCTGGAAATACGCCAACCTCTTCCATCCCGACGCCGGGATGAGCGCAGGCGCGCGACGTCTGCTCCCTTTGGGAGGCGACAGTTCCGTCGACTGGCTGCGGAAGAAGATGGGCGGACTCTGGGTCGGTGGCGCGGTGACGCTGACGCGCGATGCTTTGAGTTTTTCGCCGAACGGCATGAACACCGCCGCCCACGACCGCGACACGTCGGCGGTCGTCGCGCTCGATCGCGTGGTGGATATAGCGGATCGGTTTGGCTGGGTGACGGGCATCGTCGACGTGCGCACCGACACGGGTGAGGTCATGACGTTCCGCTGTTTCGGCGCGAAGGCGTTTGCGGAAAAAATCCGTGAGGCTGTCGCGTCACGGCGCGCGGAGGGGCGTTGAGCACGACTCTTTCCTTGGACTAGACCATGATCGCTTCGGACCCTAGCCGCTCCGATCGGCGCGCCGCCGACCCGGCGCGGCGTGAATCGGCAGCGCGGAGAAAGTCCGAAGTGTGAATCATAGGTCTCATCAAAGAGGTGGAGCGTCCGGTCCGGTTCCACCGGATTGGAAACGTTATAGATCAGGCCGCGACCTGCCCCGGGATCTCGCCAAGCGCCTGACGCGGGGGCTCGGCTTCCACTTCATCGGTCCACACCTTGAACGATTTGAGCTGATGCGGGCCGAAGCTGTGGATCAGCGGCACGTCGGTCGCATCGCGGCCATAGGCAATGGGAATGCGCCCGATGCGCGGCCTGTTGTGACGCGCATCGAACGCGCACCAGCGGCCGCCGAGGTAGACCTCGCACCACGCGCTGAAATCCATCGGCGCCGGGTCTTTCGGTACGCCGATGTCGCCGAGATATCCGTTGACGTAGCGCGCCGGAATGTTGAGTGCGCGGCAGAGCGCGATCGTGAGGTGCGCAAAGTCGCGGCACACGCCGACGCGCTCTTCATACGCTTCGGCCGCGGTGCGCGTGTCGCGGGCATGGTGATAGCCGAACGTGATCTGCCGGTGGACGAAATCGACGATGGCCTCAACCCGCGACCATCCCGGCGTCATCGTGCCGAAGTGCGCCCAGGCGATCTCGCTCAGGCGGTCGGTCTCGCAATAGCGGCTGCCGAGCAGGTAGACCAGGACGTCGTCAGGAAGCTCGGCGACCGGAACTTCGCGGAGCGTCCGGTCCACGAGGTCGGGCGCGCCGGTATCCTGGATCGTGCCGCCGAGCGTGACGGCGAAGTCTCCGGCAGGCGCGATCATGCGCCGGCACACGTTGCCGAACTGGTCGCGGTACATCGAGACGGGAACGTCCGGCGTGGTGACGAACGCGCTTTCGTCGACGATGTCGGGACGCCGGTGCTCGCGCACGTCGAGCAGCGTGATGAGGGGCGTGGGTTGGGACACCGTAATCGCCATACCGAACCCGTACTTGATAAGCATGTGCGCAAGACCTCTGCTAGATCGAAGCATAACGCCCTTAGGCGAGCGGCCGTTCCATCCGTCGTGCGCCGATCCTGGGGTTTGATCGCGTGAGGCTTCTGGTCCAGGGTGCAGGTCGATCAGCAGAGAAGCCTTCCCCCATGACGTCCATGCCACCGCCCGAGCCGCCCCGCCCGTTCGACGCCATCATGCTGAACGTCGGGGACGGGCATTGGATCTACGTCGAGGAGGTCGGCCGGAAAGGCGGCGTACCGGCGCTCTTCCTGCATGGCGGACCGGGGAGCGGCGCCCAGCATGCGCATCGACGGCTCTTCGACGGCGATCGTTTCCACGCCGTTCTTTTCGACCAGCGCGGCGCGGGCCGCAGCCATCCGTATCTGGAAACGCGTGCCAACACCACGCAGCACCTCGTGGCCGACATCGAGCGCATCCGTACGCACCTGGGCTTCGAGAAGATGCTGATCGTCGGCGGATCGTGGGGCTCGACGCTCGCGCTCGCTTACGCCGAGGCCCATCCCGAGCGTGTGTCGGCCCTCGTCTTGCGCGCGGTGTTCCTCGGCACGGACGCGGAGGTGGACTGGGCGTTCCGCCGCGGCCCGGCCGAGCTGCGCCCGGATCTCTACGCGAGCTTCGTCGCGGCTTTGCCCGAAGCCGAGCGGGCCGATCCGGTCGCGGCGTATGTCGCGCGCCTCACCAGCGCAGACGCCGCCGTGCGCGATCCCGCCGCGCATCGCTGGAACCGCTTCGAGCGCATCATGTCGGAGTTCGCGCCGGGCGATGTCGTTCTCGCGGACGACATGCCGTTGACCGGACGCCTGCCGCCGACGCCGATCATGGAAGCGCACTACATCGCCAACCACTTCTTCCTTACGCCCGATCAGCTCTTGAATGGCGCGGATCGGCTCGCGGGGATTCCGGGTGTCATCGTGCAGGGCCGCTACGACCTGCTCTGCCCGCCCCGTGCCGCCTACGAACTCACGAAGCGCTGGCCGTCGGCGCGGCTCGAAATCGTGCCGTCCGCCGGGCACGCGATGACGGAGCCCGGCGTGTTCGAGGCGATGAAGCGCGCCGTCGACAGCCTCGCGGGAATGGCGTAAGCCACGCGGACCATGTCCGTCACCGTCACAGCCTTCTACAAGTTCGTCGCGATCGCCGATCCGCCCGCGCTGCGCGAAGAGCTGCGGGATCTCGCACGCGCTGAGGAGATCAAAGGCACGATCCTCGTCGCGCCGGAAGGCATCAACGGCACCGTCGCAGGGCCCGATGGCGGTATCCGCCGCCTGCTCGCGCACATGCGGTCCGATCCCCGCTTCGCCGATCTCGTGAGCAAGCAGTCCTACGTCGACGCGCCGCCGTTCGGCCGCCTCAAGGTGCGCCTCAAGCGCGAGATCGTCACCCTGCGCCGGCCCGAAGCCGACCCGACGAAAGAGGTCGGAACCTACGTGAAGCCTCAGGACTGGAACGCGCTGATTGCAGATCCCGATGTGCTCGTCCTCGACACGCGCAACGCCTACGAGGTCGCCATCGGCACCTTCAAGGATGCGGTCGATCCCGAGACGCGCACGTTCGGAGAGTTTCCGGATTTCGTCGCCGCCAACCTCGATCCCGAGAAGCACACGCGCATCGCCATGTTCTGCACCGGCGGCATTCGCTGCGAGAAGGCGTCCGCCTATCTGCTGTCTCAGGGCTTTCCCGAGGTCTATCACCTCGAAGGCGGCATTCTGAAATATCTCGAGACCGTGCCGCCTGAGGAAAGCCTGTGGCAGGGCGAGTGCTTCGTGTTCGACGAGCGCGTTGCGCTCGAGCATGGCGTGAAGCGCGGAAAGCATGTCATGTGCCGGGCCTGCGGAGCGCCTGTCTTAGAAGGCGAAGAAGAGCGCCACAACGCCCGGTGTCCGCACGCACCCGCAGCGTGACGACAACGTCACGAACAGCGACAGCCACGACCTCTGCCGGAACGAGACGGGCGCCGAGACCTGAGACGACGCCCGTGGTCATGGTTTTTTGGACCGGCGAGGTTCGCGGGGATCGCGTCGTTTTAGCAGCGCTTCGAAGAAGCTTATCAGATGGAGAAGGGCGAGATACATGGCCGTTGCCTGCTGGCTTCGAGGGATGAGCGAAGGGTGCGCCCACCTGCCGCCTCGGACAAACGGCATTGCTTTACATGAGATGTAAGAAATTGTTACATCTCGGACATGGTCCGGCAGCTCCCTTCTCTGAATGCCCTGAAGGCTTTCGAAGCCGCGGCGCGTCACGCGAGCTTTTCTCTGGCCGCGGTCGAGCTGGGCGTGACGCACGCCGCGGTCAGCCGTCATATCCGCGATCTCGAAACCTGGCTCGGCACCAGGCTTTTCGTGCGCACGGGGCGCGGTGTGGAGCTCACCGAGCGCGGCAGGAGCTACGCAGGGGACATCACGCGCGGCCTCGATGTCATCGCCGCGGCGACAGAGAGCGTGGCCGGACGCAAGCGTCGTCGCCAGCGCCTTGCGGTCAGCGTTGAGCCGGCGCTCGCGGCGCTGTGGCTGGTGCCGCGGCTCGGGCGGTTCACCGTCGCGCATCCCGATATCGACCTCATCATCGACGCGACGAGCCGCCTCGCCGACTTCTCGCGCAACGAGGCCGATCTCGGCATTCGCTACGGTCGCGGTCCGTGGCCGAATGTGGTCTCCGAGAAACTCACCCGCACGAGCCTCACGCCCATGTGCAGTCCGGAATGGATGAGAACGAAGGGCCGCGTCCATCCCGCCGGCCTCAAGGCGGATTGGCTGCTCCAGGAGGAGACGCGCCAGTTCTGGCGCGAATGGATGGACGCGGCTGGGTTGTCGGATCGGCTCGTGCCCGAAGGCCCGCGCCTCAGCGGCCACCTCGCCATTCCCGCGGCGGAGGCCGGGCAAGGGTTTGCGCTGGCCGACGAGATCGTCGCGGGCGACGCCCTCGTGGGCGGCCGGCTGGTCCGGCCGTTCGACGTCGCCGTCGTCCACTACGCCTACTTTCTCGTGCGCAGCTCGAGCCGCAAGGAGACGCGCGCGATGGCGGCGTTCGGATCCTGGCTCCGGCACGAGATTGGCCAAACGCTCGAGGCGGTCGGGAGGGAAGCGTCGGCCGCTCCGCCGATCGGTCGCGCGGCGGTCAGGCGGGGGAGAGCCGCCGTCCGATCCAGACGCCGATGACGAGGCCGACCAGGCCGCCGGCCGGCCCGTAGCCGAAGGCGGCCATGATGTCGCGCTGGCCTTCGAAGTTCGTGAGGCCGAAGTGTCCGCCGAACAGGATGACGGCGGCTGCAGTCGCAACCCAGCCGATGATCAGGCCGGCGATGCCGCCGACGGCAGTGACGAGGAAGGGTTTCATGAGCGGGTCCGGTGCGAGAGTGCTTCCGGAAAAGTGGGAACCGGTTTTCCGGTAAGAAGCACGATAAAGCAAAAACTTAGAGCCGTTCTGCGATTCCACTCAAACCAGAACGGCACGAGGCATGCGGAAGAGGCTCACTCTAGCCGGGCTGCCGCGCCGGACGCCACCTGAAGACGATCATTTTCCTGCGTTGGGGGTACCGAGGGGGAGATCCCACACCTTGGCCGTGCCGTCGAACGAGGCGGTGATCACGTGCCGGCCGTCGGGGCTGAACTCGGCCGCCTCGACCGCCTTCCCGTGTTCCGCGAGCCAGGCGACCGAAGCACCCGTCGTGCTGTCCCACAGCCGCGCACTGCTGTCGTGACACGAGATGAGCACGAGCTTTCCATCCGCGCTGAAGAGCGCCGCCGAGAGGTTGCGCCGGTGCTTGCCGTCGAGCGTCACGAGCTTCTCGCCGGTTTCCGCGTCCCAGACGTTGGCGATGCGGTCGGCGCCGCCCGTGATCACGCGCCGTCCGTCGGGGCTGAATTCGCCGCGCAGCACCGCGCGCGTATGCCCGCCGGTGAAAGCGCGGATCTCCTCGCCCGATTTCGTATCCCAGATCCGCCCCGTCTTGTCGGATGAGGTGGTGAAGATGCGCGCGCCGTCGCTGCTGAACGCTGCCGAGCTCACGAGGCTCGTGTGCCCGGCAAGTGTCAGGATCGGCTTGCCGGTCGCGGCGTCCCAGATCCGCGCTGTCTTGTCGGCCGAGGCAGTGACGAGCAGCGACGAGTCCGGGCTGAACACGGCCCACGTCATGTAGCCTTCGTGCCCCGAAAGATCGGCGATGTGCTGGCCGGTCTTGCCGTTCCACAGCTTGCCGGTGTTGGCGTGCGGCACGGTGACGACGCGTGTGCCGTCGGGGCTGAATTCGGCCTGTTCGAGCATCTGCTCGTGCCCGCCGAGAACGGCGATGTCCTTGCCGGTCGCGGCGTCCCAGAGCCGTGCCGTCAGATCGCGCGAGGCGGTGACGATGAGGCTCGCGTCCGCATTGAACACGGCATGCCGCACGCCTTCCTCGTGGCCCGTGAGCGTGAGCAGGAGATCTCCGGTCTTGGCGTCCCAGACCCGCGCGGTGCGATCGGCGGAGGCAGTCAGAATGCGGCTGCCGTCGGGGCTGAAGGTCGCCGACCAGACGTCCGCCGTATGTCCCTGGAGCGTAAGCGACGACGCGAGCTTCGGGGTGGTCTCGTCCGCGCTCGGTGCGGCCGCGCCGAGCGCAAGAAAAAGCGAGACGGCGATCGCAGCCGGAAGCGTGCCGCGCGCGCGTCGGGCAGTCGCGAGCTGGGCCACCGCGAGTCGAGCCACCACGAGTTGAGTCATGGGCGCTTCTCCAAATTATGTTTTGTTATATCGTCAGTATTGGTCTGCCCGCTCACGGCCGGCAAGAACATTCGGCAGGGCGCGCTTGGCGCATTGCGCTGCGCGCGGGAAAATGTCCCTGAGGATGCCAAGAAATAGACCCACCCGCCCGCCGTGGAGCGGGCGCGCGATGCGCAGGCCGATGCGTCGGGTGGCAGCCGCTACAGAATGAACTTCGACAGATCGGTGTTCTTCGCGAGTTCGCCCACGCGGGCGTTCACATACGCCGCATCGATGGTGGATGTCTCGCCGTTCCGGTCCGACGCGTCGAACGAGATCTCGTCGAGCACGCGCTCCATCACGGTCTGCAGCCGCCGCGCACCGATGTTCTCGACCGTCGAGTTGACGAGCACCGCCGCGTCGGCGAGCGCGTCGATCGCGTCCTCGGTGAACACGAGATTGAGGCCTTCCGTCGCCATCAGCGCAACGTACTGCTTGATCAGGCTCGCCTCCGGCTCCGTCAGGATGCGGCGGAAATCCTCGCGCGACAGCGCCTTGAGCTCGACGCGGATCGGAAGTCGCCCCTGCAACTCCGGAAGCAGGTCCGCGGGCTTCGCCACATGGAACGCGCCCGACGCGATGAACAGCACGTGGTCCGTCTTCACCGGCCCGTATTTCGTGGAGACGCTCGTGCCCTCGATCAGCGGCAGGAGATCGCGCTGCACGCCTTCGCGTGAGACTTCCGCGCCCGAACGGCCCGTCTCGCCGCGCGAGCAGATCTTGTCGATCTCGTCGAGAAACACGATGCCGTTGTTCTCGACGGCGCGGATCGCCTCGCTCGTGATCTGGTCGTTGTCGATCAGCTTGTCGCTCTCTTCGGCGACGAGCAGCGGATAGCTGTCCTTGACGGTCACGCGCCGCGGCCTGGTGCGTCCGCCCATCATCTTGCCGAAGATGTCGCCGAGGTTGACGGCGCCCATTGAAGCACCGGGCATGCCTGGGATATCGAGCATGGGCATGCCGCCGCCCGTATCGGTCACCTGGATCTCGATGATCTTGTCGTTGAGCTCGTTGGCACGCAGCCGCTTGCGGAAGGAATCGCGCGTCCCGGGCTGCGCGCCCGGCCCGACGAGCGCGTCGAGCACGCGCTCCTCCGCGTTCTTCTCGGCCTGCGCGAGCACCTCGCGGCGCTTCGTGTCGCGCACCAGCCCGAGTCCGACCTCCACGAGATCGCGGATGATGCTTTCCACGTCGCGGCCGACGTAGCCCACCTCCGTGAACTTCGTCGCCTCGACCTTGAGGAACGGCGCGCCCGCGAGCTTGGCGAGGCGCCGCGCGATCTCCGTCTTGCCGACGCCGGTTGGCCCGATCATCAGGATGTTCTTCGGCAGCACCTCGTCTTTCAGCGGGCCTTCGATCTGCTGGCGGCGCCACCGGTTCCGGAGCGCGATGGCAACGGCGCGTTTCGCATCGCCCTGACCGACGATGTAGCGGTCGAGCTCGGAGACGATTTCGCGCGGGGAGAACGTGGTCATGTGGGATCCGTCGGATGAAGCCGGTCAATGCGCCGGGGGGATGGAATGCTTGAGCGCGCCGAGCGGCAAAAGCGGGATCAGCGCCCGCCGGATCGTCCGCCAGCCGGCAGAGAGCCCAAGAATGATCACCGCGAGCGCCAGCAGCGTGAGCGACGAGCCCATGCCGGTCTCGACCTTCTCGCTGAAGAGATAGCCGAGTGCGACGCCCGCGTAGAGCAAGCCCGACACCAGGAGCGCGCGCCGGTCGATGACGATCGCAACGAGTCCAAGCAGGACATAGATGCCGAGCACGGCAACGGCGCGCGCGCCGTCCATGCCTTCTGGCGCGCCGACGAGGAGGGGGATCGTCCCGTGCACGATCATCGGCGCCGCGACGAGATGCAGCCAGAACGCGATGTCGCTCCGGCGCGTCTCGCGGGTGACGTCGGTTGCGTCGATGCGCAGCGCGACGGCGAAGATCGCAAGCCCGAGCACGGCGAAGAGCAGGTACCAGGCGTGGTCGACCATCAAGCTTGCGATGTAGACGAGAGCGAAGGAGAGGCCCACGGCGCCAATTGCCCAGTTCACCGGCACGCCGAAACGGCGTTCGTGCAGCACGGCGCCGAGCACGACCGCGAGCGCGGATGCGACGGGCGCGAGCCCGGGCGAGATCAGATGTCCGAGCTCGGCGCCGCCGAACGCGGCACCGAGCGCCAGCATCAGGGCCAGCGCGATGGACGGCAGCGCGAGCCGCATCTTTCGTGCGAAAAGTTCGGACAGGCCCCAGGCTGCCGCGACGCAGAACACCGCGAATCCCGGTTCGAAGTTGAACGCTCTGGAAAGCGGGAAGAGGCCGCTGACCAGAAGCCCGATGCCGATCGTCACGAACACGTCGTTGAAGCCGCCGATCAGCCGGAAACGTTCGTCGTCGGGATTGATGACGTCGAGGTCGTGGCGCGCGTCGGCTTCGATCTCGCCCGCCACGTCCTCTCGTGCGAGCCCGCGCAGCCGCTCGGCCTGCTCCGCCGTGAGGATGCCCTGCGCCACCGCCAGGTCGAGGTGCTCGTTCCGGATCATCGGCGTTCCGTGTGCTCCGCTGGGGCGATGGCGTTCGCCTGCCTCACGACTTTGAGGACGGCAGGCTTTCGACGACGAGATTGCTGTTCGTATAGACGCAGATCTCGCCGGCAATGGCCATCGCGCGCCGTGCAATGGCTTCCGCATCGAGCGGCTGATCGAGCAGCGCACGCGCCGCGGCCAGCGCATACATGCCGCCCGAGCCGATGCCCATCACGTCGTCTGCGGGCTCCAGCACATCACCTGTGCCGGTGAGCACCAGCGTCACGTCGGCATCCGCGACGATCATCATCGCTTCGAGACGGCGCAGGAAACGGTCCGTGCGCCAGTCCTTCGCAAGCTCCACCGCCGCCCGCATGAGCTGCCCGGGATATTGCTCGAGCTTGGCCTCCAGCCGCTCGAACAAGGTGAACGCATCGGCGGTTGCACCGGCAAAACCCGCAATCACGCCGCCCTTGCCAAGCTGTCGCACCTTGCGCGCGTTGGCCTTGATGATCGTGGCGCCGAGGCTCACCTGTCCGTCGCCGGCGATCACCACCCGCCCGTCCTTCCGGACCGTCAGAATGGTGGTGGCATGCCACGAGGCGCCCTCGGCGGTGTTCTGCGGGATTTGAGCCATTTTACCTTGAATTCCAGGGAGCGAGGCCGGCTTTAAGTGCGTGTTTGCCCTTCTGGGCTCTACTGGCACCGGCCCCTCGAAGCTGATAGACGCTTGGGGTCTTGAAGGCAATAATGGCGCGGCGAGGACCCCCCGTGAAGCGGCAAGCGACGATCACCCGCAGGACCAAGGAAACTCAGATCTCGGCCACCGTCGATCTCGACGGCACGGGCGCCTACGAGATCTCGACCGGCGTCGGCTTTCTCGATCACATGCTGGAGCAGCTTGCGCGCCATGCGCTGATCGACATCAAGCTCGAAGCCAAGGGCGATCTGCACATCGATTTCCACCACACCACCGAGGACACCGGCATTGTGCTCGGCCAGGCGGTGGCGAAGGCGCTCGGCGACAAGCAGGGCATCACGCGCTATGCCGACGTCCATCTCGCGATGGACGAAGCCCTGACGCGCGTCGCCATCGACGTCTCCGGCCGCCCGTTCCTGGTGTGGAAGGTCGACTTCTCGCAGCCGAAGGTGGGCGAGATGGACACCGAGCTGTTCCGCGAGTGGTTTCAGGCGTTCGCCCAGAACGCGGGCATCACGCTGCACGTCGCAACGCTCTACGGCGACAACAACCACCACATCGCCGAAACCTGTTTCAAAGGCCTCGCCCGCGCGCTGCGCACGGCGATCACCGCCGACCCGCGCCAGGCCGGCCGCGTGCCCTCCACGAAAGGGATGCTCGCCTGATGATCCGGATCTGGCCCTTTGGTTCTGCGTCGGGCTCGAAGGCGTATACGGTCTACGAGCCGGCCGACAACGCCGGCCTGCCGCTGGAGCGTGCGGAGCGCCTCGTCTTCGTTGCCGAAGGGTTCTCCTGGAGCGCTCTGGTCTTCGGCCCCCTTTACCTCGCGATGAAGCGCGAATGGGTCGGCCTGTTGATGTACGTCGCAGCAGCCGTCGCACTCGTTCACGGGTTGCAGGTTCTCGACACGGGAAGCCAGTGGATCAGCTGGGGCTTCGTTCTTCTCCACGTGATCACGGGGTTCGAGGCAGCCAGCGTCCAGCGCGCCTCGCTCGCGCGGGCCGGCTGGAAGGAGCTCGGCAGTGTCGGCGGAAGCTCGCGGGAGGAAGCCGAGCGCCGCTTCTTTTCCGCCTGGTTGCCGACGCTCACAGCGGAGCCCGCGGCACCGCTGCCGTTTCCGATGGCGCCGGCTCCTGCCGCATCCTCGCAGCAGCACGAGTCCGTCTCGCGCGCCGAGACGCTGCTCCATCGCCTGTCTTCGCGGCTGAGCCGCAAATCTCCGATCGGAAACTGACCCCTCCATGCAGCGTGTTGTGATCATCGATTACGGCTCCGGCAACCTGCACTCGGCCGCGAAAGCCTTCGAGCGCGCTTCACGTGAATCAGGTGCGGATGCCGAGATCCTCGTCGGCGCCCGCGCCGAGGATGTGAGGTCGGCGGATCGCGTCGTTCTGCCGGGCGTCGGCGCGTTTGCCGATTGCCGCCGCGGGCTCGAAGCCGTGCCGGGCATGCACGACGCGCTCGAGGAGGCCGTGCACGGGCGCGGCCGTCCGTTCCTCGGCATCTGTGTCGGCATGCAGCTTCTCGCCAGCCGCGGGCTCGAGTTCGAGACGACGGAAGGGCTCGGCTGGATCGCGGGCGAAGTGCGCGCAATTGAGCCGTCCGACCCGGCGCTCAAGATCCCGCACATGGGATGGAACACGCTCGACGTCGTAAGCCCGCACCCGCTGCTCGACGGGATTCCGACCGGCGCGAACGGCCTGCATGCCTATTTCGTGCACTCCTATCACTACGTGCCCGAGGACAGGAGCACAGTCCTCGCCGAGACGAATTACGGCGGACCCGTTACGGCGATGATCGCCAAGGGCAATGTCGCGGGCACGCAGTTCCACCCCGAGAAGAGCCAGGCCCTTGGCCTCGCCCTCATCGCCAACTTCCTGAAGTGGCGGCCGTAGAGACCACCATGGAACGCCGGGCTGCTCGACGGAGGCGGCCGGCGTTGCGGAGCTTTCGAAGAAGGAAATTCGCGGCGCTTCTAGACGCGGCATACCATTGCGCACCGTAATGCCACTGAGGATCAGCATTCACAGTGCGGACATCGGATACTGTGTACACTCGAAGTTCGTCGTCCGATGCCATGACGCTAGTCAACATCGCTTCAACCGCCTCCGCAGAATACGGCGTAATGATCCGATATTCGCTCTCGTCTGTATGTGCGTAGTGCGACGCAAGATTGTAAATCACCTCAGCGATTACTGCGTAGTTTTCGCTCCCGCGAAGAGTGTACGAAACGACAAGGTTGGCCATGACCAATTCCTTCCTCATATCGTGACTCGATTGAGAACAAATAGAGATCAAAAAGCTTCGCACGTCTAGTGGAATGCGGTGGCTATTTAACAATGTGGGTGTGGACGCGGGATGGCGCGGCATCTATGACCAGCCATCGTCCAAGGCGGGGCAATGACCATGACCGACACGTCCGACGCGCGCGCGCGCCTCTACGAAATCGTCCGCACCAAGTCGTTCGTGAAGGGCCACGTCGTGCTCGCCTCCGGCAAGGAGAGCGACCACTACTTCGACATGAAGCCCACCATGTTCGATCCCGAAGGCGCGGAGCTTCTGGCCGAGCTGATCTATGCGCGCATTGCCGAGACCGATGCCGACATCGTGGGCGGGCTCGAAATGGGCGCCGTGCCGCTGATCACGCCCGTGTCCATCGTAAGCCGCCGTGCGGGCCGCCCGCTGCCGGGCTTCTTCGTCCGCAAGACGGTGAAGGACCACGGCACGAAAAAGCTGATCGACGGACTGTCCGACGTTTCAGGCAAGCGCGTCGCCATCGTAGAGGATGTCACGACGACGGGCGGCTCGGCCATGAAGGCCGTGGAAGCGCTCAAGGCCGCCGGTGCCACGATGTCGCTCGTGATCTCGATCCTCGACCGCGAGGAAGGCGCCGCCAAGCTCTACGCCGACGCAGGCATCCCCTTCGCCTCTCTGTTCAAAGCCAGCGATTTCCTCAACCGTTAGGAGCATTTTCCGACGTTACGGAATCGCACTGCGTTTCCCCTCCCCTTTGCGGGGAGGGGTCAGGGGTGGGGGGAGCGAACCAACCAGACGTTGGTTTCTGGCTTCACCCCACCGGCGTCGTCATGCCGAAGGCATGCCTCCGGCACGACGCCGCCACCCTCCCCGTCAAGGGGAGGGAAAGGAAAAGATAAAGTGTGCGTCCGTATGCTTGGAGAATGCTTTAGCTGCCGCCCTTCCGCTGCGCTTCAAGTTTACGGAACCGCTCCACGCCCTCGCTTTCCCCGAGATCGTCGAGATCGAAGACGCGGCGCATCTCGATCTCCCCGTCCGCCCCGTAGTACGGGTTTGGAAAGCGCTGGAGCCAGTCGAGCGCCTCCTCTGGTGTCGCGACTTGAATGATCGTGTAGCCCGCGATCAATTCCTTGGATTCCGCGAACGGCCCGTCGGTGACGATGCGCTTTCCGCCCTCGTACTTCTGCCGCCAGCCGTGTGACGTGGCCATGAGCCCGTTGGCGTTCACGAGCACCCCCGCCTTCGCCAGCTCCTCGTGGTAATCGACCATTTCGCTGATCGCGTCTGCGGTCGGCATGACGCCTGCTTCGCTGTCCGCCGTCGCCTTGATCAAAATCATGTAGCGCATGGGATGTCCTTCGCTCCGTGTCTGCGCGGTCGCCGTAGGGTCCCCGCATGACGGAACGACGAGCCGTCGCGGCCGGTCCCGACATTTTTTGCGACCCCCGGCTGCGGACAAGAAAAAAAGGGAGGCGGTGAGCCTCCCTTCCGGGCGAGCGGAGCGGGTTGGGGGGGCGGGGAGAGATGGGGAACCCCGCGCCACTCGCCGAACTCTGCCATCAGGACGCTTTCGCGAACGGCAGCTCCGGCTCGTCGGGGGTGCCGGGGGGCGGGGCCGGGAAAGCGATGATGTTGGTGTCGCCACCGGCCTCGACGCCGGCCTGGCGCTGCTTGAACCAGCGGATTGAGGTATTGGTCAGCACGGCGTCGTCCTTCACGCGCTGGATCAGGAGGCCGTCCTCGGCTTCGAGGATGCGCATCAGCTTCGCCTCGATCGCTTCCTCGCTCTCGTCCGAGCGCACGTACCAGGTCTGTTCCAGGGGGCGGGCCCAGCTCTGGCCGGCAGCCATGATCGCCTGGGCGACGACGTGCTTGATGAGGTGGGGCTTCGCGAGATCGTA
>ERZ869909.1501-NODE-1501-length-18824-cov-32.393023_pt1 | contig 18824 bp, 15 predicted proteins | sample MGYA00520892_ERZ869909 | MGnify/ENA primary metagenome ERZ869909 (study PRJEB32215, sample SAMEA104723947) | bioreactor metagenome | biome: bioreactor; feature: anaerobic bioreactor; material: water | place: China | collected 2015-03-12 ...
GATCCCGACGAGCTCGGCGTCGTGATGCGCTTCGGCGAATACGTACGGCAAGAACCCCCGGGGTTGCACTTCCGCCTTCCCTACCCGATCGAAGAGGTCGTCAAGCCGAAGGTCACGCGCCAGAACATCATCGAGGTCGGCATGCGCTCGGGTACCGACCGCGGCTTCGGCGGCGTCGTGATCCAGGACGTGCCGGAAGAGAGCCTGATGCTCACGGGCGACGAGAACACGGTCGATATCGACTTCGTCGTCTACTGGCGCATCCGGGATGCGGCCGAGTATCTGTTCAACATCCAGAACCCGGACAACACGGTGAAGGAAGTCGCCGAGAGCGCGATGCGCGAGATCGTCGGCAAGTCCCGCATCCAGCCGATCCTGACGGAAGCCCGTCAGAAGACCGAATCGGACGTGCTTGCGCTGATCCAGCAGACGCTCGACAGCTACAAGGCCGGCATCCAGATCGACCAGGTCACGCTGCAGAAGGTCGACCCGCCGGGTGAGGTCATCGACGCGTTCCGCGACGTACAGGCCGCCCGCGCCGACCAGGAGCGCCTCCAGAACGAAGCGTTCGCCTACGCGAACAAGGTGGTGCCGGAAGCGCGAGGCGAGGCCGAGCGCATCCTGCAAGGGGCCGAGGGCTTCAAGCAGCAGACGGTCGCCGAAGCCCAAGGTCAGACCGCGCGCTTCCTCTCCGTCTACGATCAATACACGAAGGCCCCCGACGTGACGCGCAAACGTATCTTCCTCGAAACCATGGAACGCGTGTTCGGCGGCACCGACAAAGTCATCATCGACAGCTCGAGCGGACAGGGCGTCGTGCCTTACCTGCCACTCGATCAGCTTCAGCGCCGCCAGCCGGCCCAGGCCGAAGGGGTTAACTGAGCCATGCGGACGTTCCTGATCTTTCTGCTCGTCGTGCTCGGCATCGCCGCGGCCGCCGTCTATTCCTCCGCTTACATCGTGCACCAGAACCAGCAGGCTCTCGTGCTCGAGTTCGGTAAGCCGAAACGCGTCGTCCAGCAGCCGGGCCTGCACTGGAAGCTGCCGCTCGTCGAGACGGTCGAGATCTTCGACCGGCGCATCCTCGACCTCGACACGGCGACGCAAGAAGTCACCGCGTCCGACCAGAAGCGTCTCATCGTGGATGCCTTCGCGCGGTACCGCATCGTCGATCCGCTGAAGTTCTACCAGACGCTCCGCTTCGAGGGCGCCGTGCGCTCGCGTCTCGGACCGATCGTGGAATCGGCCATGCGCCGCGCGCTCGGCTCGACCACGTTCCAAGACGTGGTGCGGGACCGTCGCGACGAGCTCATGAAGCGGATCGCGGCCAACGTGAACCAAGAGGGCGCCGACTTCGGCCTCGAGGTCGTGGACGTGCGCATCAAGCGCGCGGACCTGCCCGAGCAGAACCAGAAGAGCATCTTCGACCGGATGCGCGCCGAGCGTCAGCGCGAGGCGGCGGAGTTCCGCGCGCAGGGCGTGGGTGAAGCAAACCGCATCCGCGCCACCGCCGACCGTGAAGTGACCGTCATCATGGCGGAAGCGACGCGGAAGGGCGAAGAGCTGCGCGGTGAAGGCGAGGCCGAGCGCAACCGCATCTTCGCCGATGCGTTCGGGCGCGACGAGGACTTCTTCGCCTTCTATCGCTCGATGCAGGCCTACGAGCAGGGCCTCAAGTCGGGCGACACGCGTCTCGTCATCTCGCCGGACAGCGACTTCTTCCGCTACTTCGCCGACCCGATGGGTGCGCCGGCGGCGGCATCGACGCGTCAGCCTCAGCAGCGGCAGCCCGCACCGGCGCAGACGGGGGCTCCCGCTCCGACGCCATGAGCAATCCCGCACCATGAGCGATCTCGCCGTCGCGTTGGGATTGGTGCTCGTGATCGAGGGCCTGCTCTGGGCCCTCGCTCCCGGCTTGGGACGCACGCTACTGGCCACCGCAGCCCAAACGCCGGACACGCAGCTCCGGCGGGCCGGCTGGGTGGCCGTTGCTTTAGGCGCCGTCGTCGTCTGGCTGATCCGAGGATAGGGCGCTTCGCGGCGCGGGAACGCCCCACCTGCCGGGTGCGTTGACAGCCTTCCTGCGATCTCACACCTTGGAAGGCCGACAGATCCGGCGCACGGATCTCATTCAGGCCGGACGGCGGCCCGCAAGGAAGGAGCTTTCCTCTATGACGACGACTTCCGGGCGATCCGCCGTGGCCGCTTTTCGACCGATCCCCGACATCGCCTTCGTCCGCTGTCTGCTCGCGGCGGGATTGCTGCTCGCCTCGCTCTTCGCTCTCGCCGGACCGGCCTCGGCCCAGCGCGGGCCTCAGTCGGTCGCGCCCGTCGCCGAGAAGCTGATCGACGCGGTGGTCAACATCTCGACCAGCCAGGTCGCGAAGGGTCCGGAAGGCGTGCCGCTGCCGCAGGTGCCGAAGGGGTCGCCGTTCGAGGATTTCTTCGAGGACTTCTTCAACAAGCGCGGCGGGCGGCCCTCACCGTCGGAACGTAAGGTCTCGTCGCTCGGCTCGGGCTTCGTGATCGACGGCGTCGAAGGTCTCGTCGTGACGAACAACCACGTCATCGAGGGGGCCGACGAGATCGTCGTCAACTTCCACGACGGCTCGAAACTCAAGGTCGACAAGGTTCTCGGCCGCGACACGAAGACCGATCTCGCGCTGCTCAAGGTGACGCCGAAGAAGCCGCTCGTGGCGGTCGGCTTCGGCTCGTCCGCCAATCTGCGCGTCGGCGACTGGGTGATGGCGATCGGCAATCCGTTCGGGCTCGGCGGATCGGTGACGGTCGGCGTCATCTCCGCCAAGCAGCGCGACATCAACGCGGGGCCCTACGACGACTTCCTGCAGACGGATGCCTCGATCAACAAGGGCAATTCCGGCGGGCCTTTGTTCAACATGGAAGGCGAGGTCGTCGGCGTGAACACCGCGATCTTCTCGCCGACCGGCGGCTCCATCGGCATCGGCTTCGCCGTACCGTCCGACACCGTCACCACCGTGATCAACCAGCTCAAGGAATACGGCGAGGTGCGCCGCGGCTGGCTCGGCGTGAAGATCCAGTCGATCAGCGAGGATATCGGCGAAAGCCTCGGGCTTCCGGAAAATACGGGCGCGCTCGTCGCCGGCGTCACGCCGGGCAGCCCGGCCGCCACGAGCGGCATCGAGCCCGGCGACGTGATCGTGCGCTTCGACGGCCAGCAGATCACCACCATGCGCGGCCTGCCGCGGATCGTGGCCCAGACGCAGATCGGAAAGTCGGTCGAGGTGGAAGTTCTGCGCCAGGGCCAGCAGCAGACGCTGACGGTTGCGGTGGGATTGCTCGACGAAGGGCAAAACGCCCCCGCACCGGCCGCGGCGGAAACCAAGCCGGACGCACCGCCCCCTCAGACCACCTCGGTGCTGGGGCTCACGCTTTTGCCGCTTTCCGACGACCTGCGCACGCGCTTCGGCTTCGATCCCAAGATCAACGGCGCGATCATCACCGAGATCGATCCCGAGAGCCAGGCGGCGACCAAGAACATCCGCGTGGGCGACGTTATTACGGAAGCGCAGCAGCAGCCGGTGGCGGAGCCCGCACACGTGGAAGCGGCGATCGAGAAGGTGAAAACCGCCGGAGGAAAGAGCGTGCTTCTGCTGGTGGAGGATTCCAAGGGAGACACGCGTTTCGTCGCCATTCCGTTCTAAGAGCGGTCTGGACGAACGCGTGCTCCGCGCTTCAGTGTGCCACGGCCATGGGCCCACCAACTGTCGATAATATCCGGCGGAACTGGTCCGGCGCTCCCGGTGTCGTGCTAAAGTTTCATCAGACGTCAGGGGGTGCCGGCTCATCCGGCCTTCCATTGCGGATCAGAGCGCTCATCGCGTCCCCTCCAGGGGCCGCACCGGTGAGGACCCGTTCATCCCGCGACCCACGCACTTGGAGGAAGACAGGGTGTCCGATCACCATTCTCTGCTCGATACGATCACCGACACGCTGGCGCCGGTTCATCGCGACGGACACAAGTTCGTCGCCATCGGGCTCATCGCCACGCTCGTGTTCTTTTTCGTGTGGCCGCCGCTCGGCTGGATCGCCGCACTGATCACAGCCTGGATCATCTATTTCTTCCGCGATCCCGACCGTGTGACGCCGCTTCGCGACGGGCTGATCGTGGCACCCGCCGACGGCAAGGTCTCGCTGATCGAAAAGGTGCGCCCGCCCGCCGAGCTCGGTCTCGGCGAGGAGGAGCGCGTGCGCGTCTCGATCTTTCTCTCCGTCTTCGACGTGCACATCCAGCGGGCGCCGCTCGCGGGCCGCATCGCGCGCTCGATCTACGTGCCGGGCGCGTTCCTCAACGCCGAGCTCGACAAGGCGTCCGAAGAAAACGAGCGGCGCACCATCGTCATCGAAACCGCGACCGGCCTTTCGGTCGCCGTCGTCCAGATCGCCGGACTGGTGGCGCGGCGCATCGTGACGTTCGTTGCCGAGGGAGACAGCATCGGTGTCGGAGAGCGGTTCGGCCTCATCCGGTTCGGATCGCGTGTCGACACCTATCTGCCGCCCGGAGCATTTCCGGCGGTGGCCGTCGGCCAGCGGGCCATCGGCGGCGAGACGGTGCTCGCCGATCTCCGCTCCGTGGAGCCCGAGCGGGAAGCGCGCCGCCACTAGAGCGTCCGATCCGATGGGCTCGGATCGAACACTCTAGCTCTTCGATGAGACCTATGATTCACGCTTCGGACTGGTAGGGCCTGAAGCGATCATGGTCTCGAGAGGCGCGATTTGCACGATGGCGCCGGGCCATGCAAAATGCGGCCCTGAACAGGAGGCGTGGCATGGACCCGATCGTTCCGCAGCTCGAGAAAGAGACGCGGCGCAGGCGCAGGCGGCGCATGTTCGACCATGCGCGCATCCCCGTCCGCATGATGGTGCCCAACTTCTTCACGCTGATCGGGCTTTGCGCCGGCCTCACGTCCATCCGCATGTCGATCGAGGGCCGCTACGACTTCGCGCTCGCGGCGATCGTGTTCGCAGCTCTGCTCGACGGCATCGACGGGCGCGTCGCGCGTTTGCTCAAAGCTTCGTCGCGCTTCGGCGCGGAGCTCGACAGCCTTGCGGACTTCGTCAACTTCGGCGTCGCGCCGGCCATCATGATCTTCACCTGGGGTCTCGGCGGGCATCGCAGCCTCGGCTGGATCGCGGTGATGCTGTTCGCTCTCGCCTCCGCGCTCCGTCTCGCGCGTTTCAATGCCTCGCTAGAAGACGACAAGCCCAAATGGCAGGGCGACTTCTTTTCCGGCGTGCCAACACCGGCAGCGGCCATCGTCGTCCTGCTTCCGATCTATCTCGCCCAGCTCGGGCTCGACCTCAGGGACTCGCCGCTGCTGCTCAACCTCGTGCTCGCCTACACGACGGTGATCGGCGTCATGATGGTGTCGAGCATCCCGACCTATTCCGGCAAGCTGCTCGGCGAGCGGATCGGGCGCGAATGGGTGCTGCCGATCTTCATTCTCGTGATGCTGGCGCTGGCTTGCCTCGTGACCTATCCCTACGCGACGCTGGCGATCGCCTCGCTCGTCTACCTCGGCTTCATCCCCTGGACGCTTCAGCGCTACCGCAGGCTCGAACGGCTTCATGCGCCGCCGGCACCGGCGACCCCCGCGGGCCCGGCTGCGGACCCTATGAACGCCGATACCCCAACGGCGACGACGGACACACCGAACCCCGCTCCTTCCGAACCGTCGCGGGTCATCGAAATCCGCCCGGGCGAGCAGAAGCGCTGACCGCCTCACGGCGAGACCTTCGTGGCAGGTCTGCATCGGCGGATCGCTCCTTGTACGGCCGCGCCCAAAACGCCGGGACAGCCCGAGCATAATCGCCTAAAGTCCGCCCCGCTCGACGTGTGTGTTGCGTAGATTGAGGGGGCGTGCGTCATGGCCGAAGCGACATCGAGGGCGTCCGGAAGCTTCAGGCGCGGGATCGAGTATATCCTCGGGCGCAACACCCTGATCGGCATCGCATCGCTCGCGCTGCTCGCCATCTCCGGCTACGCCACCTGGCACGGGATGCGCGACTTCATCATCGGCGTCTCGGCCACCCCCACGCAGCCCACCACCGCACCGCTCACGATCTCCACCGACGCGCTCGTCATCGCCGTCGTGGTGACGCTCACGTTCCTGATGTGGCTCATGCTGCGCGAGACGTTCGGCGGCTGGCGCGAATTCCGCAATCGCGTCATTACCTTCATCCTCTACGTCTTCCTCGCCATCTGGTCGATCGGCTTCGGCTACGGCTTCTGGTGGGCGCTGATCTCGGGCGAGGAAGCCACACGCACGGGCCTTGCCGGCCTGCAGGAAGACGCGCGCGATGCGAGTGCGGTGATTGCAGCGCGCCTCGATGCCGTGCGCTCCCAACTCGACAGCGTCGTCTCATGGTCCGAAAGCCAGATGGCGCGGGAGGAAACGAGCGGGGGGAGCTGCGGTACGCCGTCGGGCGCCGGGCGCGGCCCGCTCTACAATGCGCGCCGCAGCGTGCGGGATGGCGTCGCCACCTTGCGCGACGGCATGACCCGCTCGTGGCTCGAACCCGTCCAGGCAGAGGTAGAACAGCTTCGGGCCAGCGCGTCTCAGCTCGAAGGCGGGACGCTGGAGGAGCGCCAGCGCGCGTTCGAGGCCCGCGCCTCCGAGATCCGGGGCTCGGCGCGGAACATCGCGGCCCGCTCGAACGAGCTTGGCAAGGCGACGGCGGCGGAGATGCGGGCGCTCGCGGAAACGGTTTCGGTGTCGCCGGGGCAGCCCGGCTTCTCCTGCTACGATCCGACCCTCGCCCAGCGCCTGACGCAGGCGGCGGGTCAGGCCGACCAACCTGCCGAAGTCATGCTGCGCGATGCGGCGTTCAGCGAAGGCCCGGCCGGCGTCGCGAATGCCGTCAAGAACCTCTGGACCAACATCGGCACATATACGGGCAGCCTCGTGCGGTTCGTCCTCACGTGGGGCAACCCCGGCGAGAGCACGACCGACACCGGCCAGCCGATCACCGGGCGGGATCTCATCGCACTGCTCGTCTCGATCGGGATCGATCTCGGCATCCTCGTGCTCGCGATCCTCAATCCGCCGCTCGCACGCCCCGAGATGCCGCGCGATCTGCGCCGGCAGATCCGCTCGGCCATCGACACGGCCATTGCGCGCGCGCCGAGCGAAGACATCGAATGGGTCCGCCGACACTTCATCTATCACCGGACGGCGTCCTATCTCGTCATCCCGAACCTCTACGGCGCCGATCCGAAGAACGAGACCGAATCCGCCAAGGCGCTCGCGATGAACCAGCTCGCGGGCGTGCTGGACGATCTCGATCTCATCGAATGGCCCTCGCCGGGCTGGCCCAGAAACACGAGCTGGCAGCTCATCAAGAGCGATCTCGAAAAGCTGCGGTACGAAGAGAGCCTGCCGAGCAGCACGGATCTGACCGAGATCCGCAAGAAATGGCTCGACGAGGCCGGGCACACGGACGGGCCCGATGCGGCGGAACGGGACGACAAGGTTCGTCAGTCCGCAAAGCTCCGCAATCACGGCCTCTTCTCGAAGGCCGAGCGTGCGCTCGAAATCGCGGGCTGGAGCGAATCCGCGCGGCGCGACATCGAGGTCTACCGTCTCGTCGATACGGAAGGGCTGACGCCAATCCTCGGTGTCCTCAACGATGCGGACGACACGCCCAACGTCAGCGGTTGAGGGGTCTCAAGAGGCGTTCGCGAAGGGCGTGGCGCGGATTGGCCTGCGGCTGCTCCGGCGCCGGAGGCGGCGGGGGGACTCCAGCCGGCGCCCCCGATACGGGCGGCAGCAGCGGCTCCCGGCGCGGCTGGAGAGGCGGCGGCTGCACCGGCGGATGCTGCGACGTCTGCGGCTGAGCGCCGTAGGAGCGGCGCGGAATGTCTCCCTGCGGCAGCGGGCGGCGCAGCAGCGGCTCGCGTTGGGGGATCGGCGGCGGCCCATCGGCAGGCGCAGCGCGATCAGGCAGCAGCGACCGCCTGAGCTCGGGCTCGGCCATCGGCGGCTCGGCGTCGCTTCCGAGACCGTACGGGTCGTCTGAAAGCGGACGCTGCGGGTTCGCGGGCTCGGCGGCCGGTCGTTCGAAGGCGGCATCCTGGCGGCGCAGCAGTCCCGGCGACGGGGCGAGGTTCACGGCTTCGGCGAAGAGTTGAGCCTGCAGCGCGGGATCGAGCTGGCCGCAGACGCCGGCCGCACGCCAGCGCTCGACCACCGCATCGAGGAAGGCTTCGTCGCCGAGCGACTCCTGCCATTTCTCCGAGAAGCGCGCCGTCGTGGAACGCGGCAAGGCGTGCGGCGGCAGCTCGTCGAAGCGGATGCGCACGGGGATCGGCACGCCATCGCCGAACGCGATGGCCTCACGCGCGCCGAGCGCGGGCAGGAACTCGATGAGGCCGGTGCCGGTATCCGACACGGCCGAAGTCACGATCTCCTGGTCGCGGTCGTTCGACATCCTGAGCGCAAAGACGGTGTTGCACTGGGAGAGAATGGTCGGGTCGATTTCCGCCGGGCGCTGCGTCACGATGCACAGCGAGCACCCGTACTTGCGGCCTTCCTTGGCGATCTTGGCCAACGCGCGCTTGCACGGCTCGAAGCCCATATCGGGATTGAGCGGCACGTAGCGGTGGGCCTCCTCGCAGACGACGGTGACCGGAATCTTCCCCTCGCCCCAGAGAGCGAAATCGAAAGCCATGCGGCAGAGGACCGACACGACGACGTTGACCACCTCTGGCGGCAGGCCCGTCAGCTCCAAGATCGTGATGGGCTTGCCGTTCACCGGCACGCGGAAAACGCGGGAGAGGATCTGCGCCATGCCGTCATAGACGGTGACGGAGCCGAACATGAACGCGTAGCGACCATCCTGCGAGAAGGTCTCGATGCGCGTCTTGAGCTGGCGATAGGGGGCGAGATCGCGGCGGTTCTCGAGCTTGCCCATGCGCTCGTCGATCAGGTTCGTGAGATCGGAGATGCGATAGGGCACCGGCGTATCGACGGTGAACTTGCTGCCGTCGAGACCCGTCTTGCGCAGCTTCTGCTGATCGTTGTTGCGGCCTGCGTTGTAGCGGGCCTTGGCGAGAGGGATGAGATCCTGAAGGATCTCGATCTCCACCTTGCGGTCGCTGTCGCCGACGAGCACCTCGACGGCTTCCTCGAAGTTCAACAGCCACAGCGGGAGCTGGAGCGTGCGCGGGGAGATCACCTCCGCCCGATCTCCGAAGGCGGTTGCGTATTCGTTGTGCGGATCGAGCAGCACGATGTGCGCGTTCGGATTGTTTTCCAGGATGGCGCGCAGGATCAACGCCGTGGAGCACGACTTTCCGGTGCCCGTGGTGCCCAGGATCGCGAAGTGCTTTCCGAGAAGCTCGTCCACGCGGATCATGGCCGGGATCGAGCTGTCCTGACGGATCGTGCCGACGCGCACGCAATCCTGGCTGTTTCCGGCATAGGTGAGCTTGAGCTCGAACTGCGTCGCGAAGCGCACGCGGTCGCCCAGCGTCGGATAGGTCGTCGTTCCGCGATGGAACGTCATCGGGCGCCCGTCGGGCCCTTTCGTCAACTCGCCGACGAGGCCAAGCTCGGCAATGCGGATCTCCTGCTCGGTGCCGTGCGCGGGGACCGGCACGCTCAATGCCGAGACGGTGGCGAGCACCGTCGTGCGGCCCGTGTCGATGGCGAGCAGCGTTCCCATCTCGGGGCGATCGGCCTGGTTCTTCGGATCGTTCTCGTGCGAGACGTCGAGCAAAAGGATGGCCTTCGAGCCCGTCACGGACGCGATGCGGCCGATGGATCGCGGCAGCACGTGATACTGAGGTTCTTTCGGGGCAACTGCCGACTGCATGGCTCTGGCTCTAATCTGTGCGGTGAATTGCGGCGCCCTGCCCGAAAACGGCGTCGCGGGCCTCGATGGGAGACATCTGGTGCGCAGGCGGGAACACGACCGTGACGTCCGTCCCCTTGTCCTTGACGCTCGTGATGTGGAACTCGCCGCCGTGGAGCTCGACGAGAGATTTCGCGATCGGAAGACCGAGGCCCGTTCCCTCGCGCCAGCGCGTGCGGGCGCCATCGACCTGGCCGAACGGCTCGACGGAGACACGGATCTCCTCGTCCGTCATGCCGACGCCGGTGTCGCGCACGACGACCATGACGCTCGCGTCGCCCCGCTCGAGCGCCTCGATCGTGACGGCGCCGCCCCTCGGGGTGAACTTCACGGCGTTGGAGATCAGGTTGGAAAAGACCTGCGCGAGCTTCGTATCGTCGCCGCGCACGGCGGGCAGCGAAAAGGCCTGCTTGAGCGATATCGTGACACCGGCTTCGGCGGCCAATCCTTCGGCCTCGGCCACGCAATCGCGCAGCACCGCGCCGATATCGACCTCGAAGGCGTCGAGCGCGTAGGTGCCGCTCTGGATCTTCGAAATATCGAGGATGCCGTTGATGACCGCGAGCAGGTGACGCGCGGAATCCTGAATGAGGCCGGCGTACTGAACGATATCCTCGTCCGAAAGCCGACGTTCGCCATGCTCTTTCAATAGCTTGGAAAAACCGAGCACGGTGTTGAGCGGCGTGCGCAGCTCATGGCTCATGTTCGCGACGAATTCGGATTTGACGCGGGTCGCAAGCTCCGCCTCGACGCGCGCCTTGCGTTCCGCGACGCGCGTACGCTGCCGGAGCACCGCGTCGCCGATCAGCGCCGCATACTCCTGCATGAGCGTGTTTGTTTTACTCGTACCAAGGCCGTCAGTACGCATGGTGGATTAACGCTGAAACCTCTGCTTAGCTGCAACATTAGAGCTGATTGAATAAGACGTAGTTAATCTGACATTTTTTGCTTGAGGAGATCTTAAGCTTTGCTCTGATGCCGGGCGGGCCCGTTGTTTTTGGCCACGGTTTGGGCTTTGATGGGTCCAAAGCCGAGGGGGCAAGGGGGCCAGGGCACATGGATCGCCGGAAGTTTCTGATCTCGACGGGCGGGGTTGCCGTTGCAGCAGCCGCTTCGACAGCAGTCGGCGCCGAGGCGACGGCCCCTGGATCGGGTGCACGCTCCGCCCAACCAGACGCAACGGTGCTTCGGTTCGCGATGCCCTGGGCGGATCGACCGCAAGGGCCCGCGGACAGCGCACGGCGCCTCGCGCAGCGGTTCGAGGCCATGACGGGCGGGCGCTATCGTCTCGAACTCGTGGCTTCGAGCGACGATGCGGATCTCCTTCACGGCAGCGCCTACGACCTTGCCCGGCACCACCCGGCGTTCGCATACTTTGCGGGGCTCCCCGGTCCGGCCGGCCTCGCGGCCGGTGACTTCGCACACTGGCTCGCGGTGGGCGGCGGGCAGATGCTCTGGGACGACCTCGCGGCGGACTACGGCTGGAAGCCGCTCGCCGCAGGGCATCTCGGGCACGCGCCGCCGATCTGGTCGCGCGCGCCGATCGCCTCTCTCGCGGACCTCGCAGGCCAGCCGTTGGCAATCGACGGCCTGGGCGCGGACGCGGCGCGGGCGCTCGGTGCCGACGTCCACCCGCTCGCCCCGGACGCTGCGGTTCTCGCGCTCGAAGACGGGACGGTCCGTGGGGCGGAAATGGGCGGTCTGCTGACCAGCCTCGGGCTCGGGGCCGCGCGCGTCGCCAAGTTTGCGACGGGCCACGGCCTCACGGGCAGCGGGACAGCGCTCGCTCTTCACGTTCGCCGCGACGTCTGGGAGCGTATGGCCCCGGAGGACCAATCCGTCCTCGCCGCAGCCGCGGAGCAGGAATTCCACGCGTCCGTTGCGGAGGCACGCGCCCACGAGCGCCTCGCGCGGGATACGCTCGCAACGGCGTTCGGCGTGACGTTCACGCCGTGGCCGGCCGACATCGCCGGCGCGCTCGACCGGGTTGCCGAAGCCACGATCGCACACGTGGCGGGATACGATGCGCGCGCCGCGCGCATCGATCAGAGCTACATGGCGTTTCGCAGCGCGGTTTCCGGTTCCGCCGCGCCGCGCCGCGTCCATTCCGCAGGTCGCGCTATTTCTTGACGAGCGCGTCGCGGATCTCGCGCAGGTAAATCTCGGAGGGCGGAGGCGGGGGCGCCTCGACGGCCTTCGGCTTGTGCAGCTTGTTGATCAGGCGGATCAGGAGGAAGATCGCGGCTGCCGTAATCACGAACTTGAAGACCGCGTTGAGGAACAGGCCGTACTTGATCTCGACGCCGTCGTCCGTGGGGGTCGGCAGCGTAATGGCCAGCGCACTGAAATCCACGCCCGCGAGCACATATCCGATCGGCGGCATGATGATGTTCTCGACCAGCGTGGAGACGATAGGCGAGAAGGCGGCCCCGATGATCACGCCGACGGCGAGATCGATCACGTTGCCGCGCATTGCAAATTCCTTGAACTCGGTCAGTATCGACATGCTGGGATTCCCCTATCATTCCCTAAAACCGACTCGGCCCGAGTCGGCCGGGCGATGCTAGGTGAGCCAACGTTGGCAAGCAATTGGGGGCAGGCAATCCGGCCCGAGTGGGACCCGGCTCGCCTCAATGGAACCATAACTTCACCGCACCTCATGGTTCGGCCCGGGCCGCGCGGAGGCTCCGCGGCATCCCCAGAACGACAAGACGCAGGATGCGTCCAAGGTTTGAGACGGAAGTTCGGAGATCGTCATGATCGAGCGGCGCGAGCGGAAACCCTATTGGCGGCACACGAAATGGCAGATGCTTGCGAGCCTCGTGCCGTTTCTGATCGTGATGATCGTGCTGCCGCTCTATGCGGCCGATCTGAACCGCAGCCGCTTCATGGGCTTCCCGCTCGGCTATTTCCTCTCGCTGCACGGCATGATCCTGATCGCGGTGGTGACGGTCGCGAGCTTCGTCAACCGGCAGGATGCCATCGACCACTGGCACGGAGCCCACGAGGATGCGTGACGCGATGAGGCGTGCGCCCGCGGTGCCCTGCGAGCGGGAGCGCTGAACCATGTCGTTCACTCACCGGACGCGCTACGTCAATCCCCGCCTCGGGACATACTTCGGCATCTTCATGAGCGCTTTCATAGCGCTCGGATTGATGGCGCTGATCCTCGAAGGGCTCGGCGTGGAGGACGGCGCGCTGCGGGCCGCGATGCTGCTCGGGCCGATCGTATTCTTCGTCATCATCGGCGTCGCGGCCTTCAACAACGAGCCCATCGACTATTTCGCGGCGGGCCGGCGCGTGCCCGCGTTCTATACCGGCCTCGTGCTCGCGCAGACCGCGCTCGGCGCGACGGGCCTCGTCGTGCTCACGGGCGTCTTCTTTCTGATCGGGTTTGACGCGCTCTGCCTCGTCATCGGCGGTCTTGCGGGGTTCGTGGTGATGGCGGTGCTGCTTGCACCCTTCTTCCGCAAGTTCGGCGCCTATACCATCCCGAGCTATCTCGGCCGGCGGTTCGAGAGCCGGGCGCTGCGGCTCGTCTCCGGGGGCGTGCTCGCCGTCCCCATGCTGCTCATGCTGGCAGCCGAACTGCGCATCGGGGCCCACGCCATCTCCTGGTTCTATCCCTACGCCTCGTCGTCGCTCGTGGTGCTCGGGCTCACCTTCATCGTCATCCTCACCATTGCGGCCGGCGGCATGCGCTCTCTCGCATGGTCGTCGAGCGCACAGAGCCTCGCCGCGCTGCTCGCGCTCCTTGTCCCCATCGGCGTCGTCGCGGTGATCGTGACCAACCTTCCCCTGCCGCAGCTTTCGGCCGGGCCGATCCTGCGCACGATCGGACGCGCGGAGGCCGCCCAGGGGCTGCCGATCATCCTGCCGCCCGCGCTTGCCTTCGACATGCCGGGCGAAGGATTGGGCCTCATCGCCAAACGGTATTCCGACGCCTTCGGCAACATCGGCCCGCTCGCGTTCGTCATCACCACGCTCTCGGTGCTTGCGGGCGTCGCGAGCGCTCCATGGCTGCTCCCCCGGGTGGCCGGGACGCCGGGCGTCTACGAAGCGCGCAAGTCGCTCGGCTGGGCCACGCTGCTGTTCGGCATCTCGATGCTCACCATCGCCTCGGTCGCGATCTTCATGCGCGACTACCTGACCGACATCGTCACCGTCTCGGGGCAAGTGCGGTTTCCGCCCTGGTTCGAAGATCTCGTCGCGCGCGGGATCCTCACCGTGAGCGGCGAGGGACGCCCGACGCTGTCGAGCTTCAGCGTCTCGCGTGACGACGTTCTGCTCGCGCTGCCAATCGCAGCCGAGATGCCTGGGATCGTGCTCTATCTCGCGGCGGGCGGCGTGCTGGCTGCGGCGCTCGCGACGGCGGCGGCCGTTGCGCTCGCGCTCGGAAACATCCTGGCGGAGGACGTCGTCTACGGCCTCTCGTGGTCGCCGGTCGGCCCCGGCGCCCGGCTCATCGTCGCGCGGCTTGCACTCGGAACGGCGGCAGCGCTCGGCGGGCTCATCGCGCTCGCGGCGCCAACTGATCCGCTCAAGCTCATGCTGTGGGCTTTCGCGCTCACCGGGGCGGCGGCGTTCCCCGTGCTCGTGCTCTCGATCTGGTGGAAGCGGCTCAATGCATTCGGCGCGGTCGCAGGCCTATCGACCGGCTTCGGCGTGACCGTGCTGGCGATCATCGCCGGCGAAGCCGGCATCACGGGCACCGACAGTGCTCTAGCCGCCGCCATCGGGCTGCCGGCGGGAGCCGTCGCGGCAATCGCCGTCGCACTCGCGACGCCGGCGCCGGCCCGCAGCGTGCTCGAGCTCGTTCTCGACATTCGGGTTCCAGGTGGCGAGATCCTCTACGATCGCGAAATGCGCTATCAGCGGCGCAAGAAAGCTCAGCGCGCCACGTAACCGGCGGCACAATCGCGGCGCCAATCCCGTTCGGGCCGGTTCATCTGTAGGTCTTCCACCATGTCATTTCGAGACCGGCTCACGCTCTTTCCTCCCCTCGATCTCTTCAACGAGGGCTTTCTCGACACCGGCGACGGCCACACATTCTATTATGCGGAATGCGGAAACCCCAACGGTGTGCCCGCACTCATCGTGCACGGCGGCCCCGGCGGCGGCTCCAATCCGACCATGCGCCGGTTTCACGATCCCAAACACTACCGCATCATCCTCTTCGATCAACGCGGCTGCGGCCGCTCGCTTCCTAATGCCTCGATCGAGAACAACACGACGTGGCATCTGGTCGAGGACATGGAGCGGCTGCGCGTGCATCTCGGCATCGAGCGGTGGCAGCTCTTCGGCGGATCGTGGGGCTCGACGCTCGCCCTCGCCTACGCCATCTCGCATCCGGAGCGGGTGAGCGCACTCTTGCTTCGCGGCATCTTCCTGCTGCGGCAAAGCGAACTTCGCTGGTTCTACCAGGACGGCGCGCGTGCGCTCTTTCCGGACGCGTGGGAGGCGTTCGAGCGCCCCATTCCGGAAGACGAGCGGGGCGACATGGTGCGCGCCTATTATACGCGTCTCACCGATCCCGATCCTCGCGTGCATATGCCCGCCGCCGCGGCCTGGAGCGTGTGGGAAGGCAGCACACTCTCGCTGATCGAGGATGCGGCCCGCGTGCGCGCCTTCTCCAACCCGGGCTACGCGCTCGCGTTCGCGCGCATCGAGTGTCACTACTTCGTCAACAACGGTTTCTTCGCCGAGGACGGCGCCCTGCTCCGGCAAGCGGGGCGGATCGCGGACATCGGCGGCGTGATCGTCCATGGACGCTACGACGTCGTAACGCCGGTCCGCAGCGCATGGGACCTCAAGCAGGTCTGGCCGGCCGCCGAGTTGCGTATCGTCCCCGACGCGGGGCACGCCATGACCGAGCCCAGCATCATCCACGAGCTTGTGCGCGCCACCGCCGAGTTTCGCGACAAATCCTAGGGGCCGGTCCGGTGGGCCACCACCAGGCGCGCGGAATCGCGGCCCTTTCGCACGGCGTCAGATCGCCATGCGGTCCTTTCGCGCTGGTCCCGGGACGATCGGCACAGGTACAATGCCGCCATCATGCCCAGCTCCCCGCGCGCCACCATCATCATCGCCGATAAGAACCCCGTGGTCCGCACGGGGCTCATCGACGTGATCACGCGCGACGGACGCTTCGAGGTCAAAGTTGCAACAGCGACCGGCGCAGCCTTCCTCGATGCAATCGAAGCGGAGCCGGCAGACATCGCCATCATCGGGTGGGCGTTGCCCGACATGACGGGTGGAGACGTCTTGAGCGAACTCAAGCGGCGAGGGATCACGGCCCGCACCATCGTCTACACCGGAGAGCAGAGCCCCTCCGTGCTGCGCCGCAGCATCAAAGCCGGTGCGTGGGGCTTCATGTCGAAGAGCGACGAGCCGGATGTGCTGCTCGAGATCATTTCGACCGTTTCGCACGGTCGCGTTTCGTTTCCCTATGTCGACATGGAAGCGGCGCGGCACGATCCGCTCGACGTGCTCACCGTGCGCGAGCGCGAATTGCTCACAGCGCTCGCGGCCGGCTGGACGAATTTGCAAATCGCGGCGCGTATCGGTATTTCCCGGAATACCGTTAAGTATCATCTCAAAAATCTGTACGACAAACTCGACGTCAACAATCGCGCGATGGCTGTTGCGCTCTACATGGCCAACGAGCATCAGCGCAACGAGCGCTGAATAAAACGAGCGCGGAACGTCGTCAGACGTATGGCCGCAGGGTGGGTAGCGGAAAACTACCCATGTGGGGAATTCCCAGCCGAGCCGTCACCGCCCATAAGCCTACCCAACGGATTTTCTGCCGTCGCCCTTTCAGGTCTTGCACACACTCTCAGCACTGATAGGTGTTGGGCGCTATCCACGACGGACATGAAGACGAGGCTCACGCAATAGCGGTTCCGCCCTTTTGCGCCGAGCACCCGTAGTTTCGGCTGACGCTTCGCAGTCGAGACGCTAATGTTGGGGCCAAAAAACGCGAAGCTCGACACTTGAGGAGACGCTTTATGACCGCAATGGTGACGCCGCACCTTTTTATTCCCGGCCCGACGAATGTTCCCGACGCCGTCCGCATGTCCATGAACCTGCCCATGGAAGACATGCGCAGCCCCGAATTTCCGAAGTTCACGCTTCCGGTCTTCGAAGACCTGAAGAAGGCGTTCAAGATGAAGGACGGACGCGTCTTCATCTTCCCCTCGTCGGGCACGGGTGCTTGGGAATCGACGATCGAGAACACGCTCGCCGTCGGTGACAAGGTGCTGATGAGCCGTTTCGGTCAGTTCTCGCTGCTCTGGGTCGACATGGCCGAGCGTCTCGGCCTCAACGTCGTGCTTTGCGACGAAGAGTGGGGCACGGGCGTGCCGGTCGAGAAGTATGCCGAGATCCTCGCGAAGGACACGGCGCACGAGATCAAGGCCGTCTTCGCCACGCACAACGAAACCGCCACAGGCGTGACCTCCGACATCGCCGGCGTGCGCCGCGCGCTGGACGACGCCAAGCATCCCGCGCTCCTCTTCGTGGACAGCGTCTCGGGTGTCGGCTCGCTCGACATGCGCATGGGCGAGTGGGGCGTCGACGCCTGCGTTTCCGGCTCTCAGAAGGGCTTCATGCTTCCCACGGGCCTCGGCATCCTCGCCGTCTCCCAGAAGGCGCTCGACGCCAACAAGAGCCTCAACGGCCGTATGAACCGTTGCTTCTTCTCCTGGGAAGACATGATCAAGACCAACGATCAGGGCTACTTCCCCTACACGCCGGCCACCCAGCTCATCCGCGGCCTCAGGACCTCGCTCGACCTTCTGTTCGCTGAAGGCCTCGACAACGTGTTCGCTCGCCATACGCGCCTTGCCAGCGGCGTGCGCGCGGCCGTCGACGCATGGGGCCTCAAGCTTTGCGCCAAGGAGCCCAAGTGGCATTCGGATACGGTGTCGGCGATCCTCGTGCCCGAGGGCATCGACAGCGCCGAAGTCGTGAAGACGGCGTACTATCGCTACAACACCTCGCTCGGCGTCGGCCTCAACAAGGTCGCGGGCCGCGTCTTCCGCATCGGCCACCTCGGTGCGCTCGACGAGTACATGATCGGCGGCGTTCTGTTCTCGGTCGAGATGGCGCTCAAGGACTGCGGCGTCGACATCAAGCTCGGCTCGGGCACGGGTGCCGCTGCCGAGTACTTCGTCAAGAACCCGGTCAAGCCTGTCGACAAGAAGGCCTGATTTCCCGGGCGGCGCTCGCAAGAGCGCCGCCCTTCTCATGCCCTATCCGGCCTCTTCGGAGCCGATGGTTCCGTAGATCGCCAAATCGCTTCAAGAACCTCACGTCAGCACAAGGAAACGTCCGATGAGCTTCACTCTTTACCCGACCCGCAAGCAGCGCCTGCAGCGGTCGTATCTCGCTGTTCCCGGCTCGAACCCCTCGATGATCGAGCGCGCGCTCAAGAGCGCCGCCGACTACGTGTTCCTTGATTGCGAAGACGCCGTGGCGCCGCCCGAGAAGGAGCAGGCCCGCAAGAACATCATCCAGGCCCTCAACGACATGGACTGGAAGGGCGCCGGCAAGAGCGTTTCCGTCCGCATCAACGGCCTCGACACGCACTACATGTATCGCGACGTCGTCGACATCGTGGAGCAGGCCGGCCACAAGCTCGACACCATCCTGATCCCGAAGGTCGGCGTCCCCGCCGACGTCTACGCGGTCGAGACGATCGTCAGCCAGATCGAAGTCGCCAAGGGCCTGCCGCACCAGATCGGCACCGAAGCGCTCATCGAGACACCGCTCGGCATGGCGAACGTGGAAGCCATCGCATCGGCCAACAGCCGCCTCGAGTCGATGCACTTCGGCGTTGCCGACTACTCCGCCTTCAACAAGGCCCGCACCGTCGTCATCGGCGGCCTCAACCCCGACTATCCGGGCGACCAGTGGCACTTCCCGCT
>ERZ869909.1502-NODE-1502-length-18801-cov-6.264046_pt1 | contig 18801 bp, 18 predicted proteins | sample MGYA00520892_ERZ869909 | MGnify/ENA primary metagenome ERZ869909 (study PRJEB32215, sample SAMEA104723947) | bioreactor metagenome | biome: bioreactor; feature: anaerobic bioreactor; material: water | place: China | collected 2015-03-12 ...
TTCGCGGTAGAAGTTTCTCCTGGGTCCCGGCTCGGCGCTCGGCGTCGTGCCGAAGGCACGCCTCCGGCGTGACGCCTCGCTTGGCCGGGATGACAACAAGGAGCGGGCGAAGGACCCTCAGCCGCCGCGGCGCTTCTCGGACGCGGGGCGGGCGAAGGTCAGCGGAAGCTCGGTCGTGTGCTTGATCTCTTCCATGGCGAAGGCGGACGAGACCTTTGCGATTTCGACCTCCGTGATGAGCTTCTTGTAGAACACGTCGTAAGCGGCGATGTCGGGCACGGCGACGCGCAAGAGGTAATCGACGTCTCCCGACATGCGATAGAACTCGACCACCTCGGGAAACTCGGCCACCGCCGCGTGAAAGCGCTCGAGCCAGGCGAGGCTGTGCTTGTCCGTCTTGATCGAGATGAAGACGGTGACGCCAGCGTTCACCTTCTGGGGGTCGAGGACGGCGACGCGGCGCTTGATGACGCCAAGCTCCTCGAGCTTCTGGATGCGCCGCCAGCAGGGCGTTGTCGAAAGGCCGACCTCCTTGCCGATTTCGGCCACGGGGCGCGTGCAATCCTGCTGCAGGATGGCGAGAATCTTGACGTCCATTTCGTCGAGCATGGGACCCGCGTCGGTAGAATGAAATTTCTCAATTGCGCGCGAGCGTAAGAACAGTTTGTTCTTCCGATCCCGTCAAGCCGTATTCCCGATTATTTTTCACCGTTCGGGCGGATCAGGCGCGCCACCTCGCGCCGAAGGTCGGGCAGCAGCTCGGCCTCGAACCAGGGATTGCGCGCAAGCCACGCATTGTTGCGCCAAGACGGGTGCGGCAATGGAAAGTAACGCGGTCGTCCGGGGCGGGCGAGAAAGCTTCGCCACTCACGCACGGTCTCCCCGAGCGGCGCGGCAGGCCGCGATCCCAGATGCCAGCGCTGCGCGTAGCTCCCGACCAGAAGCACGAGCTCGAGTTGCGTCAGCAGGGCGAACAGGCGCGGACGCCAAAGCGGCGCGCATTCGGCGCGTGGCGGCAGGTCGGCGCCGCGCGCGTCCTGGCCCGGGAAGCAGAAGCCCATCGGAACGATGGCCACGCGGCGCGTGTCGTAAAACTCCTCCTCGGTGACATCCATCCACGACCTCAGACGCTGGCCGGAGGGATCCGTGAACGGCACCCCCGAGGCATGAACGCGCGTGCCCGGCGCCTGACCGACGATGGCGAGACGGGCCGTCCGGCTGACACGAAGGACGGGGCGCGGCTCATGGACCAGCGGCGCGCCCGTCGGCGCCTCGATGCAGCGCCGGCACTTGCGGATCTCGCGCGTCAGACGGTCGAGCGGACTCGCCACGCGGGCGCCCCTCCTTTCCTGGTCAGATGTCGCGGCGGAGCCCGTCTTCCGCGATGGCCACGAGGGGATGCACGATGCGCTCTCGGTTCGCCAGTGCCTCCGGGCCGAGATGGGTCAAGAGCACCGAACGGGCGCCGAGCTTTTCGAGGTTGGCCTCGATCGTCCGCCAATTGAGATGGTAGCGGGCCTCCACCTCGAACGCGAAGCACTCGCAGATGAACAGATCCGCACCGCTGGCGGTGGGCACCAACGTCTCCACCCATTCGGTGTCGCCCGAGAAGGCCAGAACCCTGCCGTCGACCTCGAAGCGGAGTGCGTAGGGCGTGGCACCGGAGGGATGGCTCACCACAAACGGCGTCACCCGGACGCCCTGCTCCTCCAGAGGCGCGAAATCTTCATAGGTGCGGAAGGCGAGATCGAAGGGCCGCTCGCTGGCGGTGGAGCCGGGAAACAGCGCCTCGGCCGCGGCCGTGAAGCGCTCCTCGATGCCCACGGGCCCGACGACAGTGAGGGGCTGGGTGCGCTTTGCAACGTGGAGCGCGTGGATCAGCCACCATACGAGCCCCGAGAAGTGATCGCCGTGCAGATGCGAGACGAAGATCACCGAAACCCCGTTGGGGTCGATCCCCTCACGATCGAGGCCGATGAGAGAGGTGGCCCCGCAGTCGATCAGGAACTCTCCGCCGCTCCAGGCCACATGGAAGCACGTCTGAAGCCGCCCTCCGGACCCGAAGGCGTCGCTCGATCCGATTACGGTTAACTTCATGCCCGCTCCGCTTGCGCTTCCCGCCACATCTTAACCCGAAACGCTGCCATATCGCTCCGCCGGCTCCTGTTCCCCACGGAACAGGGCCTGACCGCGAGCAGACCGGAGTAAACGCATCGTTAGCGAATTCTGTAGACAGTGACGATGGGCAGACCCACGACCTATCACCCGCCCACGGCTCGCGACAAGACCCCGCTTTCGGGAGGCCCGGAGCGGAAAAAAGGGCCGTCGTGAAAGCGGCCCGGCGGACGCATGGACAAAGATACACGATCGCAAATTCTGGCCGACCTCAGGAGCCGTCATGCCGCGCGCAAGCGCGCTGACGAAGACGTCAAGGCTGCGCGCGACCGGCTGACGCGCGGCGGCGACATCAAGCCCGAGTTCGAGTTCGAGCTGATGGGTCTCTTTGCCCGCAACGAGCTCTCGGCTGCGGTGACGATCTGGGCGCTTGCCGCGATTTTCGCCCTCGCCTCCATGTTCTGGGCGCCGTGGGTCGAAGGCTCGCTTTGGCTCACGCTCGTCATCGCGTCGAAGGTGCTTCTCCTCGAGCTTTGCAGGCGCTTCGTCTCGCAGGCGCGCCACGACAGCAACCTCAAGCTCTGGCGCCGCAGGTTCATTCTGGCCGAGCTCTTTTGCGGCGTGGTGTGGGCCGGCTTCGCGCTCGTCGGCATGGGCTCGGAAGGCGCGAGCGGCAGCGAGCCGTTTTCGTCGCACGTGTTCATCTTCGCCTCGCTCATCGTGCTGCTTGCCGTGCGCATGACCTTCACGTCGCCGATGATGAGCCTGCTTTACGTGGGCACCATCCCGATGACCATCGCGGTCTCGGCGCGTCTCATCATGATGGGCGAACCGTTTTATTATGCGCTCGCCGCAATGGCGGTGGGCGTGCACATCTATTTCGTCTTCCTCGCGAAAGGTATCCGGCAGACGACGCTGCAGATGCTGGCCTTCCGCGCCGAGAAGGACATGCTGATCGCGGAGCTGCACGAGGAAAAGCTCGTGTCGGACGAAGCCCGCCGCCGTGCGGAAGCCGGCAGCAAGGCGAAATCCCGCTTCCTCGCGACCATGAGCCACGAACTCAGGACGCCGCTCAACGCGATCATGGGCTTCTCGGAGGTGATGAAGGACGAGATATTCGGCCCGCACACCGCGCCCGTCTATCGCGAGTATGCCAACGACATCTATGACAGCGGGCGCCACCTGCTGCAGTTGATCAACGAGATCCTCGATCTTTCGCGCATCGAGGCCGGCCGCTACGAGCTGGTGGAAGAGCGGGCTCATCTGGGGGACATCGCGCAGGACTGCCAGCGGCTTCTGACGCTGAGGGCCGACAGCAAAGGGCTCGAGGTGTCGATGGATATCGACGCCGATCTGCCGCAGGTGTGGGTCGACGTCCGCGCCATGCGCCAGATCTGTCTCAACCTGCTCTCGAACGCCATCAAGTTCACGCCGAAGGGCGGGCGGATCTCGCTTGCGGTCGGCCAGGCGCCAGACGGCGGACAGATCCTCGTTATCCGAGACACGGGGCCCGGCATCCCCGCGGACGAGATCCCGAAGGTGCTGCAGGCGTTCGGACAGGGTTCGCTCGCCCATGAGACGGCGGAAGGGGGGACAGGTCTCGGGCTCCCGATCGTCAAGAGCCTGATCGAGCTGCACGGGGGCACGTTCGACCTCACGTCGGAGCTGCGCAAGGGAACGGAGGTTCGCGTCCTTCTCCCGCAGAAGCGCGTGCTCGCCACCGTGGCGCCGTTGCAGCCGCTCGGGGCAGAGCGCCATCGCCAGCCCACACCGCCGCCAACCCGCAAGCCGCGCCTCAAAGTGACGCCTCGGCCGCCCTCTCCGCTCCGGCCGACGCGGGTCGCCTGACGTTTTTTTTCCGGATTGCCGGCTCGAACAGGCAACGCCGTGCGTCGTGCGTGCTGTGCCACCTTGTCTTTGCGGAAGGGATTGAGGCGGCGGACGAGATTCCCTAGATTATCGGCAATGGTTGCTCATCCACACTCTGTCCGCGACGAAGGGGCCGCATGGAGTCTCCCTGCATCAAGCATTGTGTCATCGACCCTCGTGACGGCCTCTGCGAGGGTTGCCGCCGCTCGCGCCATGAGATCGCCCTCTGGTCGTCCTATTCGGATGCGGAGCGCCGCCAGATCATGCAAGCGCTCAAGACCCGATCCAAGCTTGCACGAGCAAACTCGTAGATCATGCTCGCCGTTCTTCTCGTCCTCCTCGCCGCATTGGTCGTGCTCTTCTGGAGCCTCAGCGGCGATTCCGGCAGCCTCCTTGCGGACGTGGGCGACCGTTGGCCGTACGCGCTCGCGCTTTTGGCGCTCGTCGGTCTCTACCTCGCGTTTCTCTCCGGCGACTATCGCGGCCGCGCGCGCGAAGCGCTGCGCCATGCGGGCGTCTGGCTCGGGCTCGCGTTGATGCTGGTCGTCGGATACAGCTACCGCGAGGAGCTCCGCGCCGTCGCTAACCGCGTCGCCGGCGAGGTGCTTCCGCCGGGACATTCGATCCTCGTCAGCACCTCGCCCTCGGGCGAGCAGGCGGTCCGCATCCGCCGGCAGGAGAACGGGCATTTCGTGGCCCGCGGAACGGCCAACGGCGTGGGGCTGTCCCTCCTCGTCGACACGGGCGCGTCGAGCGTCGTTCTCAAACCGGCGGACGCCGAGCGCATCGGCATCGACGTCCGCAACCTCTCCTTCACGACGCCGGTTTCGACCGCGAACGGCACGGCCTATGCCGCACCGGTGCGGCTGCGCGCCGTCTCGGTGGGGCCGCTCGAAGTCCGGGACGTGGACGCGCTGGTCTCGCAGCCCGGTGCGTTGAATGAGAACCTCCTCGGTATGAGTTTCTTAAAGCGTTTGCGCTCGTATGAGTTTTCCGGCGACTTCCTGACCCTGCGGGGCACGTCCTGACACCTCGGGAATCCGACGTCGCGGGGAGGCAGCATGTCCACGGCTCCGCCAACCGGCGGCGCCTGCGACCGGGAGCGTTCGATCCATGGCACTTTCGTCCGGCGTGCGATCTCTGTTGAGCGAGCTTGCAAGCTGGGGCGCCGCGGCCGGCATTCTGATCGTCGGCGTGCTCCACTACGATACGCTGCGCACCACCGCCTCCGAGGCGTTCGGATTTGGATCCGAGCCGGTCGTGGCGGACGCGATCTCCACACCCGATCATTCGGCCGAGCCGAGCCCACTCCGCAGCGGCACCGAAGAGCTCAGGGCGAGCCGGGACGGCCACTATTACGCCCGCGCCGAGATCAACGGGCGACCGCTCGACGTGCTCGTCGACACCGGAGCGTCCATAGTTGCATTGACCTATGAAGATGCCGAACGGCTGGGCCTCAACCTCCGGCCCTCCGACTTCACGGCGCGCGTGCAGACGGCCAACGGCACGGCGGCGGTGGCGCCGGTGGAACTCGACAGGGTGAGCATCGGGCGGATCACGGTTCGGAACGTCCGCGGCGTCGTCTCCGAGCGTGGTCGACTTGGCAAGACCCTGCTCGGCATGAGTTTTCTGGGCGAGCTTCGTCGCGTGGACATCAGCCAGGGGCGGCTGCTTCTGGTGGAATGAGCTTGGCGTCGGCTCCGCGAACCTTTTGACCCTTTCGCGCATTGATGCGCGGTGGGTGCTGGATCAGCGCCCTCAACATGGTGCATAAACGCCACCGCACGCCGAGGGTTCTTCCACCCGCCCGGCTTTCCGCCGCAATCCCAGCGTTCCCACATGCCGGTCCGCCGCGGCCCAGAGCGGTCGCCTTCATGAAGGTCATCCGATGTTTCCCAAGCCTCGCGCCGATCTCGTTGCCAATACCGCCGACTTCGAACGACTGCCGCTCGTGAAGCCCACGGGCTTCCGCGAGTACGACGCGCGGTGGCTCTTTCCGGACGAGATCAATCTCATGGGGCTCAACGCGGTCGGCCTCGGCATGGCGCGCGTGTTCGAGGAGTACGGGGTCGCGAAGCGGATCGTCGTCGGGCACGACTACCGCTGGTATTCCGCGTCCGTGAAGCAGGCGTTGATGACGGGCTTGCTGGCCGGCGGTTTCGAGGTGTTCGACATCGGACTTGCGCTCTCGCCGATGGCCTACTTCGCGCAGTTCGAGCTCGACGTCGCGGGCGTCGCGATGGTGACGGCCTCCCACAACGACAACGGCTGGACCGGCATCAAGATGGGGCTCGCACGGCCCTTGACGTTCGGCCCCGACGAGATGGGGCGTCTCAAGGAGATCGTTCTCGCGGGCGAGTTCGCGCCGTCCGACGGCGGGCGCTATCACTTCGTGCCCGACCTCGCCGAGCGCTACATGAAGGACCTTGCGGATCGCCCTCGCCTCAAGCGCCGGCTCAAGGTCGTCGCGGCGTGCGGAAACGGCACGGCAGGCGCCTTCGCGCCAGAGGTGCTCGAGGCGGTGGGCTGCGAAGTGGTGCCGCTCGACGCCGACCTCGACCACAGCTTTCCGCGCTACAATCCCAACCCCGAGGACATGACGATGCTGCACGCCATCGCGGAGGCGGTCGTCGCCAACGACGCGGACGTGGGCTTCGGCTTCGACGGCGACGGCGACCGCTGCGGCGTGGTCGACAACGAGGGGCACGAGATCTTCGCCGATACGGTGGGCGTGATGCTGGCGCGCGATATCGCGGCCATCCACAAGGCCCCCGTGTTCGTCGCGGACGTCAAGTCGACCGGCCTCTTCATGACGGATCCGGTGCTGCAGGATGCCGGCGCCAAGACGCTCTACTGGAAGACGGGGCACTCCTACATGAAGCGCTACACCTTCGAGCAGAAGGCGCTCGTCGGCTTCGAGAAGAGCGGACACTTCTTCTTCCAGCCGCCGCTCGGCCGCGGCTACGACGACGGGCTCGTGGCCGCGCTCGCCGTGTGCGACATGCTGGATCGGGCCGAGGGAAGGACGATCGCGGATCTCCGCCGGGCGCTGCCGAAGACCTATCAGTCGCCCACGATGTCGCCCCATTGCGACGACGAGAAAAAATATGGCGTCGTCGCGCGCGTGGTCGCGGACTATGAGGCGGTGGCAAAGAACGGGGGCACGATTGCGGGCCAGAAGATCCGCGATCTCGTGACGGTCAACGGCGTGCGCGTGACACTCGAAGACGGCACCTGGGGACTGGTTCGCGCCTCCTCCAACAAGCCGGAGCTCGTCATCGTGGTCGAGAGCCCGGTGTCGGAAGAGAACAAGGTCGCGATGTTCCGCGATATCGAAGCGCGCCTCGCGGCGTTTCCCGAGGTCGGCGCGTACAATCAGAAAATCTGAGCGCGCGCGTTAGGGGCTTCTTCACCAGCCGAAGGCTTCACGCGGCGTGCGCGTTCCGCCGTTAATCGGATCGAGGCGCCGCTGTGCGCACGATCGCACCTCCATGACCGCGTTCAGGAGGTCCCGATGGCCTTTGCGAAACAGTCCTCGAATTCCGGCACGTTCGGCCGGCGTGGCGTCGGTGCGGCACCGGGCGCCCGTCCTGCTCCCGCGCGCAAACCCACGGTGTCCGGCAGGCCCGAGGCCCGCACGGCGGAGGCCGCCGCTCAAGTGACCGATGCCCTCGCGCGCGACGTCGGCACCGCGGCCTCTCGCGGGAGGGCTTATCTCCATGCCTGTCTCTCGGGCGCGACGACGTTTCTCGCGGTGCTCTTCGTTCTGAGCGGCGTCGAGAGCCGTTTCTTCCAGTCCGGACCGATGCTGCTCCTGCTCGCCGTTCCGGTGCTGCCCACGCTCGCACTCGTTCTCTACATCCCGACGGTCGTACTGTCGGACATTGCGCGCCTGCTCTCGATCCCGCGCGGCTGGGCCGACATCGGGATCGGATTCGTGCTCGGCCTGGGGGTCGGCATCGCCTACGCCGCCACCTCTGCCGACGCCAAATCGCTTGCCGCTGCCGTCGCGATCACGGCGGGCGGCATCGTCGGCGGCTGGGCCTTCTGGCGTGCGCAGGGCTATCCGGGCTTGTCGCGCCCAGGGAAAGAGGCGGCCGACGTCGTCTACCAGAAGATCACATAGCGTTGACGCTTCACAGCATCGAGACGAGGAGACGCGTCGCGACCAGCGCGAGGAACGCGGCGAACGCCAGCTCCAGCGCGCGGCGCGAGATGCCGTGAGCGACGCGTACGCCGAGCGGCGCGGCGAGGACGCTCATCGGAATGATGATCGCGGCGCCGATGAGGCTCACGAAGCCGAGCGACATGGCGGGAAGCTCCGGGTTGCCCCATCCGGCCCAGATGTACCCGATGAGGCCGGGCACCGCGATGACCGGTCCGAAGCCGCTCGAGGTGGCCACCGATTTGAGGATCGACCAGCCGCAGAGCGTGAACAGCGACACCAGGAACATACCGCCGCCGATGCTCATGAGCGTCGAGACGAGACCGATGAGGACCGCGGCGATGCGGACAAACGCGTTGTCCGGCACGTCGTCGGCGAGCCGCCAGTCCTCTCGTCCCAGCGCCATCTTGAGCGCGAGCAGAAAGCCGCACACGACCCATACCCCCTTGAGCGCCGTGCTTGAAACCACCGACACGAGCACGATCCCGACCAGCACGCCCGCGATCACGAACGGCGCGAGGCGGCGGAGCACGTCCGTATCGACGGCGCCTTTTCTCAGATGCGCGCGAAAGGACGAGATCGCCGTCGGAACGATGACGGCAAACGAGGTGCCGAGCACCAGATGCATCCGGATGCCATCAGGCACCTGGAGGAACGTGAACGTTTCGAACAGGACGGGAACCAGCACGCCGCCGCCGCCGATGCCCAGCAGACCCGCGAGGAACCCCGTGGCAAGCCCTCCGACGAGCAGGGCCAGCACGAGCCATAGGAGGTCGCCGTTGGCGAGCGCGAGGTCCATGATCGGGCCGCCTCTACTCTGCCGCGCAGACGTCGGCCTCGGCCGTGTCGTCGCCAGCGAGGCGCGGGCGGCCCTCGGCGATGGCGATTGCATCCAGCAGCACGTCGATCCCCGGGCCCTCGCCGACACCATTCTCCGAGAGGTAACGGCGAAACACGCGGGCGCGCGGCTGGCCGTGATAGAGACCGAGGATATGGCGGGTCACCGAATTGAGGCGTCCGCCCCGCGCGAGATGCTCGCGGACGTAAGGGACGAGACGTGTGAGCACGTCACCGCGCGTCGGCGCGGGTGCGTCGTTGCCGAAGAGGACGCGATCGACATCGGCCAGCAGAAACGGGGTCTGGTAGGCGGCACGGCCGACCATCACGCCGTCCACGTGCTCGAGGTGGCTCGCGGCGGCGTCGAGGGTCTCGATGCCGCCGTTGATGACGATGGTGAGATCGGGGCGCGCGACCTTGAGCCGATAGACGCGCGCGTAATCGAGCGGCGGAACCTCGCGGTTCTCTTTCGGCGAGAGGCCGTCCAGCCACGCCTTGCGCGCGTGCACGATGAAGAGGCGGCAGCCCGCGTCCGACACCGTCTCGATGAAGCGCGTGAGATCGGCCTCGCTGTCCTGGTCGTCGATGCCGATGCGGCATTTCACGGTGACGGGGATGGAAACGCGCGACGCCATGGCCGCGATGCAGGCCGCGACGCGCATGGGCTCCGCCATCAGAGCGGCGCCGAAGCAGCCCTCCTGCACGCGCGGCGACGGGCAGCCGACGTTGAGATTGATCTCGTCGTATCCCATCGCCTCGCCGACGCTCGCGGCGTCTCCGAGCTTCGCGGGATCGGAGCCGCCGAGCTGCAGCGCGAGGGGATGCTCCCCGACGTCGAAACCAAGCAGGCGCGCGCGATCGCCGTGGAGCACGGCCTCGGCCGTGACCATCTCGGTGTAGAGGCGCGCGTTGCGGCTCAAGAGACGGTGGAAGTGCCGGCAGTGCCGGTCCGTCCAATCCATCATGGGGGCAATGCAGAACCTGTGGGAGCGATCCGTCACGTGCTTTTCCAAGCTCGCGCCAAATCGGCGCGTATCGGTCTCAGCGCCTCTTCGGTGCCGTCTTCATGCTCTCTGGGTACCGGAGAGGGGTGTGCTCTCGCAAGGGGCATGATGCTCCCTGCATTTCGCATTGGCGGGTCGGGGCAGATCGGCGGCGGCGAAAAATCAGCCTCCGCCCGTGCTCGATGTCAGCATTCGACGACGAGGCGCCTGGGGCGCCGCCTGCGATCGGTGACGGGGGCCAGGGCTTCGGCGAGGCGCGCAATTCCGGCCGCGATCTCGCGTTCCGTCAGCGACGAGAACCCGAGGACGAGATAGCGGTCGTTCTCGGGCGACGTGTCGAAGCCGACCGCGGCGCCGGACGTCAACGTGTAAACTCCGACACCCGCTTCGATCGCGCGTTGCTCGATCTCGCGGGCCGGCGGAAATTCGCTCGGCAGACGCCATGCCAGGTGCATGCCTGCTTCGTCGCCGATGATCTCGCCGCCGGGAAAATGCTTTTCGAGCGCGGAAAGCAGCGCATTGCGCCGCGAGAGATAAAGCTTTCGGATGCGCCGCACGTGCCGTTCATAACCGCCGCTCGTCATGAAGTCCGCGAGCGTCGCCTGCTCCAGCCAGGGCTGGCCGTTGTTCATCAGCGTTTTCATGTCACGGGCGCGCTCGACGAGCTCGGGCGGGAAGACGACGTAGCCGAGGCGGAGCCCAGCGCCGAGCGACTTCGAGAACGTGCCGAGGTAGATGACGCGGCCGGTGCGATCCAATCCCTTGAGGGCTGCGATGGGCGCGCCGTGAAACCGGAAGTCGCTGTCGTAGTCGTCTTCCAGGATGTAGGAGTCCGTCTCTGCCGCCCAGGCCAGCAGCTCGAGACGGCGTTCGAGAGTGAGCGTCACGCCCAACGGATACTGATGCGAGGGGGTGACATAGGCGACGGCGTTTCTGACATCGGGAAGATGACTGCAATCGAGGCCGCGGTCGTCCACCGGCACCGAGACAATGCGGGCGCCGAAGCTTTCGAAGAGGAACGCGGCGCCTTGATAGCACGGCTGTTCGACGACGGCCGTGGCGCCGGGCCCCAGCATCATCCGGCTTACGAGGTTGAGACCGTCCTGACAGCCTCCGACGATGATGATCTCGTCGGCGTTGGTCGCGATGTTGCGCGTCGGACGGAGGCGATCCGCGATGGCGCGCCTCAACTCGAAGAGACCCGACTGAGCCCGATACTCCGTGAGATCAGAGCCCGCGATGCGCAGCCGCTTGACGATCAACTGCGCCCACGTCTTGCGCGGGAAAGAGTCGGGGTCGGGCCGCCCGACCCAGAAATCCGCGACGAGCCGGCCCCGGTGTGGGTTCACCACCGCCTGGCAGCGAAACGCCGGATGAACGGCGCCGCCCATGGCGCGGCGCGGCTTGCGGGCGGAGGGCAGGCTGTTCTGGGTCGCCGCATAGAGCGCACTTTCCGGGATTTGCGACGAGACGAACGTCCCGACGGACGATCGGGTCTCGATATAGCCCTCAGCAGCCAGGCGCTCGTAGGCGAGCGCTGCCGTATTGCGTGCTATCCTGATTTGCTCGCTGAGGATGCGCGTCGCAGGAAGACGCTCGCCAGGACGGAGACGTCCCTCCAGAATCATGGCGCGCACCTGCTCGAAGATTTGCGTCTGCAGGCTCACCGGACTCGTCGGCTGAAGCCTCAATGGCAAAGGCATTGGGATTTTCTCCCGGGAAAACACCAACTTAGCATTGCGATCTGGCTCCATACTATATGCCAGAACAGGCCTCTCGATAGGTCCGCATCGCGCTATTTCCATGGTGCCACGCCGCTTGCGCGCCGGGCTCGACCGCATGAGGGCTCGCAAATACGACCCCTCGCGCGAATTCGTCCGTGAGCGTATTTATGGCGCACCGCTGTGCACGCTGCGGCCCACTTGCCCGGGCGGCCCCACGCTTTTGCGGCCGGCCGGCGCTAGGTGGCGCCGCCCCCCGCCCCCTACTGTCCGTCCAATAAGGCACGCGGCGCGGGAGCCGATGGCGGATGGCCTAGCGAGATTTCTCTCCCCCGGCATGAAACCTTGTGCAGGCGACGGATCTCCAGCCAAGAGGATTGAACCAGTCTCGTGACCACAGCCCTGATCGTCGACGATCATCCGATCGTCATGGAAGCCTGCAAGCAACTCCTGAGAACAGCGGGAGTGGAAGAGATTGGCGAAGCATCGAGCCCGGTGGAGGCGTACCGCGCCTATCGGGCGCTGAAACCCGACATCATCATCTCCGATCTCACCATCCGCACGGGCATCCTCGACGGCATCTCGTTCATCCGGCGGCTTCGCCTCCACGACAAGACGACGCCGATCCTCGTCTTCTCGATGCATACCGATCCCGTGATCATCTCACGCACGCTCGAGGTCGGCGCGACAGGCTATTTGTGGAAGACGACCTGCTCGGAGGAATTCGTCAAAGCGTTCCAGAAAGTGCGCCAGGGCGTGCGCTATCTGAGCCACGAGGTGGCATCCGAGCTCGCCTTCATGGAGCTCAGAGGCACGGCGAACCCGCTCAGCACGTTGACGCTGCGCGAACTGCAAACCCTCGCGCTCATCGCCGATGGCCGTTCCTACGGCCTGATCGCGGAAGAACTGCACGTCTCCTACAAGACGGTGGCCAACACGGCGTCGCAAATCAAAGTCAAGCTCGGTGCCGCCAGCCTGCCCGAGCTCATGCGCATCGGGATCGCACACCTTCCTTCCGAAACCGGACGGCGCAACATCCGCGTTGCATGACACCGTGATGCGCCGGCTTTCGGCGAGATGTCGCCAAGGCGCGAGAGCGACGCATTCACCCGGCAATAAGCACGCTCAGCGTCTCAGCCTTGCGCCGCACGCATGGCACTCGCCCGATCCGCGCGGGACGAGCCCCCTCATTTGATCCGAAACAGGTCGGTGCCCATCCGCGTTGGCTAAAACGGCGATCTCTGCGGCAGCATCGGGTTGTCCCGAGCCTGCCGCGCCGACCCTGAAAGGAGCGCGTGCCATGGCGAAGACGATGAAGGCTGCAATCTTTGTCGAAAACGGACGCATCGTTCTCGACGAAAAGCCGATCCCGGATATCGCGCCGACCGACGCACTGGTGCGGATCACCACGACGACGATCTGCGGCACCGACGTTCACATCCTCAAGGGCGAGTATCCGGTCGCCAAGGGGCTCACGATCGGGCATGAGCCGGTCGGCATCATCGAAAAGCTCGGCTCCGGCGTCACGGGCTTCGAGGAAGGCCAGCGGGTCATCATCGGCGCGATTACGCCATCGGGATGGAGCAACGCCTGCCTCTGCGGCTGTGGCGCGCAAGACGGCGCGGGCACGAAGCACGGCTGGAAAGCCTACGGCGGCTGGAAATTCGGCAACACCATCGACGGCAGCCAAGCGGAATACCTGCGCGTGCCGGACGCCATGGCCAACCTTGCCGTGATCCCGGACCACATCACGGACGAGCAGGTCCTGATGTGCCCGGACATCATGTCGACCGGATTTTCGGGAGCGGAGAGCGGCGGCGTCAAGATCGGCGACACGGTCGCCGTGTTCGCGCAGGGACCGATCGGCCTTTGCGCGACGGCCGGCGCGAAGCTGATGGGCGCGACCAAGATCATCGCCGTCGAATCCGTTCCCGCGCGCATCGAAATGGCCAAGCGCCTCGGCGCGGACGTCGTCGTCGATTTCAAGGCTGAAGACCCTGTCGAAGCGATCCTGCGGATCACGGACGGGCGCGGCGTCGATGTCGCGATCGAGGCGCTCGGCGTGCAGTCCACATTCGAAGCCGGGCTCAGGGTGCTCCGGCCCGGAGGTATGCTGTCGAGCCTCGGGGTCTATTCCTCCGATCTCAAGATCCCGCTCGATGCCTTCGCGGCAGGCCTCGGCGACACGACGATCCGCACCACGCTCTGCCCCGGCGGAAAGGAGCGCATGCGCCGCATGCTGGAGGTCGTGGCCTCGGGCCGCATCGATCTCTCGGGTCTCGTGACGCATCGCTTCAAACTGGATCAGATCGAGGACGCCTACGACTTGTTCGCCAATCAGCGTGACGGCGTGCTCAAAGTCGCCATCACGCCGTAATGGGGCGCCGGCGCCCGGCGCGCCGCCGCTCGTTCTGCTGGAGGGGTCCGCCGGCGGGGCACGCAAATAAGCGCTGCTCTTTGCCGCAACGGGCCCGGAACAAATACCGGGCTCATCGCTTCCTCTGAGGTCGGCCTCGTGTCGCGCCTGCGCGATCGGCAGCCCAACCGCGGACCCCGAGCACGATCCCCCTGCGATCGTCGCCGCGCTCTTCGACAAGACCGCCCATTCTCGCTGCAAAGGCACGTCGTCCGGCGCGTTCATCGTCTCAACGGAGGAGTGCCGTGAAAGTCAAAGACGCCATGCACAAGGGCGCCCAATGGGTGAGCCCGGATACGCCGCTGACCGAAGTGGCGCGCAAGATGAAAGAGCTCGACGTGGGTTCGATCCCCGTGGGTGAGAACGACCGTCTCGTCGGAATGGTGACCGATCGGGATATCGCCTGCCGCGCGGTTGCTGACGGCCGCGATTGCGACGCGGTGACGGCGCGCGAGGTGATGACGGACGGCATCATCTTTTGCCGCGACATGGAAGATCTCGACGATGCGATGCGCATCATGGAGCAAAAGCAGATCCGCCGCCTGCCGGTCATCAACGAGCAGAAGCGGCTGGTGGGGATGCTCAGCCTCGGCGATGTCTCGCAGGCAGCGCCTCATGCGCTCACGGGCGAGGTGACGGCGGCCGTCAGCGCGCCGCACGCCTGATCCCGGCTCCGGCGGCGGCCCCGTTTCGGCGAACCGCCGCCGGACTGGCCAAGGGGGGCGAGCCAAGACACCGCGCCGGGCCGGGACCCAACCGCCCGCAGGCCGACCGGATCGGATTTGACCAATACAGTTGCACACCTACCCCATGTTTATGATCTAAAGTGCGAATCGCGGGTTCGTCATGCCTCGGGAACACCGGGGCAAACTCAAGAAGACGGATCCGACGGGGAGGATCGAGATCGATGGCCGCGCCGCCTTCGCTATCCGCAAGGGCCGTACCGGACGGGGTTGAACTCGCGGCCGAGGGAGCGTGGACCGTTACGCACGCCAAGAGCCTCGACGGTCTCGTCGACAAGGCCACGCGGGAAACGCCATCGGACCGGCCGCTCACCATCGCTTTGCACCGCATCACGGCGCTCGACACGTACGGCGCCTGGCTGATCGAGCGCCTCGTTCGCGCGCGCCGCGACGCCTCAGGGGCGACCCGCCTCGACGGCCTGCCCGAGCGCTACAGGACCCTTTACGACGAGATCCGGGAGACAGAGCACGATCCGGCCCCCGCTCCGGAGCGCCGGTCCATCCTCGTGGAACACCTGGAGGCGCTCGGCCAAGCCACCCTCCGCTTCGGCCAGCAGCTTCTCGCCTTCACAGCCATGCTGGGGGCGATCTTCGCCTCGATCGGCCGTGTGCTGACCGACCCCAAGAGCTTCCGCCTCACCTCGACCGTGCACCATCTGGACCGGGTCTGCTGGCAGGCTGTGCCGATCATGCTGCTGATCACGTTCCTGATCGGCGCGATCATCGCTCAGCAGGGGTTCTTCCATTTCCGCAAGTTCGGCGCGGATGCCTACGTGGTCGACATGGTCGGTATCCTCGTGCTGCGCGAGATCGGCGTGCTCATCGTCGCGATCATGATCGCGGGCCGGTCGGGCAGCGCCTACACGGCCGAGCTCGGCTCCATGAAGATGCGCGAGGAGATCGACGCCATGCGCACCATGGGCCGCGATCCCATGGATGTCCTGATCCTGCCGCGCATCGTGGCGCTCGTGATCGCATTGCCGATCCTGACCTTCCTCGGCGCCATGAGCGCGCTTTACGGCGGGGGGCTCGTCGCCTGGGCCTACGGCGGCATGAGCCCCGACATTTACATCGAGCGGCTGCGGGAAGCCGTCTCGATCACGCATTTCCAGGTCGGCATGATCAAGGCGCCGTTCATGGCGCTCGTCATCGGCGCGGTCGCCTGCACGCAGGGCCTCGCGGTCAAGGGCAGCGCGGAATCGCTCGGGCTCGAAACAACGGCGTCCGTCGTGAAGTCGATCTTCCTCGTCATCGTGCTCGACGGTCTCTTTGCCGTCTTCTTTGCCTCGGTGGACATGTAGGCCATGAGCGCGGACCCCATCATCGACGTTCGGGACCTGGTGGTCGGCTTCGGCTCCCGCCTCGTGCTCAATGGCGTGTCGTTCGACGTCAAACGGGGGGAGATCTTCGGTTTCGTCGGCGGATCGGGCAGCGGCAAGTCGGTGCTGCTGCGCACGATCATCGGCCTCATCCCGCGCCGCGCCGGCACGATCGAGGTGCTGGGTACGCGTCTCGACCAGGCGAGCGACGAGCAGCGCCGGAGCGTGGAGCGCCGCTGGGGCGTGCTGTTTCAGCAGGGCGCGCTCTTCTCGTCGTTGACGGCGCTGCAGAACGTGCAGTTTCCGATGCGCGAATACCTCGATCTGCCGCAACGGCTGATGGACGAGATGGCGGCCGCCAAGCTCGACATGGTGGGCTTCCGGCGTGCCGACCATCACAAGATGCCCTCCGAGCTTTCGGGCGGCATGACCAAGCGCGTGGCGCTCGCCCGCGCGCTCGCGCTCGATCCCGACCTCGTGTTCCTCGACGAGCCGACGAGCGGGCTCGACCCGATTTCCGCGGGCGACTTCGACGCCCTGATCCGCACGCTGCAGCGGACGCTCGGGCTCACGGTCTTCATGATCACGCACGACCTCGAAAGCCTGCATACGATCGCCGATCGGGTGGGCGCGCTCGCGGACGGGCGCGTGGTCGCCACCGGCTCGATCGCCGACATGCTCGCCTCCGATCATCCCTGGGTGAGCACCTATTTCCGCGGGCGCCGTGCCTCGGCGCTCACCTCCCGTCTTGCCAATTCAGAGCCTTGAGGCACGAGAAACATGGAAACGAAGGCGCGCTATCTCCTGGTCGGATCCTTTGTGCTCGTGGCGACCCTGGCTATTTTCGCGTTCATCTACTGGCTGCACAACACCGGCGGCCTCGGCGAGCGGGACCGCTACCGTATCCGCTTCGCAGCGCCGGTCTCGGGTCTGCTCAAGGGATCGAGCGTGCTCTTCAACGGCATTCGCGTGGGCGAGGTGACGGAAATCCGGCTGTCGCCCGATGCGCCGAAAGACGTGCTGGTGACGATCGGGGTCGATCCCGCGACGCCCATCAGGGCCGATACGGTGGTGAGCGTCGATTTCCAGGGCCTCACCGGCGCGCCTGTCATCGGCCTCAGGGGCGGCGAAGCGAACGCTGCTCCGCTCAGCGCGAGCGCGGGAGACGCGCCGCTGCTCACCGCAAGTCCCGATGCAAGTCTCAGCCTGACCGAGTCGGCACGCGGAACACTGCAGCGGCTCGACAAGGTCCTGGACGAGAACAGCGCCGCGCTCAAGGAAACGATTTCGGGCTTCAGCACGTTCGCGGGCGTGCTATCGCGCAACTCGGAGCGGATCGATGGCATCCTGGCCGGGCTCGAACGCTTTGCCGGAGGCGGCGCCGCGAAGCCCGGCATCTATACGCTGACGGCGTTCGACAAAGCGCTCTGCGAGACGCCGTCGCAACCCCAGCTTGCGATCCCCGAACCCACGGCGCCGATGGCCTTCAATTCCGACCGCGTGGTGGTGATGGGAGATCCGCCGGCGGATGCGCCGTTCGCCGAGGCCCAGTTCACGGACAACGCGCCGGCGGTGATCCAGGGCAAGCTCATCGAGAGCCTGGAGCACACGAAGTGCTTCTCAGCGGTCGGGCGGCCGGCTTTCGATTCACCCGAGGCCAGCGCGCAGCTTCAGGCGGAGGTGCGCCGCTTCGCGGTCACGATGAAACCCGCGCCGACGGCGGACGTGGAGATTGCGCTCAAGATCGCGAGCCCGGCCGGCAAGATCACGGAACAGCGCGTGTTCCACGAAAGCGCCCCGCTTGCGGCCGTGGATTCCCAATCGGCGGTCAACGCGCTTGACGCGGCCTTCGGCAAGATCCTGGCCGAGGCGGTGCCGTGGCTCACGACACTCTCCATCGACGCGGCGCCCGCAAAGGCCGACGATGGCGACTTTCCGGATTTCCCCGAGCCTCCGCCGGCAGAGCCTGCTGAACCGGAGCCGCCGGCTCCCTAGGGACACTAGGGACAATCGTGACGTAGCTTTCAAAAGGCGGCCGGTGGCACGGGCTCCGCGCGTGTCAATCGATGTCGGAGAAGCGACCCGCTCCGCGGCGGAACACCTTCGTATATCCCGTCACGTAAGCGATGAGCCACAGAACGGCGGCCAGCGGCACGGCGATGGCCAGCACCACCAGCACCGTCATGGCGAGCCCCAGCGCAACCGCGAGCCCGACGAGCGCCATGAGCGCCACGACGAGGTAGCCGGCACCGACGGCAACCCACCGGCGCCAGCCGCTGAGCTCTTCCGTGTTTTCGGACTTGCCGTGCCTGTTGATGACGATAACCGGGGGCTCGCGCCGGGGGGTCATTGGGTTCTCCAAAAAGGTCCTGGGCTTTGCAGCCGTGCCGGGCCGTTCGGGGTTTCCCTATCATATAGAACGAAAGGCCGCGGGCGGGAGGGGCGCACCGCGGCCTTGTGGCATCCGGGACGCCGCAATCCGGCTATTTGCCGAGCTGCTCCTTCACCTTGGCGGCGAGCTGGGGAAGCGAAAACGGCTTCGGCAGGAAGGCGAATTGCTCGTTCTTGTCGAGGCTCGTCTCGAAGGCTTCGTGCGGGTAGCCGGAGACGAA
>ERZ869909.1503-NODE-1503-length-18785-cov-5.092046_pt1 | contig 18785 bp, 20 predicted proteins | sample MGYA00520892_ERZ869909 | MGnify/ENA primary metagenome ERZ869909 (study PRJEB32215, sample SAMEA104723947) | bioreactor metagenome | biome: bioreactor; feature: anaerobic bioreactor; material: water | place: China | collected 2015-03-12 ...
CTTTCGTCGCGCAGCACCAGCCGGCGCTCGGCGAAATGCGGCGGCTCCAGCGGGCGCAGGCGCGGCGCCAGATCGGGATTGGCGGGGATCGGGCCGTAATGGCGCTCGGCCATCGCCAGCACTTCCTCGGTGCTGACGTCACCAGCCACCACCAGCACCGCGTTGTTGGGCGCGTAATGGGCGCGGTAGAAAGCCTCGGCGGCGGTATCGTCGAGCCGTTCCATCTCGTGGCGCCAGCCGATGATCGGAATGCCGTAGGGGTGGTTCTGGAACAGCGCCGCGCGCATCTGCTCGCCGAACACCCGGTCGGGATGGCTTTCCAGCACCTGCGAGCGTTCTTCCAGAATCACATCGCGCTCGGGCAGCCAGTCCGACAGATCGAGGCGCAGATTGACCATGCGGTCGGCCTCCATCTGCATCATCAGCTCCAGCCGGTCGGCGGCGACGCGCTGGTGATAGGCGGTGTAATCCCAGGAGGTGAAGGCATTGTCACGCCCGCCATTGGCCTCGACCGTGGCGGAGAACTCGCCCTGCGCCATGGTGTCGGTGGCCTTGAACAGCAGATGTTCGAGATAATGCGCAATGCCCGAAAGCCCCGCCGGCTCATCGGCGGCGCCGACGCGATACCACAGCATCTGGGTGGCGACCGGGGCGCGGCGATCCTCGATCACCACCAGCTCCAGCCCGTTCTCCAGCGTGAAATGCTGCGGCGCACTGGCACTGGCGGCCCCGGCCAGGCCCAAAGCCGCGACAATCCCCAGCCCAACCGCGCGCAGTATCGACATTCCGCCCTCTTTCGCTGCTTCCGCCCCGTCAGGCGCAACAGATACCTTGCCCGGCGCGAGGGGCAAGCCCGCTGGCGCAGACGTGAAGCCCTGAGGGGCGGCTTGGTTCAGCGATCCTGCGGCGGAGCACCCGGCGTGCGGCGCCCGCCGACGCGCCAGCGCTCCAGCTCGGCATGGCGATCGAGCGCCTGACCGCTATAGGCGCGGTGATAGACATTGACGCCGAACAGCCGCTCCAGGATGCGGCCGCGATTGCGCTGCCGGAAGGCCAGATCCTCGGCGGCGAGCGTATCGCGGATCTCGCCGGAAACGCCGTGGCGGGCGGCATGGGCAATCAGCGCCCCATCCGCCGCCGGCACGCCCTGGCTGCGCAGCGCCGCCGGACGCCCGCCCAGCGCCGAAACCGCCTCGGCGCGCGGGTCGGGATCGACCAGATTGCTGCCGCCGGGGGTCGGCGGTGGCAGGGTGCTGAAATCGGGCGGGGCCTGCAGCGGCTCGGTCGGCAGGATGGAAAACTCATCCGGCCCGCGCTGCGACGAGGCGACATGCATCAGGATCGGGTTTTCCGAGCGCGACGCGCAGCCGCCAAGCACTGCCAGCGCCAGTGCCGTCACCACGAAACCGCGATAGAGCCGCATGCCTCACCCCCGGAATTACCTTACCGCCCCTGTTTAGCTCAAAGCCGAAGGGTCGTCACGGGTCCTTTTTGGGGCCCGAGAACAGGATCAGCCCGAAAGCGCCGGCGAAAATGGCGATATCGGCCAGATTGAACGCATAGGGGTTGTTGATGCCGCAGCAGGTCACATTGATGAAATCGACCACCGCGCCCCAGGTGATGCGATCCACCACATTGCCCAGCGCGCCGCCCACCAGCAGGCCGGCGGAAAGCTGCATCATCACCCCGCCGCGTTCACGCTGCACCCAGCGCCAGACCGAGGCCGAGATCGCCAGCGCCAGCGCGATCAGCCCCCAGCGCATCAAGGCCGAGTCCGAGGCGAACAACCCGAAATTCACTCCCTGATTCCAGGCAAGGGTGAAGTGCAGATAGGGTGGCCAGACCGGAATGAAGAACCGCTCCAGCAGGCGCATCTGCTCGATCACGAACCATTTCAGCCCCTGATCAAGGGCCAGCGTGGCGAGCAGGGCAAGGAAAGCCAGCCGCATCTCAGTGCCGGAAATGCCGCTGGCCGGTGAAGACCATCGCCAGCCCGGCGGCATCGGCGGCGGCGATCACCTCGGCATCGCGCATCGAACCACCCGGCTGGATCACCGCGCGGGCGCCGGCCTCGGCGGCGCTCAGAAGGCCGTCGGCGAAGGGAAAGAACGCATCCGACGCCACCACCGACCCTTCGGTCAGCGGCGCCGGCAGGCCCAGAACCTCGGCCATGTCCTGCGCCTTGCGCGCGGCGATTCGCGTGCTGTCCACCCGGCTCATCTGCCCGGCGCCGATGCCGACGCTGGCGCCGTCCTTCACATAGACGATGGCGTTCGATTTCACATGCTTGGCGATCTTCCAGGCCAGCAGCAGATCGGCCAGTTCGGCGTCACTGGGCGCGCGTTTGGTGACCACCTTCAACTCGGCGGCGGTGATCAGCCCGTTGTCGCGGTCCTGCACCAGAAAGCCGCCCGAGACCTGCTTGAACGCCAACCCCGGCGCGGCGGGATCGGCCAGCGCCTCGGTGGTCAGCAGGCGCAGGTTCTTCTTGGCCGCGAAAACCTCAAGCGCCGCGGCGTCAGCACCCGGCGCGATGACAACCTCGGTGAAGATCTCGGTGATCAGGGCGGCGGTGGCGCCGTCGATCGGCCGGTTCAACGCCACGATACCCCCGAAGGCCGAGGTGCGGTCGCAATCATAGGCGCGCTGATAGGCCTCGGCCAGCGTGGCGCCGGTGGCCACGCCACAGGGATTGGCATGTTTGATGATCGCGCAGGCCGGGCCATCGGTGAATTCGCTGACCAGCTCGAAAGCGGCATCGGTATCGTTGATGTTGTTGTAGCTCAGTTCCTTGCCCTGATGCTGGCGCGCGGTGGCGATGCCGGGGCGGTTCGAGCCATCGGTATAGAAGGCCGCGCCCTGATGCGGGTTCTCGCCATAGCGCAGCCCCTGCGCCAGTTGCCCGGCAAGGGCGCGCCGGCGCGGCATCGGTTCGGCAATGGCCCCGGCCATCCAGTTCGACACCGCCGCATCATAAGCGGCGGTGCGCGCATAGGCGGTCTGCGCCAGCTTCTGACGGAACGAGAGCCCGGTCTGGCCGCCCTGCGCATCCATCTCGGCCAGCAGCGCGGGGTAATCCTCAGGGTCGGTCAGCACCGCGACATGGGCATGGTTCTTGGCAGCGGCGCGAATCATCGCCGGCCCGCCGATATCGATATTCTCGATGGTTTCGGCATACTCGGCACCGCGCGCCACCGTGGCCTCGAACGGATAGAGGTTCACCACCAGCAGATCGATCGGCACGATGCCATGCTCGGCCATCGCCGCCTGATGCGCGGCATTGTCGCGCAGCGCCAGAAGCCCGCCATGCACGCGCGGATGCAGGGTCTTCACCCGCCCGTCCATCATTTCCGGAAAGCCGGTCAGTTCGGCGACATCCTGCACCTCCAGCCCCTCGGCGCGCATCAGCGCCGCGGTGCCGCCGGTGGACAGCAGCGCCACGCCGCGCGCGGCCAGCCCGCGGGCCAGATCCATCAGGCCGGTCTTGTCGGAAACCGAGATCAGCGCGCGTTGAAGGGGGGCAAGGTCGGTCATGTGCAGATTCCGTCTTGGGGTTTTGGGGCCAGTTCTCAGTCCCTGGAAAGCAGCTCGCGGGGCAGTGCGGGGTCATCCTCGCGCCCCAGATCGCGGATCGCCAGCGGGGTATCCTGTGCCTTGGCCAGTGTCCAGTTGATCTGGCTGGCGTAATCCAGAATGGCGGCGCGAATGACGATCTGCTGGCAGGAACGCGGCGCCAGCCGGCCCTTTTCCAGATAGACCGAGGGTTCCAGCGACAGCTTTCCCGGCCCCTCGAAGCGAAACACCCAGATCTCGCCCGAGGGCAGCGCCACCGACACCGCCGCGCCGTTCATGTCCAGCGAGGCATCGGCCTCGGGGTGCAGATGGAAGCGCAGCGCATAGGGGATGCCGCGCAGCCGGGTGGCCTCGATCACCTGCATGAAGCGCTTGCGATGGCCCGGGTCCAGCGCGGCCAGCGTATCCTCGCCCAGAAGCGCCCGTCCATCGGCGGACAGATCGAGATTGCGGATATGGGTCAGCCCATGGGTGGCGACATAACCGTCATGGCTGAGCAGAAGCACCGAGGCATGGCGCTCCTGGCTGCGGTGCAGCGTCACCGAGCGCGGCCCGTCCAGAAGCGGCACCGCCACGTCATCGGGCCGCGAGGGCTTGCCGAAACGCGCCGATGAAAACCCGTCGATCGACAGGGTGGAATGCGACAGCGTGGCGCGGCCGGCCTTTTCCCATTCCGGGCCGAAGGGCCGGCCCGAGCCGCAGCTGACGATCACCGCGCGCCGGTTCGATACCAGCTCGAAGGCCAGTGTCGAGGCATGGGCCTGATGCGCCGCCCGGCCCGAGGGTGGCGGCGCGGCATCGACAATCAGCGTGCTGCGCCCGCCATCGAGCCGGGCATAGCCCATGGCCTGTACCCGCCGCGCCACCGCCAGTTGCCCGCAGGCGGCCAGCGCATGATCAAGCTGGCCCTCCATGCCGCGCCCGCCGCCATGAAACCGCGCCAGCCCGCCATCGGCATGGCGCAGGCTGCGCAGCGCCGGCGCCACCCGGGCGAGCGCGGCGGAAAGGGGCTCGGGCAGCGGCTGTTCGGCGGCTTGCAGCGCTTCGGCGGCCCAGGTGAGCAGGGTGAAGATTTCCAGCAATTCCTCGGGGTTGCGGCTGGGCAAGCCGCCCTCGGCATCCAAATCGCGGGCGCAGGCGCTGGCCAGCGCGCGCATCGCCGGCGGCAGGTGATGCTCCTGACCCATCAGCGAGACCCCGGCGTAAAGCAGCCCGGTGATGGCCTCGAAACGCGGCAGGCCCGGTGGTGCGGCCTGCCAGCGGCGCGCCAGATAGGCCGCCTGCCGGCCCAGCGCGGCAAAGAACGGGGCGTTTTCCTCGGCGCCGCGCCCGGCGGTCAGAAACAGCGCATGCCCGATCCAGCGCGTCAGCCGCCGCCCGGCCAGTTCCGGCTGCCAGCCCGGCCCGGCGCCCTGCCCGAACCGCGCGATCCATTCACCGACCCAGCCCTGCGCCGCCATCCGCGCATCGCGGTCACCGACCGCCGCCATATGGTCCAGCCAGCCGAAACCATGCAGCTCGGCAGCAAAGCCCGGCGAGGGCGGTTCGACATCGAAGGGCGTGCGGCTTTCGACCATATGCCCGCCGAGCAGGAAGTTCCCCGCCGCCAGTTGCTTGCCGCGCGCGAAATAGCCGATGCTGCGGGGTTCGGGCTCCAGCTTGAAACCGCCGGCCGGGCGTGCCCGCGCGCTGAGCCGGATGGCCAGACGGTTGCCCAACCGCTGCCGCCATGCTGACCAGCCCTGCTTCATGCGTCCCGCCTCTGCTCCGTCCAGGCCGTTGCCGGGCTTTCGCCTGGCCCGTGCAACCCGTTCTGCCCGCCTGCCATACTCGCTGACCGGGCGCTTGTCACCCTGCCGGTGGCATCATCGCCTCAGCCCTGCTGCACGAGCGCCATATAGAACCCGTCCAGCCCGCCTTCATCCGGCAGATCGCCGGGCAACGTGCGCCAGCCGCCCTCGGGCGTTGGCCGGCCAAGCGGCAGGCCCTGCGCCGGCAGCACCCTGAGCCCGGCATGGCGTTCCAGTGCGGCACTGATCTGCGCCTCGCCCTCCTCGGGCAGCAGCGAGCAGGTGCAGTAAAGCAGCCGCCCGCCGGGGCGCAGAAAGCCCAGCGCGCGGTCCAGCAGCTGCGCCTGAAGCGTCACCAGCGCGGCAACATCTGCGGGTTTGCGGATCAGCGGCAGGTCGGGGTGGCGGCGGATGGTGCCGGTGGCCGAACAGGGCGCATCGAGCAACACGGCATCGGCGGGCGTGGCAGGCGCCCAGTCCAGCGCATCGGCGCAGATGACCTCGGCCTGCAACCCGGTGCGGGCCAGATTGGCCGTGAGCCGCTCCAACCGCCCCGCCGAGATATCCAGCGCCATGACCTGCGCGCCGGCGGCGGCCAGTTGCATCGTCTTGCCGCCGGGCGCGGCGCAAAGGTCGATCGCCCGCTCGCCCGATTGCGCGGCCAGCAGCGCCGCCGGCAGGGCGGCGGCGGCATCCTGCACCCACCATTGCCCCGCAGCAAAACCCGGCAGGTCCGAGACCTGCGCGCCCAGCGCCAGCCGCAGCGAACCGCCCGGCAGCTCGGTTGCGCCCAGAGCGGCGATCAGTTCGGCGCGCGCCTCGGCCGGCAGGGGCTTGAGTGTCAGATCGAGCGGCGCGCCGGCCAGATGCGCGGCCTCCATCGCCGCCACCGGCGCGGGCCCATGCAGCGCCACCAACCGCCGGCGCAGCCAGCCCGGCAGCGCCGGCACCGGCAGCGCGGCCCAATCCTCGGGCGGCATCCGGGCTGCGCGGCGCAGCACCGCATTGACCAGCCCGGCCAGCGCCGCGCCGCCCTTGAGCCCCCGGGTTGCCGCCACCGCGCTGTTGACCACCCCATGCGCCGGGGCGCCCAGCGCCAGCATCTCCACCACCGCCACCTGCAAGAGCGCCTGCATCAGCGGCGGCGGCGGGCGGCGCAACAACGGGCGCAGCACCGCATCGGCGCGACGCAGCTGGCGCAGGGTCTGCAGCGCCAGCCGCTGGGCGCGGGCGCGATCCGTGACCGGTGCGGCGGCAAATTCGGGGCGGGCGGTCAGATCGGCCAGCATCTGCCCGTCCTGCACCACGGCATTGACCAGCATCGCGGCCATCATGCGGGGATCGGCCGGCGCCGGGTTTGCAGCCTGTCGAGGGGCTTGGCGGGGGGCTTGGCGAGGGGGCTTTTGGCCGGTCATGGCGGCTCCGCTGGGGATCGGCGCTTGCCCGCGAGGGGCAGACGGACTAGTTGCGGGTTAGCCCATCGCCCGAGCCAAGACAAGCAAACCCGGGTCGCATGAAGACCGCATGACGGAGGCCCCGATGACCGACAAACCCGATCTGCCCCCCGCTGCTTCGTCAGCAGCCGATCTGCCCCCGGCCGCCCGGCGCGCCCTTGCCGAGGCCGAAGCCCGCCGCCGCGCGGCGGATGAAGCGGCCGCCGCATTGCCGAAAGAGCTGGGCGGGCGCCGCAAGGGGCTGGAGCCGGTGCGTTACGGCGATTGGGAAAAGAAGGGGCTGGCGGTCGATTTCTGATCCGCCCCGGCCGCCGTGCTACCGATCCAGCCCCAGCACCGCCGCCATGTCATATTCGCCCGGCGCCCTGCCCTGCGCCCAGAGCGCGGCCTTGAGCGCGCCACGGGCAAAGACCGCGCGATCGCTGGCGACATGGCGCAGCACCAGCCGTTCGCCCTCGGCGGCAAAGATCACGTCATGCTCGCCGATGATATCGCCGCCCCGGATCACCGAAAACCCGATATGCCCGCGCTCGCGCGCCCCGGTGATACCGTCGCGCGCGCGGTCGGCGGCCTCGTCCAGCGCCACGCCGCGTCCCTCGGCGGCGGCCTCGCCCAGCATCAGCGCCGTGCCCGAGGGCGCATCGACCTTGTGGCGGTGATGGGCCTCGAGGATCTCGATATCGTAATCGGCATCGAGCGCGGCGGCGACGCGGCGGGTCAGCGCCACCAGCAGATTGACCCCGAGGCTCATGTTGCCGGCGCGCACGATCACCGCCTGCCGCGCGGCATCGGCGATGGCGGCCAGATCATCGGGCGCGAAGCCGGTGGTGCCGATGACATGCGCCACCCCGGCGGCACCGGCCTGCCGGGACAACGCCACGCTGGCGGCAGGCGTGGTGAAATCGATCACCGCATCGGCGCCTTGCAGCACCGCCGGCACATCCTCGCTGACCGTGACGCCCAGCGCCGCCTGTCCCATCGCCAGCCCCAGATCCTGCCCCAGCCAAGCGTGGCCCGGCCGCTCCAGCGCGCCGGCCAGCCGCGCCAGCTTGCTCTCGGAGATCACCTGCACCAGCATCCGGCCCATGCGCCCGGAAACCCCGTTCACCACGATCGCAGCGCGTTCATCCATCACCCGGCCCTCCGCTCGGCCCATCCAGAGCCTGTCGCCGGCCCCGCTGGCCCCTGCATACTGCCCCGCCCGGGCTGCGAAAACCCCCAGATCACCTTCGCGCCAGATTCAACCGCGCGGCGCGGCAGGCGGATTGCGGGGCAGGCGCGAATCCCCTAAGGGTGGCGCATGGCAGCCAAACGCATCCCCACGGGCAAGGGCCCTTCGCAACGCCAGCTTCGGGTGGCCGAACTGATCCGCCGCCGGCTGTCGGAAGTGCTGGCGCGCGGCGATATCCACGACCCCGAGCTCAACCGCCTGTCGATCACCGTCTCCGAGGTGCGCACCTCGCCCGATCTGAAGATCGCCACCGCCTATGTCATGCCGCTGGGTGGGCGCGACGTAGAGATCGCGCTGACCGGGCTGCGCCGCAACAGCGCCGAGTTGCGGCATCTGGTGGCGCGCGATCTGGCGCTGAAATTCGCCCCGCAACTGCGTTTCGTGCTCGACGAGACCTTCGATCAGATGGACGAGACCCGCCGCATCTTCGCCGAACCACGGGTGCAGGCCGATCTGGCAGCGCATGAGCCCGATGAGGGCGCCGAGGATGACAAGCAGCCCTGATCCGCGCCACTTGCGCCGGCTGCTGGCGCTGCTTTGCGGGGCCTTCATGGCGCTTGGCACCGCTCAAGCCGCGCATGCCGATTGCCGCAACATCAGCTTCGAGGATCTGCCTTTCACGCTTTGCACCGTCACCGCGGGCGACGACCTGCGGCTTTTCCTGAGCGATGAGGCCGGCGCCACGCTGGGCTCCTTCGCGCGGGTCGAAAGCCTCCTGGGCGCGCGTGGCGAGCGGCTGGTCTTCGCCATGAATGCCGGCATGTATCATCCCGACCGCCGCCCGGTGGGGCTTTACATCGAGGATGGCGAGCGTCGGCGCGAGATCGTCACCGCCGCCGGGCCGGGCAATTTCGGCATGCTGCCCAACGGGGTGTTCTGCGTGCAGGCGGGGCGTTTTGCGGTGATCGAAAGCCGCGCCTTCGCCGCCGCGCCGCCCCGCTGCCTGCATGCGACGCAATCGGGCCCGATGCTGGTGATCGACGGCGCGCTGCATCCGCGCTTCCTGCCCGACAGCGATTCGCTTTTCCTGCGCAACGGCGTGGGCGTCAGCGCCGATGGCCAGCAGGCGGTTTTCGCCATTTCCAACCGGCCAGTGAGCTTTCACCATTTCGCGCGGCTGTTTCGCGATCATCTGAACCTGCCGCAGGCGCTCTATTTCGATGGCAATGTCTCGCGGCTGCATGCGCCGGGGCTCGGCCGCTCGGACTGGGGCCGCCCGATGGGGCCGATCATCGGGCTGGTGGCACCGGGCGCTCCCTGAACCCGGCGGGGCTTGGCGCGCGCTGCCACGATATTACCTTTGGGGCGAAAGGCAGGCCCATGCTGAACATCCGTTTCGACAATTCCTATGCCCGCGATCTGGAGGGGTTTTATGTGCCCTGGCAGGGCAGCACCGCGCCCGAGCCACGGCTTTTGCTGCTCAATGCGCCGCTGGCCGAGGAACTGGGCCTTGACCCTCAGGCCCTGCAATCGCCCGAGGGGCTGGCCATGCTCAGCGGCAGCGCCATGCCCGAGGGCGCCGCGCCGCTGGCCATGGCCTATGCCGGGCATCAGTTCGGCGGTTTCGTGCCGCAGCTTGGCGACGGGCGCGCGCTGCTGGTCGGCGAGGTGATCGACCGTCAGGGCCGGCGGCGCGACATTCATCTGAAGGGCTCGGGGCGCACGCCTTTCGCGCGTGGCGGCGACGGCAAGGCGGCGCTGGGACCGGTGCTGCGCGAATATATCTTGGGCGAGGCGATGCATGCGCTGGGCATTCCCACCACCCGCGCGCTGGCCGCCGTCGCCACCGGCGAGACCGTCTGGCGCGAGAAACCGCTGCCCGGCGCGGTGCTGGCCCGGGTTGCCGCCAGCCATCTGCGCGTCGGCACCTTCCAGTTCTTCCTGGCGCGCGGCGAGGGCGAGCGGCTGCGCCGGCTGGCCGATTACGCCATCCGCCGCCATGACCCCGATCTGGAGGGTCAGCCGGATCGCTACCTCAGCTTCCTGCGCCGCTGCGCCGAGCGCCAGCTTGATCTGGTGGCGCGCTGGCTGTCGGTCGGGTTTGTCCATGGGGTGATGAATACTGACAATTGCGCCATTTCAGGCGAGACCATCGATTACGGCCCCTGCGCCTTCATCGATGCCTATGAGCCGAATGCGGTGTTCAGTTCGATCGACCAGTTCGGCCGCTATGCCTATGACCGGCAGCCAGTGCTGGCGCAATGGAATCTCGCGCGGCTGGCCGAGGCCATGCTGCCGCTGATCGCCCCCGAGAACCCCGAAGCGGCGCTGCCGCAGGCGCAGGCATTGATCGAGGAACTGCCGGCAATGCATCGCGGCTACTGGCTGCGGCATATGGGCGCCAAGCTGGGACTGGCGCAACCCGGCGAGGCCGATGGCACGCTGATCGAGGACTTCCTGGCGCTTTTGCAGGCCGCCGGGGCGGATTTCACGCAAGGGTTCCGGTATCTGATCGAAGCCGCCAGCGGTGACGGAGAGCCGCTTCTGGCGCATCTGGGCCGGGGCGAGGGAGCCACCGCCTGGCTGGCGCGCTGGCAAGCAAGGCTGAACACCGAGCCCGGTGGGCCGGCAGCTGCAGCCGCGCTGATGGCCGGCAGGAACCCGGTCTATATCGCCCGCAACCATCAGGTCGAAGCCGCGCTCGCCGCCGCCGAGGCCGGCGATCTGGCGCCTGCCGAGCGGCTGCTGGCGGCGCTGGCGCAGCCCTTCAACTCGGACCGCGCCTTTGCCGGGCTCGAAGCCCCGGCGCCCGGGGATTTCGGCCCCTATACCACCTATTGCGGCACCTGAAGCACCTAGAGCACCGCGATCAGCCCCGGAAGCAGCAACAGCGCACCGCAAAGCCACATCGCCCGCCGATAGAGCCGCAGCGCCACCATCAGATCGCCGGGCGCCGGGTCAGGGGCGCCGCCGTTGACCCAGGGTTCCTGCGCCACCCGCGTTCCATAGATGCGCGGCCCCGACAGCCGGATGCCCAGCGCCCCGGCCATCGCCGCCTCGGGCCAGCCGGCATTGGGCGAACGGTGATGGCGGGCATCGCGCGCCATGCAGCGCAGCGCCGCTCCGGGCCGGGCCGAGGCGAGGGCGAACAACAGCCCCGTCAGCCGCGCCGGCAGCAGATTGACCAGATCATCAATCCGTGCCGCCGCCCAGCCGAAGGCCTCATGGCGCGGGGTGCGATGGCCGATCATCGAATCGAGCGTATTGATCGCCTTGTAGGCGGCGATCCCCGGCAGGCCCAGCAGCGCCCCCCAAAAAAGCGGCGCCACGATCCCGTCGGAAGTATTCTCGGCCAGCGATTCGGTGGCGGCGCGCGCCACCCCGGCGGCATCGAGCCGCGCCGGATCACGGCCCACGATCATCGACACCGCATGGCGCGCGCCGGGCAGATCACCCGCCGCCAGCGGCACCGCCACCGCCGCGACATGGTCATGCATCGAACGCACCGCCACCAGCGGCCAGGCCAGCACGCCCAGCGCCAGCGTGCCCAAAGGATTGTCCGGCAGCAGCGCCATCAGCCCCGCCGCCAGCCCGGCACAAAGCCCGATCACCGCCAGCGCCACCGCCAGGCCACGGAACCGGCGCTGCCCATCGCTGCGGGACGGCTCGTTGAAACGGCGATCCAGCGCGACGATCAGCCCGCCGATCCAGGTGACCGGATGGCCGATGCGGGCATAAAGCCGGGCCGGCCAGCCCAGCAGCGCATCGAGCGCCAATGCCAATGCCATGGCCAGAAGATAACTCATGCCGCCTTACCTCTTTGCAATGCGCCCGCCGCTGCGCCATAGCCTGCCGGCGGCGGCAACAGAAGCGCCTATCTGCCGATTGCCGGCCGCAAGGCGCGCCGGGCCGGCTTGCATGGCGGGGCGAAATGGATAACCTCTGCCCTCGCCCGCACGGGGCGCAGGGAATGCAATCAAGGATGGACGCCCCGATGGATGAGCAGATCAGCACGGCCACCAAACCGGCGCTGGAACCGCTGACGCTGGACCTTCCGGCCGCGCTGGCGCTGATCGAAAAGACCTTCGGCATCGAGCGTATCCTGCGCGATTCCGGGCAGGACCGGGTGCAGGTCTATTACCAGCAATCGCGCATCGGCTATGACAAGGTGCATTCCGCCGAGGGCTGCATGCATCTGGCGATCAACGAGGATGGCCGCTTCGACCCCGACGGCTTTCTGGCCCAGTCGCGGGCCATCTCGACACAGATCGCCGAGACCGGCGCCCGCGATGTGCTGGAGGTGGGCTGCGGCGTCGGCTTCAACCTGCGCAAACTGGCCGAGCGCCACCCCGAATGCCGCTTCACCGGGTTCGACCTCTTGCCCGAGCATGTGGAACGCGCGCGCCGTGATGCCGAGGGTCTGGCGAATGTCACCTTCCAGCAAGGCAGTTTCGAGCCGCTGCCCGAGGGGCTGGGGGCTTATGATGTGGCCTTCGGGATCGAAACCCTGTGTTATGCCCGCGACCCCGATGCCGTCGCGGCCTCGATCGCGGCGCGGTTGCGCCCGGGCGGGCGCTTCGTGATGTTCGACGCCCATCGCATCGGCGATCTGGCCGATCACCCCGCCGATATGGCCACCGCCGCCCAGCTCTATGAGATCACCACCGCCGTGACCCATGGCTTCTGGCCCAGCGGCCGCTGGGAGACGGCGCTGCGCCGGGCCGGGCTGGTGGTGCAGGAGACCGTGGATCTGTCGGTGCCGATCCTGCCCGGGGCGCGGGTGATCCATAACCGCGCGTTGCGCTTCTTCAATGACTGGAAGCTGCGGGTGGCGGCCAAGGCGATGCCGACCTATCTGGTGCGCAATGCGGTGGCCGGGCTGCTGGGCCCCTATATCTGCTTTGGTCCCGGCCCGGTGATGGACCCGGCACGGGGCATCATCCGCTATGAGCGGCTGCTGGCGCAAAAGCCCAACTGAGTTTCACCGAGCCCGCCGTGCGGTTTCCCGGCATCGGGTGCGGATCAGCGGGTCAGCAGCTGGAACTGACGCAGCAGCGCCAGCGGCGCCCCCAGGATGGCGAAGGGCGATTCGGTGGCCAACACCACATCCTGCGGCTGGATCTGGAAACGCTGCGCGGCGAAAAGCCCGTCGGCGGTGGACAGATCGAAGGTGAAGATCACCCAGGGCTGGCGCGGATGGGCGCCGCTGGCGCGCACCATGCTGGCGGGATATTCGCGCAGCACCATCAGCCCCTTGAGGTCGGCGCGCGCCTGCGACAGCCCGCCGATGGAGGACAGCGCATCCAGCGCGCTGATATCCTCGCGCTCGAAATAGACCACATCCTGCCGCCCGGCCGCGCCCAGCGCGATGTAATGGCGCTGATCAGCCTCGACGACGATCCGGTCGCCGCCCCGCAGCTGGATATCCAGCGCCGGTTCGGCATAGAGCCGGCGGGCGGGGATCGCATAGCTGACCCCGGCGCGCTGCAGCCGCACCAGCGGGTTGCGCATGGCGGGCGCGATGCCACCGGCCTCGGACAGCACGCTCAGGATCGTCGGGCTGGTCTCGGGCAGGGCAATGCGCCCGGGCCGAGCCACCCCGGCCACGACATCAATGGTGTTGCCGGCGCCGGGGCGCACTGAAAGCTGCACCTGGGCATCGGGAACAATGGATTCCATGCGCTGCTGGATCTCGCGGCGGGCCTGTTCGGCGGTCTGGCCGGATACCGTGATCTCGCCGACATAAGGCACGAAGATCTGCCCCGAGGTGGAAACCAGAATATCCTGCATATTGGCGAAGCGCTGCTCGCGCGTGGTCACCAGCGAGGTTTCCTGACTGTCCCAGACCGCGAGCGAAACCATGTCGCCGGCGCGGATCAGCCGTGTGGTGGCGGCGGCGCTGGCGCGGGGCCAGCTGTGACCGCTGGCGCGCGCCGGGCGGGGCCAGGCATTGAGCTCTGAGAGATTGGCGCGGCTGACCTCGATCACCTGCACATCCGAATCAGGCGCATCGGTGCCGCGCAGCACCTCGCTTTGCATCGCCGCACCGCGCGGCCCCACGCAGCCGGCCAGCGCCAGCGCCAGAAGCGCCGCCAGCAACAGCCGGAGCGGCATGGCAAAACGGAAAAAATCCGGCGAAACAACAGGATTGGAAGGGCGCATGCGCGCAGAGGCCGTCATCTGCATGTCGAAACCGTCAGTCCCCCTGGCGGGCGGGTTTTCCCGCCGTCCGCTGTTAGCCGCAGTGCCGGCAGACGTTAGCCGCCTTCGCTCCGCCCGGCAACCCGCCGCACCCGCCCTAACGCGCCCTGAGCCGCGCCCTGAGCGATGACCAGCCGCCCGGTCCGACCAGCATTGACAGCGCGAAACCGGCGGCAAAGGCGGCCAGTTCGGCGATCCAGCCATAACCTGCCTCGATCATCAGCCCGAAACCCAGCCGCGCCGCCAGAAGCGTGCCGATGATGCCAAAGGCACGCAGCCTTGCCTCGTGGGTTTCGGCGCCTTGCCAGCGCCACCAGGTCAGCGCGCCGACCAGCCCGAACACCAGCCCCATGCCGCCGAACAGCCAGCCCAGCTCATGCCCGCCCATAGCCAGCCCGAAGACCGCCGCCCCGATCGCCGGTGGCAGCAGCACCAGCGCCAGAAAGGCCCGGTTGCCGAAGGGCTCGGCGATATATTTGCCCAGCGCCGCCACCAGCACGATGACGAAAAAGGCATGCACCGCGCCGCCATGCACGAAGCCGAAGCTCAGATAGCGCAGCAGATGGCCCGGCGGCGCACGCCCGGTTTCCAGCATCCAGTCCTGGATGCCGCTGGAAAAGGCGAAACGCTGGATCGCCTCCAGCCGCCAGCCCACCGCCTCTGGGCCGCCGATCAGCCCGCGCCCGCCGGCCCAGAGCACCAGCTCCACCCCGGCGATCACCACGATCAACAGCCACACGAGCCCCGGCAACGGGTTGAGCGGCGAGGCATTGAGATCGCGCAGCCGGGCCTCGGCCGGGTCTTCGGCGTCCAACTCCGGGGCTTGGTTTTCAGGCTGGCGGTTCATGCTGTTTCCCCTTGCGGCGCTCGGTTGACGGCCCGCGCCCGCCAAGCGATAAGCGAGGCGCACGCGATTTTCCACCAAGGAGTGACAGTATGAGCGGCGCGGCCACCGCATCCAAGTTCACGCCCCGCATCTTTTCCGGCATCCAGCCCTCGGGCGGGCTGACGCTGGGCAATTATCTGGGCGCGCTCAAGCGCTTTGTCGAAAAGCAGAACGAGGGCGGTGTCGAAACCGTCTATTGTCTGGTGGATATGCACGCGATCACCGTCTGGCAGGAGCCGGCCAAGCTGCGCCATGCCACGCGCGAGATGGCCGCCGGGTTCATCGCCGCAGGAATCGACCCGGAACGCTCGATCCTGTTCAACCAGAGCCAGGTTGCCGCCCATGCCGAACTGGCCTGGATCTTCAACTGCGTCGCGCGGATGGGCTGGATGAACCGCATGACCCAGTTCAAGGACAAGGCCGGCAAGGACAAGGAGGCAGCATCCCTTGGCCTTTACGCCTATCCGGCGCTGATGGCGGCCGATATTCTGGCCTATCACGCCACGCATGTGCCGGTCGGCGAGGATCAGCGCCAGCATCTGGAGCTGACCCGCGACATCGCCACCAAGTTCAACCATGATTACGGGGTGGATTTCTTCCCCATCACCGAGCCGGTGATCGAGGGTGCGGCGGCGCGGGTGATGAGCCTGCGCGACGGCACGAAGAAGATGTCGAAATCCGACCCGTCGGATCAAAGCCGCATCAACCTGACCGATGATGCCGATACCATCGCCCAGAAGATCCGCAAGGCCAAGACCGATCCCGAGCCCCTGCCCGCCACGCTCGACGAGCTTGAGGGCCGGCCCGAGGCGCGCAACCTGCTCAATATCTATGCCGCGCTCGATGGCCGCTCGCCGCAATCGGTGCTCGATGAATTCACCGGGCAGGGTTTTGGCGCCTTCAAGCCGAAACTGGCCGAACTGGCGGTATCGAGCCTGTCGCCGATCTCGGCCGAGATGGCGCGGCTGATGAGCGACACCGCCGAGATCGACCGCATTCTGGGCCGCGGCGCCGAACGCGCCGAGGCGATCACCCGGCCGATCCTTGCGCAATGCTACGAGATCGTCGGCATGGTGCGCTCGCGCCCCTGATCGCGGGTTGCAATGCCACCTGGCGCGCGGTCAATGCCCGCGCGCCGCAAGCCAGTCGCGCAGGAAGCCGATCTCGCTTTCCTGCGCGGCGATGATCTCTTCGGCCAGGGCGCGGATTTCCGGGTCTGTCCCGTGTTCCAGCACGATGCGCGCCATGTCGATGGCCCCCTCATGATGCGGGATCATGCCCCTGGCGAAATCCACATCGGCATCGCCGGTGAAGGTGATCGCCATGCCTTCATGCATGCGGTCATTGGCCTCGATATAGGCCCGCGTCGAAGCGTTGGCACCTTCGGGCACCGAGGTATGCGCGCCGTGGCCACCGTGACCGCCGTGGCCGCCGTGGCTTCCATGGCCGGCATGCCCGCCATGCGAACCGGCCAGCGACATCGCCCCCCAGCCACCAAGCCCCAGCCCGACGACCAGAGCGGTTGCGAAGATTGCGCTCTTGTTCATGTTCTTTCCCTCATTGATTTCCCGCCCCGGCGCTCAGATGGCACCGGCAACCTCATAGCCTTCGGCGCGGATCGCCTCCGTGACCTGCTGCCTGTCTGCCGCGCCCGAAACCGATACCCGGCCCGCCGCGCGCTCGATCCGCACCTCTGCCAGCGGCGCCGCGCGTTTCACCGCCTGCACCACCGCCGCCTCGCAATGCCCGCAGGTCATTCCCTTCACGATCAGTTCCATCGCATCCTCGCCTTGTTCGGAGTGGAGAAGATGGGGCTTCCAGCAACCGGAAGGTCAAGCCCCGGGCGCCACGCAAAAGCTGTTGCGGCACCGCGCCGCAGGAACATTGCCTTATGGCACAATTTTGCTATATTGATGCCAAAGGAAAGCATCATGCAATTCGCCAGCATCCAGCCGATCACCGCCCGCCCCGATCTTCCGGCCATCACCGATGCCGAAGCGGCGGCGCTGGCGCGCGCCACGGTCAATCTGTTCCGCGCCTGGGGACTGAGCGATGCCGAGGCCCGCGTGTTGCTTGGCGATATGGCGCAGCGCACCTGGGCGCGCTGGAAGGCCGGCGATATCGGCCGCATCGATCGCGATCTGCGCGCCCGCATGGCGATCCTGATGGGCGTTCACAAGGCGCTGCGCTATCTGTTTGCCGATCCCTCGCGCGGCTATGCCTGGATCCGCAAACCCAATGCCGCCCTCGCCGGCCACAGCGCGCTCGATGTCATGCTGCGCGGCGAGATCACCGATCTGATCGACCTGCGCACCTGGCTCGATGCCGAACGGGGCGCGTGGTGATTGTGCCCGCCCGCCGCGTGGCCTGGCCGCGCACATCGCGCATCATCCGCTCGATCCACCCGCCGATCGATCTGTTCGAGGATATCGCCGATCCCGCCGACTGGGAGGCGCTGGCCTCGGCCGAGGCCAAGTTCAACCCCCGTATCCGCGACAGCATCGGCGATCTGGCCAAGGTGCCGGTGGCGCGTCGCGTCGCCGGGCCGGGGGCCAGCTGGGTCATGGCGCCCTTCGTGCATTGCTCGCCGCTGCGGCCGGGGCGGTTTTCCGATGGCAGCTACGGGCTTTACTACGCCGGCGACAGCACCGAAGTGGCCATTGCCGAAACCATCCACCACCACGGCCGCTTCATGCGCGCCACCGAAGAGCCCCCCGGCTGGACCGCGCATTTCCGCGAGTTGATCGGCGCGGTGGATGCCACCCTCGATGATGCCACCGGCCATGCCGATCTGCTGGACCCCAACGACTACCGCCCTTCGCAGCGCTTCGGGGCCGAACGCCGCGCCACCGGATCGAACGGCATCACCTGGCCCAGCGTGCGCTACCCGGGCGGGCAATGCATCGGGGTGTTCTGGCCCGATGTGATCCCGATCCCGGCCCAGGGGGCGCATTTTGCCTATCACTGGAACGGCGCGGCGGTGGATTATGTCAAACGGCTCGATGACGGCACCATCCTGTCGGTGCTGGAACCGGCAGGGCCTGAGTGATCGGGCCCAACTGCGCGGGCCTGAACCCTGGTTGCCGAGCCGGGTGGAAAACCCTAGCCACCTGCCTTGAGGATCCGGCCGAGATTGCTTTCGATGCATTCGGCCAGCGCATGAACCTTCTGCGCCACCAGCTGTCCCATCGGCGTCAGATCGTATTCGACATGCGGCGGCACCACCGGATGCGCGGTGCGGGTGATGAACCCGTCCTCCTCCAGCACGCGCAGGGTCTGGGCCAGCATGCGTTCGGAAACCCCGCCGATCCGACGCCGCAGTTCGCTAAAGCGATGCGTGCCATCCTGAAGCGCGATCAGCACCAGAACGCCCCAGCGGCTGGTGACATGGTTGAGAATGCGCCGCGAGGGGCAGCGCTCGCTCAATACGTCGGGCGGGTATTCGGCCCCGGCTGGCGGGGCGATATGCGCGGTGCTCGGCATGATCTTACACTTACATTTTTGTGCGTACTTCCCTTTCGTAAGTAAGGTGATATCTGCCTCCTGTCAACGCAACACAGGAGCATTCCATGACCATTGCCATTACCGGCGCCAGCGGCCAATTGGGCCGCCTTGCCATCGCCCATCTGAAAACCCTGGTCGATCCGTCGCGCATCATCGGGCTGGCCCGCGACCCGGCCAAGCTGGCCGATCTGGGCATCACCGCACGC